>Ga0335071_10002310_pt1 | contig 20432 bp, 20 predicted proteins | sample Lox_Sample_15_FD_206724 | JGI IMG/M metagenome (GOLD analysis project Ga0335071, IMG submission 206724) | Soil microbial communities from Loxahatchee National Wildlife Refuge, Florida, United States - Lox_Sample_1.5 | ecosystem: Environmental > Terrestrial > Soil > Wetlands | place: USA...
GCAGGAACCCCAAGGATTTTTCTCACTGATAAGCCGGACAGCCATTCTGATCCGGCGGCAGGACCTGAGGGTATGGTTAGAGAACATCACCTGGTCCAACTGCCTCTCCTGCAGCCCGGGGAGTTGCTTGTTTCGGAGGAAAAACGAGACCTGGTTGTACAGGAGACACCACATCTCCCGATGCCGGTAAAAAAGGAACCAGCTGAAGACTTTTCGTCTGCAGCCGGCAGGACACAGGATCCGCTTCCTCAGTCCATTCAGAATAAGGATTCAGGTGTGGCCGAAACAGCAGAGATTCCCGGTAATGGATTTCCATCAGGGAGCACGACAGCGGAGAATGCTCAAGGTTCGAAAGGAGAGGCCCAGGGTAGTGATATTTCGTTTGATGGCAACCAATGGCTAGGCCTGATAAAATGGGCACATCACTCGGACGCCCTGACAGAAGACCAGCGGCTTAAGATAATCAGAATGGGCAGGCTTATCCAGAAAGATCGGAAACTGACAAAAAGACAGCAGGACCAGGTCAGGGAAATTCTTTCATTAGTCCGGACCCTCGGTTACAAATCAAGTTAAAATTCCTTTTTTTATAAACGGATGTACCAGGAAGATTCTTTCATCCGGGTAACCCGGTTCGCCGGTCCGGGCAGCCGAAGAGACTGTCCAAATCGTCCGTTTAATAAAAATTTGGCTTTGTTGACATCCTCATTTATATTTAGTTGTCACTCCGACAGGAGAGGGTTTCACCCCCTCCATGTCACTCCCCCGCAGGATAGTCAGTGGACAGGGTCGATCTTAATTGAGAATTAATCGGTCCCTGTGCAGTCACTATCCCAACCGGGGTCGCCACAGCGGCGGGGGAGAGCCCCGGGAGCGTCGGGTTGTCTTCAATTACAAGTCATCAGAACCATGTGCAAATGAAAATGCTATTGAAAATATAGGATGTCAACAGAGCGAAAAATTTGGTATTTATTGCATATTCTGCATGTTCTCAGGAATGCCGAATGCCTTCTTCGTGCCTGGCAACATGCAGTAGATCAATATCAGGCCGCTGACAATAATCATGGGTGCCATTGCCTCCCATGAGGAGGCCCCGATGACGTTGATAATCCCGAATATCAGGTTGAAGATGGATATCAGAGTTACAAACATCCAGCCCGATGGCTGAACATCCCAAAGCATCCGGAATACCGCAAGCCAGATGAAAAACAGAAGGCCCCAGAAAAAGGCACCGATCAGGTTCAACTGGAAGAATGCTACATTTCCGATAATAACCGGAAGAATGTGTAACATCTGAAGCGTGTAAATCAATGCATTGATCGCACCGAGAACTGCAAGAATAGCAAGTATCGTTACTCCGACTGGTCGTTGTTTTGTCAAAATCACTCACTCCATGAGTACCAGTTATTGAGTGCAGGACTATTAAGGTATAACGGCCACGATTTCTGAACAGGTAAAAAAAATGAATGGTAAAATCCCTGTTATCTCCAGGTCGCCACAACGTCAGGCAACCTCATATCGTGCAGGGGGATCTCCATAAATAACCATGTTAATATCCTATTATTGCAATAATTTAATGGATGAAATCACGTCACCACGAATCCACCCCGGTCCCTGTATGTCCTACCTGCAAGGAGAATTATCCCCGTGAAGAGACCCCGAGTGGTATCTGCCACAAATGCCAGGTAAAAATCGGTGTAATTATCCTCATTATCATGGTAATAACATCAGGGATGGTATTTTTCGGCATCATCGGCTGGTGGTAGGACTTATTATTTTTCCTAAAGCCACTATTTTTGTATTTAAAATCTTTTCACCGGTTCTGCACAATCTTTTTCCCGGCCTGATCAATCCCGGGTGGTGGACGATTACCGGAAAAATCGTCACACCGGTGCGGCCATAATCCAACCGCAACGAAGGTACCTCATTCCAGGAAATGAACCAACAGGTAAAATGCAGCCTTGCCATGGCTGAAAGTAAGTGCCTGGCGCCCAAGACAATCCCGGTAAAAGAAAGAAAAAAAAGTGGATCTGTTTTACGCAGCCTTTGGCGGTTCCCGGTCGTTCTTTCTTTGCATTATAACATACACAATAACGATAATCACGCAAATCACGGCAATTGCACCTACAATAAGCCAGGTGCTGCTGATCCCTGATGGACCGGGCGAGGAAACAGGTGTCAGGGCCGCATCGATCTGGATGTCCTGACCGGCGGTCACCTTTCCGGATGTGGTGTAGGGCACATACCCGTCAAGCTTAATGGTAACTGTGTAGGTCTGCGAAGAATCGATGGGAACGTTCTGGAATGACAGCGGAGTAATACCTTTGTAGACATTATTGATATAAACATCGGCGCCGCTCGGGTCGGAACTAATCTCTGCACTTGCCGTTTGTGGCGGGGTGCCCGAGGGGGTCAGCGATGCTGAGATCTGTGCAGTGGTTCCTGCTACAATTGTTGTTGTTGTCGAATAGTCAAGGTACCCGGATTTCTTCATCACGACGTTGTATGTCCCGGGTATCAGCCCGGTAATATCAAGTGGCCCGGAGCTGACGGTGGTCCCCTGGTAATTCGAGTTAAGGTACACTGCAGCTCCCGGGGGGGTCGATCTGACCTGGAGGTCCCCGGTTGTCGGGTTTGAAACAGGAGTAAGCGTGGCGGTCATGTACGTTGTCTGCCCGTAATTAACCGCTATATTGCTCGTCCATGTCTGGTAGCCGGCTTCTTTAAGTGATACCGTGTGGGTGCCGACGGAAAGTTCACCGACGATAAGGTTGGTCATGCCCTTAAAGATACCGTCCACGTATACGCTGGCCCCTTTTGGGATGGAAGAGATGGATATTGCGCCGGTCTGCGTATTCGGTGTCAGCGACGCATAGACATTGCTGGTGCTGCCGGAATTGACCTGGATACTGGTCGAGTAAGGCTGGTAACCTGCAGCCGATACCTGGACTGTGTGCCACCCGGTTGAAACCGTGTAAAATGTTCCGGGAGTCACGACCTGGTCGTACCCGTTATCGAGGACGGCAGATGCACCTGACGGGTTGGAAGTCACGTAGATGTTTCCCGTCTGGACAACGGGTGTAAGAGTGGCGTATACATTAATTGTCTGGCCGGACTGCGGGTTGCCGGAATAGGACTGAGTCCATGTCTGGTAGCCTGGTTTGGCAACGCTGATAACATGTCCGGGTGTCCCGGTCGTACTTACTGTCACCGTGACCGGGACAGTGCCATAATTCTGGTTATCGAATGATACCGTTGCCCCGGGTTGATTTGCGTTAATATAATAATACCCCTGATCCCCGCCTATCGGGGTAGCAGGAAGGGTAACCGGTGTCGGGATGAGAACTGCCACCACGGATATATGTTGTCCTGCGGCCGGATTTCCGGAGTAATACTGACTCCAGGGCTGAAACCCGGCTTTGTTCACGGTAATCGTGTGGCCAGGCGGACCGGTGACTAAGACTGATGCGGTCGTTGGAGTCGTCCCGACCGGGGTCGCATCTACGGCAGCATTCCCGCCAATTGGTGTGGACGTGATGTCATAATATCCGATATCCCCGCCGATGGGCTGGGATACACTCAGATTATCATCAGCACACACGAGAGCGCTGACGACCATGGCAGCAACAATCATTAGCAGCAGCATTCTTTTCATGATCTTCACGATAGGATACACTCAATAACAGAATATAAAAAAGAATCGAAAGCCCTTTTCGGAGACCCAATGTTTCAATAACCAGAATAACTGCTCCAGGACCTCATACTGACTGAATAATCCGGGGTACCGGTAAACCTGGAATATACGAGGTAACAGCCATGAAACATTCTGTCGGTCCGTGTCTCCGATGAGCAGATGATCTGATGAAACACAGGAAAAAATACGATATTTATCAAGCTGCCTTGAAATTGAGCAACGTGATACCGGATGAATCTGAAAGCGTCATTGAATCCCCATAAAGGTTGAATTTCCCCGACTTCTCCAGCAGATTGATATAGGCGGTCTCCTGGGCCATCACGTCCGGTGCACAGGCCATTTTCGTTGTCGAAACCGGACTGACCGTGATGCTCAGGCCCGTAACCGTATAGGAGGTGATGTACTGGTTGCAGCCGGCCGAACCAGAAAGGTTACCGGTTTTGGCAAACATTGCAGTAACCGGGGCGTCAGCGAGCACTGGGATCGTGCCGCCCATACCATCGGAAAATGATTTCAATTCCCAGGTGCCCACAATGGTTTTCGGGGTCGTTACCGGTGTGACCGTCGGCGCTGATGTCACCGTGGTGTTCCCGCGGTTGAAAATTAATATCTTGTCCCCGAGTGCATTGAAAATCGTCAACTGATTGCCATTGACTTCATAGCTGTTCGCCCGTGTGAGGAGAGCCTGGTACTGCGTTTCCTGTCCTGTCAGGTTAGGATCGCATCCCGATTTGCTGCCGGTGACCTGTGAGATACCGATGTTCTGATTGTTCAGGGTGTAACTCCCTGAATACGGGTTGCAGCCCGAAAACCCGTTAATCTGACCTCCGGGGGTGAAGACCACCGTGATCGAGCTGCCCGGAAGGACCGTTCCAAGTCCGTTGTTCCCGTTATTATAGGTCACGAGGTCCCACGAACCGACGATGGGAGGTTGCGAAGAGACTGTTGCGACGGGAGTGGACACCGGGTTCTTGTATGCGAGGACCAGTGTGCCCATCGAGTCGTAGAAGAGCATCGTGTCGCCGGATACGGTATAGGTCGCTGCCGTGGAAAGCAGGGTCAGATAACTGTTCTCCTGGTCCATGACGGCGGGAGCACATGCCATCAGGGTTGTCATGCCGGGTGTCACTTTTATCGTTGACCCGGTCGCGGCATAGGTGGCAGTATACTGGTTGCATCCCGAAGACCCGGTTACCTGCCCGTCTGCTCTGAAAAGGGCGGTGACCGGTTGATCGCCAACAACATAGGTCGTGCCACCTTTTCCGTTGCTATAGGAGAAAAGACGCCAGGTGATTCCGGTGGGAAAAGAAGATGGCACAGGAGAAACCGCAATCGTCGTCCCGACCGGGGTAACTACCGGGGAAGGGGCTCCGGTCTGCCCGGGAGGGTTCTGGGTCTGGGCAGGCTGGGTGCATCCCGAAACGATGATCATACCGAAAAGAATTGCGCTTAACAGCGCAAGCAGCTTATTCATAAACAAATAGATCAATTTTTCTTTTAATAAACCTGCCGCATCCCGATCGTATAAATACGATTTCCCTTACCCCATTTGCCTGTTTTAAGGGTAATTCCAGGACTTGAATCGGTGCAGGAATTACAAAAAGTTATATACTCTATTACAGTATTACTCTCACCATGGATGAAATCGAGTTGGTAGCTCAAAAAAGGGCATTTCCAAGCCGTGGAAGGGCCCGGATTAATGCAGAAATCCTCGAAGCTGTTGGCATCGAGGCAGGAGCTGACATAGAGATCAGAATCCCCGAAACTGAAAAATGGATAACCGCAACTGCATTTGCCGATTCACTGGTCGATTCAGGCCACATTCGCCTGAGTGAGGAGGATCTGAAAGCCCTCGGTGCAGAGGCCGGGACGAAACTCCGCATAAGGAGAAAGACCCCGCTTGCTGAGAATATAACAACAAAAATCTCGGGTGCCGGGGAAGCGATAAAAACAGCATCGCCTGAGTCCATTAAGGCCGGGGCTGCCGGCGCTGCAGCAAGTGTCAGTGCGGCATTCGGGAGCGTATACGAACGGGCAAAGCAGGCTCTCAAACCCTCAGATGCAGCGGCCCTGGATAAAGCACTGAAAGCGAACCAGGGTGAAGTCCGAGCCGTAGTTGTCCCGGAAGGAAAAGAAATCCGCCCGCTTTCGACGATCGATTTACCCGAGGGGGTTGTTCTCGCAGCGGTCCAGAGAGGGGACTCGATCCAGACGACCAATCCTTCATTCCTGCTCCTCACCGGCGACATCGTCTATCTCGTGGGTGACAGTACCCTCCTCGATGAATCTTCCAAGGTAATCGGAGGATAAGATGGACCTGGCAGGTTACACCTTACCCGACTGGTTCGTCCTTGCTGTTATCCTTATTATTGCGCTTATCCTGGTATTGATCGTCATATGGGCGATTCGCAGGAGTCACAGTAGCGTGCGGAAGATGGAGATCGAGGTCGAGAAGCAGAAGCTTGACCTTCTTGCAAAAGACCTGGATACCAGAGCAAAGGAACATCCGTTCACGAAACTTTCTACAGAGCAGATCCAGTCGATAAGGACTCTCGAAGATGAAAACGAACTGCTGGAACTGAACAATTATCATAAGGAGAAAATCGTTGAATCGAGGCTCCGGATGCTTGAGAACCTGGTCAGGCAGGCAAAACTCGAACGGATGATCCTCAAACTTGACCTTGAAGAAAAGAAGGTGAAATAGATGTCCGAATATGCAGAAGGAACTGTTGGCGAGCAGGAGTCATTCTGGGGAAATTTGCCCGATGTCGGGGGGTATCTCAGTAACAAACTACCGACAATGGACAAGTCCCTTGATACCTACTTCGATAAAAACATGGAAGCAATCATCGAGGAATGGGGGCTTCTTGTTGAAAACGACCTCCTGAACCTCGAACGGAAAGTGAACAAGGTTACCGAGCAGGTCAACCAGTTATACAAGCAGAAGACCATTTTGTCAGACAGGGCGGCAAAGCTCGATACCCTTATTTCGAAACTGGAGGGACATTGAGATGATGGACCGATATATGAACACCTATATCGACAGGAGGATGCAGGTCCTCGTCGAGGAATGGCAACTAGCGTCCAGGAACGATATCGCCGCTTTTGAGAGGCGTCTCACCACACTTTCCAATGAAGCCACGCGACTCGCCGGGGTTGAAAAGAGTGTGGAGTCAAAACTGGCTTCGCTTGAAGAGAGGGCCAGAAAACTGGAGGCGAAGAAAAGATGACAATCCTCGAGGCAATTCTTACAATCCTCCTTATTGCCGTGATCGTTATTGCCATCTATTTCTATTTCAAAGGATCAAAAGGAAAATTGTCGATAACGAGCCCTGTCGAGAGCCGGGTCGACGAGTACCTGGATCGCCGTTTCGAGTCGATGGTAACTGAATGGGCAATGGTAAGGACACCTGCCGTAAACAGGTTCAAAGCACAACATGAACCTGTCCTGGACGAGAACGAGGCTAAAGTGTCGGAAATACAGGCATTCGAACGTGAGATCAATAATACGCTTTCAGGGATGGAGGACAGGCTTGACCATCTGGAAAAAGAGCTCTCCCAAATCAAATGACCTTCCGGTTCCACCGCCACCGCCTGAAAAACCAAGTCTCTATGTTCTGTTGAAGAAGGAGGTCGTTCCACTCAGGAAACAGGGTGAAGCTCCCGCAAAAGTACCGGCAAGTTTTGGCCGGTTTTTTTGCGACCTGTGTAACTCCCAGGTCCCTGTGGAAGAACTCCGGCAGTGCAGCATATGCGGAAAGTGGGCCTGCGGTAACTGCTGGAGTAAGGAGTATTACCTTTGCAGTTCATGTCAGGGGATAGCAAAGATGCTTGAAACGAAGACCTGATTATTGCGGTTTTGCAAGGTCTTGTTCGCAATCTTAAATTTTTTTTTCCTTTTCATGATACCCGACCATAAAAAGTACTTATAGATAGTCTTTTTTAACGATTGGGAGAATTTCCGGTTCTTTTGGCTTTGTTGACACCCTATATTTTCACCGCATTTTCATATGCATACGTTCTTCATTTCTGATGAATTGAAATGAATTTGAGACTTTCTGACGCTCCAGGGGCTCCGCCCCGCCGCTGTGGCGACCCCGGTTGGGATAGTGACCGCACAAGAACCAATCAATTCTCAATCCAGATTGACCCTGCCCTCTGACTATCCTGCCGGGTGAGAGACAGGGTGAGGATGAAACCCGCTCCTGTTGAAGTGATAACTAATTATACATGAGGATGTCAACAGAGCGGTTCTTTTTGAAATTCTCTTTTATTAAACTATATCACAATGCCAGGAGGGGTTTCACTTCCTCTCTGTCTCATCCCCTTCAGGATAGTTACCGGGCTGGATTGTTCCAGGACAGGTAATGTGTCAATTGCTTTCTGTCCCGATCGCAACCTGAGCCACCCGCCGGCTTTGGGGCAGAGCCCGGGGAGCGTCGGATTATACGAGTAAATCAGCACATGAAAAGACGCTCATATACAGGATTTCAAGATGCCGGATTTTCCTCTCATCATCCGGGTGGAAGTCCCCATAGGCTTCCCGAATATTGAACACAATACATAAATAGTAAAATTTCAGAGCATATAGTTGGTAATTGTATGACAGATGTAGCAACGCAGGGTCAGGTAACTGACCTCAAATGGGGATCATTCGTTCTCCTCGGATTATTGGCAATCGTGTTCGGGTTGCTTATTGCATTTTTCCCAGGGATTTCCACCACCATTTTGATCGAGCTTATCGGGATATTCATCATAATTCTCTCATTCGGGGTAATTATGTTGTCCGCAACAGCCCCCGGAGGACTGAAGGGTTCGATCCTTCTTGCAATTCTCGGTGTAATCGGATTCTTCTTCGGGATTGCAACGATCCTTTCACCGTACGTAATGGGAAAGGTAATCTTCTTCCTTGCAGGAATAGCCCTGTTCATCGGCGGTATCATCGGACTTGTACTTGCCATCTCCGAAAAACAGATGACACACCGTGGACTCTTTGCACTCCAGGCGATCCTCTCGTTAATTCTTGGTATCCTGATCATGGCAGGACCTGTTATCGGAGCGGCATTACTGGTCATTATTATCGGGGCTTACTTCGTCATATGGGGGATCATCAGTGTCATCATGGGCGGTCTTATCATGATGGCAAAAAAGGCCTGATGGCAGCCTGAAATTCTTAATATTTCTTTATTTTTAATAAATAAATTAAAATGTGTGGTATTTTTAATCCCCTCCTGCACTGCACCCAAACGAATTAATCAGCCGCATCCGGAGAGAAATGAGCTGTTTATAAATGCTGGTACGGGATATTGTTAATCGGGTCGATGACTCACAGGAATGAAATCATAGTGTTTCTCAAAGTGGGAATATTCCAGGAACAGGTGATGATGATATGACAGAAGCAACAGCAACAGGAACAGAAAAAATCGGATTCATGCCCGTATACCCCTGGTGGCTCGTCCTTATCCAGGGTCTTGCTGCCCTTATCCTCGGTATAGCATTTCTTGCGTACCCGTACCTTACCCTCATGATCGTCATAATATTCGTGGGTGCGTACTGGTTTGTCTCGGGTATTTTCAGCATCGTCAGCGTCGCTATCGATAAAACAAACCTGGGATGGAAGATCCTCGTGGGAATTTTAGGCATAATCGCCGGGTTGATCATTATGGTCTACCCGGTATACAGCACAATCCTGTTACCGACACTCCTGATGCTATTCATCGGAGTCTGGGGTCTCATTATCGGCGGTACCAATCTGGCAGCCGCATTCGGGACAAAAGACTGGTCAATGGGCTTTATCGGAATTGTTGCCATCATATTCGGTATTTTGCTTATCGTGTATCCCATGATTTCCGCAGCAATATTACCGTTCGTCCTCGGGGCATTAGGCATCGTCGGTGGCATCATCATGATTGTCCTTGCAATACAGATGAAATCCATACCCGGATAATAGAAAAAACGCTATCGCAGGTATCAGGCGCCGGAACGGTGCCGGATATTTTTTTTGTCAGGCCAGGGAGCATTCCCTTTCAATTCTCATATAACCGGGCATTTTTTTTTTTTTTGATTCCGGGTAATGTACAAACCTCGCTGAAATTATGCAAACGCATTTGCAGGGAGGTCGTATCAGACACGATCGGGGATCAGGAGTGAATTCGCTCCGTATAGTCCCTGTCCCAACCGATCTCCACGGAAGCCGGGCAGAACCTCGGAAGTCTTTAAAAAACAGCGATTCATTTACAGGAATGGATCCAGTTCAGGACATTAACAGCCAGCGTCGACCAATTTCAACGATACTGGTGCAATTACGTATAAATGTCCCTCTTATCCTTCGTGCTTGGGAGTTCCGGCTGGTTTTCCGAAGCCCTGTCGGTCGGGGGCTTCCTCTTGTTATTGGCAATCAAACCTGACGGGACCTGCTATCCTCAAGGCTGGTTATCGACCCGGGACATGGGATCCTGCAGGGGATCCGGATAAAAAAACGGGGAAAAATCAGATATTGTTGAGGGTAGCTTCCATACCTTTCTCGGCCGCGTCTTTCAAAACGGTCTGGTTAAGGGCAGTATTATCAGGAGCCAATGCGAGGCTCTGTATGACCTTGTCAGTAGTATTGACGCTATAATAACTGATCCCCATATCGGGATCGAAACTATACTTTACCGTATAACCGGCAATATTCGAGACACTTCCATTCTGCGTGCCGAATATGTTCGCCGCCGTTGTTGCATTGGTAAACTGGTCAATGTAGATAGTCAGGTACGCGACATTACCTTCGTATGGGGAGTTTAAGGCAGGTTTATAGAGTGCGGCCGCCGATGCCACTTCGTCGGGGTACATGGTGGTATTGTTGGTATCTTTCACTTCGAGGTCAAACCCCGGAACCGTCGCAGGGATCATAAGGATCGGTGTCTTTGCCTGTGCTCCTGCCGATGGTCCGGTCCCTGATTTCTGTCCTGCCGGTGCGGTTCCCGTGCACCCGGCCAGGAGGATCGCCAGGCATACCATGGCGACTGCCAGTGTTAAAAATCCTGTTTTTTTCTTCATCGGGTATACCCCCGGATAATTCCGTTTTTGCGAAAAATCATTCTGAAAATAACCTCTCTCTGGAAAACCTATAAAAGTTTTGTCTTAAAGTTCCCAAAAACTCTCATACACGGTTTTCTCATTATAAGCGCCTGCCCCTTCCATCACATTGCGCTAGGTGGCAGGATCTGAAGACTAATCAGGCAGATAAGGGTATAGAGACGGTGAAAAAAAAAGTTATGCGAGATAATCTGCAGGTGTCGGAACGCTCTCTTTCAGGCCTTTTCGCTTCCTGATCCCGAGCACGACTTCCTTGACCATGTTGTTCGGTACCAGTTCGAAGCCGATAAATTCCGTGCTCCACATTGCCCGGCCTTCCGTTGCCGACCTGATATCTCCTGCGAAACCAAAGAGTTCCGCGACCGGTGCTTTGCCGATTACCGTTACAGTGTCGCCTTCGCTCTGGATATCGAATATCGTCCCCCTGCGACCCTGGATCTGTGAGGTTGCATTACCCATCTGCTCGGTCGGGACGGTTATCTGGATCTTCTGCACGGGCTCGAGGAGAGAATCTCCGGCAAGGAGGAGCCCTGCTTTGACAGCGCTCCTTACGGCGGGAATGACCTGTGCCGGGCCCCGGTGGATCGCATCCTCGTGGAGTTTGACATCGACGAGTCGGATCTTTAGGTTCTGGACCGGTTCATCGGCAAGTGGACCCCCCGCAAGGGCTTCATGAAGCCCTTCAAGGATCAATTCCATGGTCTCGTTTAAGTACTGGATACCCTTGGTCATGTCGAAGAACATGTTCGTTCCCTGGATATCCTTCACGTTCTTTGCCTCTTCCTTGTCGATGCCGTGTGCGATAAGGACATCACGCCGCTCGAGCGCAGTCATGTTCATCGAGACCTCGTTGTTCTTGATCAGTTCGACGATTTCATCGGGTAATGGTTCGAGCTCCACATAGAAGCGGTTATGCCTGTTCGGGGATTTTCCTTCGACAGGTCCTGCCTTCTGGACGGCAGTCTCACGGTACACCACGATCGGTTCCGATGTGACGATCTCCACGCCTTTGTCGCGCTTGATACGGCCTGTGATGATCTCGAGATGGAGTTCTCCCATCCCTGCGATGAGATGTTCGCCGGTCTCCTCGTTGATCATGACCTGGAGGGTCGGGTCTTCTTTGCCGACCTGTCGCAGCACTTCAACAAGTTTCGGGAGGTCTTTCATGTTTTTTGCCTCGACGGCAACCGTCATGACCGGCTCCGAATAGTGCTTAAGCGACTCGAACGGTGTCATCTGCTGGAGGGACGTGACCGTGGAACCTACAATCGCATCCTTCAATCCCGTGACTGCAGCGATATTTCCTGCAGGCAGCTCTTCCACTTCGACCCGTTTCGGGCCCATGAAGATCCCGACCTGCTGGAGGCGGTTGGACTTCCCGGCCGTTCCCATGACGTATACTTCCTCTCCACGCTTCAGCTTCCCTGAGAAGAGTCGTCCGGTTGCCACTTCGCCAGCATGGGGGTCGAAGGAGATATCGGTGACCATCAGGCTGATCGGTCCGGTCGGATCGCATTTCAGCATGGCCTGGCCCTCGGCACTTTCCTTGTCGCCGTGCCAGATTACCCCGATACGGCGTTTCTGTGCGTCGAGCGGGTTTGGCAGGTGTTTGACGACCATGTCGAGGACGACCTCGAACAGGGGACTTTTCTGGGCGAGCGATTTCATGTCTCCCGCTTTGCAGCGGTCATATACTTCCTTGAATGATATTCCGCTCTTTTTCATGTAGGGTGCAGAGACTGCCCAGTTATAGAGTGCGGAACCGAAAGCAACCGTGCCCTGGGATGCATCGAGCTTCCAGCCGTTGTTGTAGCTCTCCTCGTTCATCCCCTTGATCAGCTTGTTGACCTTATCGATGACCCTGCCCAGGCGGATCTGCATCTCCATCTCGTCGACTTTGAGCTCGTTGATCAGCCGGTCGACCTTATTGATGAAGAGGACAGGGCGGACCTGTTCCTTTAAGGCCTGGCGGAGCACGGTCTCGGTCTGCGGCATGGTGCCTTCGACTGCGTCGACAAGGACCACGGCACCGTCAACGGCTCGCATCGCACGAGTGACGTCGCCACCGAAATCGACGTGGCCCGGCGTATCGATCATGTTGATTAAGAATTCCTGGCCTTCATATTCGTGCACCATCGAGACGTTGCTTGCATCGATGGTAATGCCACGGGCCTGTTCTTCCTCATCCGAATCCATGAAGAGCTGTTTCCCAGCCAGTTCTTCGGAAATAATCCCGGCTCCGGCGAGCAGGTTATCAGAAAGGGTCGTCTTTCCATGATCGATATGTGCGACGATTCCGATATTCCGGATATGTACCGGTTCATTCATGAGCTCTGTTACGCGCTCGACATTTTTTTTGCCACGAACCATTCAAAACACCTTAAAAAAGATAAAAATTAACGGGCAGATTTTGCAATCCTTTCACGTTCTTCCTTCTTGTTCACAGAATAACACTTCACATCGCCTTTCGACGCAGCGATCAGTTCATCGGCAAGGCACACGCTTACGGGTTTCTTGCTCTTGTGAGAACCCTTGTATACCGCCTCTGCAATGAAGAAGAGCGACGTATTGACACGGCGCAGCGGGGCGGTATCGACCGACTTCGGGACATTGATACCACCGTACTTGAGACGCACGGTCTCTTCACGCGGACCGGTGTTCGCCACCGCTTCAACAAGCACCTGGACAGGGTTTTTCTTGGTCTTCTTGTTGATGATATTGAATGCATCCTTGACGATCCGGATCGCGAGCGTCTTGTTCCCGGTATTCATCTGTGACTGCATGAGGCGGTTGATCAACCGTTCCACGATCAGCATATTGCTCTTATTGAATTCCTGCCTGGTGAATTTCCCGCAGGAATGGGGGACTATCATGGAATGGAGGTTGATATACCTGACAAGGGCGGGGTCGTTGATCTGTACCTCCCCCATGTCCCACTGGTTGAAAAGAAGTTTCTGGCTGCCTTGAGCCTCTTTCGCTCCCTTTACCTCTTTTCCTTCTTTTATCTCTTTCTGCTCTTTCTTTTCTGTCTCGGCCATTCCCATCACCTGCGTGGCTTCTCCTTCCTGCCGATTACCATTTCATGGAGGCAGACGTTGTTCACCTTGGTCACAACGTACCTGACCCCTGGAATATCTCCCATCGAACGGCCCAGGCGGCCCCCGATTCCCTCGACTTCCACCTCGTCGTGCTCGTCGATGAAGTTGATTGCCCCGTCTCCTACGGCGAACGCCGTGATCTGACGTCCGTTCTTGATCAGCTGGACACGGACGCACTTCCTGATCGCGGAGTTCGGCTGTTTTGCCTCGACGCCGATCTTTTCAAGGACTATGCCCCGTCCCTGCGGTGCTCCTTCAAGGGGGTCGGATTTTAGATCCAACTGGTCCATACGCCGTGCATAAGTGGGGTCGCTCCACCTGAATTTTTTTGAGTCGCGTGTGAGTTTTCTCGCTGCGAATTTACCCTGTCCCATTAAATACCCTCGTAAATATGGTTTTTATCGATGCAATAATGTCTCAACTGAGATATATACAAACGCGCGGAACAAATTTATACATTGCCCCTTCACGTCCGCTTGCTTGTATCTATTCGGGTTTATTGATAATAATATTATATCTCCAACCCTCATACCGTCTATAATGAATTCCCGGATTTACAAGAATGCATACTTCGATGCAAGCCACCGACTCCTCCATTACCAGGGGAAATGCGCCCTTCTTCACGGTCACCGGTGGAAAGTGGAGGTGTGGATGGAGGGGCGGGTCGACCAGGTTACCGGGATACTCGCCGACTACAATATGATCAGGGAGACTGTCGAGTCCTATGACCACCAGGTGATCCTCAATGAAAACGACCCGATGGTCGCCTGCCTCGTTCAATTCCAGCCGGTCATTACCACACGGGGGGACCCGACCAGTGAACTCCTCGCCGCGATCATTATGGCGAGGATCGACCAGGCCTGCAAGGGTGCCGGAATCGATGCAGCCGTCGTGAAAATCAGGGTCTGGGAATCCCCCACCTGTTTTGCCGAGATCACTGCATGAATGTCCTTGAAATATTTTACAGTATCCAGGGCGAGGGAAAAAAGCAGGGCAGGCCCACGATATTTGTCAGGCTCGCCGGATGCAATCTTGCCTGCCGCTGGTGCGATACCCCTGCTGCCCACGACAGGGGTTATGACCTGGCCCTGAGTGAAGTCATTGGTAAAATCAGGGAATTCCGGTGCAGGGAGATCTGTATCACCGGCGGCGAACCGCTCCTCCAGGAAGCCGGGCTCCTGGACCTCCTGAAATTATTATCTTCCCTGGGCTACAGCATCGAGATCGAGACAAACGGGACCATTGATTTTTCATGGTGCCAGGAACATGCCACGATTTGCATGGACGTGAAGTGCCCGTCTTCGGGCGAGGAGAGCATGCTGTCCTTACTCGGATTGATCAGGGAACAGGACAGCGTGAAATTTGTTGTCGGTGATGAACGGGACTGCCAGTATGCCGAAGAGGTGATTATGGCTTCCTGTATCAGGGGCGAGGTTTTCCTGTCTCCTGTCTGGGGTTCTGACATGGGTAAGGTCGCATCGTTTGTGCTCGAGCACGGGTTGCCGGTACGGGTCCAGGTCCAGCTCCATAAAGTTCTCGGGGTTTCCTAAAATGAAAGCAGTTTGTCTGTTATCGGGTGGCATGGATTCAACTACCCTCGCGTACCTGGCAAAGGATTCAGGGTACGATATCTATGCATTGCATGTCAATTACGGGCAGAGGACGGAACGGAAGGAGCTGGCCTCGGCAAAGAAGATCGCCGGTCTTCTCGGGACCCGGGAATTTATCGAGATCAGTCTCGACTACCTGAGGCAGTTCGGGGACAGCAGTCTCACCGACCCCGCCATAAGCGTCGAGGCCTACGACGAGTCCCGGGCCTGCCTGCCGAATACCTACGTCCCGTTCAGAAACGCCAATCTTCTCTCCATCGCAACAAGCTTTGCCGAATCCCGAAGGGCGGACGCGATCTATATCGGTGTCCAGGCGCTGGACTACAGCGGATACCCCGACTGCCGTCCCCGGTTCATCGAGGCGTTCCAGAAAGTGATCGATGCCGGCACGCGGGACGGTACCCATATCAGCCTGATCACCCCGTTTATCTCGAAAACAAAGAAAGACATCCTGGAACTGGGGCTGAAGCTCGGGGTCCCCTACGAACATACCTGGTCCTGCTACCAGCAGGAAGATGTGGCATGCGGTGTGTGCGGGTCATGTCATTTCCGCCAGGAGGCGTTCGGCGCACTGGGGATCAAGGACCCGATCCCGTACAAGGGGAAATAGCCATGGAGGTTTATCGGAACAGGCGGCTCTCGGTAGAGACGCGGGAGATTAAGTACCCCGACGGTCGGAGGGCTGAGGGGGTCCTCGTCCACCCGGGATGTGCGGTCACGATACTGCCGCGTTGTGAAGATTCCTCATGGCTCCTGATCAGGCAGTACCGGTTTGCAATCGATTCGTTCATTTTCGAAGCTCCCGCAGGTACGATGGAGCCGGGAGAGACGCCGGATGAGACTGCCGGGCGGGAACTCATCGAGGAGACCGGGTTCGAAGCGGGAACCCTTATCGGCAGGGGATTTATCTATACGACGCCGGGATTCACCGACGAGAAAATTTACCTGTTCGAAGCCCGGGACCTTACCCCTTCCGACCGGTTTTCACAGGACGAAGACGAATATATCGAGCTTGCCCGGTTCTCCGGTCCCGATCTTCTGGCAATGTGCGGGGACGGGCGGATAACCGATGCGAAGACCATCAGCATCGTCTTCCGGTGCCTCGGAGGTGCCTCATGAAGGAATACCTCTGGCTGATTACCGTAATTCTTATTGTCGCCGCAGTATGGTGTGGGGGGTGCACCGGAACACCGGGTCCCGGGCCGGCTGCACGTTCGTATTCGGTAAATTCTTCAGGGGTCCTTTCACTGAAGGTCCCGCCGGCAACCGTAACCGAAAATGTCCTTGAATCTTCATCGAACATTACCGTCACCAGGCTCGTATTCCATACACCTGACGGCGAGGTTTATGGATTACTGGCCGCCCCTGGTCAGCCGAAAGCCGCATTCGTTCATGCACCGGGTGCCGGCAATAAAAAAGAAGGACATGAAGACCGGGCAGTTGCTTATGCGACCCGCGGTTATGCATATCTTGTTCTTGACATCAGAGGGAACGGCGGAGAGACTGCCGGGTATCAGATGGACATCGAAAAAGATTACACCCTGTTCGAACGGGGAGGGATGCCGGAGTATTATGACATCGTCGGCGACATGATCAATGCACGGCAGTATCTGTCATCCAGGTACAACGTGCCGGTTTACATGTCCGGCGAAAGTAACGGCGGCAGGTACGCTGCCCTGGCCACAGCAATCGATCCCGGGTCTGCAGGTTATATCGGAATCTCGACATCAGGGTTCGGGAGGGCAGGAGACAACCCCAATTATACCACTGACGCCAGGAAATTCCTGCTCTCGATCGATCCCGATCTCTATGCAGGCATGATAGCGCCAAGGCCGGTATACATCTTCCACGCACCCGCAGACCCGATAATTCCGTTCGCTGACGGAAAAGAATTGTTCGACAGGGCATCGGAGCCCAAAAAGTTCTTCTCTTTCAACGGCACCCATGGAGTGAACGGCGAAGTCGACCAGATAATATTTCGTGAATATGCTCAAATTTATGGCTGACCGGGGGAAATAGATACTGACCCGGTACCGGGAGCGCAGTGAATATGGCAGAAGTTGGACAGGTTGAAGAAGTGGATGAGGCGCGACGCCGGTATGAATTCAAAAAGACACTGGAGAAGCTCGAAGCCAAGCAGGGAAGCGGGACCGAGTTAATTACGATATATATCCCGCCCGATAAACAGATCTATGATGTAACGGCCCAGTTAAAGGACGAATTCGGCCAGTGCGCGAACATCAAGAGCAAACAGACCAGAACCAATGTCCAGAGCGCCATCTCTTCGGTGCTTTCACGCCTTAAATATTACAAACGACCGCCGGCCAATGGTCTTGCGGTTTTCTGCGGGACGATCCTGCTCGGCGGCGATCGGACCGACCTCGAGTGCACGATCATCGAGCCCCCGGAATCTCTCAACCTCTACATGTACCGGTGCAGCTCGCAGTTCGAGCTGGAACCGTTACGCCAGATGCTTGAGGAAAAGGCGGTTTATGGCCTGCTTGTCCTCGACCGCCGGGAGGCCTACTGGGGTTTTCTCCGGGGCAACCATATCGAACCGATAGGCGGCGTGACCTCGACGGTGCCTGGAAAACAGCGGAAAGGGGGGCAGTCCAGTGCCCGTTTCCAGAGGCTTCGGGAGATCGCCATCAATGAATTTTATACCAAAATCGGAGAGCGGTCGAGTGCCATATTTCTCGCCGAGAAGGACTTTTTCGAACGCTTCAAGGGTGTGCTGATCGGAGGCCCGAGCCCGACCAAGGAAGAGTTCGAAGCAGGGAATTACCTTCACCACGAGATCCAGAAGAGGATTATCGGTATCTTCGATGTCGCCTATACGAACGAGAGCGGTCTCGACGAGCTTGTCGATGCGGCGCAGGACGTCCTGAAAGGGATGGACGTTGTCAAGGAAAAGGCCGTGATGCAGCGGTTCTTAAAGGAACTTGTCAAGGATAACGGGCTTGCGTCGTACGGCGAGGAAAATATCAGGAAGAACCTGGAAATAGGAGCGGTGGAGACGCTGCTCCTCTCATCGAGCCTCAGGAAATCGAGGCTGACGATCAGGTGCCCGAGTTGCGGTCACATGAAGGATTATACCGTCACTCTCGAAACAGGAAAAACGGTATCCGATCTCGGGTTCGGGAACTGTCCGACCTGCACGGCCCCGATGGTTCTCGACAGTGAGGCCGACATTATCGGAGAGTTGACAAGCCTTGCAGACCAGAGCAGCGCGAAGGTGGAAATTATTTCCGATGACTTTGAAGAAGGTTCGATATTGTATACCGCCTTCGGCGGCATTGCAGCAATTTTACGGTACAGGACGGGTTACTGATGTTCCTTGAAGCATGTGCAGGGATCGAGCGGGCCCTGAAAGCGAAGACCGGGCTTGACAACGTGCTGCTCGGCGCCGGAGGGGAGCATGCTGACCTTGCGACGACCGTCGCGTTCATGCTTGCCAGGGAACAGAAAAAGAACCCGGCCGCGATAGCCGCATCCCTCGCAGAAGAACTAAAATCCGACCCCGGGCTGACCGGGATCTCGGTCGAAGCCAAGGGCCCCTACATCAATTTCCTGTTCGGACCCGGATACGTGGAAAAAACCCTGAAGGTAGCATCCCGGCCCGGATATGGGACTGGAACGAAGAAGAATGAAAGGGTCGTACTCGAACACACGAGCGCGAACCCGAACGGTCCTCTCCATGTCGGCCATATCAGGAATTCGATTATCGGCGATACTCTTGCCCGTTGTTTCCGGAAAGCGGGTTACCGGCTCGAAGTCCAGTATTATGTCAACGATATGGGCCGCCAGATAGCGATCGTTGTCTGGGGTTTCGACCACCTGGATACCGGGGCCCATGAAGGCGAAAAATCCGACCATTATGTTGCGAGGATCTATATCGCGGCAAACAGGGAGCTCGAAAAGACTCCTGAGATCGTCGCCGAGGTCGACCACCTGATGCAGGAGGTCGAAAAAAGCGATCCTGCAACGGTAAAACGATTCCGCTCGGCCGTATCTGCCTGCCTGGACGGGTTTCACGCAACGATGGCACGTTTGAATGTGCACCACGACCGGTTCGTGTGGGAGAGCGATTTCGTCAGGAACGGGGACACGGACCGGTTCCTTTCGAAAGTTCACCGGATGCCAGAATACCACGAAGACGACAAAGTCTGGCTGGACCTGACTGAATTCGGCTTCGATAAGGAGTACGTGCTGCGGCGGAGCGACGGCACCTCGGTCTATGCGGCCCGCGACCTCGCGTACCATGTCTGGAAAGGGCGGAACTTCGACCGCGTTATCGACGTGCTTGGCGCCGATCACAAGCTGATCGGAGCGCAGCTCCGGGCCACCCTCACGCTCGTCGGGGAAAAATCTCCCGATATCGTATATTTCGAATTCGTCTCGCTACCCGGGGGATCGATGAGCACGAGAGCTGGGAAATTCGTGTCTGCCGACGAGCTCCTTGATGAGGTAACCAGGCAGGCATTTTCCGAAGTAACGGTCAGGCGTCCCGAACTCGGCGAGGACCAGCGTCGTGAAATTGCAAAGGCGGTGGCACTTGGTGCGATCCGGTATGATATCGTGAAGGTCTCGCCTGAGAAGAGCACGGTTTTCGACTGGAAGGAGGCCCTGGATTTCGAGAGGCAGAGCGGGCCATATATTCAGTACGCCCATGCGAGGGCATCGAGCATCCTTGAAAAGGCGGGTGATTTCCAGGAGGCTTACTTCCTCACCGACCCCCATGGTATTGCTCTCGCCAAACACATCGCCCGTTATCCGGCCATTATCCAGGAAGTTATCACCGAACTGAAACCCCATGTCCTTGCTATCTACGCACGGGAGCTCGCCGACCTTTTCAATGCGTTCTATCATTACGAGCCTGTCCTGAAAAGCGAGGGGATTACGCGGGAGAGCAGGCTCACCCTGGTAAAAGCCGCGAAAAATACGTTGAAGGAT
>Ga0335071_10002312_pt1 | contig 20410 bp, 19 predicted proteins | sample Lox_Sample_15_FD_206724 | JGI IMG/M metagenome (GOLD analysis project Ga0335071, IMG submission 206724) | Soil microbial communities from Loxahatchee National Wildlife Refuge, Florida, United States - Lox_Sample_1.5 | ecosystem: Environmental > Terrestrial > Soil > Wetlands | place: USA...
CACCTCGAGGATCTCCTCGCGCAGCCGCAGCACGATGCCGAGCGCCAGCGTGGCCGCGACGAGAAGACCCAGCACCCACCAGCTGAACGGGACGTAGGCAGCGACCGCGACCGCGGCCAGCACGCCGGCCGTGACCGCGCCGACCCGCCGGATGGCGGCGCCGATGGTATGGAACAAGGTGGCCTGCACCACTAGCAGCGCGGTCAGCGGGGCGAGCACAGAGCGCGGCGACCCGCCCGGCAGCTGCATCGCGAGCAGGTACGCGAACACCGCCGTGGCGGTGAGCCTGGCGATGTACACCGCCGTCGGCTGAGCCCGGCGGCGGACCACGGTGAGCTGCTCGGCCTGGCGCCTGGCGACCGCCTTGGCCGCCACGCCGACGCTCTCAACAGGTACGGGACGGACAGGGAAACCCTTCATGAGCTGCATACCAAGGACTAGTGGGCGGCGGGATGCAGGGATAGCTCTACCCAAGAGCAAAACCCCCTACCGGAGACCAACGCACCCTAGGCCGGGCTATTCCCGGCTTTAGCCAGTCACCCCGGCGTCACACACCGATCTTCTGCGGACCGGGTTGGGTCGGCTTGGCTGCGGAAGGCTCGCGCCGCCAGCGGCCGGTGAAGGCGAGGCCGACCAGGATGAGGCCGATCACGCCCAGGCCGACCGGGATCCACAGCTCGATGACCCTCAGCAGGCTGGCGTTGTGCCCGGCCTGTCCGGCCGTCTCGGTCACCGAGGCCGGGGTCTGATGGAAGGTCAGCGTGTAGAGCGGCTGGGCTGGAGCGGCGGTCAGCTTCTTGCTGCCGTCGGCCAGCGGGGCGGCGGCCAGGTTGGCTGGGTGGGCAGCCAGCATCGGCGCCAGCCCGGCCGCAAAGGGCCCGAGCTGAGGGCGGACCGAATAGGCCCGGACGGCGGTGAGCGTGTCCACGATCGTGCCGCTGGCCGGCTCGACCAGCATTTTGATGTTGATGGCGTAGAAGTACTGCAGCGGGATCGGCTTGGCGGTCAGCACCGCGAGCTTGGTCTTCTCCGCCGCGGTCAGCGACCCTGACAGGATCTTCAACCCCAGGGCCAGGTCCGTGCCCTGTGCCTTGAGCTGGGCCTCGAACTCCGCGAACGACATCGTCGCCGGCAGGTGCATGGCACTCACGAACGAGGCGGCCATCGGGGTGGGCGGCAGATTCAGCTGCCACTCCTGCACGGCCACGCCGTGGACGGTCTGGGTGACGTTCGCGTAGGTGGTCGGGACGGTCTTGCCGATCTCGTCGACCCACATGGGATAGGTCTTGGCGGTGTCAGCGCCGGGCGGTGGCCCGAGACTGTAACTGCCGGCCCGGTCTACCACGTTGCCGGGAACCAGTGCATAGGCGTGCGGGCTCTCGACATTCTGTGCCGTCGAGCGGTCCAGCACATACTGCAGGATCTGCGGGGTCTTGTCCGGCCCGATCACCACGGTCGAGGCGTCGTTCACCACCAGCTCGGAGGAGGTGCTCTGCGTCGGCACGGCCTTGACCTGCCGGTCGATGGACAGCGGCAGGCTCTGCGGCGCGGCCAGCCGCGCGCCCGTGGACTGATTCACCTGCCCGGTGTAGGTTCCCGCGAAGTGGTATCTGATGTCCAGGCTGGTCGGCAGCTTCGTTAGCTGCGGCGCCACCACCGGTCTCCAGATGGCGGCCACCGCCAGCACGATGACGCCGATCACCAGCAGCACGATCTTGGAAGTGCGCATCGGCCTTCCCCTCCTCAGCTTCCCGCGAAGCTTGATCGTCCGCCACGCGGAAGATGCACGTCAGGAGGCAAATGTCCCGTCATGCGGGACCTTGGTCCGCACTGCGGGTGATCAAACCCGATCCGAACGGGCCGGGTTGGCCGCCCCGCCGCCGGCTAGCGGCGGTCCATCAGCGCCGCCACCGCGGCCTGGTACAACTCGATCAGGCCGGACGCCACCTCGGCGGAGCCGAAGGCCGAGCTCCAGGTCAGTTCGGCCAGCGAGTCACTGATCACGAAGCCCGACGCCAGCTGCAGCCCGCGGACCTCGGCCACGGCGAACAGCGCGGCCGCCTCCATCTCCACGCAGAGCACGCCCTCGGCCTGGTAGTGCCGGACCTCGTCGAGGGTCTCCCGGTAGGGGGTGTCGATCGTCCAGGAGGTGCCGGCCCGGAACCGGTGACCCGCCTGCCGCATGGCCGCACCCAGGGCGGCGGTCATCGCGGCCGGGGCGGCGGCCAGCCGGCCCGGCGGCAGGTAGTGGTGCGAGACCCCTTCGTCCCTGACCGCGGCCTCGCACAGCACCAGGTCGCCGGGCTTCAGGTCGGGCTGCAGGCTGCCCGCGGTGCCGACGGACACCACGGCCGAGGTACCCAGGGCCGCCAGTTCCTCTACCGCCGCGGTCGCCGCGGGCGCCCCGATCCCGAGCCGGCCGAGCAGCCCCACCCGGCCGCCGGTGCTGGGCAGCGGCACCGGCAGCGCCCGCCGCGACCGCTCGACGCCCTCGGTCCGCAGCACGTGGTCGTAGAGCGAGCGCTGGTAGCAGAGCACCACGCCGTCCGGTGCGGGCGTGTCGTCCCGCGCGCCGACCCGCCGCAGGTAGGCGAGGAAGTCCGACGCGGTGAACAGCGCCTCCCCGGCGTGCTTGCCCGCGAAGTTCGGATAGCTGGACTCCGGCACAAGCATGAATCTACGCCCGCCCCGGGACCAGCAGCACGGCCACCGGCACGACGACCAGGCCGGCCAGCGCCCAGCTCAGCCCGAACGCCTGCGCCGCCAGCCCCACTGCCAGCGGTCCCAGCCCTCCGGCCAGCCCGGCGGCGCTGCTCAGCGTCACCGCCACCGAACTGCGTCCGGGCAGGCTGCCGTACAACCGGGCCTGGAGTACCGGGTACCACGGCGCGGTCGCCGCGCTCAGCGCGGCCAGCACGGCCAGCTTCGGCACCACGCCCGGGACGAGCAGGAAGGCCGGGTAGAGCAGCGCGGCCGCGGCCGCGCTGGCCCGCAGCACGGTCAGGTCCCCGACTCGTTCCAGGATCACGATCAGTGCGGCGTCCCCGGCCAGCGCGGCGCCGAGCCGGACCGCGATGGCCAGCGCCGCGACCGCGGGCGTCAGGTTCGCGACGTCCACCAGGTAGAGCGCCAGGAAGCCGGTGAACACGTCCACCAGCAGGTCGGCGACCTCGATCAGCACCAGCCAGCGCAGCGTCCCCCAGTCCTTCAGCGCGGCGGCTACGTCCCGCGCCCGCGCCGTCCACGGCGGCTGCTCCGCTTCCTCCGACTCCGCCACGGCCCGTGGGCCGTCCGCCTTCGGCCGCCCCCGCAGCAGCGCGCCGAACCAGACCAGCGCGCTGATCCCGGCCAGCGCCAGGTATCCGGCGCGCCAGCCCCCACCCGCGGCCAGCACCGCGGTGAGCAGCAGCGGCCCGGCCCCCTTGGCCCCGTCGACCAGCTCGTCGGCGAACTCGATCGCGAGCGCGACGGCGAGAACGGAAAGCGCAGGCCTTCAACGTCAAGTGAAACCCATGGGCGCCATGCTAAGCCGCCGCCGCCCGCCTCGTCACCTGCGATTCTCGACCCGCCAGACCAGCCGCAGGCCAGACCAGTCTTCGTCGATCGCGGCCACCTTCACGTCGACCAGCCCGATGGGCAGCGCGCTGTCGCGGATGAAGTTCTCCGTGATGTCGCTGCGATGCCCGGCCGCCCGCCGCGGCCAGGCGACCCAGAGCGCCCCGGCCGGGTATATCCGCCGGCCGAGCTCGCCGATCTGCGCGGCTATCTCGCCCGCCGCGGTGAAGAAGGCCACGATGACGTCGGCCTGCCCGTCCGGGCCCGTCCGGGCCAGTCCGTCCGGCGGGTCGGTCAGCGCCCAGCCGTCCGGCGGCTGGTGCAGGCTGACCCGCTGGCCGGGCTTGAGGCCCAGCTTGCCCGCCTGCGGCCGGCCCGAGTACCCCGGCGGCGTCACCGGGCGCCCGCCCGCGCCGATAGGTTTGCCATCCCGGGTACGTCTATTCCCCTGAGGCATCTCATGGACAGGAGCATGGCATGTTCGAGAACACGAAGGCCTTCAGCGGGTTCGCCGTCGACAATCTGGAGGTGGCGAAGAAGTTCTACGGGGAGACGCTCGGCCTGCGCACCTCCGAGCAGTACGGGCTGCTGACGCTGCACCTGGCCGGCGACCGGGACACCCTGGTCTACCCGAAGCCCGATCACGTGCCGGCCAGCTACACGATCCTCAACTTCCAGGTGGACGACATCGACGCCGCCGTCGACGAACTGGTCCGCCTGGGCGTCGCGCTGGAGAAATACGACGGCATGGGCCAGGACGAGAAGGGCATCAACCGGGCCGGCGGCCCGTACATCGCCTGGTTCAAGGACCCGGCCGGGAACATCCTCGCCGTGCTGCAACCACGCTAAGCCGCCCGAGGACGCCACCTCAGAACCTCATCTGCCCCGTCCGTCGCGTTGGGGCCACCCGTTGCGTCCGCGTCCGCGGGGAGGACGGCCAGTCACCCGCGGCGCGACGTCTGCGAGTCACATTCGCCCCGGTGGCATCTCGCCGCCCACGCATACCCGCGCCCAGCGAAAAACGCCCCCTGTCCCGAGGATCGAGACTGCTGGTGCTGCTGCGCTCCCAGCACGCTGACGTCACCCGTGATACATGCTCGCCCGCCGTGAATTCGGTTGCCAACCCAGGCATGTCCGGTAGTATACCGAGTATGCTACTCGTTATGGTGATTACATGAGCGTCCGGCACGCGCTGCTCGCGCTGCTCAGCGAGGGACCCAAGTACGGGCTGCAGCTGCGCGAGGAGTTCGAGGCACGGACCGGGGACGTCTGGCCGCTGAACGTGGGGCAGGTCTACACCACGCTGCAGCGGCTGGAGCGGGACGGGCTGGTCGAGTCGGACGACGACGGCCAGGACGGCGCGCAGAACGGGCCGCAGAAGGGGTACCGGATCACCGCGGCGGGAACCGGGGAACTGGCCGAGTGGCTGCGCACGCCCCCGGACATGGCCTCGCCGCCGCGCGACGAGCTGGTGATGAAGGTCCTGGTAGCGCTGCGGGTGCCAGGCACCAACGTGCAGGACGTGATTCAGGTGCACCGCAGGTACCTGGTCGAGCTGATGCAGCAGTGGACGCGCATCAAGGAGAACGAGGCCGAGGACGACATGAGCCTGGCCCTGGTGGTGGACGCGGAGCTGTTCCGGCTTGATTCGGTCATCCGCTGGCTCGATGCCGCGGACGGGCGCATCAAGCGGGCCGCCGCCGACCCGCCCGAGACAACAACGGGGAAGCCCGCAACGGGGAAACAGAGCGCCGCGAACGCCTTGCCCGGCATCCGGCGCAGAGTGGGAGTACGCAGATGAGAGTGCTGGAAATGCGGCGCGTGTCACGCGCCTACGGTCAGGGGGCCGCCGAGGTGCACGCGCTGCACGAGATCAGCCTCGGGGTCGACGCCGGGACCATGGTCGCGGTGATGGGGCCGAGCGGATCGGGGAAGTCCACGCTGCTGACCATCGCCGGCAGCCTGGAGCAGCCGAGCAGCGGCGAGGTCATGGTCTGCGGCCAGGAGCTGAGCAAGCTGTCGCGCAACGCCAGGGCGCGGCTGCGCCGCCGCTCGATCGGCTACGTGTTCCAGGATTTCAACCTGCTGCCCGGGCTCACCGCGGCGGAGAACGTCGCGCTGCCGCTCGAGCTCGACGGCGTGCCGGCCAGGAAGGCCCGCGTAGCCGGGCTGCAAGCCCTGGAGGAACTCGGCCTCGCCCAACGGGCGTCCAGCTTCCCCGACCAGCTGTCGGGCGGCGAGCGGCAGCGGGTGGCCATCGCCCGCGCCGTGGTGGGCGAGCGCCAGCTGCTGCTGGCCGACGAGCCCTCGGGGGCGCTCGATTCGGTCAACGGCGAGGCGGTCATGCGGCTGATTCACACCGCCTGCAAGCAGGGCATGGCCGCGGTGGTCGTCACCCACGACGCGCAGCTGGCCTCGTGGGCCGACCGGGTGGTGTTCCTGCGGGACGGCCGGGTGACCGACCAGACCCTGCCCGTACCCGGCCCTGAATCGCTCCTCACGCCGGGACCAGGACAATGACCACCGCACTGCGCGAACGCCCGGCCCCGGCGGGAACCTCGAACGGGGGCGTTCCCGCCCGCAGGGCCGTGATCCGCTGGTCGTGGCGGATGTTCCGCCGCGAGTGGCGCCAGCAACTGCTGGTCCTGGCGCTCATCGTGGTGGCGCTGGCCGCCACCGTCGTCGGGGCGGCGGTGGCCACTAACACGCCACCCCCGGCCGGCGCGGGCTTCGGCACCGCGCAGGACATGGCCACGCTCCCCGGCGGCCCGCACCTAGCCGGCCAGATCGCCGCGCTGCAGCAGCACGTCGGTCCCGTCGACGTCATCGAGAACCAGACGGTCGCCATCCCCGGCTCGATCAACACCTACGACCTGCGCGCCCAGGATCCGCACGGCGCGTTCGGCCAGCCGATGCTCTCGCTGGTCAGCGGTCGCTACCCGGCCGGGCCAGGGCAGGTGGCCGTGACTGAGGGCGTGGCCACCACCTTCAAGCTCACGGTCGGTGACGTGTGGCACCAGGGCGGTAAGACCCGCCAGGTGGTCGGGATCGCGCAGAACCCGCAGAGCCTGCTGGACGAGTTCGCCCTCGTCGCGCCGGGCCAGGTCAGCACGCCAAGCCAGGTCACCGTGCTGTTCACCGCGCCGCGCGGCGCGAAGCCCACCTCACTAGGCTCCGCCGGCCAGTACGTGCAGACCCGGCATGATGCGGCGGCCAGCAACCCGCTCAACCCGGAGACGATCGTGCTCGCGCTGGCCACGGTGGGCATGCTGCTGATCGCCCTGGTCGCGGTGGGGGGCTTCACCGTGCTGGCGCAGCGTCGGCTGCGCTCGCTCGGGATGCTCGGCGCGCTGGGTGCCACCGACACGAACATCCGCCTCGTGGTCCGGGTCAACGGCGTCCTGGTGGGGGTCGTGGGCGCGGTCATCGGGACGGTGCTGGGCCTGGCCGCCTGGCTGGCCTACCGGCCGGAGCTGGAATCCAGCGCCCACCACCTGATCGGCCCGTTCCAGCTGCCCTGGATCGTGATCGGACCGGCCATGGCGCTGGCCGTGGTGGCCACCTACTTCGCCGCCTCGCGCCCGGCCCGCGCGGTTACCAGGATCCCCGTCGTCGCCGCCCTGTCCGGGCGGCCCGCCCCGCCGAAGCAGGTACACCGTTCGGCGCTGCCCGGCGTGGTCCTGTTCGTCATCGCCGCGGCCCTGCTGTCCTACTCCGGCAAGAGCAACGGCAACGGCGGCGGGGCACTTGAACTCATTCTCGGTATCGTCCTGCTCGTCGTCGCGATCATCTTGCTGGCGCCGCTCTGCCTGGTGATCTTGGCCAGGGCCGGACGGCGCGCCCCGATCGCGATCCGCCTGGCCCTGCGCGACCTGGTGCGTTACCGGGCCCGGTCGGGCTCGGCCCTGTCGGCCATCAGCCTTGGCGTTTTCATCGCCGCCCTGGTCTGCGTCCTGACCGCGCAGCGGTACGGGAACGTCCTGGACTACGCCGGGCCGAACGTGGCCTCGAACCAGATCATCGTGTACACGCCGAACGGCGGCCCGGGCGGCGGTGGCGGCCCGGGCCACGGACCGGGCGGATCCAGCCCGTCCGGGACCGCCAGCACCCCGCAGGCCCAGGCGGCGGTCGCCCGGAACATCGCCAAGGGCCTCGGCTCGGACACCGTCATCGAACTCGACCAGGCCGGCGCCTCGCTGCAGCACGCCGCGACTGGGCGTTCCTGGTCAGGGCCGGTGTACGTGGCTACCCCCCAGCTGCTGGCGGCCTTCGGCATCAAGGAGTCCGGCGTCAATCCCGACGCCGACATCCTGACCACGCGGCCCGGGCTGTCCGGCATTTCCGATATGCAGCTCGTCTACGGCGGCAAGGGCAACGGGTCCGGCGGCAACGGCAACGGGCCGCCCACCAGCTGGCCGTGCCCGAAGGGCCAGTGCCTAGCCAACCCGGTGATCCAGCAGGTCGGCGCCCTGCCGGCCGGCACGTCGGCGCCCAACACGGTGATCACCGAGCATGCCATCCACACGCTCGGCCTGCACACCAGCGCCTCCGGCTGGCTGATCCAGAGCCCGCACCCGCCCACCGCGGCGCAGATCACCGACGCCAGGCTGACGGCCAGCGCGGCCGGCCTGAGCATCGAAACGAAGTCGAGCACGCCCTCGTCGGCGGAGATCCTCAACTGGGCCACCGTGTTCGGTATCGCCCTGGCGCTGGGCATTCTGGCTATGACCATCGGCCTGATCCGCAGTGAGACGGCCAGGGATCTGCAGACCCTGGCCGCCACCGGGGCGAGCAGCTTCACCCGTCGGGAGCTGACCGCCGCGACCGCCTTCGCGCTGGCCCTGGGCGGAGCCGTGCTCGGCACGGTGGCCGCTTACGCCGCCGCCATCGGCTACGCCTGGGACAATCCCCTGGATGGCCTGTCCGAACTATCCAACGTGCCCGCCCAGCAGCTGCTGTTCATCGTGATTGGCATGCCGGTGATCGCCGGGGCCGTCGGCTGGCTGCTGGCCGGGCACGAGCCGACCGTCATTTCCAGGCAGCCGCTGGAGTAGCGGCAGAGCCCGGCCCGTTCGGACCGGTAATACAACGGTTACTGGCGCAGGCCGGGACCTGAGTCGGAGCTGCTGGCCTTCCGCTCCAGGATCTCGGCCGCGCCGCGGATCACGCAGCGGAGCGGGTCCTCGACCACGACCGTGCCGATGCCGGCCGCGGTCTCGATCCGGCCGGGCATGCCGGGCAGCAGCGCGCCGCCGCCAGCCAGCCGGACCTTGCCGCGGACCACGTCCTCGGCCAGGCCGGCCGGGATCTCCGACAGCATCTCGTGCACCGCGCTGGTGATGGCCTGGACGATCGGCTCGAGCGCGGCCGCCACCAGGCCTCCCGGCACGTACTCCGACCGCGGCGTCCGCTGTGCGACGTCCAGGCCGACCGCCTCGGCGAAGCCCTCGGCCCCGCCGGTGACGCCGAGCGTCATCTTCAGGTGCCGGGCCGCGCGCTGGCTGATGACCAGGCCGAGCTCGTTGCGCAGCGCGTGCACGATCGCCTCGTCCATGGCGTTGCCGGCCTTGCGCAGCGACTGGGACCTGACCACCCGCCAGCCGGCCACCGCCGCGACCTCGGTGGTGCCGCCGCCGATGTCGACCACGAAGCCGCCGGCCCCGCCGGTCAGGTCGAATCCGGCGCCGGCCGCGGCGGCCACCGGCTCGTCGATCAGCCGCACGTTGTACCGTGGCCGCCGGACGCTCAGCGCGGCGATGATCGACCGCCGCTCGACCGGCGTGGCCCCGCTCGGCACGCACACCAGCGCATCGCGCCGCACCAGCGAGAACCGGCGCGTCCGCCGCAGGAAGGCGTGCAGCATGGCCGCGGTCGCGTCCAGGTCCGCGATGACCCCGTCCCGCAGCGGGTGGATCACCTGGATGTCCTGCGGCTCCTTGTCGGCCAGCGCGTCGGCCGCCTCGCCGATCGCGGCGACCTTGCCCACACCCGTGTCGATGGCGATCGCGGTCGGCTCCTCGAGCACGATGCCGCGGCCGGCGACCCAGACGAGCGTGTTCACGGTGCCGAGGTCGATCGCCACGCTACCGCGGAAGCGCATCTTGCTCCCCTCTATTCAACGTGACGCCCCTCAATCCCAACTCGAGACTGCACAGTCGCCCCGCCACGCGACGTTCGCTAAGCGTACAGCCGGCATCCAGCGAGGCGGGCGAGCCCGGCGTTGGATCGTGATGTTCTGGTCTGATTATGGGTGTTATCGTCATCAGGGCCGGTGGAGGGAGATGCTTAATGCGGGTGCCTAGGCTGGTGGCGGTCGCATCCGGCTGGTTCGGGCTCACCGTCGCCCTGGCCGCCGCCGCCGCCGTCCCCGGGCCTGGGATTCCTGGTTCGGTTGCCGCGCGCCCCGCGGCTACGGGTCCTGCCGGGTTCTCTGTCTCTGCCCTGGCCGACGTGGCCGTCCGGCCGGGTGTGCAGCGGGCCGGCCGCGTGCAGGCCAATCCGCCGACCACTGCTGACTGTGAGAAAGCCTACAAGGTCGCGTGCTACCAGCCGACACAAATCCGGCAGGCGTACGACCTGCCCTCACTCTACGCCAGGGGCGTGACCGGCCGGGGTCGCACGATCGTCATCGTCGACTCGTTCGGCTCGCCGACGATCAGGAACGACCTGACGGTGTTCGACAAGGCCTTCGGCCTCCCGGCGCCGCCGAAGTTCACGATCATCCGGCCGGCGGGCCCGGTGGGCCCGGTGCCCGCCTACAACCCGAACAATTCCAACATGGTCGGCTGGGCCGGCGAGACCACGTTGGACGTGGAGTACGCGCACGCGATCGCCCCGGGCGCCAGCATCCTGCTGGTCGAGACGCCGGTCTCGGAGACCGAGGGCGTGCACGGCTTCCCGCAGATCATCAAGGCCGAACAGTACGTGGTCCGGCACCACCTCGGCGACGTGATCAGCCAGAGCTTCAGCGCCACCGAGCAGACCTTCCCCAGCCAGGCCGCCGTCCAGGCGCTGCGCGGCGCCTACCAGCTCGCCGCCAGGAACCACGTCACCGTGCTGGCCGCCTCTGGCGACTCGGGCGCCGCCGACGTCAAGCTCGACGGCCGGACCTACTACCCGTTCCCGGTGACCTCGTGGCCGGACAGCGATCCGCTGGTCACCGCGGTCGGCGGCACCCAGCTGCACGTCACCGCGCAGGGCCAGCCCGCCGCGCCGACGGTCTGGAACGACACCTACAACCCGGCCGCGAACGAGTTCGCCATCGGCAACCCGGGCCCGAACCCGCTGGCCGCCGGCGGCGGCCGCTCGGTCCTGTTCGGCCGGCCCGGATACCAGAACGGGGTGCGGAACGTCGTCGGCGGCCACCGCGGCGTGCCCGATATCTCGATGAGCGCCGCCTGCAACGGGTCGGTCGACACGTACGGGACGTTTGGCGGGGCGCCGGCCGGCTGGTCCCCGGCCTGCGGCACCAGCGAGGCCACGCCGCTGTTCGCCGGCATCGTGGCGCTGGCCGCCCAGCTGGCCGGGCATCCCCTCGGGCCGATCAACCCGGCCCTGTACCGGCTGGCGGCCGCGCACGCCCGCGGCATCGTGGACGTCACGAAGGGCGGCAACACGGTGTCGTTCACCCAGGGCGGGCAGCGGCACACGGTGCGCGGCTTCACCGCCGGGCCCGGCTACGACCTGGCCTCCGGGGTCGGCACGGTGAACGCCCGGTACTTCGTCAGTGAACTCGCGTCCGCGGTCGGCCACTAAAGGTCTTTTTGTCCCGAACGGTCCTTGGTGCGTGCCTTGGGAACGGCGTAATCATCTGATGTTTTCGCGTTGCCGGGCTACGCCCGGTGCTGGAAATAACCCGATCTGCCTGGTGAGACTCGGCCGGCAACCCGCCCGCGGTATTCGGCGCGAAGCGCCATTGTCCGGCGCTCTTGGCGAGATACATTGTCTGCGGGTGGCGGCACCATCAACGCCGCGTACGTCGTGCCTACGCCCGCTGTGACCTCGCGTTTCCCGGTAGAACCACCCGTACCACTCCCGGCCTGCGGAGGTTAAGTCCTACCCGGGCGGGAAGTGGGAGCGCACTCCGGCGAGGTGACCGGCGAGGAGGAGAGGAACCGATGGAGGACGTGTTTGATGTCCTGGCCGAGGACCACGAGGAGATAAGACAGGCCCTGGCCGAGCTCGAGAAGGGTCCGACCGCAGCCACGGGTGCCTCCGAGGATCAGCTCATGCTGCGCATGATCATGACCGAAGAGCTGATCCTCGAGGAAGCCAAGCATGAGGAGATCGAGCTGACTTGCGTCTGGCCTGCCGTGCGCGGGCACATCCCCGGCGGGGAGCAACTCGCTGACCGGGCCATCTGCGCCGAACTCGAGATCGTGGCCCTGCTGGCCGAGCTGAACCAGCTGGACGTCAGCCAGCCGGAGTTCGAAAGGCTGCTCAGCGCGTTCACCCAGGCGGCCCGGGAGCACTTCGACTTCGAGGAGCGGCAGGTGTGGCCGCGGCTGCGCCTGGCGCTGACCGCCAAGGCCGCGGACGCGCTGGCCGACCGGGTGCTGGCGGCCAGGCAGGCCGTGCCCGTTCCGCCCTTCCCGCGCGCGTCGGCCTCGTCCAGCTGAGAAAATACTCTGTTGATAACGTGAATCTGCAGCCTGCTTTCAGCTATCCATCAGGTTCATGGTGCTCACTGGAAAGAGCCATCCCTGACGCCCAGACCTAAGGCGTGATGCAGATGCAGGATTACAGCGGCTACGGCGCTTACGGCGGGCCGCCTTCGGGAGACTACGGGCACACCGCGCCGTTGCCTCCGATGCCTCCGCCGCCGCCGCCCAGGCGGCGCGTCGGGCTGCTGAGTTACCTGGCGGTCGCGCTGGCGGCCGGCGCCCTCGGAGCCGGCACGGTGGTCGCGCTCTACCACCCGGCGGCTAGCTCGTCGGCGTCCGCGCAGCCGAGCGCGCCCGCCCCGCTGCCCAGCACCGTGGTGCCCACCCCCGGCAACGGCGGGACCGGGACCACCGGCGGAAGCCTGAGCAAGGTGCAGCAGGGCATCGTGATCATCAACACCACGCTGCAGTACAGCAGCGAGCGGGCCGCGGGCACGGGCATGGTGATCAACGCCGGCAGCGGCCTGGTGCTGACGAACAACCACGTCATCGAGAACGCCACCAAGATCACCGCGACGGTGGCGGCCACCGGCCAGAACTTCCCGGCCAAGGTGGTCGGCTACGACGTGACCGGCGACATCGCGCTGATCCAGCTGCAGCACCCGTCCGGCCTGCACCAGGTCCCGATCGGCGATTCCGCCAAGGTGAAGACCGGTGACGCGGTGACGGCCCTGGGCAACGCCGAAGGGCAGAACGCGATCGTCCCCGCGCCCGGGCACATCACCGGGGTCAACCGGAGCATCACGGCCAGCGACCAGGGCGGGGCGGTCCAGTCCGAGACGCTGCACGGGATGCTGCAGACCGACGCGGGCATCGTGTCGGGCGATTCGGGCGGCCCGCTGGTCAACGCGGCCGGGCGGGTCATCGGCATGGACACCGCGGGCAACGACGCGCGCTCCGCCGACCAGCAGGCGGCGGCCGGCTTCGCCATCCCGATCAACACCGCGCTCTCGGTGGCCAGCCAGATCGCCGCGGGTCACGCCAGCTCCACGATCACGATCGGCTACCCGCCGTTCATCGGGATCTACGTCGGGCAGGGCCCCAGCAGCGACCCGCAGCAGCAGGCCGCGCAGCAGCAGCAGCAGAACAACGGCTTCGGCGGCAGCGGCGGGTTCGGCGGTAACGGGTTCGGCGGCAATGGCTCTTCTGGCAGCCAGAGCTGCTACACCAACGACTCCAGCCTGCCCGTCCCGTCCACGATCGCCCCGGTGAGTTCGGGCACCCTGGTCATCGGCACGATCTGCAGCAGCCCCGCCGCGAACGCGGGGGTGACGGCCGGATCGGTCATCACCAGCGTGAACGGCCAGGCGATCGGCGCGCCGGACAGCCTGCACACCCAGATAGCGAAGTACCGGCCAGACACCACGGTGTCCCTCACCTGGGTCACCCCGTCCGGCCAGCACAAGACTGCGAGCGTGACGCTGACCCAGGGCCCGCCCCTGTAGGGCCCGGCACCGGACAAGGCGCCTGAGGCGGTACCCGCTGGCCGCCTCAGGCGCCTGGCCGTGCCGTGCCGCTTGGCTGCTGGCCGCTCAGGCCACCTTGTGCAGCGCCGACTCCTGCTGCTGCTTCTCGAAGACCCGGACGATCTCCTCCACTGGTAGTTCCTTCGTCTCCGGCAGGAACTTCCAGACGAACACGATGGCCAGCGCGGCCAGCCCGGCGAAGACCACCATGACGCCGCCCAGGCTGATGGCGTTCTGGGTGACCGGGAAGATCATGATGATGAGGAAGTTGGCCAGCCAGTCGATCATCGCGCAGAACGCGGCTGCCTGGCCGCGCACTGCGGTGGGGAAGACCTCGCCCTGCAGCGTCCACCCGGTCCCGCCGACGCCGACGGCGAACGAGGCGATGAAGAAGTCCAGGCCGATCATGATGACGACCAGCCGCAGCGTGCCCGAAAGCACGCCCAGGCCCAGCGCCGCGATCAGCGCGGAGACGATCATCCCGGTATAGCCGCCGATGGCCAGCGGCTTGCGGCCGAACTTGTCGATCCAGCGGAAGCCCAGGTAGGTAGCGGCCACGTTGACCGCCGTCATGATCAGGGTGACCTCCACGCCGGCCACGGTGGTCTCCACCAGCGAGGCGTGCGCACCGGAGAAGTACGGTCCGAGCAGGTGCGGCCCGTAATACAACGGCACGTTGATCCCGGTGATCTGCTGGAAGATGAAGAACACGCCGACTACGACCAGCGCCCGCCGCACTCCCGGGGTCCAGGCCCGGCGCCGCTTTTCCCGGCTGCCGCCCTCGACCTGCTCCACGACCTCCGCGGCGCGCCTGGCGTCGTCCTCGGTCACGTCCTCCACGCCGAGCGTCGCCATGGCCTCGCGGACCTGGTCGTACTTACCGTGCCGGAGCAGCCACCTGGGTGATTCCGGCATACGGGACCGCATCACCAGCCCGATCAGCGCCGGGACGGCGCCGAGGCCCAGCACCAGCCGCCAGCCGGACGAAGCCGCGCTGGCCGGCCAGAGCGCGAAGATGAACAGCGCTATCAGATAGGCGACCAGGATGCCGACTGTGATCATCCACTGCTGCAGCATGGTCAGCGACCCGCGCCGGCCCTTCGGGGCGTACTCGGCGATGTACGCGGTGGCGATGGCCGAATCCGCTCCGATGGCCAGCCCGATCAGGGTCCGCGCCACCAGCAGCACCGCGGTGTGCCAGGTCACGGCGGAAAGGATCGAGCCGACCGCGTAGATGCCGGCGTCGATGACCAGCAGTACCTTGCGGCCGAACCGGTCCGCCAGCGGGCCGGCCAGGATCGCGCCCGCCGCCGCGCCGAGCGACGCCCCGGAGACCAGGTAGCCCAGCGCCAGTCCTTGCAGGTGGTAAGGTACGAAGTTCAGCGCCGAGCCGATGTTCGACGTGTCGTAGCCGAACAGGAAGCCGCCTAGCGTGGCCAGCAGAGTGAGCTGCCAGTAGAACCTGGTCGGCACCCGTTCGTCGAGTTTGGTGAGTATGTTGCCGTTCGTCGCGGGCTGAGCCATGGCGCTCCCTTGCTGCCATCCAGTTAGGCCGCCCCTCTTCCCCGGCGTCAGCAAAATGAACATGACCCTTACAAATCCCCGGTTCCCGCGCCCCACCCAGCCTCCCCTCAGCCGCGGGCGTAGGTTGAGATCGTGGCTACCGTGAGCGTTCGTTACATCGTGCACGACGTCGATGCCGCCATTGACTTCTACTGCCGGAACCTGGGCTTCACCGAGGTCATGCACCCGGCGCCGACCTTCGCCATGCTGGCGCGGGGGGACCTGCGGCTGGTGCTCAGCGCCGCGGGCGGCGGCCCCGGCGGCGGCCAGGCCATGCCGGACGGCCGGCTGCCCGAGCCGGGCGGCTGGAACCGTTTCTCGCTCGAAGTTCCCGATCTGGCGGCCACGGTCGAGAAGTTGCGGGAACAGGGCGCTCACTTCCGCAACGAGATCGTCACCGGTGTGGGCGGCAAGCAGATCCTGCTGGAGGATCCGTCCGGCAACCCGGTGGAGCTCTTCGAGCCGACCCGGCCCGAGGCCAGGCTGTCGCCGTCCTGATAACCCGACCCTGATGACCTGACAGTGCCTGGGGGGTTCAAAAGGCGGCTTGAGGTCGTCACACTGGATCGTGTGTACGACTACGACGTGCTGGTTATCGGCTCGGGGCCCGGCGGCCAGAAGGCAGCCATCGCCGCGGCCAAACTCGAGCGCCGGGTGGCGATCATCGAGCGCAAGGACATGATCGGCGGCGTGTGCCTGAACACGGGCACCATCCCGTCCAAGACCCTGCGCGAGGCGATCATGTACCTCACCGGCCTCAACCAGCGGGAGATGTACGGACAGAGCTACCACGTCAAGGACGAGATCACCATCGCCGACCTGGCCGCCCGGACCAACCACGTGGTCGGCCGCGAGATGGACGTGGTACGTAGCCAGTTGTCCCGCAACCGGGTCACGATGATGACCGGCACGGGCAGGTTCGTCGACCCGCACACGGTGGAGGTGGCAGGCGGCCACGGCGAGGTCCGCCGGGCCACCGCGGACAAGATCGTGGTCGCCACCGGCACCCGCCCGGCCCGGCCCGCCAGCGTCGAGTTCGACGAGCGCACGGTCATCGATTCGGATGGGATCGTGCACCTTGAGCGGGTGCCCCGCTCCATGGTGGTCGCGGGCGCCGGGGTGATCGGGATCGAGTACGCGTCAATGTTCGCGGCTCTGGGCACCAAGGTCACCGTGGTAGAGCAGCGCGAGCGGATGCTCGAGTTCTGCGACGTCGAAGTGGTCGAGGCGCTCAAGTACCACCTGCGCGACCTCGCCGTCACCTTCCGGTTCGGGGAAACCGTCTCCTCGGTCGAGGCGCGCCCGGAGGGCGCCATCGCGACGCTGCTGAGCGGGAAGAAGATTCCCGCCGACACCGTCATGTACTCGGCCGGCCGGCAGGGCGCCAGCGATAACCTCAACCTGGACGCGGCCGGCCTGACCGCCGACAAGCGCGGCCGGATCAAGGTGGACGACTGCTACCAGACCGCGGCGGAGAACATCTATGCGGTCGGCGACGTCATCGGCTTCCCCGCGCTGGCGGCCACGTCCATGGAGCAGGGCCGGGTCGCGGCGCACCACGCCTGCGGGGAGCCGCTGCACGAGGTTGCGGAGCTGTATCCGATCGGCATCTATAGCATTCCCGAGATCAGCTTCGTCGGGCGCACCGAAGAGCAGCTCACCAAGGACAACGTGCCCTTCGAGGTGGGCGTCTCCCGATACCGGGAGCTGGCCCGCGGACAGATCATCGGCGATTCCTACGGCGTGCTGAAGCTGCTGGTCTCGCTGGACACCCACACCCTGCTCGGCGTGCATGTGTTCGGCACCGGTGCGACCGAGCTGATCCACATCGGCCAGGCCGTCATGGGCTGCGGCGGCACGGTCGACTATCTTGTCGACGCCGTCTTCAACTACCCGACCCTGGCCGAGGCGTACAAGGTCGCCGCGCTGGACGCGATGAACAAGATGCGGCAGATCGCCCGGTTCGCCTGACGCGTTCGGTGCACCATGGACGCATGGCTGCCAACGACGTCACCGAACCCGCCGTCCAGGCCCTGATCGCCGCGATCAACGCCGGGGACCGCGAGGCGTTTCCGCGGAAACGCTGCACGCAATTGCGTCACGGCGTGCTCGAAGAGTTCGGCGAAAACAGCCCTACGTGAGCTCGCGCAGGTACTGGGGGAGCATCTGGCGCCAGGTGGGCCACTGGTGCGCCCACTGCGGCCCCCAGTTGTCCACCCGGTTGGGGATGCCCTTGTCGCCGAGGACCCCGGCCATCTGCCAGGACGAGCCGATATCCTCCCACTCGCCCTCGCCGGACGCCAGGATCACCCTCCGCTGCCGCAGCCGGTCCAGCTGCGGCCCCTCGAGCCCGGGCAGGAACTGCATCGGCGCGGAGAAGTACAGGTCCTGGCTCCAGGCCTCGTCGTAGAAGCGCTCGATCCGGTAGCTGCCGCTCATGCCGATGGCCGCGCCGAACACGTCCGGATACCGGCACAGCGCCGCCACCGCGTTGAACGCGCCGATCGACGCGCCGGTGGTGATCACGTCGATGGCCTGGCCGCCCAGGTCGGCGTGGATGGCCGGCACGACCTCCCGCCTGACGAACTCGTGGAACTGGTTAAGCAGCCACATCCGGTGCTCGACCGAGCCCGCCTTCGTCACCATCGCCTGCCCGGCCACGCTGTCCACCGAGTACAGCTTGACCCGGCCCTCGGCCAGCAGCGGCCCGCACGCGTTGACCAGGCCGTGCCGCTCGATCTCCTCGGCGTCGCCGCCCGCCGACGGGAACACCAGCACCGGCGCGCCGAGCATGCCCCAGCGCACGACGGTCACGGGGGCCTGCAGCCGCTCGGAAAACCAGCGCTCCCTGACCCTCAGGTCGTCACTCATCGCAGCTCGCACAAAATGCTCACGAACAAATCATTACTCATAAAAGAACTTCTGGGGACCCGGGAAAATCCACGACAGCCCGTCCCGGAGCCGGTCCCGCCAGTTTTCCCAGCTGTGCCCGTCGCGGGCCTCCTCGTAGCGGACCGTCATCCCGGCCGCCTCGAACACCGGGACCATCGACCGGTTCCGCACGATCAGCGGCTCGTAGACGCCGCAGCTGACGAACATCCGGTCGGCGACCCGGCGCGGCGCGGACCTGAACCGGTTGACGAACTTGACCACCGGCTCGAACGGCGGCCCGCCGCCATGGTCGGTCCCGATGTCGGTGAAGACGAACGAGCCGGACTGCAGCAGCATCGACCCGTAGACCTCCGGGTAGCGGTAGGCGGTCGACAGCGAGGCCACGGCGCCGAAACTCGAGCCCATCAGGCACCGCCCGGACGGCGTGCCGGCCAGCGGGAGCTCAGCCTCGAGCCTGGGCACCAGCTCCGCGGTCAGGTAGCGGGCGTGCGCCGCCGAGTTCGCGTACTCGGCCAGCCGGTCGCCCGGATACACGAACGCCGCCACCAGCTCGGCCACGTCGAGCCGGTGGATGAGGTTGTCCAGCACGGTCTTGGCGGCGGCGTACCCCAGGTAGTCCCCGCCGTCGTGCACGATCAGCAGCGGGTAGCGCGCAGTGCGGCGGAACCTGGCCGGCAGGTAGAGCGTGACCGCGCAGTCGCGGCGCAGCGCCCGGCTCGGCACCACCATGTCCACCAGCGACCCGGGCCGGGCGTCGGGGTCGGACTGCGTCCAGTCCGGTATCTGGTGCCCGTGCGCATAGCAGACCGAGGAACTGCCGACCGGGCTGTGCGCCAGGCGGGGGTTCAGCGGGTCGTTGATCCGCTCGCGCTGCCCGCCCCGAACCACCTCCAGCTGATACTCGACCCGGGAGCCCTCGGGCAGCTCGAGCACCACGTACCACAGGTCGGTGCCGCGCACCCGGCGCAGCGGCAGGTGATCGGGCAGGCCGTAGATCCGGTGGATGAGGAACACCTCGTCGGCCTCGCCCCGGAACAGGAACGTGCAGCGAAGGCCCTCCACGATCGGTACCTCGTACCGGACCAGGAACCGGTCCACGGCCCCCGCATCCAGCGGCCGCCGCTCGCGCAGCCGGTTGATCGCCAGCTTCCGGCTGACCGGAGGGCCGCTCACGACGGTCACGCCGCCTCCCGCGCGGTCACGTGCCCGTCCTCGCCGAGCACCCGGGCGCCGGGCGGCCAGCCACCGTCGGGGGATCCGGGGGAGACGTCGATCCGGGTCCCGGCCTCGAGCGGGACACACCGGGCCGGGGCGAACCGCCGGGCGAAGACCGCCATCCGGGCCGCGTCATCGAGCAGCAGCCGGGCCCGGGCGTGCGGCAGCAGCACCACGCCGCGGACGAGGCTCAGCCCGCTGCCGTACACCTCGGCGTGCCCGGGGCCCTGCGGCGACCGGTCGTGGAACAGCACGATCCGGTCGGCCAGCGTCATCGCGCCCGCCGACCAGGCGATCACCGTCGACCGCGCCGAGACCGCCGCGGCGACGTTGAACAGGTGCAGCACCTCGGCCAGCACCCCCACGTGCCCGCCGGTGACGACCACGGCGGACGCCTCGGCCAGAACGGCCGCCACCTCAGCCCGGTGCGAGGCGATCACCGGCCGGTCGTGCGGCGCCAGCCGGTCGAAGAACTCGCGGCGCGCCTCGTTCACCCGGCGCAGGTGCCCGGTGTCCAGCTCGCGCACCGCGGCCACCGCGTCCGGCACCGCGTCGCCGGAAGCCGGCCGGCGCTGCACCGCGTAGACCGCCCGCAGCGCGTAGTCCAGCCGCAGCAGGTAGACCTCCTGCAACCCGGCCAGCACGTCCGCCAGCGCCCGCGCCCCGGCCGAGTATTCCGGGTCGCGGTCCTGGACGTCCAGCCACCGCCGGTACAGGCCCAGGTTGACGGCCCGCCCGGCCAGCAAGGCAGCCAGCTCGGCGTCGTCCGGCTCGCGCTCCTGCCACCCGGCCGTCACCGTGGCGACCGGACCGGAAAGCCCCAGCGACCGGACCACCCCCTCGAGAGTCGGCCGGCGCTGCGGTCCGAGCAGGATGATCTTCACGAGGCGTAGACGTGCAGCGTCCGGCCCACGTCGTCGAGCATGCCGCGCAGCGTGTCGTAGTCGGGGTGCCGCATCCGCACGTAGGCGTTGGCCATGTACCCGGCCTCCACGCCCTGGGTGGGCGTGCCCGGCGGCGGCAGGTGCGCGTCGATGACCCACTCGCCGTACCGCT
>Ga0335071_10002314_pt1 | contig 20396 bp, 17 predicted proteins | sample Lox_Sample_15_FD_206724 | JGI IMG/M metagenome (GOLD analysis project Ga0335071, IMG submission 206724) | Soil microbial communities from Loxahatchee National Wildlife Refuge, Florida, United States - Lox_Sample_1.5 | ecosystem: Environmental > Terrestrial > Soil > Wetlands | place: USA...
TATCTACTATATTCCCATAAAGTCCATTTATATACTAGACATTAATTGAAAAAGTACCGGCGAATGACCGAAGCGAAGAAACGTCGAATTGAAGCCGGTATGTGGGGAAGGGCGCTACTGTTGAGCCAAAGAACCGGCGATGCCGTTGGCGAGCCAGACCTCGAAGTGATTAGGGCGCACCTTCGTACTATCTTCATAACCCTTTAAATAGATCGGTTGTGGCACCGGTGCAGCCCCAGCCGCTGCCAAAACTTCAAGGATCTTTTGGGCCTCGGGTTCGTCGGCTTTTCGGTAATAGCGAACATCCGATTTCTTCTGGTTCGCTGCCGCCTCTGGTACATACTGTATTCCCAAAACCAAGACACCCGCTCCAGTCAGCCGCTCCTTGATCTGATTAGCATAGTTTCGATCATCCTGGTTGACGATTTGGATGTAGACCCTAGGTAGCAGCGCAGCTGCCGACGATTGCGAATCTACAGCGGCCTGCACTGCTTGCTTATTGGTGTTATTCAGGACGTCAACCGCAGCCTTGTACTTTTGGTTTTCGTCTGCGGCTCTCCTCGTTTGTTCCTCGGCCAGCTGACGCTGAAAGTTTGCGTACTCGCGCTGCTGGTTTGCAGCCTCGGTTTGAATCTGTGCCTCCCGCCGTGAATATAGTGCCCAGAGGGCCGTACCTATGGCAACGCACATCAAAGCCGCAAACAGGATGGAAATGCGGAGTAAGCGCCGCCGTTTTTCCTCTTCCTGTGTCTTCTCCAGCCGCAACCGCTCATCTTGCTGCGCCTTCAGCAGCCGCTGCCGTTCTTCCTCTTGTGCCCGGAGAAATCCAGCCCGCTCCTTTGCCGCGGCTTCACGTTGGCGTCGAGTATCCCGGCTGGCTCGCACCACCCGCGCTAACAGATCATGCGTCAGCTCTAGCCGCTGCACACCGCCGCGATCTTCGCGCCGGATGATTCTGCGCTCCACGAGGGCATCAATCTCCTGGCGCGTTACGCCGGGCGTGCTCAGGACGTTCTCCATGGCAACGCTGTCGCGATAGCCGGAGACGGTCAGCATGTGCTCTTCGATAAATGACCTTACTTCTGGGGCGACATCGGCCATGCTGCGCTCGTAGAAATCGGCAATCACCTGCTCCTGATTGCCCTGCAGCAGACTGGAGGTAATCTTAGGTTCTTTCAGCGCCTGGCGGCGATTGTTGAGCTCGCGGCAGACAACGCTCAGCAATGCCGGCTCAATCTCCAACTCCGAAAGGGGAGTGTCCTCCTTACAGGCCGCGACGAATCGCACCACCTGCTCGGCCACATCGGGGTCGATCAGGTCCTTTGCCTGGTTGACCACCCTCAGCGCCGCTTCGCCATTCATGCGGCCCAGTCGCGTGCGATTCAGCGCAACCATCGGCATACGCGAGCGGAGGGTTTCCAGGTCGGGGACGAAATCCTCGCGGATGCTCAGCAGGACCTTGTAATAATGCCGGCCGAAATTGAAAGCACTGGCCTGGTCGGGATGGTCATCGATCCACGCCTTGAGCCGGGCGGGCGGCCGGCCCTCGGCAAGGTCAGCCAGTTGATCGAGAAACGACTCCGTCGCCGTAGTGCGAATTGCGCCCAGATGGCCGAGAGTAAACATCTCTTCAAATTGATCGAGCACGAGTAGGGGCACGACCGGACGGTTGCGGGCATTCCAAAAAGCGTTGTCCGCGCGATGAAAGTATTCCCACAGCGTTTCTCCCGGCTTTGGCACAGGCGCCTCAATCTCGCGAGCGGGAGCTTCGCGAGCTATGGTCGAGAAGACCTGCGCGACAAAGTCGGGTTTGTCCCCTGAGCAATCCAGCCGAAGGTAAATGGGGAAGACGTTCTCCGGCCTTAGTCGCGGAAACAGGCCTGCTTGCAACAGCGACGATTTGCCGAGACCGGAGAGACCGAAGAGCACGACCAGCCTTTCGCGCAGGACGAGGCGGAGCAAATCTTCGCTTTCGGCACGTCGGCCGTGGAAGTATCCGGCGTCGCCTTCGCGGAAGAAAAGCAGGCCGGGCCAGGGATTCTCCGCATTGACGGTGGTGGCCGTTGTAACCGGTGTGGGCGTTGCCTGCGCGCTCATACGGACCTCGCGCGCGCGAGTTGGCGCTTTCGATAAAGTTGACGGACCCGATCGACAAACTCTCGTGTCGGTTCGCCGCCCGGCAGCGATGTTGCCTGCACCGTCGTGAACTTCGTCGGAATCGCCGGATTATCGATCGAGGTATTATCGATCACTACCGGCAGGAGAAACGCCTCTTCGCTGGCGAAGGACGCCGTCTGCGCTTCCTCCAGTGCGAGATTCCACTCCACGCGGAAAAACCGCCGTTCTGCCGTCAGCGTCTGTTGCGAGATCACTGGGACAAACAGCGAGCACTGGCGGATATTGCGCCTCAGCTTCCCCTCCCATTCGTCACCCGCCTGCAACTGTGCCTTGTCGAAGAAGACGTCCACACCACCCTCTTCCAGCGCGAGCTTAAGTTTCTCTACCGCAAGGCGGTCTTCGCTGGCATAACTCAGAAAAACCGCGCCCTGCTCGACCTGCGGCGCGGCGACGTAAGTCTCGGTGGGCGGGGCGACCGATGTACCAGGTTCCGGATGCACTTCAACCCAGCGTCGAAACAGCTCGCGGACAAAGCCTATCGGGTCCGACTCGCGATAGATCTCAGTTCCGCTGCTGAACCGTTCCAGGAAAAGAACGAGGGTACTGTCATTGGTGACGGTCTCGTCCGCCACATAGTCCGTTTTGTCGTCGGCCGAGAGCCGTTGCCGCTTCGACATGCGCATGAGGAAACTAGTGAGCCATCCTGTCAACCGCGTGCCGAGCATCAAGAGGTTGCGATTGCTCAGCTCGTGAAAGAGTTGCGCCGGGCGATGTGTCTCCGACTGTAGCGAGTGGAAGAATTCGATCACATCTTCTTGTGTTACGGCGTACGCCGGAGTGGCCGACAGCTTGCCCATCAGCTGGTACACCATGGCAGTATCGACGCTGGCCCAGTCTCCCGGGAGGTCCTGCGCTTCGTTCGGAGAGTTCACCAGCACCCGGGTCTTCGCGTTTCCCCCGAAACGCTTTTGGTTCAGAGCGCGCGCCAGGGAAGAATCGAACGATGTCGAGACGAACAATTGGAACGGGCGGATCGCCGCGAGCTGAAGTACAGGCTCCGGTATAGGCAGGGACTCGGCCTCCGCCGCCACGGTCTTGAGCGCTGCATAGATCTGCTGCGCCGGCTTTCCCTTGCTCAAATAACGGTAGGCCACTTCGTTGAGCTCGGAGCCTGCGGGCAGATCGTCAGCGCTGACCTTCAAATAGTTGGCCAGCTTTTGGGCGAGGTACGGATATAACAGCTTGTGACCGGTTGACTCCGGAACGGTCAGCAGGTCCTGGCCGACAACGGGAACAACCTTCCCTTCCTCGATCAGCTGGATCAATTGGTCCCAGAATATGCTCGCCTCGGCGATGAGAGTTCTCCTTCCAGCGCTCGTTTGAATACCACGTTTCCACTCAGAGCTGTGCGGAGATTATGGGATCAGATGCTGCGAATTACAAGCGCATCCGTAGAACTCGCGATGTGCAGTTGATTGCACACAGCGATCGAACCGTACCGCCCCGTGCGGCGCCGGTTGCCGGGCTCCTGATTGCCAGCCCGCGCCTTGTTATTTGCCCTTGTACTCCACGAACAGCTCGGGGAACTGCTGCTTCAGCGCTTTGATCTTGGGCACGTCGCAAACCTGGATGTAGGGGTTACCGGGATTATGCAGCGCGTAGTCCTGGTGGTAGTCCTCGGCGCGGTAGAAGCCTTTTAGCGGAGTTACCTCGGTGACAATCGGCTCGGGAAAGGCTTTGGCTGCATCGAGCTGCGCGATGTAATCAGTCGCGATGCGCTTTTGCTCGTCGTTTATATAGAAGATGGCCGAGCGATAGGAAGTGCCGACGTCCGGTCCCTGCCGGTTCAGCTGCGTTGGATCGTGCGCCACGGAAAAGAAGATGAGAAGCAGCTGGCCGTAGGTGATCTTCGACGGGTCGTAAACCACCTCGACCGACTCGGCATGGCCGGTGGTTTCGCTGCTCACCTGATCATAGGTAGCGGTCTTGGCGGAACCGCCAGCGTAGCCTGCGGTCGTATCGATCACTCCTTTGACCCGTTCGAATACGGACTGCGTGCCCCAGAAGCATCCACCGGCAAAGACGGCGGTCTCTTTGCCGGACCTGGGGGCAAGTGGCATGTCAACTTTGGCCGCCGGAATCGGCGAAGGTGGAGCGGCGTGAGTCGTGCTGCAGGACGCCAGCGAAATGGCGAGGCCGAGAGCGAAGACGGAAAAGGAAATGCGAGGAACCATAGTAAAGGTACGTACCTTCCCCCGGATCAGATGTGTGGCGGCGGGCAAAAGATACAGATGCCGGAAGTCAGGTGGCGTTAACGGGATTTCTCTCTCCCGCTACAATCGTCTTTCATGTCTTTGCGCTTCGAGATTGAGGCCCAGGCAGACGTCGGCCCGAGCGTGTAATCGTGAGGTCCGCGGGCCGAACTTGCTCCCAGCAAATTGCGGCCCGCCGCGTCGATATCCGCTACTGTTTGCCGAATCTCCTCCGCACCAGAGCCGATACACCGACAAGTCCCGAGCCGAGCAGTAAGAATGTGCCTGGTTCGGGTGTGGGCGCCGCGCCGAAGATCAAGCCGGCTGCCGGGTCCATATTGTTCAGGAATGAGGTGCTGCCATTCGCCAAATTGAGCTGTACCAACTGGCTCCCGGTAAAGGACAAATAGAACGCGTCAAAGTTGCCGTTCAACTCCACTCCGCCATCCAGGCCGAACGCGGTGGGTCCGATGAGCGTAGCTTTGCCGGTTGATGGATCGATGCTCCACAGATCCGACGGAACGGAGACCAAGACGAGAGCCCCGGTGACGGGATTGAACGTACCGGAGTCGAAGGTTGCGTACAGGGTATTACCCACCCCGTAAAGGATTTCATCGCAGAGGTTGATGGTGCCGTCCGGATTAATGGTGAACGGAATGTTAGGGTCAGGCGGCATTCCGGTGGGACCGATCATGCTGGCTGCGCCAGTGCTCACGTTAACAGAGTACAGGTTGTTGCTGAAGTCGGTCAGGTAGAGTTTTCCGTTTACCCCGGCGAGGTCGAATGCCGTGGACAAACCAGTGGGGAAGAAGGGCAGTCCGAAAGAGCCGACCGTGGAAGTCGCGCCCGTCGCGGGATTGATGCTTTCCAGGTCGCCGGATAGGGTCCCAACGGTATAGAGCGACCCATTCGAGCCCCACACCAGGCTTGCCTGGGGCTCAGGTTCCGTGCCTCCGATGGTATGAAAGCCTCCCGACGCTAGATTCACGACGCCGAATTGACTGTTTCCGTTGACGACGTAAACATTCGGTTGGGCGTTCGCCGATGATGCGGCAAATGTCATAGCCATGGTAAGTAACACAACGCTCCAGAAAGTTCGGGTGAAGCGAGTCTGATTCATTTCCTTTTCTCCTCTCAAAAGATGTGATTGCAAGGAAGACCCCAATCTTCCTTTAGCTGGAACAAAGCAAGAGCGAGTTGACGCAAACCTGGACAGCGCCTTCGGTCGAGTGCCAGAGGTGGAGTTTTCCTGCAGCGAGCCACTGCTGCATCAAGGCGGCGGAGGCTGCGTCGGGGAAGCTTTCAGGTGTGAGTGTCACGGCATCGACGTGAGCGCCGCAGTCGGGGCACCACGCACTGACCGCTTTGGCGTGGCGGACCACCATCAGGGTGTCGGTTTCAACCGTGACGCGAATCGACTTGACGACCATCGCGCTGTGCCTCCCTGATTCCGGGTCTGTAAGTTCGCCCGGTATGAGAGGCATCCTGCAAGCGCGAGCGGTCAGAAGTCTTGAAAACGGTCCTCAGAGATTCTCAAAAGCTCTCAAAGCTCGCGAGTGTGTTGACCGCAAAGGAGTTAGGCGATAGTCATCCGCCAGTCGAAGCCGATGCCAGACGGTCAAATTGCATCCCTGGTCCACCCGTTCGTGTTACAGTGCGGGGAAACTAAGTCATTCTCCCGGCCGGGGGAGAATCCTCAAATTTGAGTCATGGCCGCGGGTCCCAAGGTCATCTACGAATTCGGGCCGTTCCGGGTCGACCCTGACAAGCAGGTGTTGCTTCGCGACGACCAGCTTGTACCAGTTACCCCCAAGACCTTTGACACCCTGCTGATGCTGCTCCGCCACAGCCGCGAGGACGTCACCAAGGACGAGTTGATGAAGGAGTTGTGGCCGGACTCCTTCGTCGAGGAGTCGAATCTCAGCCAGAACATTTTCATGCTACGCAAGGCGCTGGGCGATACCCCGGAAGATCGACGCTACATCGTGACGTTGCCCGGCAAGGGCTACCGCTTCGTGGCCGAGGTACGCACCGTGACTCAGGACGGGGATGACGTGGTCATCACCAGCCGTTCGCGCGCGCAAATGGTGGCGGAACATTCTGCCGTCTCCCCCGAACCCGCCCTTCCAGCGCTGCCCGCCGGCCAAACCCGGAAATTCACCTGGAAGCATGCAGTTGCGGCCAGTGCATCTCTGATGGCATTGGCCCTGGTTACAGTGCTTTTCCTGCAGCGTCACCGGCCTCCGGTGCTGAGCGAAAAGGACTCCATCGTTCTTGCCGACTTCACCAACACAACGGGCGATTCGGTTTTTGATGGCACGCTACGGCAGGGACTCTCGATACAACTCGAACAGTCACCTTTCTTGAGCCTGATCTCCGACGACCAAATCCGGCATACGTTGCAGATGATGGGCCAGAAAGCCGACGCGCAGCTGACACCGGACGTCGCCCGCGAGATTTGCCAGCGGGTGGGCAGCACCGCTGTCCTCGAAGGCTCGATTGCGCAAATCGGTACCCCGTACCTCCTTACCGTGCGGGCGGTCAACTGTTCGGACGGGAAAACGCTGGCAAGCTCGGAAGCAGAGGCGAGCGACAAGAACCATGTGATCGACGCGCTTGGCAAGATGGCCACGGAGATACGTAACAAACTTGGCGAGTCCGTGAGCACGGTGCAGAGATTCAACATGCCTCTTGCCGACGCAACTACGTCTTCTCTCGACGCACTCAAGGCATTTACCTTAGGGACCCAGTATCACGGTAACGAGGGGGACGATGCGGCAATTTTGTTTCTCAAACGGGCCATCGAGCTGGATCCGAACTTTGCGCTTGCCTACGCATGGTTGCAACTTGCCTATACCGACATTGGGGAACCCGGCGAGGCCGCTCAGTACGCTCAAAAGGCGTTCGACCTGCGCGATCGAACCAGCGAGCCGGAGAAATATTTCATCATGTCTCGCTACTACAAGGCCGTGACCGGGAACCTGGAAAAGGCAGAACAAGTCTGCCTGCTTTGGAAACGTGCCTATCCCCGGTCCGCGATGCCTCACCTGCACCTGGCAGGATCGATTTACCCGAACACCGGCCAATTTGAGAAAGGCGTAGAAGAAGGCCAGGAGGCACTGCGTTTGCGTCCTGACTTCCCTCCGGCCTACGGACTGACGATGTACGACCTTATCGCATTGGACCGACTCGACGACGCGAAAGCCACTTATGAGCAGGCGGTAAAACGCAACCTCACCTATCCAAGACTCCCGTTGGTTATGTATCAGTTGGCTTTTCTGCAAAACGACGCTGCGGGGATGGAGCAGCAGGCGGAGAGCGCCGACGCCGAGTTAAAAGACACCTTGCTGGCCAATCAAGCCGACACCGCGGCCTTTCACGGGAGACTGAGGGAGGCTCAGGAGTATTCGATGCGGGCGGCGGATTTCGCGGCGCGGTCCGGCAGAAAAGAAATGGCTGAAACCATCCTGGCGGTTGCAGCACTGCGGGAAGCTTTGTTCGGCAATGCAGACGAGGCTCACAAGCTTGCGGCCACGGTTGAGCATTCGCAAGATTGGGACGTTCAGTATGGCGCCGCGCTGGCTCTGGCATACGCGGGATACGACAAGCAGGCGCTGACGCTCGCCGACAATATGGGCCAGAAGCATCCCGAAGCTACGAACGTGCAGTTTAACTATCTGCCGACATTGCACGCAAAAATTGCTCTCCTTCATGGAAACTCCGCGGCGGCTCTGGAGGATCTTACGGTTGCCAGTCCGTACGAGCTGGGATTTTCGACCTACAGTACCTGGAGTTGGACGGCCATGTATCCGGTCTATGTGCGAGGAGAGGCCTATCTGGCCGCTCATCAGGCCGGCGAGGCGGCAACCGAGTTTCAGAAAATCCTCAACCATCGTGGGCTGGTCTGGAATTCGCCCATCGGGGCGCTCGCCCGTTTGCAACTGGCGCGGGCGTATGCCATGCAGGGAGATGCTCCGAAAGCCAGACAGGATTACCAGGACCTGCTGAACCTTTGGCACGACGCGGATTCGACCATGCCCGCCTTCGTCGCGGTAAAACGCGAACTGGCTAAGATGAAATAAGCCACGCCAAAATTGGAAAACACCGGGATCGCTTAGGTTACCAGCTTGTCTTCCCGCACGTTGCGTGTGATTCCGCCTCGTATCCACAGTCTTTCCACAATTCGAACGCAAAGGTCACCGAATCGCTCTAGAAGCTAAGTTTGCCAGTCAGAGAGCAGAAGGACACCTTTTCAAAGGTGCGTTGGCTGCTTCTACAATCATCCTTCATGTCTTTCCGCTTTGACATCGAGGCTCGCGACGGCAAGGCTCGCGCCGGGCGCATGATTACGCCGCATGGCGTGGTCCAGACGCCGGTGTTCATGCCCGTCGGCACGCTGGGGACGGTGAAGGCCGTTGCGCAGGATGTGCTGGAAGAGATCGGCGTCGAGATTCTGCTGAACAACACTTATCACCTCTACTTGCGCCCGGGCGTTGAGATGGTGCGCTCGCTGGGGGGTGTGCAGCGCTTCATGGCGTGGGACAAGCCGATCCTGACGGACTCGGGCGGGTTCCAGGTGTTCAGCCTGAGCGAGTTGCGCAAGGTGACGGAAGAAGGTGTGGCGTTCCGCTCGCACCTCGACGGATCGTCGCACATGTTTACGCCGGAGAGTTCGATTGCGGCGCAGATCGGGTTGGGCGCGGACATCATCATGGCGTTCGACGAGTGTACGGAGCATCCGGCGAGCCGGGAGCGGGCGCGCGATTCGATGGAGTTGACCTTGCGGTGGCTCCTGCGGTCGCGAGACTACTTTGCGGCACATAAGGAAGACGTGCCGTGGCACGCCAAATTCAACGGCCAGACCCAGGCTCTGTTCGGCATCGTGCAGGGCGGAATGTATCCCGACCTGCGGCGCCAGTCCGCCGAGCGCACGGTCGAAATCGACCTTCCCGGCTACGCCATCGGCGGCCTCAGCGTCGGCGAACCACGCAACGTGACGTACGGCATGGTGGATGCTGCGATTCCGTATCTCCCCGAGCACAAACCACGCTACCTGATGGGCGTGGGCACGCCGGAAGAGATCGTCCACTATGTCGCGCAAGGTGTGGACATGATGGACTGCGTCCTGCCTACGCGCGCGGCGCGGCACGGGTTGCTGTTTACTTCCGCGGGGAAAATCACTATCAAGAACGCGCAATTTGCGCGCGACGAAGGGCCGATCGATCCCAAGTGCGGCTGCAAGGTGTGTACCCGATATTCGAGGGCTTATCTGCGCCACCTGTACGCGTCTAACGAACTGCTGGCACAGACTTTAAACACCATTCACAATCTGGCCTACTACCTTGACACCATGCGGCGTGTAAGAGAAGCTATAATACTTGGGGAATTCGCCACTTTTCTGTCTGGTGTAAAACCACCGCATCTGAGTGTCCCCTAGCAACGAACCGTCCTTTCGCTGCGCGAGGGGACGGCGACCCGTACGCGCTGATCATCCTGAGCGCCGACGACGTCCTGCGGTAAACCCTGTGCGATTTTTGGATGCGAGGAAGAATTGGTGTGTCGCGGTCGTGTTGTGGAATTTGCTTTTTACGGGACCGAGGTCCCGATTTTTCGAGGTGCGGGTAATGCCGGACCAGCCGACGCTCCCGCCGGAAGTTAGCGACTCATGCAGACATTGGTAGCAGCCTATTTGCAGGGACTCGGGGCCGGAGGTATCGGCCCGATCGTCATGATGGTGGCGATCTTCGCCATCTTTTATTTTTTGCTCATCATGCCTCAGCAACGCCGTCAGAAGAAGTGGCAGGAAATGCTGGGCAGGGTCAAGTCGGGTGACAAGATCGTCACCAGCGGCGGCCTCACTGGCACCGTGCTCTCCGTGAAAGGCGACACACTGGTGCTTCGCGTACCGCCCGACAACCTCAAGCTGGAAATCGCCCGCTCCTCGGTGGTAACACTCACAACAAACGAAGAGGAGAAGCCCAAATCCTGACAGGATTTGCAGTGAACCATGATTAAGAACCAGACAGTCAAAGTCCTCATCATTGTAGCGGTGCTGATCTTTTTCCTGTTCGGCATCTTTGGCATTCCGCAAAGCTTCACCCCCGCCGGGCTGCTGGCGGCGCTGCAGCAGCGCATCCACCTCGGTCTTGACCTCAAGGGCGGCACCCACCTCATTCTGCAGGTGCAGGTAAACGATGCCGTGAATGCCGACAGCGACCGCGCCATCGAGCGCATGAAAGACGACTTCAAGTCGAAAAACATCAGCTACGCCGAGATCAGCAAGCCGGACCCGCAGCAGCATCCTGACGTGATCAGCGTCAAAGGCATTGCTCCGGAGTCGATCGGTGAGTTTCGTAATTACGTTTCCGACCGCATGCCCGACTACGACATGACCTCGGGGCCGGACAACTCCTTCACCCTCACCATGAAGCCCAGCATCGTGAAGGACACCAAGACCAAGGCGCAGCAGCAGGCGATCGAGACTATCCGCAACCGCATTGATCAGCTCGGCGTCAGCGAGCCAGTGATTCAGGAGCACGGACTGGGCGACTACCAGATTCTGGTGCAGTTGCCAGGCGTGGACGATCCGGCGCGCGTGAAAGAGATTATGCAGTCCACGGCGATGCTGGAAATTCGCCAGGCAATCGGTGGTCCGTATAACAGCGAGGCAGAAGCGCTGCAGGCCAACGGCGGCCTGCTTCCCGTGAATGCGGTGCTACTCAAGGGTCGCAACGCCGGCGGACAGGGCCAGTCCGGCCAGGAACAATACTGGGTCATCAGCCGAGCTTCGGCAGTGAGCGGCAGCGACCTTCGCACCGCCGATGCGGGCCGCGACGAAAACGGCCGTCCTGATGTGAAGTTCACCCTCACGGGCGAAGGCGGACGCCGCTTCTATGCTTTCACCAGCGCTCACGTAAGCGACCGGCTGGCGGTTGTACTCGACAACAAGGTCATGGAAGTGGCCACCATTCAGGAGGCCATTCGCGATGAAGGCCGCATTACGGGAGCCTTCACGGAGCAGCAGACGCAGGACCTCTCGCTCACGCTGCGTTCCGGCGCCCTGCCTGCAGGCATCAAATATCTGGAAGAGCGCACCGTGGGGCCGTCGCTGGGGGCAGACTCGATTCGCGCCGGCGTTCGTGCCGCCATCTTCGGCATGGTCGCCGTGATGGTATTCATGCTCATCTATTACAAGTTCGCGGGCATCAACGCCGACCTGGGACTGTTTCTGAACCTGGTCATCCTGCTCGGCTTCCTTGGCTTTACCAGCGCCACCCTGACGCTGCCGGGCATCGCGGGCGTCATCCTGACCATCGGCATGGGCGTGGACTCGAACGTGCTCATCTTTGAGCGCATCCGCGAAGAGCTGCGGCACGGCAAGACGCCACCCCAGGCTGTCGATCAAGGTTTCAAGCACGCCTGGATCACGATCGTCGATACCCATGTCACGACCATCGTGTCCGCCATCATTCTGTTTCTGTTCGGAACCGGCCCGGTGCGCGGCTTCGCCGTCACCCTGAGCTTCGGTCTGGCAGCCAACCTGTTCACTTCGGTCTTCGTCTCGCGCGTGATCTTTGACTGGGTCCTCAGCCGCCATCAGCGCGGTGAGGCTTTGAGTATCTAAGGGGCTAGCGGTGGAGTTCTTTCGCAATTCAAATATCGACTTCCTGGGCAAGAAGTGGTACTTCCTTGCCTTTTCGCTGATCTTCAGCATCGCCGGACTTCTGTCCATCTTTCTCTGGCATGGCATTCCGCTCGGTGTGGACTTTAAGGGCGGCACGCTGGTGTACGTCAAGTTCGCCAGTACGCCGGACCTAAACAAGATTCGTTCGGCCATGGATCGCGCGGGCCTGAAGGACCCCAAGATCCAGCGTTTCGGCGAAGCGGCCACCAATGAAGTTCTGGTGGCGCTCGAACAGCGCGAAACCAGCGAATCGGCCCTTGACCAGGGTAAGAACACCATCATCAAGGCGCTGGAAACCTCGGAGCTGCAGGCCGGTAAGCTCGATCTGAACAACACCGGTCCATCGAGCCTCCAGCAATACTTGATCTCGAAAGATCCCCTGCATCTGGGTGGAATCGACGCGCCGGTGAAGTATCTGGCCATCGCCCAGCAGATTGACGATTTCCGCAACAAGGTGCGCGGCGGCGTCCTCAAGTCCGTCGACGAAGTCAAGACCGTGGCTCCGCCCGAAGTCGTTGCCGCGATGGAGCAGGACTTCTATACCTCGGATTTCGCCGTGCGAAACGTCGAAATCGTGGGACCGCAGGTGGGCGGGCAGCTTCGCAAGCAGGCCCTTTGGGCGACGCTGTATTCGCTGGGCGGCATGCTGGTGTACTTGTGGTTCCGCTTCGAGCTGATTTACGGCGTGGGCGCCGTGGTGGCGTGCTTCCACGACACCATCATCACCATCGGCTTTTTCTCCCTGCTCAACAAGGACATCACCCTCACCGTCATCGCGGCCATCCTTACGCTGATCGGCTACTCCATGAACGACACCATCGTCATTTATGACCGCATCCGCGAAAACATCAAGCTGCTGCGCCGCGAAAACCTCAATGACATCGTCAACAAGAGCATCAATCAAACTCTGAGCCGGACCATCCTGACTTCGGGCTTGACATTCCTTACCGTACTCTCGTTGTATGTGTTCGGAGGCGAAGTACTGCGGGGCTTCTCGCTGGCGCTGGTTATTGGCATTTTGATTGGCACCTATTCGTCGATCGCGGTCGCCGCCCCGATGCTGGTCGCCTACCAGGAATGGCGTAGCAGGAAGACGGGCCGGGCAACGCTGCCGGCTGCCGGGGCTGCGCGGGAAAAAGTGAAGCTAAAGGCCTAATCGATTTTTCTGTTGAACACAAAAAGGCTTGCGAGGTGTATATTCAAGTCCTTCGGTGAGACCGCGGGGTTTCGCGCTGCTGATTGCCGCGGAAGCTCATCCGGCGATTTGAGACAAGCTGCGTAAAAGTCGGGAGCAAAATGCGGTAAGCCGGTGTCAAACTAAGAATAGAGTTCGACGGAGATAGGGCTATGTTTGAAGACAGCCTCATGGAATCGGGGGGGAAGTTCAAAACCAAGCGGGGCGCCACCACTGTGGTTTCCTTTGTCCTCCAGATATTGCTCATTGGCGTGCTCGTGCTGCTACCACTGATCTTCACGGAAGCGCTTCCCAAACAACAGTTGATGACCTTTCTGATAGCGCCGCCGCCGCCGCCGCCGCCTCCACCGCCGCCGGCCGCCATGCCCGAGATCAAAGTCGTGAAGCCCCGTACCAGTGACCTCGATAACGGTCAATTGCGCACTCCGACCGCCATCCCCAAAAAGGTTGCGATGATTAAGGAAGACGAGCCGCCACCCCCGTCGGCGGGCGTTGCCGGCGTCGTCGGCGGCGTTCCCGGTGGTGTCCCGGGCGGCGCATTGGGGGGTGTACTCGGCGGCATTGTTAGCAACCAGCCGACCGTCATTCCTAAGGCCGCGACGCCGACGCGTGTTCGCGTGTCGCAGGGCGTTTCCCAAGGTCTTCTCATCAGGCAGGTTAAGCCGGTCTATCCGGCGATTGCCCGCCAGGCGCGCATTCAGGGCCAGGTCGTCCTGCAGGCCGTCATTAGCAAGACCGGCGATATTGAGCACCTGACCCTGGTCAGCGGACACCCCATGCTGGCACCGGCGGCCATCGAGGCCGTGAAGCAGTGGAAGTACAAACCCTACTTCCTCAATGGCGAGCCGGTGGAAGTGGACACGACCATTATGGTGAACTTCACCCTGGCGGGAGGATAATCGTCAGCGGTTTTGGCATCGGCGAATAATCGCCCGAAAGGTTCTGAATTACCCGAATTTTGCATCACGTTTTGCTCTAACCAAAGTTCTCGAGGAGGAGAATCCGATCCATGCTTTTAGCTAATGTTGCAACCCACGCACTCAGCCACATTCCCAACGTTGCTGTCTGGATGTTCCAGGAAGCGACGGTGGGATGGGACCCGGTTTCGCTGTGGAAGCAGATGGGCGTCCTGGCGAAGATCGTCGTCATTATTCTTTTCATCATGTCCGGTTGGTCGATCGGCGTGATGATTGACCGCGCGATGGCGTTCAGCGCTGCCCGCAAGCAGTCGCGGGCGTTTGCACCCGCTGTGGCCGGAGCACTGCGCGAAGGCAAGATTGATGAAGCCATCAAGATCGCCGAGCGCAACAAGAAGAGCCACCTGGCCAAGGTAGTCAGCGCCGGTCTCATGGAATTCCGCGCACACGGCGAGTCCAACGACATCCCGGGGGAGCAGATTGAAGCCTCCCAGCGTGCCCTTGAGCGCGCCGAAGCCATCACTCACGCCGAACTCAAGCGTGGTCTGGGCGGCCTGGCCACCATCGGATCGACCGCTCCCTTCGTCGGGCTGTTGGGCACCGTGGTCGGCATTCTCAACGCCTTCAAGGAAATTTCGACCCAGAAGGCTACCGGTCTGGGCGCGGTCGCCGGCGGTATTTCCGAAGCCCTCGTGACCACCGCTATCGGACTGTTCGTCGCCATCCCGGCTGTTATGATGTTCAACTATTTCACCAGCAAGGTGGAAGCTTTCGACGTGGAAATGGACAACAGCTCCAGCGAGTTGATTGACTACTTCCTGAAGCGCCGCGGAGCGGTTCGCCGGTAACGGATTCGGTCACTGCGGTAACCCCGATTCCGAGGAGATAGAACCCATGGCAATGGCAGCTCGCGACGAAGGCTCCAAAGTAAATTCCAACATCAACGTCACCCCCATGGTGGACGTGATGCTGGTGCTGCTGATCATCTTCATGGTTATCACGCCGATGCTCCAGAAGGGCGTCAGTGTGGACATGGCGAAGGTCAACAACCCGATGCCCATGCAGGAAGCCGACAAGGAAGATGCATTGCTGATCGCGGTCATGCGCGACGGCAAAATCTACTTCGGTACCGACCGTGTGGACGCCGACCAGCTCACCCAGAAGGTGAAGGATCGCCTTGCCAATAAAGTTGACAAGCGGGTCTTCATCAAGTCCGATGCCCGCGCGCGCTATGGCGCCGTCGTCGAGGTGGTGGATAACATCCGCTCGGCGGGGGTCGATGATGTGGGTTTGCTGACCGAGCAGAAGAAGCAGGGTGCGGCGGCGCAGACGCCTCCGCCGGTGACGAATTAACGGGAGTCACTTATGGGAATGACAATGGGCGGAGGCAAGGGCGGCCCCTCCGCAGATATCAACGTAACGCCGCTGATTGACGTACTGCTGGTGCTGCTGATCATCTTCATGGTCATCACGCCTCTGACTCCGAAGGGCTTGGACGCGCTGGTGCCTCAGCCGCCCAAGAACAAGGACAATAACCCGCCTCCCAGCGACCGTACCGTCGTTGTCCAGTTGCTGAAAGGCGGCGGCGACAAAGCGAACCTGAAGATCAACCAGGACGACGTCACGTGGGAGAACCTTGAGGGCCGTCTCAATGACATCTTCAAGACCCGCGCCGAGAAGGTGATGTTCGTCAAGGCTGATCCGGATCTGACCTTCAACGAGGTCGCTCAGGTCATCGACATCGCCCATTCTGCCGGCGTCGATAAGGTCGGGCTGATCACCGCCAGGATCGAGGCTGGCCAGTAAGCAGTCGTACTGCACAAACGTGATTCGGGAAGTACTCCTCCTCGGTTAAGGCGGGACACTGCGCAACGGTGTCCCGCCCTGCCATGCTACCCAGGAATGCGGAATGGAGAGAGAAACCACTTATGAATAAGACCGGACGGGTACTGACGCTCATTGCGGTGCTGCTTGCGATGTTTTCGGCCGTGGGCTGCGAAAAGCTCAGGGCACGCGACCAGATCAACAAGGGCGTTCAGGCCTACAAAAACGCCAAGTACGAAGAAGCTATCGACCATTTTCAAAAAGCGGTGCAGTTGGATCCCACCCTCCTGAACGCGAAACTTTATTTAGCCACCGCTTACATGCAGCAATACATCCCCGGGGCTGACTCGCCGGAAAACAACAAGTTCGCCGAGGAGGCCATCGCCGAGTTTAAGAGCGTGCTCGACCAGAATCCTCCTAAGGAGCAGAAGATCCTCGCTCTCAAGGGCATCGCCTCCCTCTACTTCAACATGAAGAAGATGGACGATGCTAAGAAGTACCACGAAATGGTCGCCGAGCTCGATCCCAACGATCCTGAGGTTTACTACTCGATCGCCGTTATCGACTGGACTCAGGCCTATCAGCCGCGTCTGGAGGCCCGTGCCAAGCTCGGCATGAAACCTACCGACACCAATATCGACAAGAAGACTTGCGCTGACCTGTTGAAGGCGATCTCCGCCAACCAGACCGTGGTCGAGGACGGTATTGCCAAGTTGCAGAAGGCGATTGAGTTGCGTCCCGACTATGACGACGCGATGGCCTACCTCAACCTCATGTATCGCGAGCGCGCCGACCTCGAATGCGACAACCCTGAGGCCCGCAGCAAGGATCTCAAGACTGCTGACGATTGGGTTGACAAGACGCTCGCCACCAAGAAGGCCAAAGCCGAGAAGGCCGGCCCTTCCGGTGTGGTCACTACCGAGTCCCCGGCGAAATAGTCTTTCGCGGTTCGTTTCCCGGTGCGCCCCTCTTTGCGAGGGGCGCTTTTTTTCTGCGCACTATCACCCGCTTGTGTGACCCCGCCACTCGTCACCCCGATCCCATACAGTACAATGCTTGGTTTGACGCGGCAGCCGCCGTGCGTTGCAGGGACAAGTCTGCGACCCGCACGGCCGCTATCCGCGCTGAAGGCGCTCCCATGTTCCAGCGAATTCTCATCGCCAATCGCGGCGAAATCGCCGTCCGCATCATTCGCGCCTGCCGCGAGATGGGCATCGAGTCCGTCGCCGTTTTCTCCGATGTCGATCGCCGCGCGCTCCACGTCCGTAAGGCCGACCACGCCTACCACATAGGTCCGGCCACCGCCACCGAGTCGTACCTCAATATCGACAAGATTCTTGACGCGGCCAGGAAGAGCTGCGCCGAGGCCATCCACCCCGGCTACGGCTTTCTCTCCGAGAACCCAAAGTTTGTCCGCGCCTGCCGCGACGCTGGCGTAAAATTCGTCGGCCCCATGCCCGAGTCCATGGAGATGATGGGTTCAAAAACCCGCGCCCGCCAGAATATGAAGAAGGCGGGCGTGCCCTTCGTACCCGGTTCTGAGAAAGGCATGGAGTACGAGGCCACCGAAAAGCTGGCCGCCGAAATCGGCTACCCCGTGATGCTCAAGGCTGCCGCCGGCGGCGGCGGCAAAGGCATGCGCCTCGTCCACAATCCCGAAGACCTCAGGTCCGCCTTCGACAACGCCCGCAGCGAGTCTCAGCGCGCCTTCGGCGACGACGAGGTTTATATCGAGAAGGCGATCGTCAATCCGCGCCACATCGAGATGCAGGTCTTCGGCGACGAGCTTGGCAACGTGGTTTACCTCGGCGAACGCGAGTGCTCCGTCCAGCGCCGCCACCAGAAAGTCCTCGAAGAAGCGCCCTCGCCCATCGTCGATCCCGACATGCGCCGCCGCATGGGCGAAGTTGCCGTGCGCGTAGCCAAGGCTGCAAATTACCAGAACGCCGGCACCGTCGAGTTCCTCGTCGATCAGGACAAGAACTTCTACTTCCTCGAGATGAACACCCGGTTGCAGGTCGAGCATCCGGTTACGGAGTTCATCACCGGCATCGATCTCGTCCACCTGCAGCTCCGCGTCGCTGCCGGCGAGCCGCTGCCGTTCCAGCAGGACGATATCACCATCCGCGGCCACGCCATCGAGTGCCGCGTCTACGCTGAGGATCCGGACAACAACTTCTTCCCCTCGCCAGGGCAGATCACGCGCCTCATCTCGCCCTCTGGCCCGGGCATCCGCCGCGATAGCGGCATGTACGAAGGCTGGACGGTGCCCATCGAGTACGATCCCCTGCTGGCCAAGCTCATCGGCTATGCTGAAACGCGCCCGCAGGCCATTCAGCGCCTCGAGCGCGCGTTGTACGAATACTTCGTCGGCGGCATCAAGACCAACATCTCTCTCTTCCGGCGCATTCTCAAAGACCCCGACTTCCGCGCCGGTAAACTCGATACGGGCTTCCTTGACCGCCTGCTGGCCAACAAGGCCACGCATACCGATCCGCACCGCGAACTGATCGCGGTAGTGGCCGCAGGCATTCTCGCGACGCTGGACCCGAAGCAGACGTTTCCAGGAGAATCGGGATTGCCTGCTCCGGCGAATGGTAAAGCTCCGGCGGAGCCCAGCAACTGGCGCCGCGCCGCGCGCGAGCAAGGACTGCGAACACGATGACCTACGACGTCGTGGTCGACGGCAAAACCCATCGCCTCGAACTCACTCGGGGTGACAAGACCTGGCTTTGCAAAGTGGATGGACACGCGCTGGCAGTAGACGCCGCGCTCACCGCCCGCGACGTGCTCTCCCTCCTCGTCGGCGGCGACGCCTTCGAAGTAAAGCGCGAGCGCTCCCTGCGCGGCGATCTGCACCTTGTCATCGGCAGCGCCCGCTATGAAATCGATGTGCAGGACCCACGCTCGCTTCGCACTCGCCGTGCCGCCGCCGGCGCCGAAGCCGGCCCCCAGAAAATCACCGCCCCCATGCCGGGCAAAATCGTGCGTCTCATCGTCGCCGAAAAAGCCGAGGTAAAGGCTGGTCAGGGCGTCATCGTCATGGAAGCCATGAAGATGCAGAACGAATTGAAGTCGCCCAAAGCAGGCAAGGTGCACAAGCTCCTCGTCCACGAGGGCGCAACCGTCAACGCCGGCGATGTGCTGGCGGTGATTGAGTAGAGCATCCGGAAATCGCGACGATCTTGCGTTCCCGTTACGATTGTTATACCCCATCACCTCTCAAACTACTTGTTTTCATAGACATGCGAGGATTCTCGCTACTGTCCTAATTGTGTGTTGGCGATCGGTGGCGGCCTCGAAAGAGTCGGCCGCCACAACCTCATTCCTTAGCCGCCTGGAGTCTCAGCTCAAATTGGAAGCCCGATCTTTTGCGTACAGTTCTTCCATGCGCTGTTTTAGTTCGTCAATATCAGAGCACGTGCTGGCAACGCCGATCACCTTCCAAATGTGCTCGATGAGTTTTCGCACGCCGTATCGGCCAGAAAGCCACTGATGGTAACTCTGCCCTTTTGGGGTGTAGCCGCATTCTCTCGCGGCCATTAGGCCCCCGCGGTCCTGGCGAAGTCAGCGCACCCAACGCGACCGGGATTCGATGCTCGACTCCTATAATGCCCAAATGAAGAAGGACTGGACGACCAAGCTTATCCACTCCGACGCGAAGGTTCCCGCGGGCTTCCGCTCCCTTGCCCCGCCCACTTTTCGCGGCTCCACGGTGCTTTTCGACGATGCGAGCAACATTACCGACGAGTGGAACCAGTACGAAGTCGGCTACACCTACGGCCTCTATGGCACGCCCACGACGCTGGAACTGGCGGGGAAGATCTGCGAGCTTGAGGGCGGCTTCCGCACGCTCCTCACCCCCGGCGGCCAGTGTGCCATCCCGACCATTAACTTCGCTTTTCTGAAAGCTGGCGATCACATCCTTGTGCCCGAAAGTGTGTATGGTCCCAGCCGGAAATTCTGCCGCCTTGTGCTCAATCGCTTCGGTGTCGACACTACTTTCTACCCGCCGGAAATCGGCGCTGACATCGAAACGCTTCTCAAGCCCAACACGCGCATGGTGTGGTGCGAGAGCCCAGGATCCATCACCATGGAAGTGCAGGATGTCCCAGCCATCGCCGCTGCCGCGCACACGCACGGCGCGCTGGTTGCAGTCGACAACACTTGGGCCGCGGGCATCCTATTCGACGCTCTCGCGCACGGCGCCGACATCACCATGCAGGCCGTCACCAAGTACATCGGAGGCCACAGCGATCTGCTGCTCGGTTCTATCACGGTGAAGAACGAAGCCTTGTGGCGCATCCTCGGCGAGCACCATCAGGTACTCGGCACAGCCGCATCGCCCGATGATTGCAGCCTCGCCCTGCGCGGCATGAAAACTATGGCCGTGCGGCTCAAGGCCA
>Ga0335071_10002315_pt1 | contig 20396 bp, 19 predicted proteins | sample Lox_Sample_15_FD_206724 | JGI IMG/M metagenome (GOLD analysis project Ga0335071, IMG submission 206724) | Soil microbial communities from Loxahatchee National Wildlife Refuge, Florida, United States - Lox_Sample_1.5 | ecosystem: Environmental > Terrestrial > Soil > Wetlands | place: USA...
GCATCTGGCGCAGGCGGGCCAACATGCCAACCATTGCCTGCGGGATGCGGTCGCGCTGCGACTTCTCGATCACCGTCGTGGCGGCGAGAGGCAGGAGCCCCACCATCGAGCGCACCTTGAGCCGCGTGGCGCTGCCGTCGGGGAGCCGCAAGAGGTCGTAGTAGAACCCGTCCTCCTCGTCCCACATGCCCTCCTGCCCGGGCTTGTTCATGGCCGCGGCGATATACAGAAAATGCTCGACGAACTTGACCACCAAGTCCTCGTAGATTCTGTCGTGGCTGGCGAGGTCAGCGGCGAGCTCCATCATGTTCTGGGTGAAGAGGGCCATCCACGCGGTGCCGTCCGCCTGCTCCAGATAGCCGCCCGTCGGCAGGGGGGCGCTCCGGTCGAAGATCCCGATGTTGTCGAGACCGAGGAAGCCGCCCTCGAAGACGTTATTGCCGGACCGGTCCTTGCGGTTCACCCACCAGGTGTAGTTCAGCATGAGCTTGTGGAACGCCAGCTTGAGGAAATCGAGATCGACCTCGCCGCGCAGGGCCTGCTCGGTGCGGTGCAGGAAGAGCGTCGCCCAGGCGTGCACCGGCGGGTTCACGTCGCTGAAGTTCCACTCGTAGGCGGGAACCTGACCGCTGGGATGCAGGTACCTCCCGCGGAGCATCAGCTCCAGCTGCTGCTTGGCGAAGTCGGGGTCCACGATCGACAGCGGGAGCGTGTGGAAGGCGAGGTCCCAGGCGGCGTACCAGGGGTACTCCCACTTGTCCGGCATGGAGATGATGTCGTCGTTGACCATGTGGAACCACTCGCGGTTCCGGCAGTCACGACGGCCATGGTGCAAGGGATGGGCGAAGTGCTCCTCCAGCCACGCATCCCCGTCCCAGTAGTAGTACTGCTTGGACCAGAGCATGCCCGCGAGGGCCTGGCGCATCACGTTGGCGGCATCCGGGGAGACCGAGGGCGGGGTCACCGACTTGTAGAACTCGTCCGCCTCCCGCTGGCGAGCGGCCAGGGTCTCGTCGAAGTCCTTCCCGAAGGGGATGGCGCTCCCCTTTGCCGGCGGGCGCGACCCGGCCGCAGCCTGGGCGGTGAGGCGCAGCCGCACCGTCGCCGATCCGCCGGGAGCCACCTTCAGCCTGTAGTGGGCCGCCGCCTTGGTGCCGCGTCGCTCGGGGTTGACCGCCTCCCGGCGCCCCTGGACGACGTAGTCGTTGATACCGTCCTTGAGGTACGGGCCCACGTCCGGGTAGGCGAGGTGCAGCTTGGCGTGGTTGGTCGAGTTCTCGGTGAAGAGCAGCGGCACCGTGCCTTCGCAGTACAGATGGTAGGCGCCCAGCTCGGAATGGGCTGCGCTGATCGTGCTCGTGCCCGCCGGCCCCTCGATCTGCTGGTGCATCGGTTTCTCGGCGGGGCGGGAGATCCACGTCGCCCAGTCGTTGCGGAACCAGAGGGTCGGCAGCACGTGCAGCTCCGCCGCCTCGGGGCCGCGGTTGTGGGCCGTGATCTGGATCAGGATGTCCTCGGGCGACGCCTTGGCATACTCCACGAACACGTCGAAGTAGCGGTCGTCCTTGAAGACCCCCGTGTCGAGGAGCTCGTACTCCATCTCGTGGCGGCTGCGTCGCCGGTTCGTCTCCACCAGGTCGGCGTAGGGATAGGCCGCCTGCGGGTACTTGTAGAGAAACTTCATGTACGAATGGGTGGGCGTGCTGTCGAGGTAGAAGTAGTACTCCTTGACGTCCTCGCCGTGGTTGCCCTCGCTGTTCGTGAGCCCGAAGAGCCGCTCCTTCAGGATCGGGTCCTTCCCGTTCCACAGGGCGAGCGCGAAGCAGAGGTGCTGCTTGTCGTCGGAGATCCCACCCAGGCCGTCCTCGCCCCAGCGATCCGCCCGGGATCGGGCGTGATCGTGCGTGAAGAAGTTCCAGGCATCGCCGTTGACACTATAGTCCTCCCGCACCGTCCCCCATTGCCGCTCCGAGAGATACGGCCCCCACTTCCGCCAGGGGACCTTCTTGGTGCGGGCTTCTTCCAGCCGACCATGCTCGATGTCCATGCGCGCGCTCCCTGGCTCTCTGGGCCTCCGCCCTCGCTTGCCCGTTCACCGCGATCAAATTCAGCCACACCCGGAGTGCAAGGCCCAAGCCACCGCGTCATCCCGAGAAAGCCCCTTCGGATCAGCAGCTTGGAGCGTCTGTCAAGGCCTGATGGGGCGCTGCCTCCGCACACGTGATGCACGAGCGCCTCCGCCTCCCACCGTTATCACTGGGCCGGCCAGGCTCTGACCGGTCTTCGCGATCGAAATGAAGATCGACGGCAATCACAGGCCAGACAGGCTCCCGAAGAATTTCGCGAGCAGGTCCGCGAGAGGATACTTGAACAGCGCGAGCGGCAGCAGCGGCAGCAGCGCGGCCACGGCCAGGTACATCAACAAGCTCGGGCTCACGGGGACAAGGCGCATATCGCGCACGATGTTGACGCTGTTGCTCAGGTCGGCCAGGGACTGGATGTCCGCTGTGCCCAACAGGGGCTCGCCCGGGGTCGGGTCTGCGCCCAGCCATTTCCTGTCGAACTCGTTCACGTAGCGCTCCGCGAACGCGCTGTAGTCGCTCAGGCCCTTGACCTTGCACGCCCACAGCTTGCGGGAGAAGATCTGCAACGGACCGAGAAACAGCACGGCGTCCGCAATCAGAATGAACGCGACGCCGGGGTAGATCCCGTCGAACGTCATTCTGCCCAGAGCGATGTCCTGGGCCAACGATGCGGACTGGGCTGCCGAGATGGCCAGGACCAGAGGACTGAACTCGCTGTGCACCCACTCGAGATATCCCAGCCCGCCGGCGCGATCGGGGTGGGTCGGCACCAGACGCAGATCCAGCCTCGACACGCGCCAGAGGAAGAAACACCACAGCGCCAGTCGCCAGAGCCAGCGCAGCCACAGGAAGCGAAACAGCGGCACGCAGACCATCCAGTACCATTGGCTGGTCCAGGTCGTTGCGGCCACGGCGCTCGGGTTGGATCCCCCAGTGAGTCCGGACAGATATGCGAAGAAGTTCTCGTTCCGCATGGTCAACGCCAACAGCACAGCCGCCAGGAGGAAGAGCGCTTCCGGCACCCAGGCGTCCTTCCACCGGGCGATGCGCGCGATCTCGGACTCCAACGCCGGGCGCGTGGTTACGGGCACCACCTGCGATCGCACGATCACATGGACGAACGCCGTAAATCGCGGGTCGATGAACGCTTCACACACGAAGAGCAGCGGGATCACCACCAGCAGGCGGACGTGCCCGCCGATCGCCTCCATGGAAAAGAGCACATGGCCAAAGCCCTCGACCAGCGCCAGCGCGAGCAGGACGATCCACAGGAAAGCGCCCAGGACCAGCCCGAGCGCAATGGTGTCCGTTCTGCCGTGGACCAGGCCCAAGCGGCACCCGAGCCCGTATAGCGGTCCCCCGAGCAGGGAGAAGTCGGCAAGTTCTTCGCGCTCTTCCATGATTTATATGGCCGGTAGGCGCGCCGCGCTGAGTGTCAGAACCGCATGTAGAGTCGGAGTCCGGCCACCACCGAGGTGTCCACGTTCTTGAGCCGCCCCGGAGAGTCCAGCACCTTCTTCTGGGCCGGGTCGATGACCTGCAGGTCGAGCGTGGCGGTGAGCCAGCCGGTGAGCGAGGCGTTGTAGTACATTTCGAACGCGTCCTCCTTGTCGAGGCCGATGTCGGTTCGCTCGCGGAGGACCGGAAGTAGGTTGTCGCTGAACTGCGTGCGCGCCCACCCGAGCCCGAAGGTGTCGCGAGGCCGCCCCGGCACGATGCCATTGCCGCTGATCCCCGCGCTGAACGCATACTTGATCGGGTTCGCGACGCCGTCGGAGGCGCCGAACCGGAAGAAGATGCCGATCCCCTGATCGGGACGGCCCTGCGGGCTCCACAGGTACTGGTCGAAGTTGTAGTAGATCGACCAGGTGTAGTTCACCGTGTTGAGGGGCTGGAGCGGGGCATGGAGCACGAGGGCTCGCGCGAGGTTGGCGGGATCCTGCTCGAGCGAGCGCCGCTCCTTGTCGCTCCAGATGAAGCCGACGAGCTGATGGCCGACGAGGCCGAACGGCTTGATGGTGACCCGGGCCTGGCCGTTGAGGAGGACCCCGTCCCGGAAGGCCTCGCTGATGTCGTTGTTCGTCGGGCTCCCGCTCGGATCGAGCGCGATGACGCTCACCACGCTGCCATCCCAGGGCACGATGATGAGCCCCCCGCCGTACGCCGAGAAGGGGACGAACGCGAGGGTCGTATTGAGGAGGAGGGCGGTGTTCAGGAACGTGGAGTGGTAATCGTGGGCGAAGTCGTTGACGTCCCCGCCGGGGAACGTGTAGATCTTGCCCGCGGTGAGGCCGAAGCTCTTGCTGAGGAACTGCGTGAACGTGAGGTTCATGAGGGCGGTCTGATCCTGGTTCGGCACCGGCAGGAGGTTGGCGAAGTTGACCGGGACTCTCGCGCCCGCGGCGCGAGTGACCGTGTCGCCGAAGCCGCTGATGGCCTGGCCGTTGAAGAAGCCGCCCGGCCAGAGCCCGAGCTTCTGCGTGTCGACGTTGAGCGTGTACTCAGCGTTGCCCCAGAACTGCGCCTCGGTCTCCCGGCCGCCGGTGAGGACCCCTTGCGGCGTCCCGAGGAAGTCCAGGTCCAGCACGATGCCCTTCTTGCCCATCTCGTCCCGCAGGCCGAACCAGTCGCCGGTCAGCCGGGGCCGATCGAGCAGAGTGCCGCCCCACGTCGCGGGAATGTCCAGGGGCTGGGCGCTCGCGACGCCCGCCGAGAGGAGCAGAGCGGCCGCGACCAGCAGTGCACGGACCAATCCCCCTGTCTCCGTCACTGGCCGCCCAATATCGGGTCCTTGATCAAAGACTTGATGACGGGGATGATGTTCAGCTTGATCTGCGCTACCTGTCCGAAGGCATCCTGGCTGACGGCTGAGTACTCGATGCCGAGCTGGAACTTGACGGGCACGCCAGCGATTTGCGTCATCTTCGCCACGGTGAGCCCGATGGGGACATTCCACTTGTTGCCAGACGGCGCCTTATCGTCGTAGCTGATCGTCGGGTTCGTACCTATCTGCCAGCCATTGGGCAGGTTGTAGATAAACGAATAGATCACGTTGAGAAAGCTTGCGTCGGGCGTGGCCTTGTTGTTCCAGCCTCCGATACCCCGGTAGTACTGTGGGAAGACGAAGGCAGTCCACTCCTTGGTCGCATAACCCACGACTGCCGCTGGACCGACACCCCACTGCTGTCGGCCGAAAGCGTCCTGGGTGGCGGTGGGGAATAGCCAGGTCGGTCCCAGACCGAGGATCCAATGTCCCGCGGGCGGCGAGACCATCGTGACCAGGGTGCTGTCACCCAACCCACCCGGGTGATCAAAAGTATCGAAGCCTGTCGGAACGGGCTGGCTGAAGATCACCGGAATAGTGGGCCGCGCGATGAGCTTCCACTCATTCTCCCCTCTTCCATAGAGAGGGATAGGCATCACGGGCTCGACGAGCATCCTGCCGCCGACCTTCGCATCGCCCCTATTCACGTCGCCGTTCGAGAAGAAGAGATCAAACTCCGTGAACAGCGCCCACACGTCCGAGACCGGGTTCGTGAGCTTGTGGCCAAGCTCGGTAAGGCTGGAGGCCTGGCCGCTGTCTCCGCCCATCGGAGAGCCGCCCGCCGCACCGGATGCTCCGCCGGCCTGGGCGAGCGGCACGCCGGGCACGTCGGCGACGCGAATGTCCGGGCGGCCGAAGTTGGCCTCGAGCTGGCCGACGCCGAGGTGGTAGGCAGGCATGGCAGCGGCATCTTCTGCTGCCCGGATCAGCCAGTCTCGGGAGCCGTCCTCGGGCCATGAGGGGGTGGCGCTCGCGAGCACCAGCGCGACGACCGCACCGTGCGCAAGGGCTTTGAACAAGAGCCTCCTCATGGCTTCACGTCCAGCTCCTTCAGCTTCTTGGCGGCCGTGCCGAACTGGCCCAGCTGGTACACCGCCGCGCCCGCCGGCGAGAAGGTGAATGCCTTGAACGGCTCGGCGAGCATCCGGTCGAGGTACGCCCGCGGGGCGACCCCGGTGGTGACATGGGGATTGAAGCGCTCGCCCGTGGCCTTCGGCACGAACGTCGACACGTACTCGATCAACGCCGCGTTGTTGGGATCGTCGGGGGTGGTCACGAACGCGGCCCACGTCCCGGTCTCCACCGTGAACGGCGCCACGGCCGTGATCAGGTCCTGCTGCAGCTTGATCAATTCAGGGGTCGGCCTCGCGACAATGCCCGCAGCGCCGATGTCCTTGATCGGGATGTAGTAGTGCTTGAAGGCTTCGAGCTTCATACGGGTGACCCTGGCGCCCGTGAGCACCCGGCCGGCGGCCGCATAGACCTTGTCGAGATCCCCCGTGCGCACGAAGCGCTGGATCAGTGTGATGTGCGGACGGTGCGCCGCGTCCAGGGCGAAGCCCTCCGGATACGCCTTGAGCAGGCGAGCGTTCACGGCCTTCGCATGCTTGAGCATCGTGGCGTCTGGCTCCAGCAGGATGTCGATGGCCGTGACCGCGGGTCCGGGAGGGAAGACGGCCTTCCAGTCGTTCTTCATGCTCACGACCGTCCAGCCCTGCTTCTTCGCCTCCTCGTCGAGCGCAGGGGTGAAGGCCCCCAGCGTGACGTCCGGCAATCCCCGGGCCGGACCGTAGGCGTATTCGCGCGCGGCATCATCGTGCAACACCAGCAACATGAACCGCGCGCCGCCCCCGCCCTGCGTGTATTCCAGCATCTGCTGGTCGCCCGTGGAGTTACCGAACGCCATGACAGGCCGGCGGCCGATGTGCTGGTGGATGCCGACCGGCTTGTCGCCCTTGTCGTCGTTGAAGCTCACCTCGGGCAGGCGGACCAGCACGGGCTTGCCGTCGCGCCACTCGAATCGGGTCTTGATGCTGCTCCCGACGACCTGCTCCGGCGGAATGCCGTAGACGCCCTCCGCCCACGCCCGCATGAACTCGATGCCACCCCCGGAGACGATGAACGTCTTGAAGCCGTTCGCGCGCAGGTAGGAGAGCACCTCGAGCATCGGCTGATAGACCATGTCGGTATAGAGCTTGCCGGTCTTCGGATGCTTCGCGGTGGCGATCCAGTCCTTCACGATCTGCTCGAACTCCGCCGTGGTCATCCCCGCGTGCGTGGCCATCACGAGCTCCAGCAACGCGCGGTCGCCGCCGGCAAGCGCGGCCTGCACGTCGCCCTTGAGCAGCGAGGCGAACGGCTCCTGCGTCGTCCACTCGGGATGCTGCGGCGCGAGCGCCTTCACCCGGTCGAGCACGAAGTGCAACTGTACGGGCAGCGGCTGCTCGCACCAAAGCGTGCCGTCGTTGTCGAAGGTGGCGATCCGCTGGGCGGTCGGGACGAAGGCCGGCGAGCCCTCCTTCGTCACCTTCTCCACGAAGCTGATGATGCTCTGCTTGGCGGGCCCGTCGTTCCAGGAAGGGAGCGGGTCGGCGGCCAAGGCGGCGTTGGCCGACAGCAGCACGGCGAGCAGGGCCAGGACCTTCGTCAGCGCGCTTTTCATCGCTTTGCCCCCCTTCATGTGCATAGGCGGCGGGGCGCTCCGGGTCGCACCCCGCCGCGACCGCGCTAGTTCGACTGGCCACCTTCCTGCATCTTCTTGAGTACTCCATCGAGATTGAAGCTGGCCGCTTTCTGCCGCTGCGGGTAGTCCTTAAAGGTCGCCAGGAACTGACCCACGTACGACTGCGCAGGGACCAGCAGGAAAACGTGATCCAAGAGCCAGTCGTAGTACGTATTCGACGTGATGTCGGCCCGCTCGTAGGGGTCGGTCCGGAGGTTGAAGATCTTCGGGACCCGCAACTCGGTGAACGGGTTCGCCCAGATACGCAGCGTTCCGGGGACCTGCTGCTCCATGAACACCATCTTCCAGTTGTCGTAGCGCAGCGCGGTCATTTGCTGGTCGTCGTTGATGTAGATGAACGCCTCGCGCGGGCTCTTCGCGACCTGCCCGGTCAGGTAGGGGACGAGGTTGTCACCGTCGAGATGCACCTTGTAGGTCATGTCGCCGACCTTGTAGCCCTTGAGCAGCTTCTCTTTCACTTGCGCGTCACCCGCCATGGCCAGGAGCGTCGGCAACCAGTCGTGGTGCGCGACCATCTCGTTGGAAACCGTGCCCGGCTTGATCTTGCCCGGCCAGCGGACCATGGCGGGCACCCGGTAGGCGCCTTCCCAGTTCGTGTTCTTCTCGCTGCGGAACGGCGTCATCGCGCCGTCCGGCCAGCTGTTCATGTGCGGGCCATTGTCGGTCCCATACATGACGAAGGTGTTGTCGGCGATCTTGAGGTCGTCCAGCGCCTGGAGCACCGTGCCGACGTTCTTGTCGTGGTCGATCATGGTGTCGTGGTACGGGCTCTGCCAGCGCCCGGCCTGGCCGAGGCTCCCCGCCTTCGTGTGGGTTCGCAAGTGCATGTGGGTGAAGTTCACCCAGACGAACGCCGGCTTGCCCGCTGCGTTCATCCGCCTGATGAAGTCCACGGCCCGATCGGCGACGTCGTCGTCAATGGTCTCCATGCGCTTCTTGGTCAGCGGGCCGGTGTCCTTGCACACCTGCTTGCCAACCTTGCCGAAGCGCGGATCCACCGTCGCGTCGTCCGTGGCCGAGGCCTTGCAGTCGAGCACGCCGCGGGGGCCGAACCTGCCACGGAAGTTCGGGAAGTCCGTCTCCTTCGGGTAATCGGGCAGCTCCGGCTCTTCCTCCGCGTTGAGGTGGTAGAGATTGCCGTAGAACTCGTCGAAACCGTGCACGGTGGGCAGGTATTCGTTGCGGTCGCCCAGGTGGTTCTTGCCGAACTGGCCGGTGGCATACCCAAGCGGCTTGAGCAGCTCTGCAATCGTCGGGTCTTCCTTTTGCAACCCCACGGCCGCGCCCGGCAAGCCGACCTTGGTCAAGCCCGTGCGCAAGCCGGACTGGCCCGTGATGAACGAGGCCCGGCCGGCGGTGCAGCTCTGCTCGGCGTAGTAGTCGGTGAACATCATGCCTTCCCGGGCGACCCGGTCGATGTTGGGCGTCTTGTAGCCCATCACGCCGTGCGAGTAGGCGCTGATATTGGACTGCCCGATGTCGTCACCCCAGATGATGACGATGTTCGGCTTCGACTGCGCGAATGCCGGGGTGGCCATCAGCGCCACGGCGGCAAACAATGCGACCAGAACCAACACCCTTCTTCGTGTATCCCTCATTCCATTCCCTTTCAGTAGTTGGGCGGCCCTTGCGAGCCGCCCCCCAGGTTGGAGTGCTTCAGCTAATCTGCCCGACGTTTCTTCATGGCCTCCTCAATCCGCGCCTTGATGGCATCCAGGTTGAAGCTTGCGCCTCTCTGCATCGGCGGGAACTCGAGAGCGGTCTGGGCCAGCTTTCCTACCTCCTGCTGGACAAACACGAAGCGCCAAAACTCGTACGCGAACCAATTGAAGTACATGAGGGAGCCGGTTATGCCGGTTCGCTCGAACGGATCCAGACGCAGATTGGTCAGGATTGGCCAATCAAGATGGACCGTGCCGCCGAGCCACCCGCCTGGCTGATCAATGAAGCGGTACTTGAAGTCGCCGATGCGCACGGCTCCAAGCGTGCTTTCGGCGAAGTAAAAGACCTCGTGCCGCGATGATGGCCCTTTGCCCGTGAGCAGGTCCATCTGGTTGTAGCCGTCGAGGTGCACCTTGTAGTTCACGCCGTTGAGTTCTTTCCCCTCCTTCAACTCCTCGGCAATCTTAGGATTGCCAGCTGCGGCAACGAGCGTAGGAAACCAGTCGAGGCTCGCGAAGATGCCGTTTTCAACTCTGCCGGCAGGGATGTGCCCGGGCCAACTGACTATCGCTGGCACGCGGTAACCGCCCTCCATGATAGTTCCTTTGCCCGCTGCGAACGGGGTCTGTCCGCCATCGGGCCAGGTGAAATTCTCGACACCGTTGTCGGTGGTGAACACAATGATGGTGTTGTTGTCGACACCCATGTCCTTGAGTTTCTGCATGGTCGCGCCCACGATGTCGTCAACCTGTGCCATTCCGGCCTCTTGGATGGACCATCCATTCTCCGGCGTGCGCATCGCCTCGTACTTCGGCGACAAGTGGGTGATCGCGTGCATGCGCGTGGGATTGAGCCACAGGAAGAACGGCTTGTTGTCGGCCTTAGCTTTATCGAGCCACTTGAAGGCCATGGCTTGGATCTCGTCGTCCACCGTCTCCATTCGTTTCGGACACATCTCCCCGGCATCCTCGATTTTTTGCTTGCCGACCTTGCCCCAGCGCGGTTGATCCGTGGGATCATCAACGTTGGTGGCCCAACTGTGGAGCATGTTCCGAGGACCGACGACTCCCCTCAACGCTGGCGGGTAGGTCGGATGGCATGGATCTTCCATCGCGTCGAGGTGGTAGAGGTAACCAAAGAACTCGTCGAAACCGTGGACCGTGGGCAGGTATTCGTTGCGGTCGCCCAGATGGTTCTTACCGAACTGGCCCGTGGCATAGCCCATAGCCTGTAGCGTTGTAGCGAGGGTTACTGCCTGTGCGGGAATACCGAGGGGGGCGCCGGCTTGGCCGACCGTGGTCATCCCGGTGCGAATCGGGAGCTCACCGGTGATAAAAGCAGCGCGACCTGCCGTGCAGCTTGCCTCGGCGTAATAGTCCGTGAAGCGCATGCCCTGCGCCGCAAGCTTATCGAGGTTTGGCGTCCTGCCTGCCATCATTCCCTGGTGGTAGGCGCCGATGTTCCACATGCCAATGTCGTCACCCATGATGACGACGATGTTGGGCTTCGACTGCGCGGCCACCGGCGTGGCCATCAGCGCGACGGCGGCACACAGGGCGACGAGCACCAGCATTCCTGTTCGTGTGTCCCTCATTCCACTTCCTTTCATGTGTTCTTCCTTACCAAGTGTGAGCCGCGCCAACCCTACGTCCTGCCCTGCCCTCGTTTTCCGCTCCTTTTGCTGCTCCTCGGTGCCAAGGGCGGCTCGCGACCGATGTCCGTCTCCTCCAGCCCCAGGAGGAGGCGAAAGTACGGGGACGCCCTGATCACGGTGACACCATGAGCGCGCAGGGCTCGCAGCACTCCGAGTCCGGCCTCGTCGGCCGACCTGAGGCCGGCGAGGTCCAGGCACACCAGCCCCGATAACTCCGCGACCACCCGCTCCAGCTCCGCGACCACGTCTGCACCCAGGCGCCCGTCGACCATCACGACCTCACGTCCGCTGTCTCGCCTCGTGGTGATCCGGACTGTCACGGTCGGCTGAGATGGGCAAGAACGGTGCCGCGCGGCGAATCGAGGGACTATCTCGTCATGGCAGGGTATTAGCGGGGGACCGACCGTCGTGGCCGGCGAGCAAAGTCACGACATGTCGTCAGGGTCTCGGGATATCGTTACTGTTGCCCGTGCCAGAAGGGGACGCTAGACTGGCCGGACTCATGGATGAAGCACGGGAGAGCGCGAGCGCGTTCGAGACCTTCCTCGCGAGCCTCTCGACACGGTTCACCGGTCTCCCGGGGGATCGGGTCGACGCGGAGATCGAGCGCGCGCTGCGCGATCTCGGCGAGTTTCTGGGCACCGACCGCACGGTCCTCTGGGAGTTCTCTGTCGACGGCGCGAGCCTTGCCCCCACCCACTCCTGGGCGCGTCCGCCCGTAGAGCCGTATACCAACCCGCTGTTCCGAGAAGAAGTGCCCTGGTATTGTGGGCAACTCCTCCGAGGCGAGACCATTCGGCTTGCGCGGCTGCCGGAGCAGTTGCCAGCCGAGGCGCTCCAGGAGCGGGAACTTGCTCTGGCGAGCGGGGCCAAGTGCATCCTCAGCATCCCCATCGCTGTCGGAGGGCAGTTCGTCTGCGCGCTCGGGACCACGGCGTTCCGGGAGTACCACACCTGGTCGGACGCCGCGGTGGCCCGGTTGCGGTCCGTGGGGCAGATCCTCGCCAGCGCGATCTACCGGCAGCGAGCGGAGGCCCAGCTTCTGGCGCAGCTCGCCGAGATCCGCCAGCTCCAGGCGCGCCTCGAGGTCGAGAACACCTACCTCCGAGAGGAGGTCGCACCGGCCGCGGGCTTCGCCGACATCGTGGGGCGAAGCCCAGCCATCCAGACCGTCCTCGCGCGGGTGGCGCAGGTGGCGCCCACACCCACCACCGTGCTGCTCCTCGGGGAAACGGGCACCGGCAAGGAGCTTCTGGCACACGCGATCCACGACCGCAGTCCCCGGCGACTGCGCACGCTCGTGAAGGTGAACTGCGCGGCCCTGCCGCCCACGCTCATCGAGAGCGAGCTGTTCGGCCACGAGAAAGGCGCCTTCACCGGTGCGACCACGACCAGAGCAGGCCGCTTCGAGCTGGCCGACGGGGGCACCCTCTTCCTCGACGAGATCGCCGAGCTGCCCCTCGAGCTACAGCCCAAGCTCCTGCGCGTCCTCCAGGAAGGTGAGTTCGAGCGCGTGGGGGGCACCCGCACGCACAAGGTGGACGTGCGGATCGTCGCCGCTACGAACCGCGATCTCGTCCGCGAGATCGACGAGGGCCGCTTCCGCGGCGATCTCTACTATCGGGTGGCCACCTTTCCCATCCACGTTCCGCCGCTCCGCGATCGACGCGAGGACATCCCGGTCCTCGTCTGGTCCATCATCGAGCGTCGCCAGGCGGCCCTCGGCCACCGGATCGACACGGTGCCCAGGCGCGTGATGGACGCGCTGATGCGCTACGGCTGGCCTGGCAACGTGCGGGAGCTCCAGAACGTGATCGAGCGCGCGCTCATCCTGTCGCCGGGCTCCGCGCTGAAGCTCGAGGAACCGCTGGCCGCCGCGACGCGGCGCACGCCGGATCGTCTGGACGAGGTCGAGCGAGAGCACATCCTGCGCGTGCTCGACCGCTGCGGCTGGCGGATCAACGGCGACGGAAACGCCGCCGCGGTGCTCGGGCTCGAGCCGAGCACGCTCCGCTCGCGCATGCAGAAGCTCGGCATCCGACGGCCGGCGCGGCCGCCCGCACCGCACCGCTGAGCTATGCCGCGGGAACTACCGGTTGACATTGCAGCACCGGCGACGTCAACTGCTCCCATGCCTGGCGTCGAGCCGCCCGAGCGGGGGACCCTCATCATGGCCACTCTGCTGCTCCTGGCCCTGGTATTGGCCGGCTCGTGGATCGTCGCGTCCGTGGAACCGGGAAGGAACCCGAGGGCGCTCTTGCCGTGGTTCGGCGCCGCCGCCGCCGTCATCATCGCGTGGGGCCTCGTCAGCTACCTGCGCTCCAGACGCAAGGACCGCAGCGCGAAGTAAAGACGGATCTGCCGAGCTGTGGCAGCGGCTTCTGGGGCGGCCGGCGTCCGAGTCTGGCACATTACGTCACGGGGATGGGACCCATGGACGGAGCGACCGCTGCCGGAGGCCGTTCGTGTTGCCTACCCTCTTTGCCTCGGAAACGCAATCCTATGTCCGAGATGCGGCCTGGGCGTACACTGCCGTCGATCATGACCACGCCTGCTCTCGTCGTCACCGGGCCCTACTCGCTTGCCGAGGCCGAGCGATACCTGCGGGAGACCGTCGTCCCGCTGCGGCTGGCCTGCACGACGTCGGCGGGCTGGCCGCTCGTTCTCTCGCTCTGGTATCTCTACCGCGACGGCTCCCTGTGGTGCGCAACATCGCCGCGCGCGCTCATCCTGCGTCACATCGAGCACGACGGTCGCTGCGGCTTCGAGGTCGCACCGAACGAGCCTCCGTATCGGGGCGTGCGCGGCCAAGCCCGGGCGACGGTGCTCCGGGGCGGCGGCTCGGCCCTCCTCGAGGAGCTCATCCAGCGCTATCTCGGGACGACGGCCTCGCCCCTGGCGCGACAGCTCCTGTCCCGCGCGGCCGAGGAGGTCGCGATTCGCCTCACGCCGATTCGACTGTCGAGCTGGGACTACCGGCGACGCATGACCTCCGAGTGAGGCCGGCCGTCGGGATCCAGGTCCGCGGGGTCATCGACGGCGGCGAGCGCCTCGGCGACCCGGCGCACTCCCTGGAGCATCCGACCAAAGACGATGCCGTGGAGCGGCATCACCCCGTACCAGTAGACCAGGCCGAGTAGTCCGCGCGGGAGAAAGCGCGCGGTCTGAACGAGGCGGCAGCGCGACATCTCCCCGGGTAGGGGCTCGATCGTGAACTCGAGGAGCGCTTCGCCGGGCAGCTTCATCTCCGCCCGCAGGGCCAGCCGGCGATCAGTCTCGACGGCGGTGACCCGCCAGAAGTCGAGCGCCTCGCCGAACGCAAGCCGATCGGGATCGCGCCGCCCGCGCCGGAGCCCGGGCCCGCCGACAAGGCGGTCAAGGGCACCCCGGAGCCGCCAGAGCCAGTCGGCTCCGTACCAGCCGTTTTCGCCGCCCAGCCGTGATATCGCGCGAAAGACGACCGACGGGCTCGCCGATACCTCGATCTGCCGGCGATCAACGAACACGGTGCCCCCCGCCCAGCCCGGGTCACCGGCGATGGGCCCGGCGTCCGACCACGCCGTCTCCACCTCGTGCTGGTCGACCTGGCGGAGGGCGGCCCGGATCGCCTCGCGGACGCCTTGCAGCCGTTGCGGCATCAGCCGTGCCGCGTCGTCGTTGCGGCAGACGATCCGGTTGCGAAGGCCCTCGGCGAGCGGCCGGGCGATCCGATGGCTCAGCGGCGTCACGAGCTGGATCCAGAGCGAGCTGAGATGGGGCGTGAGCACAGGGATCGGAATCACCAGACGCCTCGGAAGGCCGCGCTCCTCGGCCATGATCCGCATCAGCGCCTGGTAGCTGACGATATCGGGCCCGCCGATGTCGAGGGTCCGGCCCACGGTCTCCGGGACCCGGAGGCACCCAACCAGGTATGCGAGCACGTTGCCGACGGCTATCGGCTGAGATTCCGTCGTCACCCACTTCGGCGTGACCATCACGGGCAGCCGCTCGACCAGATAGCGCAGGATCTCGAACGATGCGGAGCCCGCGCCGATGACCATTCCCGCACGGAAAACCGTAACGGGCACGGAGCCCGACGCCAGCATGGCCTCTACCTCGCGGCGCGAGGAGAGATGCTCGCTCAGGCCAGCGCCGGTCTCGCCGAGCCCGCCCAGGTAGATGATGCGGGAGATCCCGGCGCGCTCGGCCGCCTGGGCGAAGGTCCGGGCCATTCTCCGGTCGGCTTCCGCATAGCGCGAGCCCGTCGAGACCATCGAGTGGACCAAGTAGTAGGCCGGCCCACAGCCGCGCGCCGCCGCGGCCGTCGACTCGATATCGTCCAGATCCGCCTCCAGCATGTCCACGTTGGGGTCGGAGGCCCAGCGCCGCGCGGCGAGCTTGCGCGTCGAGCGGGCCAAGCAGCGCACGGCGTAGCCCGCCTCGAGCAGAGCCGGAACCAGACGGCCGCCGATGTACCCGGTCGCCCCGGTGACGAGTACCCGCGGTCGAGGCGGCGTCATGTTCGGCCGCCGGCAGAACGTAGTCCCGCGACGACCGCCGACCGCCGGGTCAGGATGACCATGAGGTACCTCACACTATCGCAACAGCCGCCAGAGGGACAATCGGCCGCTGATCTCCAGATGTGGAATGCGCAGCAGCCTCCCGACGGTGCCGGCACGGGCCTGGCGCCCGAGGGTGATGAGCGCAATCCCCCGGCTCCGGATCCGCAAGGTGAGCCCCACGCGATCGAGTCCGTCGGCGAGCGCTCGCAGTGCGCGCCTCCCGCCGAAACCTGCCGCCGACACGAGCCGCCGGGGATGATCAAGGTCGAGCTCCACAAGATTGCCCCGGGCGAGCAGATGTGCGCGGGCGCCGCCGACGGTGACGTCGACGGCGCCGAGCACTTCGAGCATCGGGGAGTTACCGGGGCCGGGCGGCCGGCTCGATGGTGCGGATGCGGAGGGTGCCGTTGACCTGCCAGCGCGCCTGGGGCGCGTCGTGGGTCGTATCCCGCGGAACCCAGATCTCCATCTTGTCGAAGGCGTATTCGAGGGTCGCGCCCCGCCCCGTCAGGAATCCGTAGAGACCTTCGGCGAGCTGCGGCCAGGTGTTCGTCTCCATCATGACCTTCTCCTCTCTGCGCTAGTTGGGTACGACGACGGTATCGATGACGTGGATGACACCGTTGGAGGCCACGATGTCGGTCGCGATCACGTTGGCGGCGTCGACCTTCACTCCGTCCTTGGTGCTGATCGTGAGGTTCTGGCCCTCGACGGTCTTGGCCTGGGTCAGCTTCACGACGTCGGCAGCCATCACTCGCCCCGGCACCACGTGGTAGGTGAGGATGGCTGTCAGCTTCGCCTTGTCCTTCATGAGCGCCTCGAGCGTCCCCGGGGGCAGCTTGGCGAATGCCTGGTCCGTCGGCGCGAAGACGGTGAACGGACCGGGGCCCTTGAGCGTTTCGACCAGCCCTGCGGCCTGGAGGGCGGTGGCGAGCGTGGTGAAGTTCCCCGCCGCCACGGCCGTGTCCACGATGTTCTTTGTCGGCTCCGCCGCCTGCGGGGCGACCGCGGTGCCGGCGACGAAGGTGATGGCGACCAGTGCCGCCGCAATCCGGGTGAATCGGCTGACTGCTTTCATGTGATCCTCCTTTTGATGGTGTGTTGAATATATACTACTAACACCGCTTCAGATGTCAACAGGATACTACATGGATTCAGGTCGAGTAGAATCAGCAGCCATGGATGAGCCACAGGGAGACGGCTCGGCCCTGACCAGCGGCTACCTCGATGCGCTCGTGCGCGGGGATTCGACCCGAGCCGGCGTCCTCGTCAACCAGGCGCGCGAGCGCGGCTGGAGCGCCCCCCGGATCTATCTGGAGATGCTGGCCCCGGCGCAGGCGGAGCTGGGCTCACTCTGGCGGCGCAAGCGCCTCTCGGTGGCGCAGGAGCACCTGGCAACCGAGATCACGCTGCACGCGATGGAACGGCTCCGCCAGGCGTTCGACGCCGGCGCTCGGCTCGGGCCGCGCGTCGTGGTGACGACCGTCGCGGGGGACACCCACGTGGTCGGCGCACGGATGCTGGCCGACTTCCTCCTGATGGACGGCTGGACCGTCGACTATCTGGGCGCGAACACGCCGACCCGGGACCTTGTCGCCTTTGTTCGACAACGCGGCGCGGAGCTCGTGGCACTGTCCGTGACGCGGGCGGAGTTCCTGTCCGCGGCCTCGGAGGCCGCGATGGCGCTGCGACGGCTCTCACCCGCTCCCAAGGTCCTCATCGGCGGGGCTGCGCTCCGAGGCCGGCCCCGCGCAGCCGCGGGGCTCGGCGCCGACGCCGTCGCCGCCGACGCGCTGAGTGGCATGCACGAGGCGCGGATGCTGGTGAGGCAGCCGGCGGCCGCGCCCGCCGACTACTTCGAGCGACTGGGCCGCCGCGTCCAGGAGTTGCGGACCGCCCGAGATTCGACCCAGCAGCAACTCGCCGAGGCTGCCGGACTGGACCGGACTTATATCAGCGGGCTCGAACACGGCAAGCAGAACCCCACGCTCAGTGCCCTGCTGCGTTTGGCCGCCGCGCTCGAGGTCCCGCTCGAGCGCCTCCTGATCTTTCCGTGACCCGGGAAAGCGACATGAACGATTCACAGGTTCCTTCACCTCAGGTCACCTTGGGAGAATCGACGTGCAAAAGTTGAATCTATCAATGATTCTGTGGCTCGTTGCCGCTGCTATCTCGTTTTGCTTCTCGGTCACTCTGTGGTTCTTCGTCAACAAGGAATACGGCATCTTCGTCGGGCTCTGGGTGCCGTCGATCCTCTCGCTTGCGAGCTGCCTGCGGAGCCGATGATGACGCTCGAGGCCCTCGTTGGCGCTGTGGGAATCGTCGTGTTCACCCTGGCGTTCATTGCCGGCATCCTGGCCGTCAGCCGACAGGACAAGAGTCTCTGATTCATGGGGAGTCGACTGGGCCGGCCGGGTCACGCATCATATAAAATCGAGGGCATGCAAGGCGAGCCCTTCGAACGCATTCCCTCCCCGACCCCCGCGCCGCCCCCGCCCGACTGGCGCTCGCCCTCGCTGCCGATCGCCATCGGCGTCTCCTCGTGTCTGCTCGGCGAGGAGGTGCGCTTCGACGGGGGCCACAAGAAGGACGGCTACATCACCGGGGTCCTAGCTCAGTACTTCTCGTGGGTCCCGGTGTGCCCCGAGATGGAGATCGGCCTCGGGACGCCGCGGGAGACGCTGCGCCTCGTCGGCGACTCCGAGCGTCCGCGCATGATCGCGACCAAGAGCGGCACCGATCTGACCGAGGCGATGATCACGTACGCGGGCCAGCGGGTGAGGGAGCTGGGCGAGAAGGGACTGAGCGGCTACATCTTGAAGCGGGCGTCGCCCTCCTGCGGGATGGCGCGGGTCAAGATCTACACGGAGGACGGCATGCCCGCGCGGGCCGGCAGCGGTCTCTTCGCGCAGGCGCTCATGGACGCCTTCCCCCTCCTGCCGGTGGAGGAGGAGGGGCGGCTCACCGACCCGCACCTTCGAGACAACTTCATCACGCGCGTCTTCTCCTACCGGCGCCTCACCGCGCTTCGTGACTCGGCGCCACGCCCGGCGGACCTCGTGGCCTTCCACACCGCCCACAAGTACCTGCTGCTCGCCCATAGTCCGGGGCATTACGAGAAGCTGGGGCGCCTGGTGGCCGATCTCAAGCGCGTACCGCGGACGGAGTGGCTCGAGCGCTACGGCCAGGGCTTTCTGGAAGCGCTCCGGGTCAGGGCCACCACCCGGAAACACGTGAACGTGCTCCAGCACATCATGGGCTTTTTCAAGGACCACCTGACGGCCGGCGAGAAACGGGAGCTCCTCGGGCTCATCGCGGACTACGCGGGAGGCCTCGTCCCGTTGATCGTGCCGATCACGCTGATCAACCACTACGTCGCCCGGTTCGAGGTGACCTACGTTGCCGAGCAGGTGTATCTCCATCCCCATCCGAAGGAGCTCATGCTCCGTAACCACCTCTAGCGAGCGGTCCGCGCGATGGTTCTGCGGCCCTGGAGCGGCGTTCCACTGCCCAAAGGGGCGCTGCGTCATACGCAGACGCGCAAAGAGGCCGCCGGCGATCGGCGGCCTCCTCGAGATCTCGATCGTGGCCCGCTACCGGGCCGGCTTGTACTGTCCGCCGACGGCCGTCGCTTTCCGCAACGCGGCCACCCACTGCGCGCCAGACAGCAGCTTCGTCGTTTTTGCCGCCCGGACCGAACCGCCGGCGGCCACTGCCATCGCCACGGCCGCGGCGCTTTCATCATCAGGGGCCTCGTAGAGGATCACCACATCATGGTCTCCGAAAGAAAACCCACCCCCGAGAAGCTTGCCCCCGACTGCAGCAAGAGCTGGACGGGCCGCCGTTTCCAACCGATCCTGGGGGTTTTTCATCTGCGCCGCGATTGACTCTGCAGTGTAACTGAGCTCGTACAGATATGTTGGCATAGCCGCCTCCATCATGGGGAATGTGTGGGCGCGCCGACCCGCTGAAGCCGGCAGGATATGCCTTCGACGGATGCCCGTCAAGCCAGTTGGCCTGAGTGTGTAGGGAGCACATGATCTGTCCGCTCCCGAGAGCAAGTGAACTGTCCGCTTTACGGGTGGTCTCGCGTAGAGGCATGGGTCAGGGAGGTGACCATGCTCTATGCCGCGGCCGCTGTGGAGCGGGCCATGAAGATCCAGCAAGTCATCGTGCGCGCGTTGAGTGGAGCCATCACCTGGGTGCAGGCAGCCGACATCCTGGGCGTCGATCCGCGCAGTGTGCGGCGCTGGCGCGCCCGCTACGAAGCGGGCGGGCCGGTGGCCCTGTATGACCGGCGCCGGGTGCGCCCGTCGCGCCTGCAGGCGCCGGCCCCGGAGGTCCAGCGCATCCTGCGGTTGTACCGCGAGCGCTTCGCCGGCTGGAACGTGCGCCACTTCTACCGCTTCGCCCGGCGGGAGCACGCGGTGACGCTCTCCTATAGCTTCGTCCGGCTCGCCCTGCAGGAAGCGGGGCTCGTGCGCAAGCGGCGCGCGCGGGGTCGGCACCGGCGCCGTAGGGAGCCCCGCGCCTGCGTGGGCGAGCTCCTGCATCTCGATGGCAGCCCCCATGTCTGGCTGCGCCGCTGCCCTGACGAGCGCCAGACCCTCCTCGCCGTCGTCGATGACGCGACCACGCGCCTGCTCTACGCCCAGCTCTGGCCCGGCGAGACCACGGCCGCCGTCTTCGCGGCCCTGCACGCGGTCTGCACCGCGTGGGGCTTGCCCATCGCGCTGTACACCGACCGTGCTCGCTGGGCCTTTCACACGCCGACGGCGGGCGGTCCGATTGATCGCACCCATCGCACCCAGGTCGGCCGCGCGCTCGACCGCCTCGGCATCGAGCACATCGGGGCCTACTCCCCGCAGGCCCGCGGCCGCAGCGAGCG
>Ga0335071_10002316_pt1 | contig 20393 bp, 16 predicted proteins | sample Lox_Sample_15_FD_206724 | JGI IMG/M metagenome (GOLD analysis project Ga0335071, IMG submission 206724) | Soil microbial communities from Loxahatchee National Wildlife Refuge, Florida, United States - Lox_Sample_1.5 | ecosystem: Environmental > Terrestrial > Soil > Wetlands | place: USA...
GGCTTGCCGTTCTCGCGCGCGTACTTGTCGATGAAGTGCTGCACCAGCGCGGGGATGTCCTCCTTGCGCTGGCGCAGCGGCGGCAGCTGCACCGCGATCACGTTCAGGCGGTAGTAGAGGTCCTCGCGGAAGCGGCCCTCCTCCACGGCGCGGCGCAGGTCGATGTTGGTGGCGGCCACCACCCGCACGTCGACCTTGATCGTCTCCACCCCGCCCAGGCGCATGAACTCGCGCTCCTGGATGACCCGCAGCAGCTTGGCCTGGGTCTCCAGCGGGATGTTGCCGATCTCGTCGAAGAAGAGGGTGCCCTTGTCCGCCAGCTCGAACAGGCCCTTCTTGGCGTAGACCGCGCCGGTGAAGGCGCCCTTGACGTGGCCGAAGAGGTTCGACTCCAGCAGCTCGTGCGGCAGCGAGCCGGAGTTGACCACCACGAACGGCTTGTCGCGGCGGGTGGAGTTCTGGTGGATGGCCTTGGCCACCAGCTCCTTGCCGGTGCCGCTCTCGCCCGCCACCAGGATGGTGGAGCGCGAGGGGGCCACCTGGGCGACGAGCTGGAAGACCTGCAGCATCTTCGGGCTCTTGCCCACCAGCTCCATGAAGCGGCCCTGGTCGCGCAGCGCGCTGCGCAGCTGGCGGTTCTCGTCCTCCAGGCGCCTCTTGGCGAGGCCGTTGGCCAGGATGTGCAGCAGCTGCTGGTTGTCGAAGGGCTTGGGGACGAAGTAGAAGGCCCCCTTCTTGATGGCGTCGATGGCCATCTCCATCGAGGCGAAGGCGGTGATCATCAGCACCACCATCTCGGGGTCGACCTTCTTCAGCTCCTCCAGCACCTCCAGGCCGCCCATCTCCGGCAGCATCACGTCGACGATGGCCGCAGCGAAGGAGCCCTTGCGGGCGAGCTCCACCCCGCGCAGGCCGCTATCGGCGAAGGAAACCTCGTACCCGGCGCGGCCCAGCACCTGCCCCAGCACGTCCCGCATCACCTCCTCGTCGTCGACGACGAGGATGGACTCCTTGCTCATCTCTCTCCTGGACGGACCATCTCACCACAACTGCGCGGCGGCGGCTAGCGTGCGGCTTCCGTCAGCGCCAGCGCGGGGAGGGTGACCTGGAAGCTGGTGCCCTGGCCCGGGGCGCTGTCCACGAAGATGGCCCCCCCGTGCTCCTGCACGATCCCGTAGGAGACGCTCAGTCCCAGCCCGGTGCCCTTGCCGATGCCCTTGGTGGTGAAGAACGGGTCGTAGATGCGGCGGATGTGCTCGCGGCGGATGCCGTGGCCGGTGTCCTTCACCTCCACGCAGACCGTGCCGTTGACGGCCGAGGTGGCCAGGGTCAGCCAGCCGCCGCTGGGCATGGCGTCGCGCGCGTTCAGCACCAGGTTGAAGAAGACCTGCTGCAGCCGGTTGGCGTTGCCCCGCACCGGCGGCAGCTCGTTCGCCAGCTCCCGCCGCACACGGATCTTCGCGCCCTCCAGCTGGTGCTCCACCAGCGAGAGCACGTCCAGCAGCACCTTGTTGAGGTCCACCTGCTCGAACTCGGTCCCGCTGGAGCGCGAGAAGTTGAGCAGCCCGTTGATGATCCGCGCCGCCCGGAAGCTCTGCTTCTCGATCTTCTCCAGTACCTGCTGGCGGGGATCCTGCTCCTCCAGCTGCCCGCGCAGCAGCTGGGTGTAGGAGCTGATGCCCGCCAGGGGCGTGTTCACCTCGTGGGCCACGCCGGCCGCCAGCAACCCCACCGAGGCCATCTTCTCCGCGTGCTGCAGCTGCTCCTCCAGCCGCACCCGCTCGGTGACGTCGTCGAGGATCAGGATGGTGCCGCAGCGCTCGCCGGGGGCGGACTGGAAGGGCGCGATCGAGACGTTGACGATCAGGCTGCGGCCGTCCGAGGAGGGGAGGTGCAGCTTGAAGATGTGCGCGATCTCCTCGCGGTCGGCCAGGACCAGCGAGCCGCGCAGCGCCTCCAGGAACGCCTCCGGGAACACCGCCTCCAGGCTGCGGCCGAGCACCGACAGCCGCGCCCGGCCGTCGAGCGTCTCCATGGCTCGGTTCCAGCGGACCAGCCGGCCCTCGAGGTCGAGCACCACGATGCCCGAGTCGAGGCTCTCCAGGATGTTCTCGTTGTACTCCTTGAGCCCGCGCAGCTCCTCGGCCTTCTCGCTGAGGCTGCGGAACAGCCGCCCGTTGAGGATGGCCGAGGCCGCCTGCGCCGCCAGCGCCTTGAGCAGGTCGACCTCTTCGCTGTTGAGCAGCTCGGAGCCGTCCTTGCGCCCTACCCCCAGCACCGCGATCACCTCGCCCTTCACCCGGCACGGGAACAGCCAGGCCAGGCCGTAGGCGGCGAGCTCGGGGTGCTCCACGGCGGGCGGGTCGACGTCGACCGGCTGTCCCGCCGACAGGCGCTGCAGCAGGGCGCTCGTGCGCAGGGGCGGGCCCGCCAGCGCCTGCGGCGCGCCCCGGGCTCGGAACGGCGCGAAGGAGTGGTCCTCGCCCGGCAGGAACACCACCATCTCCCCGATGCCCAGGGCGGCGCCGATCCCCTCCAGCAGGCGCTCGCAGGTGCGCTCCAGGTCGAGGTCGGCGTTCAGGTCCTCGGAGAGCCTGACCAGGGCCTTGCGCGAGGAGTAGCGGCCCTTGTAGGACAGCCGCTCCAGTGCCTCCTGGATACGCGCCTTGAGCGGAGTGAACAGCACCATCACCACCAGCGCGCTCAGCAGGGTGATGAGGGTGGCGTGCGGCTCCTCCCACAGCACCTCGGTGAGGCTCTCGGTCAGCAGCGCCAGGCCGATGATCACCGCCACCGCCAGCACGTAGCCGAGCGAGCGGCGGAAGATGAGCTCCACGTCCATCAGCCGGTGCTTGACCACGGCGTAGGCGAGCGACAGCGGGACGAGGGCGAGCGGCCCGTAGCCGACCAGCTGCATGGCCAGGCCCGGCTCCCGCCCCAGCGCGAAGGGCAGGGCGTAGAAGGCCAGGAACGGGAAGGCGCCGGCGGCCGTGCCCCAGACCAGCCACTTCACCTGCCGCCGGGCGGTGAGGCTGCGCGCGCGGTTGTACGAGTGCAGCAGCACACCGAAGGAGACCGCGAACAGCGAGGCGAAGTACAGGGGCTTGGCAGCGTCGATCGCCGCGACGACGCCCCACAGACCGGCCGGCTGCTCGCCCCGGGCGAACAGCGCCTGGCTCATGGCCGCGGCCCCGGTGAGCAGGAAGGCGGGCATGTACAGCGCCGGCACCAGCCACCGGCGCGCGGAGACGATCCGCCGCTCGGGGAAGCTGAAGCAGAAGTGCAGGAACACCACCGGCAGGAACAGCGTCGCCAGGTGGTCGGTCCACACCAGCAGCCAGTCGAAGGCGTCGAGCTTCCCCGTGTACGAGGTCGCGTACATCAGGAAGAACAGGACGCAGATCAGGTAGAAATGCAGCGAGGTTCGTTCGGCGGGTCGCCGCAGCATCACGACCGTGCCCACCACCAGGCTGAAGAAGCCGGCCAGGGACAGGTAGTAGAACGCGCTGACGTTGCCCTGTGGCAGCGGCTGCAGGGTCACCGTCAGGCTCCGCCGCTCCTCGGCCCGCAGCAGCGTGTAGGTGACCCGCTCGCCCCGGCTCCTGGCCAGCAGCGCCGCCTCCAGGCGCTCCGGGCTCAGCACCTCCTCGCCGTCGACGGCCAGCAGGACGTCGTCCGCGCGGATCCCCGCACGAGCGGCCGGCCCGCTGGCGGCCACGCGAGCGGCGACCAGCCCCTGCGGAGCGGCGCGCCAGAACACGCCGTCGTCGACCATCGTCCAGGTGGCCTTCAGGACGATGTTGCAGATCCCCACCCCCGCGAGCACGAGGGCTGCGGTGACGACGAGCGCGTTCTTGAGGGTCCGGCTCATCACCGCCCGCGCACACGCATGCTGTGGCTCCAGACGGTATCCGCACGCAATCGACGTGCCAGCGGAGCGGGCGACAGGACCCACCTAAGTACTGTAATACGAGGTGGTTTCTGGCGTGTCGGCAATCTCGGATCCGGCCGCCTGAACGCCGAACCAACGGCTTGAAGCGACGCTTCGTGCACAGAAAAAGGAGGCAACAGACGCCTCCCTGATCGGTGTGTCGCCGCTCACACCTAGAACCGGACCGAGATCCCTCCCACCAGGCGGGTCGGCGGATCCTGCACCGCCAGCTCGTCGAGGAAGCCGACCTCCGATGCCTCGTAGAACATGTTCCGGACGGCGAACAGCAGCTCCCAGTCGGCGCGGGTGAGCGGCTGCAGGAAGGGCAGCCCCTGCTTGAGCTGCACGTCGAAGCGGTTGGCGGTGGCGGAGTTGTGGGCGCCGCTGGCGTCGGCAGGCGCACGGTGGTCGACGAGGCCGTTCACCCGGTAGTAGGCGACCACCCGGGTGTCGGTCCACTCGAACACCGTTTCCAGCCGCGCCACCAGGTCGTGGAAGTCGGACTCCTCGAACGCGGTCACCGGCGCAGCGAACAGGCCGCCGGTGCGACGGGCCCGGCCGAACGTGTAGGTGAGCGACCCGTCCGCGATCTTGGCGAAGCGCCGTCCCACGCTCAGCGCGAAGCCGCGCGCCTGCGCGTCGCCGGCGTTGCGGACGAACGGGGTGGCGTCGTCGAAGGTGGTGACCAGCAAGTCCCGGGTGCCCTCGTCGAACACCCGTGCGCGCAGCTGGGTGGAGGCGCCCAGCGTGTGGTCGATCCCCAGCTCGCAGCGCAAGCTGCGGGAGGGCCGCAGGTCGTCGTCGAATCGCGCCCAGGTGATCGCCGGCGAGTTGGTGAGCGTCGACAGCGTGAGCAGGTCGCCGCCGGGGGCCAGGGTGCGGGTGACGAGCGAGCCGCGCACCACGGTCTGCGGCGAGCCGCGCAGCTCGACCTCCAGCACGGCGTCGGCGTGATGCGAGTCGGGCAGGAAGCCCACGTACGTGTAACGCGCGCCGGCGGTGGCCGCCAGCCGGTCGCCGAGCTTCCAGCGGTCCTTGACGAAGAACCCGCCCATGGCGCGGTCGGGCTGCAGCAGGCCCTGCGCCACCAGCAGCTCGCCGGCGCCGTACCCTGCGCCCGCCTCGATGGTGTGCCCGGCGCCCGGGTCGATGACGAACTGCGCGGCCGTGCGCCAGGAGCGTCCCTCGTTGTCGGAGACCAGCCCACCCAGGTTCCAGGAGACGCCGTCGGCCAGCCGGCCCTGCAGGTGCAGCGCACCCACGCCGCCGGGCAGGGCGGTGCTGCTGTCGCTGGTGGAGCTGGCGGGCCTGGAGGTGGCCGCCAGCTCGACGTTGCCGCCCAGCAGCCCGAGGTCGTCGAGGGTCGGCGTTTTCGCCTTCGCATCCAGCGAGGCCTTGGGCGCGTCGGGGCCGCTCCACCCGTCGCCTTCCTGGGCGGTCGTCTCCAGCACCGAGCGCCGCTTGTGCCGCATCAGCCAGCGCCACTCGCGCCGGGCCTCCTCCTCGGCCGCCGCCTCGGCCGCGGCGTCGAGCCTCTCGCCCACCGGCCGCAGGCTGAAGGTGAAGAGCGCCTCGCGATTGGCGACGACGGTGATGTGCTGGGCGGCCGAGGGCTCGTGTCCGACGCCGACGGCGCGCAGCGTGTAGGAGCCCGGCGGCAGCGACGGCAGCACGAACTGGCCCTCGCTGTCGGAGAGCGTCACCCGGCTGCCGCCGCGGATCGTCTTGCCGAACACGGAGACGAGGGCGCCGGCCACCGGCACGCCCCGTGTGCTCTCCACCCAGCCCACGAGGCCGCCGTCGTCGGCAGGCGAGGGCGCAGCAGCTCCCAACAGCGCGGAGGCCGCGACCACCATCCCGAAAACGCGGCAGCTCGACGTATTCTCCTCCAGAGGGACGAACGCCCTGTGGTAGGTCGACCGTAGCAGCGGCCCGACCCCCTGTCAACAGCTCTCGCTGGGTCCACTGGCGTGCAGAAGCCGGGCCGCCGGCACCGTTTCCCCGGCCCTTCGCTTCATGCGGCCGCCGCGGGGCGTGTGTTATAAGGTCGCCAACCCCGATGCTCCGCATCCACGACGTCACCGTGCCGCTGACGCCGGGCCTGGCCTGCTACCCGGGCGACCCGCCCTTCGGGGTGGAGAGCGTGCAGCGGCTCGGAGAGTCGCCCTACGCCCTGTCGCGGCTGCTGCTGTCGACCCACACCGGCACCCACGTGGACGCGCCGGCGCACTTCGTCCCCGGCGGGGCGACCGTCGACCAGCTCCCGCTGGAGATCCTGATGGGCAAGGCGCGGGTGGTGGAGGTGCTGGCGCGCGAGAGGATCCAGCGCGAGGACCTGGAGTCGCTCGACCTGCGCGACGACCTGCGGGTGCTGCTGAAGACGCGCATGTCGGGGCAGATGCACCGCTCGGCGTACCAGCAGGACCACCTGTACCTGTCGCACGACGCGGCCGTGTATCTGGTCCAGGCCGGGCTGAAGCTGGTCGGCTTCGACTACCTCTCCATCGACCGCTTCGGCTCGACAGAGTTCCCGGCCCACCACGCCCTGCTGGGCCGCGGCGTCATCGTGGTGGAAGGCCTCGACCTCTCCGAGGTCGAGCCGGGCGAGTACGAGATGGCCTGTCTGCCGCTGCGGATCGGGAGCGGCGACGGAGCGCCGGCCCGCGTCGTGCTCCGCGACCGCGGCTGACGCGGCCCTTGCGGGAGGGACGGTGAACGTCCTGCTGCTGCGCGAGGTGGCGGCGGTCCTGCTGGCGGGGGGCTCCGGCGAGAAGCTGTACCCGCTCACCCGGGAGCGGGCCAAGGCCGCGGTGCCCTTCGGCGGCCCCCACCGCATCGTCGACTTCCCGCTCTCCAACTGCATCAACTCCGGCCTGCGCAAGATCTTCATCGCCACCCAGTACAAGGCGCAGAGCCTCAACCGCCACATCCGCATCGGCTGGAACGTGATCAACCGCGAGCTGGGGGAGTTCATCGAGGTGCTGCCGCCGCAGATGCGGATGGGTCAGCACTGGTACCTCGGCACCGCCGACGCGGTCTGGCAGAACCTGTACGCGATCGCCCGCGAGGACCCGCGCTGGGTGATCGTGCTGCCCGCCGACCACATCTACAAGATGGACTACGGCCGGATGCTCGACGTCCACATCTCCCGGGGTGCCCGGCTGACCGTCGCCGCCCTGGAGGTGCCGCTGTCGGAGGCGCACCGCTTCAGCGTGCTCGAGGTGGATGCCGAGGGGCGGGTGACCGCCTTCCGGGACCGGCCGGAGACGCCGCCCAGCGCGCCCTGGAGCCCGGGCGCCTGCCTGGGCTCGATGGGCATCTACATCTTCGACATCGACCTGCTGCAGCGCGAGCTGCAGCGCGACAGCGAGACGGACTCCTCGCACGACTTCGGCCGTGACATCGTCCCCCACCTGGTGGCGGAGGGCGAGCGGGTCTTCGCCTACCTGTTCTGGGACGAGAACAAGAAGGAATCGCAGTACTGGCGCGACCTGAGCTCGATCGACGCCTACTACGACGCCTCCATGGACCTCATCCAGGTGGACCCGGTGTTCAACCTGTACGACCCCGACTGGCCGCTGCGCACCTATCAGCCGCAGCTGCCGCCGGCCAAGTTCGTGTTCGACGAGGACGGCCGCCGCGGGGTGGCCACCCAGTCGATCGTCTCCATGGGCTGCATCGTCTCGGGCAGCCCGGTGCGTCGCTCGCTGCTGTGCCCGAACGTGCGCATCCACTCCTTCTGCGAGGTCGAGGACTCCATCCTGCTGCCCGGGGCGGTGGTCAACCGCCACAGCCGCATCCGCCGGGCGATCATCGACCGTGGCTTCGAGGTGCCGCGCGGGGCCCGCATCGGCCACGACCCGGTGGAGGACCGCCGCCACCACACCGTCTCCGAGGGCGGGGTGGTGGTGGTCACACCCGGGGAGGAGTGCCTCACCGACCCGAGCTTCCGATAGACTCTGCCATCTTTCTTCATCTTTTCGACGAGAGGAACCGACACATGACAACGATCGATTCGGTCTTCGCGCGGGAGATCCTCGACAGCCGCGGCAACCCCACCGTCGAGGTGGACGTCGTGCTGGAGGGCGGCGCCCTGGGCCGCGCCGCCGTCCCCTCGGGCGCCTCCACCGGCGAGCGCGAGGCCGTCGAGCTGCGCGACGGCGACAAGTCCCGCTACCTGGGCAAGGGCGTGCGCAAGGCGGTGGCGGCCGTGAACGACACGCTGGCGCCCGAGGTGATCGGCGAGGACGCCTGCGACCAGCCGCTGGTCGACCGGCTGATGATCGACCTCGACGGAACGGAGTTCAAGGACAAGCTGGGCGCCAACGCCATCCTGGCGGTCTCGCTGGCGGTGGCCAAGGCCGCCGCCGAGGCGAGCGGGCTGCCCCTGTACCGCTACATCGGCGGCAGCAACGCCCGCACCCTGCCGGTGCCGTTCATGAACATCCTCAACGGCGGCGCCCACGCCGACAACAAGGTGGACTTCCAGGAGTTCATGATCGTGCCGCACGGGTTCGGCTCCTTCGCCGAGGCGCTACGCGCCGGCGCCGAGGTCTTCCACTCGCTGAAGGGCCAGCTCAAGAAGAAGGGCTACTCGACCTCGGTCGGCGACGAGGGCGGCTTCGCGCCCAACATCGGCTCCAACGAGGAGGGCATCGAGACCATCCTGGAGGCGATCCAGGCGGCGGGGTACCAGCCGGGCGAGCAGGTGGCGCTCGCCTTCGACGTGGCCGCCTCCGAGTTCCACGAGGGCGGCGACAAGTACGTGCTCAAGAAGTCGGGCGGCGGCACCAGGACCTCCGACCAGCTGATCGCCATGTACGAGCAGTGGGTGACCCGCTACCCGCTGGTCTCGATCGAGGACGGGCTGGGCGAGAAGGACTGGGAGGGCTGGGGCCGCCTGACCAAGGCGCTCGGCGGCCGCGTGCAGCTGGTGGGCGACGACATCTTCGTCACCAACCCGAAGATCCTGGCCGAGGGCATCCAGAAGGGCGTGGCCAACTCGGTGCTGATCAAGCTCAACCAGATCGGCTCGCTCAGCGAGACGCTCGACTGCATGGCGCTCGCCACCCGGGCCGGCTACACCTGCCAGGTGAGCCACCGCTCCGGCGAGACCGAGGACACCACCATTGCCGACCTGGCGGTGGCGACCAACTGCGGGATGATCAAGACGGGCTCGGCCTCGCGCACCGACCGGGTGGCCAAGTACAACCAGCTGCTGCGGATCGAGGAGGAGCTGGGGCCGATCGCCCGCTTCGCCGGGCGAGCCGCCATCAACCCCAGGGCCTGAAGAGGAGAGGAAAGAGGAAAAGACCGGCGACAACGGAAGCGCTCGCCCGCTTCGCGGGCGAGCGCGGCGTCACTCCGGCTCCTCGTCGACCGTGATCTTGAGCGAGCGCAGGAACTTCTTGTCGAGCGGCGTCATGCGCAGCGGGGCCGGGTCGGCCTTGTCCACCCGCACCTCGAAGGAGGCGGGCGCGGCGCCCTCGCGCCGGTCTGCCCGGGTGAAGCCGATGGTGGCCTCCAGCACCACCGAGACGTCGTAACCCTCCGAGCGGATGCGGTTCAGGCAGTGGGCGATCTGAGGCGACTCGGCGAGCACGCGGCGCAGCGCGGCCCCCAGCTCCCCCGCCAGGCGGGTGACGTCTTCTCCTGCGACCTGCTCCATCGATGGGACCTCGCGAGAAAATCATGACAACCCGGGCGGTAACGGTCAAGCCTTCTGCCCCGGCGGTGCTTCGAGGTGAGGTCGGCATGAGCAAGCCAGTCGTGGAAGAGGGCGCCTTCCGCAGCGCGTCGAACCTGGTGCGGGAGACGGTGTACGGCCCCGAGCACGCGGCCGACCCCGCGGCCGTGGGCCGGCCGGGCGAGTACCCCTTCACCCGCGGACTGCACCCCACCGGCTACCGCGGCCGGCTGTGGACGATGCGGCAGTACGCGGGCTTCGGGACCGCCCGCGAGTCGAACCGCCGCTACCGCTACCTGCTGGAGCGGGGCACCACCGGCCTCTCGGTCGCCTTCGACCTGCCGACCCAGATCGGCTACGACTCGGACCACCCGCACGCGCTCGGCGAGGTAGGGCGGGTCGGCGTGGCCATCGACAGCCTGGAGGACATGGAGCTGCTGTTCGACGGCATCCCGCTCGACCGTGTCTCCACCTCCATGACCATCAACGCCACCGCCGCCATCCTGCTGGCCCTCTATCTGGCGGTCGCGCGCCGCCGCGGCATCGCCTTCGACGCGCTATCGGGCACGGTGCAGAACGACATCCTCAAGGAGTACGAGGCGCGCGGGACCTGGATCTACCCGCCGGGGCCCTCGCTGCGGCTGGTCACCGACCTCTTCGCCTACTGCGCCGAGCGGGTGCCGAAGTGGAACACCATCTCCATCTCCGGGTACCACATCCGCGAGGCCGGGGCCACCGCGCCCCAGGAGATCGGCTTCACCTTCGCCAACGCCATCGAGTACGTGCGCGCGGCGAAGGCGGCCGGCCTCGACCCCGACCGCTTCGGCGAGCGCCTCTCCTTCTTCTTCGCCTGCCACTCCGACTTCATCGAGGAGGTGGCGAAGTTCCGGGCGGCGCGGCGGCTGTGGGCGCGGATCATGAAGGAGCGCTTCGGCGTCGCGAACCCCAAGGCGCAGCAGTGCCGCTTCCACGTGCAGACGGGCGGGGTGACGCTGACCGCGCAGCAGCCCGACAACAACGTGGTGCGGGTCGCGCTGCAGGCGCTCGCGGCCGTGCTGGGCGGCTGCCAGAGCCTGCACACCAACTCCCGTGACGAGGCGCTGGCCCTGCCCACCGAGGCCTCGGCCCGGCTGGCCCTGCGCACGCAGCAGGTGATCGCGTACGAGTCAGGGGTGGCCTCTACCATCGACCCGCTGGGCGGCAGCTGGGCGGTGGAGGCCGCGACCGACACCCTGGAGCGCGAGGCAGCCGCGCTCGTCGAGCGGATCGAGGCCCGGGGGGGCGCCGTGCGCGCCATCGAGCGCGGAGACGTGCAGCGCGAGATCCAGGAGTCCGCCTACCGCTTCCAGCGGCAGGTGGAGTCCGGCGAGCGGACGATCGTCGGGGTCAACCGCTTCCAGGAAGAAGGGGAGCAGGCGCCGACCGACATCCTGCGCATCGACCCCGAGGTGGAGCGCGAGCAGAGGGAGCGCGTCCGGGCGCTGCGGGCGCGGCGCGACCCTGCCGCCTGGCGCTCCTCGCTGGACGCGCTCGAGACGCGCGCCCGCTCCCGGGGCAACCTGATGCCGGCGGTCGTGGACGCGGTGCTCGCCTGGGCCACGGTGGGCGAGATCGCCCACTGCCTCCGCGGCGTCTTCGGCGAGCACCGCGAGACGCTGGTGCTCTGAGGCGCTACTTCGCCGGCTGCAGGTCCACCGACCAGGCCTGGGTGCCCCAGGCCAGCGTCAGCTCCTGCCCGGCTCCCTTCGGGGTGAAGGACATGGTGAACATGTCAGCCGGCTGCGCGGCCTTGGCGACGGCCATGGGCACGCGGGCGACCTCGCTCGCGGCGATCGCCTTGGTGTAGTCCTGGTAATGAGGCCAGGGCTCGTTCTTCATGTTCTCCGGCGCCCCGGGCCACATCTTCCCCAGCGGCAGGCCGAGGTCCTTGTTCAGCACCAGGTCCCAGGCGCCGTTCTCGCCGGCGTGCACGTACAGCGAGTACTTGCCCGCAGGCACGCGCTTGCCGCCGACCAGCAGGTCACCCTCGGTGGCCAGCGTGCTCACCTGGTCCATGCCGGCGCGCCACATGCGGTCGGCCGGCAGCTGCTTCATCAGCGCGTCCAGCTCGCGGCCCTTGAGCGCGGGCCGGCCGTACTCGACCGACAGCTTCTTCCCACCCACCGTCGCGGCGGCCGTGCCCCGCGGGTGGTCCTGGGCCAGCGCCAGCCCGGCGACGGCGGCGACAACGGTGAGCGTGAGGACGCCTGTGCGCATCTTCATATCGGTTCGCTCCTTGGATTGGGGGTCCGAATCGTCGTCAGGAACTCCTGTCCAACGCCTGACGCAGCAGCTCGTTCACGCGGCGCGGGTTGGCGCGGCCCCCGCTCCTGCGCATCACCTGTCCCACGAACCAGCCGAGCGCGGCAGTCTTCCCGCCGCGGTAGCTGCGGGTCTGCTCCGGGTTGGCCGCCACCACCTCCGATACCAGCGCGACCAGCGCGCCCTCGTCGCTGAGCTGGCCCAGCCCCTCGCGCTCGACGATGCGGTCGGCGTCCTCGCCCGTCTTCCACATCGTCTCGAACACCTCCTTGGCGGCGGTGCCGGAGACCGTTCCCTCCGCGACCAGCCGCAGCAGCGCCGCCAGCCTCGGCGGTGTCACCGGCGACTGCTCGATCGGCCGCGCGTCCTCCTTGAGCTTGCGCAGGATCTCCGTCATCACCCAGTTGGACGAGGCCTTGGGGTTGCCGCTGAGGGCGGCCACCGCCTCGAAGTAGTCGGCCAGGCCGCGTTCCTGGGTGAGCACCGAGGCGTCGTAGGCGGGCAGCGCGTATTGCCCGAGGAAGCGGCGCCGCCGGGCCGCCGGCAGCTCCGGCAGGCCGTCACGCACCTGGGAGATCCAGGCGGCGTCCACCCGCAACGGCGGCAGGTCGGGCTCGGGGAAGTAGCGGTAGTCGTGCGCCTCCTCCTTCGAGCGCATGGCGGCGGTCTCGCCGCGCCCGGGGTCCCACAGCCGCGTCTCCTGCACCACCAGGCCGCCGGACTCGAGCACGGCGACCTGTCGGGCGATCTCGTGCTCGAGCGCGCGCGCCACGTGGCGGAAGGAGTTGAGGTTCTTGATCTCGGTGCGGGTGCCGAGCTCCTGGCGGCCGCGCGGCCGCACCGACACGTTGGCGTCGCAGCGCAGCGAGCCCTCCTCCATGTTGCCGTCGGAGGCGCCGGTATAGAGCAGCACCGCCCGCAGCGCCACCAGGTAGTCGTGGGCCTCCTGGGGCGAGCGCAGCTCGGGATGGGAGACGATCTCGATCAGCGGCACGCCCGCGCGGTTGAGGTCGACGCCGCTCATCCGCTGCGACCAGGCGAAGCCCTCGTGCACCAGCTTGCCCGCGTCCTCCTCCATGTGCACGCGCTGGATGCGGACGGTACGGGCCGCAGCCGCCGACTCGCTGATCTCCAGCGCGCCGTCTTCGGCCAGTGGCCGCTGGTACTGCGAGATCTGGTATCCCTTGGGCAGGTCCGGGTAGAAGTAGTTCTTGCGCTCGAAGACGGAGAGCTCGTTGACCCGGCAGCCGAGGGCCAGCGCCGCGCGCAGGGCGAGGGTGACCGCCTCGCGCGAGGGCACCGGCAGCGCGCCGGGCAGGGCCAGGCACACGGGGCACACCAGCGTGTTGGGCGGGGCGCCGAAGCGGTTCTGGCAGCCGCAGAACAGCTTGGTCCGCGTCAGCAGGTGAGCGTGGACCTCGAGGCCGATGACCGGCTCGTAGCGCGCCAGCACCTCGGCAAAGCTGCCCGCTGTCGTCGTCATGGGGAGCGCCAGTCTAGCACCGCGTGGGGCGGGCGGTGCCCCTGGTCCCCCGGCGTCCTTAGGCGCCAGGTCACCGCTCCTCCCCGCCTGTTCCTGGGACGGACGACGGACGCGACTGCCCTCACGCCTTGACAGAACGGGTCGCCGGTCGCTAGACCTGAAGCATGAGGCCGCGCGGCGGGTCGCCCCCCGAGCAGTTCGAGGAGTTCCAGGCGTCGGTCCTGTTCTGCGGCCGCTGCCAGCAGCCGCGGCCGGTTCGCGAGCGGCTGCTGCTGCTGCTCCCCGACGGCGAGCTGCACGAGTACCTCTGCAGCGCCTGCGGCAGCTCCGTCGGCTCGCGCAAGGTGTCCGGCCCGCCCCCGGCGCTGCTGCTTCCGCGCTGAGCCGGGAACGGCGGGGGTTTTGACACCCCGCCGCGGCGGAGGCTAAGGTCGCCGCCTATGGAGCCGATCGATCTGCGCTCGGATACCGTCACCCGTCCCACCCCGGAGATGCGCCGCGCCATGGCGGAGGCCGAGGTCGGCGACGACGTCTACGGCGAGGACCCGACCGTCAACCGGCTGGAGGAACGGGCGGCCGAGGCGCTCGGGATGGAGGCCGCCCTGTTCGTCCCCTCGGGGACGATGGGCAACGCCATCGGCGTCCGCATCCTCACCCAGCGCGGCGACGAGGTGCTGGCCGAGCGGCGCAGCCACGTGGTGCGCTTCGAGCTGTCCGGGATGAGCGTCCTCTCGGGCGTGATGCCGCGGATGGTCGACGCCCCGGGCGGACACCTCACCCCGCAGCACGTGCGCGCCGCCGTGGGACCGCGCGCCTACTACCACTCGGACGTCACCCTGGTGGTCCTGGAGAACACCCACAACCTGGGTGGAGGCACCGTGCAGCGGGCCGAGCAGGTGCGGGCGGTGGTGGCGGCGGCGCGCGAGGCCGGCTTCCGCGTCCACCTCGACGGCGCCCGGCTGTGGCACGCCTCGGTGGCGCTGGGGGTGCCGCCGGCCGAGCTGACGCACGGCGTCGACACCGTGATGGCCTGCTTCTCCAAGGGTCTGTGCGCGCCGGTGGGCTCGGTGCTGGCCGCGAGCCGGGAGCGCGTCCAGGAGGCGCGCCGCGTGCGCAAGCTGCTCGGCGGCGGCATGCGCCAGGCCGGCGTGCTGGCGGCCGCGGGCTTGGTGGCCCTGCAGACTCTGGTGCCACGGCTGGCGGAGGACCACGCACACGCGCGGCTGCTGGGCGAGGCGATGGCCTGCGGCCGCGGCGTGACGGTGGCGCCGGTCGAGACCAACATCGTGGTGGGGACGCTCGAGGGCCGCAGCGCCCCCGAGGCGGTGGCGGCGCTGCGCGAGCGCTCCGTGCTGGCCACAGCCATGGACGCGCGCACCCTGCGCCTGGTGACCCACCGCGACGTCAGCCGCGCCGACTGCGAGCGGGCGGCGGAGGCGGTGAAGCAGGTTCTGGCCTAGCGCATGCTACCGGCCGCCGCACGCGGCCGTGTAAGCTGTCGGGGTCCATGCGCCAGAGGAGCGAGACGTTCCCGGTCGCCACGCGGCGCGGACTGACCGGGATCGCGGACGCGGTCCGCGAGGTGGTCCGCGCTGCCGCGGTGCGCGAGGGGCTGTGCAGCGTCTTCATCCGGCAGGTGCTGGGCGAGTGATGCGGCTGCGGGTCCAGCTGGCGATCGCCTTCTTCCTGCTGGCGGTGGTGCCGCTGTTCGGGATCACCGTCTACACCTACCTTGGGTCGCAGAAGGCGATCCGGCGGGCGGTGCACGCGGAGGCGGAGCTCCTGGCACTGGAGATGTCGGCCCGGGTGGCGCGGGTGAAGGACCTGCTGGAGGCGCGGCTCGCCTCCATGCGCCACCGGCCGCTGCCCGGGGAGAGGGGCGACGACACGGGGGAGAGCGCGTTCGAGAAGGCCCGCCGCGAGGCGTTGGCGACGGCGCAGGACGAGGAGCTGCGGCTGCTGCTGCGGGCCATCCTCTCCGAGGGCGAGCGGCAGCAGGGGGCGATCCCCTTCGCGGTCGACGCCCGAGGCCGCCTCTACGCTCCCGAGCCGAAGGACGAGCGGACGCTGGCCGGGCTCGGCATCGTGTCCGGTGCCCGGGGCCCGCGGGTGGAGGCGGAGGACTGGGTGGTGGCCGAGCAGCCGCGCTCGGCGAGCGGCATCCGCATCGGGGTGGCGCGGCCCGTCGACGCCGCCCTGCGCGACATCCGGCGCACGGCGGTGCGCAACCTGGGGCTGGGCCTGGCGCTGGCTCTCGTCGCCGGGCTGGGCGTGCTCCCCCTGTCGCACCGGATGACGCGACACATCGACTCGCTCACCGCGGGCGCCGAGCGGCTGGCCCGCGGCGAGCTGGAGGTGCGGGTGCCGGTCCCGCACGGGCGGGAGTTCGCCCGCTTGGCCGAGACCTTCAACCGCATGGCCCGCGACCTGCGCGTCCACCAGCAGCAGCTGGTGGAGCAGGAGCGGTTGCGCAAGGAGCTGGAGATCGGCCGCCGCATCCAGGAGGAGCTGCTGCCGCGGGCCCCGCTGCTGGCGCCGTTCACGGAGGTGAGCGGCGTCTCCATCCCCGCCCGAGAGGTGGGCGGGGACTTCTTCAACTACTTCACCCTGCGCGAGCACGAGGTGGCGATCCTGGTCGGCGACGTCTCCGGCAAGGGCGTCGGCGCCGCGCTGCTGATGGCGAGCCTGCAGGCGACCATTCGCGCCCGCCTGGGCGCGGAGCGCGACCTGGCCTGCCTGGTGGACGCTCTCGACCGGGAGATGGAGAGCGAGGAGCCGCTGGCGCCGTACTACACGCTGTTCCTGTCGGTGCTGGAGACGGAGCACGGGCGGCTGCGCTGGGTCAACGCCGGCCACACCACCCAGTTCCTGGGCCGCACGGACGGCACCGTCGAGCGCCTGGCCTCCACCGGCCGTCCCCCGGGTCTGTACCCGGGCGGCGGCTACGAGCAGCGGACGGCGCAGCTGCGGGACGGGGACGCCCTCTTCCTGTTCACCGACGGGCTGGTGGAGGCCGAGGACGAGTCGGGCGAGCCCTTCGGCATGGCGCGGATCGAGGCGCTGCTGCGGCTGCACCTCTCCCAGGGGCTGGGTCCGCTGCTGGGGCGGGTGCAGGCCGGCGTTCGCGAGCACCGCGGGCCGCGGGAGGCCGCGGACGACGCCACCATGGTCGCGCTGCGCTACTCGCACGACGCGCTCGTCGGGACGAGAGCGTGAGGCGGGACTGGGGCGGCCTGGCCGGCCGCGAGCACGACGTCCTGGTCGTGGGCGGCGGCGTCTACGGCGCCGCCGCCGCCTGGGACGCGGCCCAGCGCGGGCTCACGGTGGCGCTCGTCGAGCGCGAGGACTTCGGCAGCGGCGCCTCCTGGAACAGCCTGAAGACGATCCACGGCGGCATGCGCTACCTGCAGAAGGCCGACCTGCGGCGGCTGCGAGACTCGGCCGCGGAGCGGCGGGTGCTGCTGAGGGTCGCGCCGGAGCTCGTGCGACCGCTGCCGTTCCTCATCCCTGCCCGCGGCCACCTCACGACCGGCCGCGAGGCGCTGGCCGCGGCGCTGGCGCTCAACGACCTGCTGACCCGCGACCGCAACCGGGAGTTGCCGCCGGAGCGACAGATCCCGCGGGGACGCACGGTGGGACCGGCCGAGGCGCTGCGCCTCGTGCCCGGCCTGCGTCGGGAAGGCCTGACGGGCGCCGCCCTCTACCACGACGCTCAGGCCGTCAGCACCGAGCGGCTCACCCTGGCCTTCGTGCATGCCGCGGCCGGGGCCGGCGCCGCTTGCGCCAACCACGCCGAGGCCGTCTCGCTGCTGCGCGCCTCCGGCCGCATCGCCGGGGCGGCGGTGCGCGACCGTCTCGACGGCCGGACGAGCGAGGTCCGCGCGCGCGTGGTCCTCAACTGCGCTGGTCCCTGGTGCGACGACGTGCTCGCCCTCTGCGGCCCTCTCCGTGCCCGGCGGGCGCCGCTGTTGCGCGCCCGCAACCTCGTCCTGCGCCGGCCGCCGTCGCTGCCCTTCGCGGTGGGCGCGCGCAGCGCCGGTCGCTTCCTGTTCCTGGTGCCCTGGCAGGGGTGCACGATGGTCGGCACCTCGTACGAGCCGTCGGAGGGCGCGCCTTCGGACCCGCTCGATTTCCTGCGCGAGGCCGCCTCTGCCTTCCCCTGGGCCGAGCTCACCGCCCAGGACCTGGTGCTCGTCCACGAGGGGCTGGTCCCCGGCCGCGGCGGCGCCTCCGGACTGGCGACGCGCACGCGGCTCCTGGATCACGGAACCGAGGACGGCCTCCCGGGCCTGGTGAGCGTGCAGGGCGTCAAGTACACCACCGCGCGGCTGGTGGCGGAGCGGGTGGTCGATCTCCTCGGCCGCCGGCTGGGTCGCCCGCTGCCGCCCTGCCGCACGGGGACGACCCCGCTCGCGGCGGCGCGGGTGTTGCCGCGCCCCCTGGAGTCGGCCACGCGCACCGCCGTGCGCGCGGAGATGGCGCTCACGCTGGCCGACGCCGTGCTGAGGCGGCTCGACCTGGGTACCGCCGGTCCCCCGGAAGCCGCGGAGCTCGCCAGCGTGGCAGTCACCATGGCGGCGGAGCTGGGGTGGGACCAGCGCCGGCTCGAGCAGGAACAGGCCGCCCTGGGCGCCGTCTACGACCGGCTCGCCCGGCCGGGGCCCGTTTGACCTTAGAATTCCGGCGCCAGCTCAGTAGTCGCCCGCAGGAGGGCCGAGCGTCTGTCATGGCATTGCCGTCCGAACGCCCCAAACGCCCCGCATCCACGGTGGTCCCGGCAGCCGAGGCCGGTGCGGCCGGCGGCGAGCGGCTCCTGCGAGCGCTGGTGTCGCTGGTCGACGACCTGACCGTCGAGCGCGACGAGCCGGGGCTGCTGCGGGCGGCCGTCGAGCACGCGGTCGGCTCGCTGGGGCTGGTGGGCGGGGCGGCGATGGTGGTTGGCGAGGACGGCGCTCCCCGCGCGGCTGCCGCGCACCGGCTCAACCCGGAAGACGAGGAGGTCCGCGATCTGGCGAGGACCGTGCTGGCCGGGCAGCTGCCGTTGGTGCGGCCGCTGAGCGAGGGCGGCTGGCTGGCGGCGACGCCGCTGCGCGCCCGCCAGCGCACGCTCGGCGCACTGGTGCTGCACGGGGACGCGGCCAGCGGCTCCCCGCTCGGCAACGACGCGCTCGAGGTCCTCGGCAAGCAGGTCGGCACCGGCCTGGAGAACGTCCGGCTCTACGCCGAGCTGCGGGAGGCGGCCGGCCGCGCCGAGGTGCTGCGGCGGATCACCACCGCGGTGACCTCGGGGTCCGAGCTGGCCTCGGTGCTGCCGGCCGTGGCGGCGGAGGTGCGGGCGGTGATCGCCGCCGAGCGGGTGGCCTGCGGGTTCGTGAACGAGTCCGGCGACTACATCGAGACCGTCAGCGACCCCGAGGGCAGCTGCTGGGGCCTCGGCGGCGTGCTGCCGGTGGTGGGCAGCGGCCCGGGCTTCGTGGCCCTGAACGACCGGGCGGTGGTGCAGCGCGACTTGGTGCAGGACCACCGCTTCCTGGAGGACATGCGGCTGCTGGAGGACGGGCTCCGCTCCTACCTGCTGCTGCCGCTGCGCGCCCGCGAGCAGGCGATCGGCGTGCTGGCCCTCGGCTCGCGGACGGTGGGCGCCTACGACGACGCCACGCTGGCCCGGCTGCAGCCGCTGGCCGACGCGGTGGCGCTCGCCTTCGAGAATCTGCGGCTGCTGCAGAAGACCCGCGAGCTGTCGATCACCGACGAGGTGACGCCGCTCCACAACTTCCGCCACTTCCACACCGCTCTCGACCGCGAGCTGAAGCTGGCCCAGCGGCACGGCGGCCCGCTCTCGCTGCTGTTCATCGACCTCGACCACTTCAAGCCGATCAACGACAGCTACGGGCACCTGCGGGGCAGCCGCACCCTGCGCGAGGTCGGCTTCCTGATCCGGGAGGCCGTGCGCGAGACCGACATCCCCGCCCGCTACGGTGGCGACGAGTTCGTGGTGGTGCTGCCGCACACCGAGAGCGCCGCCGCCCGCACGCTGGCGGAGAAGCTGCGCCAGCTCATCGAAGGGCACACGTTCCTGCAGGAGGAGTCGATCAACGCCCGGCTGGGGGTCTCGCTGGGGATCGCCACGTTCCCCGACGACGCCACCACCAAGGAAGCGCTGATCCGGCTGGCCGACCAGCGCATGTACCAGGACAAGGATCTCCGGAAGGCCGGCCGATGATCGAGTCCGCGGGGACGCTCCTGTACCGCCGCAACGGCGAAAAGCTCGAGGTGCTGATCGTGCACCCCTGGGGGCCGTACAACCGCCGGGCCCCCTGGAGCATCCCCAAGGGGCGGACCAACCCCGGGGAGGAGCTGGAGACGGCGGCGCGGCGCGAGACCGAGGAGGAGACCGGCGTCCGGCCGGGGCCCCTGCACTCGATCGGCAGCGTGGACCTCGCCCGCAGCCGCAAGCGCATCCACGGCTTCGCCGGCCCGGCGCCGGCGGACGCGGTCCCGCGCTGCGACCAGAAGGAGGTGGACGAGGCGAAGTTCGTGGCCATCGACCGCGCCCGCTTCCTGCTGCACCCGGCGCAGGTCACCTTCCTCGACCGGCTGCTGGCGACCCTGGACCAGGACTGATCGTCTTCGACCGCCTGGTCAGTTCCTTCTGGCCGACGCCACCAGCATGTAGCCGGAGGCAGGCACCAGCGCGTCGAGCCGCGTCACCAGCCAGACCAGCGGGTAGACGGCCGCGTAGGCGCGGAACGCCCTGCGGTTTCTCTCCAGGTCCCCGCTCGTCACCACCATGCCCTTCGCGGACGAGCGCTTGCCCATCCGCTCCACGCCCCAGTTGAGGGCGGCGTCGACCGCCTCCGAGAAGAAGCGCGAGTACGTGTGCCAGGACTCCAGGACGAAGGCGGGCCCCAGCAGCTCGCGCAGCCGCTGGGGCGTGTAGCCGGGCCGCAGGTGGCCGTGCTTCTCGTCCGTCTGCCCGAGGGCGTGGCGGA
>Ga0335071_10002317_pt1 | contig 20392 bp, 16 predicted proteins | sample Lox_Sample_15_FD_206724 | JGI IMG/M metagenome (GOLD analysis project Ga0335071, IMG submission 206724) | Soil microbial communities from Loxahatchee National Wildlife Refuge, Florida, United States - Lox_Sample_1.5 | ecosystem: Environmental > Terrestrial > Soil > Wetlands | place: USA...
GAGGAGATTTTTGCTGGAAATTTTCCGCAGTTTGCAGCAACCGTGAAATCTGTTGACGCAAGTGCGGGCACCCTTACCGTTCAGGATTTAGCAACCAAGAAGACAGTAGAAGTGAAGGTCACTGCCGATTCGCAGGTTCATAAAATTCCTGCCGAAATGGCGCAAATGTTTGCGATGCGATTAAAGGGATCAATGCCCGCGGGGATGCAGGGTGGAGGACAAAGGCCCCGAACAGCGTCTCCAGGGGCTGGTCAGGCTGGATCTACACCCGCAGGGAGCGGCGAAAGCGGAGAGACGGGGAGTGGCCGACGTAACGGATCTCCAGACTTGCAAAGAGTTCTTAGCCGGTTGCCGTCGTCGAGTCTGGCAGACTTGAACCTGCAAAAAGGAGATGCGGTGATCGTCCTCGCGACAGAGGGAACTCCATCGAGTGCTCATACCGCCATCACATTGTTGAGTGGCGTTGAGCCGATTTTGCAGGCTGCGCCAAACGCGGGCCAAGCCATGATGCTGACACCGTGGAGTTTGGGTGGAGCTCCTGCGGGTGGCGACGCCTCGCAATAGCTTACGGAATTCAGCGCTGTTCGGCATTCATAGGGACGGAAGAGATCATGAAGGTTCAGAAGTTGATCTGTATTTTGGCGATGGCGGTCGCCCTTGGAGGTTCGACTTTCTTACGTGCACAGACGGCTGCGGCTGCGCTGCATGGACAGGTGACAGATCCCTCAGGAGCCGCCATTCCGGGCGCGAGCGTAATCATGACGCCGGCAAGCGGTGCGCCGATCGTGACGCAGAGTAATGGCCAAGGCATGTACGAGTTCAAGAGCCTCGCCCCCGGGAAGTACTCGCTTACAGTTTCTGCAAGCGGATTCACTTTGTACGAAAACAATAGCGTTGCTGTCGCGGACCAACCGTTGCGTCTCAATATTGCCCTCAACATCGAGGTGGAAACGCAGAAGGTGCAAGTATCGGAAAATGCGCCCACGATTGATGTCAATCCGACCAACAACGCGGGCGCAATCACGATTTCAGGGAAAGAATTGGAAGCACTGCCGGATGATCCCGATGAGTTGGAGTCAGATCTGCAGGCTCTTGCAGGTCCTTCGGCGGGTCCAAATGGCGGGCAGATGTACATCGATGGATTTACCGCGGGACAGCTTCCGCCGAAGTCGTCGATTCGCGAGATTCGGATCAACCAGAATCCTTTTTCTTCCGAGTTCGACAAACTGGGATATGGGCGGATAGAAATCTTCACTAAGCCCGGAACGGATAAATTTCACGGGCAGTTTTTCGTCATGGGGAACAGTTCGGCTTTTAATTCAAATAACCCCTTCGCTGGCCAAGACGTTCCTTCCTATCACTCCACGCAATACAGCGGCAATGTTGGCGGACCAGTGGGGAAGTCGGCATCCTTTTTTGTAAATGTGGAACGTCGTAACATCAACGACCTCGCGATCGTACACGCGTCGGTATTGGACGAGGACCTGAATCAGGCCACCACGATCCAGAACGTTTCTAATCCGCGCGGAAGAACCAACATCAGTCCGCGCCTTGATTATGCGATCTCGAAAAACAACACGCTGACGGCCCGCTATCAGTTTTTCCGCGACACGCAGGATAACGATGGCGTGGGACAGTTCAACCTGGCCTCGCAAGGCTACAACGAAACATCAGACGAGCACACATTTCAGATTGGCGATACCCAAATATACGGATCGAACATTGTCAATGAGACCCGCTTTCAGTATTTGAGAGAACGTGACACGCAGAATGCCATTAGCAGCGATCCGACAATCAATGTGCGCGGGGCGTTTGGCGGCGGGGGTAACAATCAGCAATCGATTATCGATCACACCGACAACTATGAGTTTCAGAACTATACCTCGCTCATCCACGGCAACCACACGCTGAAATTTGGCGCCAGAGTACGAGCATTTCGCGATGCAAACTATTCCACTTCCAGCTTCAATGGAACGTTTACGTTTTCGTCCTTAGGGAGCAGTTCGGACGACCGAACAGATCTCAACTGCCATACACCGGGTGATCCGAACTTTGTGCCCTTGTCGAGCCCATGTCCGGTTTCGTACTTTTATTCTCAGTCCCAACTGCGAAACGGCGGAACTCCTTACGCGACGCAGTTGTCCATCATTACTGGCGTTCCTGAGACCGAAATCAACAGCTACGACGCGGGCCTCTACGTACAAGACGATTGGCGCTTGCGTCCGAATATAACGTTGAGCACGGGACTTCGGTTTGAGACGCAAGGATATATTCACGATCGCGGCGACTGGGCGCCACGCTTCGGTTTCGCGTGGGGAGTCGGAGGCAGGAACGCAGCTCCGAAAGCCATCATTCGCGGCGGCTTCGGCATGTTTTATGACCGCTTTCAGGCAGAGCAGATTTTGCATGTGGAACGGGTGAACGGCGTGGTCCAGCAACAATATGTAATCAACAATCCAACGTGTTTTCCAGTGGCAGCGAATTGTTCTCTAGTCGGGGCAGTATCCATTCCGACGGTTTATGAGGTGAGTCCGAGACTGCATTCGCCCTACACGTTGCAGACGGCGGTTAGTGTCGAGCGGCAGCTTACCAAATCAGCGACCTTGTCCGTCACGTATCTCAACTCGCGTGGATTCGACCAGTTTGTCACGATTAACGCGAATGCTCCGTTGCCGGGGAGGACGGTCCGTCCAGATCCCACACGAGGAAACGTCTACGAGTACACATCCGAGGCCGTGTTCCGACAGAATCAGCTGATTGCCAACAGCAACGTCCGCTTGGGATCGAAGTTACAATTCTTTGGCTACTACACACTGAACTACGCGAACAGCAATGCTTCGGGGGTTTCGAACTTTGCCTCCAATTCATACAACCTTAGCCAGGACTACGGGCGAGCATCATTTGATTATCGTCATCGGTTATTCGTCATGGGCAGTCTCTCGCTGCCGTTCATGATGCGGCTGAGCCCATTCCTGGTCGCAAGCAGCGGAGGGCCGTTTAACATCACAGCGCCAAACGATGTAAATGGGGATTCCATTTTTAACGATCGTCCCGGATTCGTGTCGCATGCGGCTTGCGCAACGAGCGTGAACTCGCCTGGGTCCTCCAACTGGTGTACGCCGCTCGGAACCTTTGACGCTGCGGGAGTAGCAGCAGGTGCGCCGTTGGTCCCCATAAACTATGCCGAGGGTCCGGCTCACGTTTCACTGAACCTGCGTTTCACAAAGACAATTGGCTTCGGCCCGAAGACAAAGGGCTCTGGCTCAAATCCGGGGGGAGTGGGCGGGGGCGGTGGTGGCCGCCACCATGGTGGACCCCTCTACGGAGGAGGGCCTCAGATGAGCGGGCCGAGTTCTGACCGCCGCTACAATCTCACGCTGGGCGCAAACGTGCGGAACGTCTTCAACAAAGTGAATCTTGGGAATCCCAGCGGAGTTCTTGGCTCTTCTTACTTCGACGTCCCGAATGGTCTGCAGGGAGGACCATTCTCGACTGGTGCTGCGGTTCGACGCATCGATCTGCAGGCGACGTTCAGCTTCTAGTTACCCTGACAGAGTTCCGTGCCTCGCGTATGCTGAAGAGTGGGGATACAGTCCTGTAAGTCTGCAGTGCAAGCGCCAAAGCGATTGTCTCTTTCTCCCATCAGCAGGCGAAAATTCTTCCAGTTGGGTGGGGCTGGCGTCGTAGGAGCTCTGGGCGCCGATGCCTTCCTGATTGAGCCGAACATCCCACGGGTGATTCGCAAAAAGATTGCCCTGACGCGCTGGCCTGCTCGGATGAACGGCTTCACCATCGCGGTGCTGAGTGACTTCCACTATGATGCAGTTTTTTCAGTTCATCCGATTCGAAGCTCCATCGACACCGTTAATTCCCTGCGTCCCGACTTGATTGCGCTAACGGGAGATTTCGTCACAGAGCCGGCCGTGGGCGATCCGGCTCAGGGCGCCTTAGCCGCAGAGCCCTGTGCCGACCTTCTCTTCGGGCTGAAAGCGCCGTACGGTTTGTGGGCCGTGCTCGGAAACCATGACTTGGCGACCGATGCAAGTCACGTCAGCAGCGCTCTCATGGCAAAGGGGATTCAGTTCCTGACGAATCGGTCGATTCCGGTGGAAAAAGATGGGAGTCGATTCTGGCTTACCGGAGTGGATGATGTATTGGAGGGCAGGCCCGATCTCGAATCGGGATTGCACGGCGTTCCTTCGGATGAAGCGACAGTCCTTCTCGCACACGAGCCCGATTACGCGGATGAAGTCACGAAGTACCCGGTGGACCTTCAGCTCTCGGGCCATTCTCACGCAGGACAGGTGAGATTTCCGTTTGTGCCACCATTGTTTCTGCCTGATTTGGCGAAGAAATACGTTTGGGGTCTCTACAAGATCGGAAAGCTGACCTTGTACACCAATGCAGGAATTGGAACAGTGCGAATCGCGGTGCGATTTAATTGCCCTCCGGAGATTACTCTGATCACTTTGAGTCGGGCGGAATAGCCTTCTCAGGAGGAAAGATCCCTGCAATATGTCATACCTTAGAGAATACCTGTAAGTTATTGTTGACAAAATAGTTCTTCCGCCTTACTTTAATTGGCGTTTATGGGGCTTTACTTTCTCAGACCTGGGGCGAACTCCATGTTCCGGTGCAAGTGGTGTGCAGTCTTGGTACTGATAAGCTGGCAAGCAGTGTCAGCGCGCACCTCATCTTCAGTGTTGCAAAATACAACCGCGTTGCAGCAGCGCGAAAATCAGGTATCGCGCACTCTGCGCCGCGCGTCGCAGTACCTTGATGTCCCGCACGTCAGTTCGCGGCCGGCTTGCGCGAACGTTCAGCCGCCTGAAGCGCTCACGACACCGAATCCGCTAGTTACCTCAAACGCAGACGGCCGGACCGTCAAAGTGAGCTTCATCATTGGCACTGATGGTCGAGTGCACAGTCCGCTCATTTTGGAGAGTGCGGGAATAGCCGGTGACCGGCGCGTATTACAAACGGTGCGCACGTGGAGATATCGTCCCGCCACCTGCAACGGCGTACCAACAGAGACAGAGGGCAAGATCGTCTTTTCCGGACGGTAGCGTCTGCTGCTGAGCTAGAATTCCTCTAGCGGGTATTCCATTAGTGCCAAACAAAGGCGATAAAAAACCGAGTCTGCCGGTGCAACCGGCGGAGTCCTCCACAGGCAATTCGGATCTCGACGAATTCTTCCGCAGCTTGAAAGAAGGCAAGCTGAGTCAGCCAGACGGTTCTGACCCGATCGCGGCTGCGATGGACGCGGCGCAGAAGTTCGCTGCGGAGCAAGATGCGGAAGACGCGGTCAAAGGTCTAGCACGCGACCTTGCAGGTGATTCCACTGGCGTTGCCTGCAAGACCTGTGGCTACCGCAACCGCGAGGGAAACAAGTTCTGCGGCTCGTGCGGAAGCGCGCTGGGGGCGGGGGAGAAGGTCTCCAGCCCACGAGTTCAATCGCCGCAGATGCACACGCCAGCCTTTCTTGCACCAGATCCGTATGCGGACCCGGTTAATCGGCCGGCGACGACGCATCCCACGGGTAACGAGACTCACCATTACCATCACCACTATCACCATCATTATTTTCAAGGAACTCAAGACGGGGCATCTCCGCGCACGGCAGAACCGATGCGTGACCCTGCGCGCGAAGAAAAGATTCGTTCGACGACGATGGCGCTGCGAGGCGACCTGAACCGCTCCGAAGCCGCCGTCAGGGCGATCACACACGAGTGGGTTCTCGCATGCAATACGAAACATCTTGATGACTTGCTGGAGTTGTATTTGCCGGATTCCCTTGTGATGAGATCGAACTATCCGCCAATTCGTGGGGCGGCGGCCGTACGCGAGTTTTTCTTCAGCGCGCTCGATGCGGGGCTTGGCGAAGTCGAGATCGAGCCGCTACGGGTCGATGTTGCTGGGGACATGGCTTATGAGGGCGGCCGCTTTAAAGCACTGATTCCGAGCTCGACAGGGAAGAGGCGCGAGGAGCGCGGCAAATATCTGTGGGTCCTGCAGAAGCAAGCCAATGGCGAGTGGAGGGTGGCGGCGGATTGCTGGTCGAGCGATCTCACGTTAGGGATGCTGGAATCGGATGTGCCCGCGAGTACTGGCGTGAAGACGAGTCCGGCCCGTAAGTGAAGTTCACGTTCGAAGACCCTGTGTTGTTGACTCTGCTCCGCGATCTCGGCGGCATTTCTCAGCGACCTCAGCAATAAGACCTTGAAGTCATCTCGCAGTCGTCAACTATTTGGTGTCTTAGTTCAAGCCCTGACGCCCAACTTTCCCAAGTCGATCCTTATTTGATCGAGCGTTTGCATTTCGATGGCCTGCATTCCCATTTGTGCTGCCGCTTCGACATTGATCGAGCGATCGTCGACGAAGCAGCATTCTTCCGCAGGGATCTGAGTTGTCTCAAGCGCGAGGCGGTAGATATCGCGCTCGGGCTTACGAAGTCCGACGAAGCATGAACTGAAGAAGAGACTAAAAGTGTTTCGCAAGCGAAATTTATCCATTCTGTAGTAGTTCAACTCGCGAGATTCGTTGTTGATAGTTCCCATTAGATATTTCCCGGACTCCGCCAAAGATTTGGCGAACTCCAGCATCCCGGGAAGTGGCTGCGAAAGGGAGATCATATACTCCCGAAAATTCTTGATCGTAAACGGTCGCTGGCGGTAGAAGACGGTTCGGTCGAGATACTCGTCAAGCGTGATTTTGCCGCGCTCGAACGAAGACACCACCATCTCGTGACGATCGTGGAACTCTTTTGCATCAAGCTGGAAACGATCCAGGGCTTGCGTCCGCTGAGTGTGGTCCCAGGCGTTGGTTAGTAGAACCCCGCCGACGTCCCAGAAAATGGCTCGAATCGATGGCAAGAAATCCTCCGGCCGAATTGTTCTTTGAAAAGTTTAGACGAAGTTCGCTCTGCCGGTGCTTGGTTGAGACTGCAGGCTCTTCTCCAACTTGATACGTTGACTTGCCTGCATATGCACCCTAACATGTCCGATTACATTTCTCTCGATCAACCATGATCGGACAGACCATCTCTCATTACCGCGTTCTCGAAAAGCTGGGCGGGGGCGGGATGGGTGTCGTTTACAAAGCCGAAGACATTGAGTTGGGGCGGTTTGTGGCTTTGAAGTTTCTGCCCGACGACCTTGCAAGAGATCCGCAAGCCCTGGAACGCTTCCGCCGCGAAGCAAAAGCAGCGTCTGCATTAAACCATCCGAACATTTGCACGATTTACGAGATCGGCAAGGCAGATGAGCGATCGTTTATCGCCATGGAGTTTCTCGATGGCACGACCCTCAAACACCGCATCGCATCGCATCCGATGGACAACGACATATTAGTTGCCCTAGCAATCGAGGTTGCCGATGCGCTCGATGCGGCACACAGCAAGGGGATTGTGCATCGTGACATCAAGCCGGCGAACATTTTTGTTACTGAGAGAGACCACGCAAAGGTTCTGGATTTCGGGTTGGCCAAAGTGGATGCTGCGCGCCCAGGCAGTCTTTCGGACAACACGATGACGCGCAGCATGGATGCAAATGAGTTGACGAGTCCAGGATCCACAATCGGAACCGTCGCATACATGTCGCCCGAGCAGGCGCGAGCTAAGGAACTGGATGCCCGAAGCGATTTGTTCTCCTTCGGTGCGGTTCTATACGAAATGGCCACTGGAGCATTGCCATTTCGGGGCGAGAGCACTGCGGAGATATTCAAATCGATTCTCGATGCAACGCCAGCGCCCGCACTGCGACTGAATCCAGACGTGGCGCCCGAGCTCGAACGCATCATCAATAAGGCATTGGAAAAAGACCGCAATCTGCGCTATCAGAGCGCGGCTGAGATGCGCACGGATCTGGCTCGGTTGAAGCGGGATCTGGACTCGGGACGCGTATCTGCGGTCAGTTCTTCTGTGTCGTCAGCATCTGCTGGCGACACGGCGGCGACGGGGATGCGCAGATTCATCGCGATCGGGGTTGTAGCACTGATTGTGCTAGCGGCAGGTCTCGTAGTTGGGTACTTCATTCGCAGCAAGGTGAAGGCTGCGAAGATCGACTCGATTGCTGTGTTGCCGTTTGTGAATGCAACTGGGGATGCCAACAATGATTATCTCAGTGATGGGCTGACTGAAAGCCTGATCGACGCGCTCTCCCAGCTGCCTCAACTCAAAGTGATGGCGAGAAGCACGGCGTTCCGCTTCAAGAGCAACCAGGAGGATCCGCAGAAGATTGGTCAGGCGCTACAGGTCAGCGCGCTCCTGATGGGACGGTTGGCGCAACATGGGAATGAAGTAAGTGTGCAAGCGGATCTGGTCAATACATCTGACGGATCGGAGCTATGGGGTGCGCACTACGTGCGCAAGGTGTCGGATATCACCGAGGTGCAGAGCGATATTGCGCGCGATGTCGCTAAAAGATTGAAGTTCGAGCCCGGTGGCGAAACGAAGCATCTGGGCAATGCTGGCACAACGAATGCGGAGGCGTACCGGTTGTACCTGGAAGGCCGTCAGCTCTGGTATGGGCGTACACCGGAAGGTCTGAAGAAGAGCATCGATCTATTCCAGCAAGCCATAGCGGCGGATCCGAATTATGCGCTTGCCTATGCCGGCTTGGCCGAGACCTACAACGTGATCCCTAGCTATAACGCCGGTGTTACATCGCGTCAGGCGAGTTTGTTAGCCGATCAGGCTACGCGTAGGGCAATCGAACTGGATGACTCTCTGCCGGAGTCGCATCTGGCGCGGGCCGACGCACTAACTTTTTCCTACAAATGGAGCGAGGCGGAGAATGAGTTCAAGAAAGCTATCGAACTGAATCCGAACAATGCAACGGCGCATTACTTCTACGCGTTCACGCTGCTGTTACCGTTGAAGCGTTTCGACGACGCGTTCGAGCAATACAAGATTGCGCTTTCGATGGATCCACTCTCGCCAATTATGAACCTGAATCAGGCGACCATGCTAATGAATGCGCACCGGTATCCGGAAGCGCTGGCAGCATTCCAAAGGATCTCGCAGAGCGATCCGCATTTCCAGCCGACGCACTTCAAATTCTCCCAGTACTATGCAGCGAACGGTGATTTCGCGCATGCGGTGCCCGAGCTCCAGAAATTATTTGGGGTTCCGGGATCATTCAGTCTCGATGCCAAAGGATACCGGGAAGTGGGCCAGGCACAATTCGCGGACCGACCCGAAACGATGATGTGGATGGCACTGGTAACCGCGCCCACGGGCGATAAGGATAAGGTATTTGAATATCTGAATAAGGCTTTTGCAGAGCAGGAAATTGAATTGATCCTCTGCATTCGCTATCCCACGCTGGATCCGTTCCGCACCGATCCTCGCTATGCGGACCTGATGCGGCGCATGGGATTGCCTGAATAGTTTATAAGGGCAGCCGACTAGCTGTTCGTCAATCGAAGTTGCCAAAGCGCAATAATTCCCAGCAGCATCAGATTCGGAAACAGCAGCGGAGCCATGGGTGGCGCTCCGTAAATGAAGTTGTCAAACGCGTGAATCGAAGGCCCTCGCAAGTTCCCGGCCGCGTGCAGCACAAATCCCCAAAGCCCAACGCCGGCTTCCAACACTAGTACTGCGGCGCAGAGATCGATGTACTGGCGCGAAATGCGGCTGAGGAGAGGCACGGTGAGGAAACCGATTGCGACCGCGCTGGCGATCACAGGCACCCATTCGAAGGGATTGAAGAATCCATTTCCTGCGTGATCGGCAAGACTAAAGATGAAGTTGCCGACAAATCCTCCCATTGTCAGAAACAATACCCACTGCGCCCACTCCATGCTTTCAGGATCAACCAGCCTGTTCATGATGAGAAGAAGGCCCAATCCTGCGTAAGCCAGTGGCGCCGCAAAGGGAGCGGAATAGGTCAAGCTGCGGATGGTTCGCTCGTAGAAAAAGCGGCTTTCAAGATGGAGGACCACCCCGGCGCATCCGACAATGAGGGCGGCGGCTCCTATTATGAGCCCCAAATATTTCCAGAGACCCGGCCGACGATAGCGCAGGGCCAGTGCGATCACCAAAATAATCGGGGCAGTAGCAGAGAAAAAGAATGGAATGTACTCCGCGTGATTGCGGAACTCATTCACCGAATGCGCCAAAAAGATGTCGAATGCTAGGAATCCGATATTCAGGGTCGCGAAGATCTCGACCCAGATCTGAGGGCGCGCCCACCAGCGCTCATCGGGCCTTACCATGTGCTCTCCTCAATTCAGCGGCCATGGATTGAAGCTCAACCGATTTCTGCAGCATGGGATAGTTGCCATGCCACTGCACGAAGTCGGCGCCCCCCATGAACGCGCCGTGCTTGCTGGTGCGTCCGTCGTAGTGCCAGAGATCGAAATAGACGAAATCGATCGGCTGCGAGAACGGAAGACCGGTGAGCGTCTGGTCTTTGCGGAGGCTGTCAATGAGGGCTTTCGCAGCGGACACCTTCTCATTTGTGTCTTGGACGACTTGTTCAGCTTGGCTGTATACACGGTCGATCACGGCCGGAGTGTGGCATTGCGAGCAGACCTGCTTCATCTTCGCTTGGGCTGCCGCGTAGTTGGGACGCTTCTCGGTAATCGCATTCGCGAGGTAGTAAGAAAGGCGCTCCGAGGGATCGTGCGTCACACCGATGCCGTTGATGCCGCTCATGTGGCAGGTCGCACACGTAGGTATGAACATGTCGCGCGTGGTCAGGGTCTTGGGTGGGGCATCGAGATTCAACAGATGCTCCTGAGCCTGGAAGAGTATGCCGTGCTTCGATTCTTCGTAGATTTCGATTTGCGAGTGATCGGGACCCATGTGACATTGGGCGCAGGTGCTGGGAAGGCGCGCGATGCGGACGGAACTGGTGTGTCGCGTGTGACAGGCCGTGCAATTGCCAATCGTACCGTCGCTGTTCGGTTTTCCTACACTGTGACACTGCTCGCAGCCGCTAGTCATCGCCGAGCCGCCTTCGAGTTGAACAAAGGGATGCGGGGGACGGCGAGTTCCACCGGGCTGGTAGGTTTCAGAGAAATTCACTTGCTCTGGCGTGAGTCCTTTCTCTCCGTAGATGGCAGCCCATGCTGGAGCCGCATGGCGACTGCGAAGAAATTGCTGGTAGATCGCTTCGTGGCAGCTCCGGCAATTTCCCGCCGTAAGCTTGGCCGCGATCACAAAGCCGTGATGATCTTTTTTCTCCTGGCCCTGCCCGGGCTGGTGACACTCGAGACAATTGACTCCTTTGCGGGCATGCTCACTCATCTCATATTCATGAACCACCGAATATTGGGTGCGCTCGTGGCACTCAGCACATTTCCCTGTGGCGCGGACGAGTTGTGCGCTGGGCTGATCTGTTTCCACTTGAGGACGCGCTCGGTTCAGAAGAAATGCGGCGACGATTAGCGCAAAAGCGATTACAACGGCAATGAAGACGGAGCGGAAGGGCATGCAGCCTCACGTTTTAGGAAGCGTGAATCGTCGCGTCTGGTCGCGACGTCGCACAATTGTAGTGGAAAGTGTTCGTTCGCCGATATTCCGATTTAATGGTAATGAGCGAACCAGAGAACGATCATCGTTCCGATTCTCACTGCGATGAGGACAGCACCCAGAACGATCGCAACGCGGAAGAGAATGCGTTCGAAGCGATTCAACTCCCAGTTGGAGGCGGGCATAAGGCTCCTCAGCTATGACACAAGGATGCGCCTCCGGGGCACAGCCCAGCAGTGAGCCGGATCACATCACTCGGACGAATTGGTTACTAGCGCTTGTAGATCGTTGTATCGGGATGGTAGTTGCGCCAGTCAAACCAATAGTCCTTTAGCGCAGGTACGCGGTCCAGGCACTTGCCTTGGGATGGACCGGAAATAGCACAACCTTGAAAATTCCATTCGCTGGCTGTGGCACTATCGACGAGTAGCCATGGCTTCTGTGGCGAAGGGCCCGACTTGGGCGAGGCCGTTGCTGAGGTTGCGGTGGAATTTGTCATTCCCGTGATAGTCGGCATAACGGCAGCGCCACTGTTCACTGATGTAGGTGCTGGTTTTGGGTCCGGATTTGATTCGGCAGGCTTCAAAAAGAACTCGACGTCCTTGCCATCAATGCGGCTGATAAATACTCGGAACGATTCGCTGTCGGGTCCAACTGCAATCAGGAGCGGCGTGCCGTGAACGTGATCGATCACTGGCGATTGTTTAACAAGAGTCTCCCAAGGAAATGCACGGCTCGCGCCGTCAAGTTGCAGACCAACGACAACATCACGGGATTTCAATTCTGTTCCGGGAAAGCTGATGACGACCGGAAGCTTGAGAATTTCCGGTTCCCATTTGCTCTTATATTCCTTCACATATTTCGGAACAGGCGCGAGGACTCTGCCATCGGATACCTCTGATTTCCACTCGCCATAGCTCAGTTCGTCATAAGGAACGAGTTCGAGAGATGCACCGCGCAGCTGCCCATAAACAGCTTTTCCGTTGATCTGCTGCCACCACGTGCCGGTTTCTTTGTCGCGCATCAGGAAATTCTGGTTATTGATGCCGGCGAGATAGAAATGCAGAATTCTTCCGTTTACTGTGCGGGTCCACACGAGACCCGTATGGCAGAGTGTTCAATAGGTGACGGCGATCGGAACTCCACCGACGACGTCATTCAGGATGTGGTGGTATGCCATCTGGCTGATGGGGTAAGCGCGGGCGTCGGCACCATAGTGCACAGCGAGAATCATCTCCTGGCCATCAAGTTTGCTCGCCGACTCGGCCTCAAATTGCGGGGAGTCGATGGGGTGGAACATCCATTCGAAGTAATTGAGCCGTGACATCACAGCCGCGGCCGCGATCAGGATCATCAGAAAGCAAAGCAATCCTTTCCGCCACTTATCGACTCTCGGCCAAAGAACCGCCATGAGAATCAGGCAAATGATCGCGCAAAGCGGAGAAATAATGGGGGAGCGCTGGCGGACTGCCATAGCCCACCAAAGTCCCCGCGGACTTTGATGGGCGAATGGGCGGATAATAAACGCCGGAAACATGAAGGAAGCGAACCCGACGAGGGCGAAGGCGACGAGTGCAATCCAGAGCGTGCGGGATGTTTTCATGAATGGAAAGGAATTCGGTCAAGCCCCACGACTCGACGGGATTGGATTCTACTCGAATGGCTCAAGCGTGCGGGATAGTCGGAAAGTATTAGCGGGCGCCGCATGGATGAAGCGGTCGCTTTCCAGAAATTGTTGGGCCCGGCGCGTTGTAAAAGAAAGTGCCCCGGTCTTTTCTCCCTGTAGAGAAAGATAAGACCGGGGCAGGTTTACCTCAACCCGTTTATTGCGGTGTGAAGGCTTGGTGATAGCTCAAGCTAACCACGTCCTGGAACGACGGCGTTCCAGGAGGCAGGTTGCTTGGGTCCTGGAACAGCGTGTCGAAGAAGTAGTTACGAGTTGGAGCACCGTACACCGCGTTACAGCACTTGAAGATACCAGTGTTGTATTGCGAGTAGTACATGCTGATCATCGATCCGGCATAGTTTACGGTGCCGCCATTTTGGCCGCGGTCTTCCAGATAGCGCAGGAAATTGTGCATGCCGCCGTCAGTGCCCATGTCCTGACCGCCCCATGCAGGTTGTGGGAAAGGAATGCTCTTTCCGGCAGCGATCGCCATCCGGTAGTAGCTGTTGTTTCCGTTCCGACTCGTTGCTGTCGCGGGATAAATAAAACTTTCAAGATCGGTCCACCCAACGTTGGCAGCGTTGTTTGTGCCCTGCTTGTTCGTTCCGGCAGGAGCGTTGGAGAGCAGAGTGACGGAGTCAGCAATAATTGCTGAGGCCGAGTGCGGTGTGGTGGTAGTGTTTTCGCTGGGCCAGAACGGATCCGACGGGCCGGTGTTGTAGTCTCCATAGACATACACAGGTTCTTCGGAGGCGACGGTGAAGCCGTTTCCGTTATTGGCCTGCGTTCCGTTCGTAGGAGGCACGTAGCTGTTGCCGGCTGTATCCATACCAGCATCAACCAGTCGAAGCGCGTGACGAGGTCCAGTCACCATGTTCCACTCGGCGGTGGGAACGTTATATGTCGGAGTGAATGCGGTGATGACGCCATTCGCATTGACTGTGGCGGTACCCGAGTAGCACTGAACACCGCTGACGGTGACATTGCCGTAGATGTAATACGGCTTGTTCATGTTTGCCGAGGAAATACCGAATCCGGCCCCCAAGTTGGTCGTTCCCCACGTTTCAACCAGACCATGGTTCACGGCCGCTCCCTTAATCGCAGGATCTTCCGGTGAATACGGGGTCGGAGTTACATTGGCGTAGTAGCTCATCGCCTCTAGCGAATTGTTCGGTACGCCGACAGATGAGTTGCTGTTAATCACGTCATTGATGCCGGACATGCCAGAGTATCCGTTGTAGAACGTTGTCAGCGGATACTGATCCTGCATCATGCCGCGGTGATCGGCGAAGTACAGGATGTAGCCGTTGTAATTCGCTGCGGTGACCAGGTTTCCGCTACCGCCGCTGTACGGCCCAGAACGCTTTAACCAGAGCCACAGATTGCCTACGTCGAGCTCGACAGCATTCATGATCCCGTTGGGACTGCACATTGTTTGCGGATCACCGGTTGGACGTGAATCACGCGGTTCACCTTCGCGAGCATCGTAGAAGTTGATGGGTATGAAGTTGTAGGCGTTTCCGTAGGCGTTTGCCGCGGTTTTGCTCTGCTGCAGCTGCTGGAGAATCAGAATGGCTGGGCTGACGCCGTTCTGGCATTGACCTGCGGGGTACGTGGGCAAATTGCTACATAAAGGCGCCGTACCAGTGGAAGTATTAAAAGGATGAGTTGGTGGACTATTGTAGTTGCGGGTGAACCCATAACTCAGCCATTGTGTCGTGATTCCGGTCCATTGACCGGCGGCGTTCTGGTATTCCACCCGTAGCCATGCGCCTTTGCACAGATTGCCGGAAACTGTGACTTGACCGAACAGCGGCCAAGGTGAGGCGCATCCAGCTCCAGTCGGTACAGTGACCCAGTTGTTGGTCGAACTTTTCGCTTGCGCCATAGCGAAGTACATATTTCCACCGCCCGTCACCGCTGTGGCGGCTACTGGTACGTATCCAGAAGCTCCGCTGGCCAAGTCGGTGAATGGCGTTCCGATCTGAATATCCTGTGTGCTGCTGTCCGTGCGGGTCTCTCCAGGATACAAATCAGCTTGCTTGTCGGCGAGAAGAATACGAATGGAAGCCTCATTGTAGAGGCGAGAATTGGACAGCAAGGTGGAGTCGCCCGGAGTCGGCTTCCGAATGATGTCAATCGCCCCCACGGTCGAACTATTTACGAAGGGCAATTGCAGCTTAGTTGCGCCCGTCAGGCCGTTCGCGATAAATCCAGCGAACGTAACCTTCGAAATACCCGTCCAGTTTGGATTGGCCGCGCCTGCAATTCCGGGAAAACCTCCGGTCCAACTGCCTGCCGTAAGCTGCAGGCAGTTCGCGGCCGGGCCGGTGCCGGGCGCATTCGGACAACCGCTGGAGGCGTTGGGAACGTAGACCGTACCAGGATAACCCGATGTTGTCGGATTACCGTTTTCAAGCTGATCGAGGACCACTTGCCCGACTGCGGCGATCTTGTCAGTGAAGGTAAGCTTCGCGCCGGAAGCAAGAAAAAGGCTTCCATTGGTGTGGACGCGTCCGCCGAAGTTGAAGTTCGGACCCGCGAAGTAGTCGCAGTCACCATCGCAGAAGACGCCGAATTCAAATGCGGGAAGCAGAGCGACTTCAACGGTTCGAGTGAGCGTCACGGAGGCTCCCGTGGTGGCAAGAGCATTTGTGGAGACCTGTCCAACACCAGCAGCGCGGGTTGCAGTGACTGTCAAAGTGAAAGGAATTAGCGTCGCCACCATACCTTGGTCAGGGCCGGCGCCGACGATATCCCAGGATCCGCACGGATTGCCGTTCGGACAAGCGGTTCCATTGGGCTGCGCCCCAGGCCAGGTGATCATGGGCGTGCCTGTGGGACTGGCATAACTGATGTTCCCGATGTTCGACCCCGATACGTTATTCGCAAGGTTGGAACTCGTCTGCCACAGGGCATTGATCGCTGCGGCATTGGGATTCTGCGAACTCTGATAGAGCTGGGAGAGCTGCGAGGTCAGGTTTTCAATCTGAGCCTCGGAGGCGTAGTACGCCATGTTGCCTTCGAGGTCATTGCCGCCCATGCGGGCTTCATTGCTCACCATATAGAGCAGTCCGACGGCGACGCCCGAGAGCAGCACTGTTATCAAAAGCGCTGCGATCAGAGTGAAGCCTCTCGAGTCTCGATGATTCATGTGCGTGGTTCTCCCTTCCATTGCCTCGCTTCTCATTGGCACGACGTGGTACTCGAGCTATACGAGTTGCAGAAGCTCATGTCTCGAGTCGCTACCGAAGTGGCCAGGTACATGCTTTGCGAGCGATTGCCATTTGTTGTCAAACTACTTCCCATAATCCAGATATTGACTTTTTGAATCAGGCTGGGCGACTCGCCAGCTCCGATGGGATTCTGCTGGTTTGCCACCACCGTGCCGTTCAAGGTGTCGATGACGTCATACGTGAATTGCAAATTGATGATGCCGTCAGCGACAGGCACCGCATTCAATCCGTTGACTTGGCGCATGAGCCGTGGTTGCTGAACCGTCCCACCCGCGGCTGGTACTTGCAAGAAGTAGCTCACCACCTGGAGACGGCAAACGTTGGTTTGCGCATTTGCAACTCCGGACGCTCCTGCCACCGAGGCGAGATTGTTGGAGCCAGTCGAGAAGTTGAAGTTCAACGCATCCCCAGTATTGAAGTTGATGGAGGTATTGTTCGGAATGCCAGTAATTTCCGCTACAACTGCAGCGGTTTGTACCAGACTGTTGCCATTTGGGTTGCCGGCTGCGCCATTGCTCGGGACTGAGACCTGAAACAGGAGCAGATCGCCCACCTGCAGGCCGCCAGGGGCAAGAATGTTGTTGGGCGTCACGCCGCCGTTAATCACGGCAACGTTCGCGGATGTGGATCCAGGGAAAGTGAACCTGAAGTTCGTCAGAGGGAAGTTGTAGTCGCAGTAGACCGTGGTGATACTGCTATTGATCTGTCCCGGGGCGGCGGGTATAACCGCGCCATTCTGAACGCCGACGGCAAATCCGGGTTCGATGGGGTACATATAATTAGCCGCTCCACCACCGCTGTTCGGATAGGTCCCACCCGTGACGTAGCAGGTACCCGTCTGATTGCAGGCAAACTTCGAGAGACCGGCGGTTCCCAGTTGTAGCCCTCCCGACGGAAGGCCGGCACCAGCCAAGCTGATGTCCTTGGTCATCAGTTGGATCGCAGCGCGCACGTTCTGCTGTGTCTCCGCGCGTTGCGTGACCCTGATCGTTGCGTCCATCCCTACTTTGAACAGGCTTGTCATGACCAGAATGACGGTCAGGCCGATAGACGAGGCGACCAACAACTCCAACAATGTGAAACCGCGTTGCGATTTGAACATTCGCATAGTGAGCCTTTATGGTTCTCAGTGGTATCTCGAAATCAGTCCGTTTGCCGTGAATGAGCGGGCAGGGAGGCCAGCTTTTGTATAGGTCACGGTGATAGAAATTGCCTTCATGTCCTGGTTCGTCGTGCCATTCGCAAGTTGAACCGGTGTTACTGCAACGGTTCGAGTGAAGTTGCCAAGACTCATCGTTGTATCGTCTGCAGTACCCAGGATTCCATCATTGCCAGGCAGCACCATGCATTCGGCACCGTTGTCGGGACAGACTACGCCAAACTGAGTTGTGCAGTTGACGTCGTCTTGTGTATTGACCAACCCGTCTGGTCCTGCACACTTCATAGTCTGTGCGTTGCTCAGGAAAACTCCACCATCTGCGACATTGGCAACCGACGCGAACGGAATCTGCTGGCTATTTCGAGCGGTGTAAATGCTCTCCATAGCTTCGAGTGCCTTCTGCCGGGCAATGAGATCTTCCTGGGCCGACTGAGTCGCTGCTACCGCTGTAGCAAAGGATGCGATTACCGCCAGGATACCGACCGACATCACGACGATGGCGATCATGACCTCAATGAGCGTGAAGCCGTCCTCACGTTTTTGCTGAGTCGCCACTTTAGATTCGTTGAGATTCATTGTTGTACCCAAATGGCTGTTCCGGCCTGGTTATAGAGGCGCCATCCCCGAACGCGTCCAGTCGCTCCCCACACGCTGATCGAGCGGGCAGTGTAGATCGTGGGGTCGGCCTGACGCGTGATGTAGATCACGCCGCTGTTGTAGTTTCCAAGACTGTCTTTCGATGAACCGTCTGGCATGAAACAGACATAATTCAAACTGCCACCACCAAGACCTTGACCAAAATCAATCGCGACGAGGCCGCTACCGAAAGCATCAGGAGCATTAGCGGGAAATCCAGCTTTGACTGAGAAGGTGACGTCAGTGGGGATCTGATACGTTGCGACCTGCTGCACCGGGGGAAGAATGCCGCCTACAGCTGGTGGCTGATAGGTCACCTGGATTGTTCCCGCTGGAAAACCGCCGGGATTGAAATTCACGAAGTATTGATGACTTTGAGTAATCGCGAGGTGGCGAGTGTTTCGCAAGACCATCAATGTCGTGTCGTACGCGCTGTCGACATGATTCTTATTCAACGCCGGCATCAGCGTGACGAATGTTATGCCTGCGATAGTGAAGCCGATCGCCACCGTGATCATCATTTCGAGTAGCGAGAATCCGCGCTGTTTCAACGAAGTCATAAGGTCTTTCCGGAGGGAAGCGCCCAATTTCGAACAGGGCCTTCTCCCGTTGAGAAATTCCTACATGGGGGTGGAAAGCATCCGCTCAAAAGAGAGCGAGACGCGCGGTGCTCATCGCGTCATAGTTCATCGTAGGAAGGGGTTGCGGTTGCGTCAAAGCACGAGCGGTCAATAGAAGGGCACTGACCTTTTGGCAGTATCGATGGTTACCTATGTCACCAAAGAAAATGCACGGATTAGCAGATCGGAGGACGTTGCGATGCGCTTCCCGCATGACTCCGGTAACTTGTTCCTGGAACTGATGGAACCTACGATTGGAAGCACGTATGAATTTATCCGCTCTACTGGTCTGCACCGACGAGGCAGCCATTGACGTGTTGCAGCGAGTGCTGGAAGAACTCAAAATTAGCGCCGAAGTCTGTCAGGACTTTACGCGCGCAGGCATCCGCATCGCACAGCAGAGATACGACGTAGTTATCGTCGATGGACATTCGGCCAACGAAGTTCTGACATTGTTGCGGGAAACGCGCGTTTCGCGATTGAATGACGCTACTCTGGCGGTGGCCGTTGTACCGTCGCAAGAAAGCATTCGGGAGCTGTTCTCGCTAGGCGTCAATTTCGTTTTGTATAAGCCAGTGGCGTACGAGAGAGCTTTGAGCAGCTTGCGTGCAGCTCGGGCTGTGATGCGCAAAGAGAAACGCAAGAACGCACGCGCAGCCGTACACGCGCACGCCACGGTTGATTATGCGAACGTAGAGCAGGACAAGGCGACCTTGATCGATCTCGCACAGGATGGAATGTCGGTCCTGTTCGGGAAGAAGCTTCCACCAACCAGCAAGGTATATTTTCAGTTCAAGCTACCCGGACAAACAGCGAACGTTCGCCTTTCCGGGCAGCTGGTCTGGCAGGACTGGAACGGGCGGGGAGGGGTGCAGTTTATGGATGTTCCGAAGACTTCCCGGCGATTGCTCGAAGAATTCTTGGGGACGACTCTTCCCAAGCAGAAAGCGCCAGAATTATCCGACGTCACAGTAGAAGTTGAGGAAACGTTCCAGCCTGCTAGCGTGGCCGTTGCGGAACAGACGCACGGTAAGCGTTACATCGCAAGCCTGACAGAGGAATCGAACACTTCCGCAGCCGTCGCTCCTGGCGGCGAAGTTGAAGCAAACAATCGCCGAACACAGACCCGCTATAGCTGCCGCCTGGGCGCTGAAGTCTATCAGACCGGAACTTCGGTGCCCTATCATTGCTGTCTCACCGACTTGAGCTCTGGCGGTTGCTACCTTGAAGTCCCATCACCGTTTGCGAAAGGCTCTTCTGTCGAGATTGTTGTTCGTACGTATGAGTTGAAACTGCATCTTCGTGGGACGGTACAGGCATCTCATCCCGGCTACGGAATGGGAGTTGCGTTCGAGCTTAAAACGAAAGAAGAGCAAATGAATGTGAAGAAGTTGACCGATTTCGTCGCCGCGACACAACCCAGCAACAACTAGCCCTTATCCTTGACCTCATCTCCAACAGCTTGCCGGAAGTAGTCCAGCGAGAGCTTCAGTCCTGATTCCAGATCGACCTTCGGTTCCCATCCCAATAATTGGCGTGCCTTAGTGATATCGGGACGGCGTTGCTTCGGATCGTCCTGCGGAAGAGGCTCGTAGCGAA
>Ga0335071_10002318_pt1 | contig 20389 bp, 14 predicted proteins | sample Lox_Sample_15_FD_206724 | JGI IMG/M metagenome (GOLD analysis project Ga0335071, IMG submission 206724) | Soil microbial communities from Loxahatchee National Wildlife Refuge, Florida, United States - Lox_Sample_1.5 | ecosystem: Environmental > Terrestrial > Soil > Wetlands | place: USA...
TATGGCGCTCTAAGTGGCTGTCCACGAAGGCTCATGCTACTTGTCACGATAGGTGATCCTTCCGCGTGTCAGATCATATGGTGAGAGTTCCACCTTGACGCGGTCCCCCGTGATGATGCGGATGCGGAACCTCTTCATCCTTCCGGACGGGTACGCCAGGACGACGGGGCCCTGATCGAGCTTCACCCGGTACATCCCACCGCTCGCTTCCTCAACCTTGCCCTGCACCTCGATGCCGGCTTCCTTGTCGCTCATCTCTCTCCGTCTGGGGTCCTTCGGACACCGAATGCGCGGCGATGCAACACCCCTCCCAGGCGAGTCGTCCCGTAGGCGGCAGGTTCGCGTTGGACGGAAGCGCCCGAGGCAAACCCCGCGGCGATGGCCCCTGTTGGACCGTCTACGGAGCCGAGCACGCCGAGCACTCGATCCGCTGGCGCTTGTGCCCAGCCAAGGGAACATAACGCATCTACAGCCGTTCGGCTACCGAGTGTGGGCAGTGCGTGCACGCTTCGCTCCATTAGCGGCGAGTCACAGGTGCTCAGGGTATGGCGCCCCCGCTGGTCGGGCCTTCTCCGCGCAGAGTCCTTCTTCCCGAGAGCATTGCCACGAAAAGCCTACCACGGCGCGGCGAGGGCGCGTTCCATCATGCAGACCACCGAGCACAGCACTGCTGCTGTCGTAACCGGGTGAGTAGCGCGGGGGACGGCGCCCCGCGCTCGGCCCTTCTCGAACACCTCGATGAAAGTGGAAATGAGTCCGGCGGCTCGGCGGCCTCCCTCGACCCGCTTGTAAGCCTACCGAACTACCTGCTTGGATATGCTGGGGGTTCAGGATCGTCGTTACGTCTGTAAAGCCGGTCGGGGGAGCTTCGGAGGGCTACTCTTGAGGACGGCACCGCTGCCGAACGGGGCCTTTCGACGATCGCGACGAGGGTCTCCAGTTCGGCGGGTTTTCGTGATGGGCATGTCGAAGCCGGCTGTCAGCGGTGCGCCGACCTCGGGCCGCCCATAACCCGTGAGCGCAACTGCCGCGATTGGAGATCCGTTCCAGCTCGCGACGATGGGCCTGTACCTGTCGTCAATGGCACGTCGTAACCGTTCACGCCAGGCGGCGTGGTCAGGGTGACGGGATCAGCGAAGGAGCGGGTTGACCGTGGAGCGAAGCCTGGCAGGCCGCGGTGAGGTAACCGAGAGCGTGGCGGCGCTGCTGCTTCAAGGTGGCGACAACCGTGAGGATACGCTCCACGAAACGGCTGCCGTTCTCGCTGTCGGTGCCGAAGCTGATCTTCCGCCAGATGACCGCGCCGCGGAGGGCGCGTTCGGCGGCGTTATTCGTGGGCTCGACGCCAGTGGCGAGCACGAAGGTGAAGAGGGCAGGCTCGTGCTTCAGGATTTCCTTCGCCATGCCCTCGGTCTTGGCGTCACCACACACCACGGCCTCTCGGAGCAGACGGCCAACCGACCGCTCCACCTTTTTCATGCGTCGCTGGAAGGTTGTCCGGGTGAGGGTCCCGTCCCGGATGCGGTGCCAGCTGCGGAACATGAACCGGGCATGGGCGAGCAGCTTCTCTCCGATTCGGGCGCTCGCTCCGCCGCGCTCCACGAAACTGCGGAAGTCTCGGACGAGATGCGCCCAGCAGATCTGGCGCATCCCTCGCGGCTTCCACAGGTATGCCGACCAGCGGTCGACGACCAGGAAGCCACCGAAGTCCTCGCCCAGCATCTCTTTGGCGACCTTGGCGCCACGGCTACGAGCGATCTTGAAGACCGTAACGGCGGCGGAGACAGCGACCCACAGCCAGGCCCTGGTCTTGCGGCCGTTCGCGGGCTCTTCGTACCAGCCGGTCTCGTCCTGGTGGACGACGTCCTGCGCCCGAATTGCCTGCCGAGCCTCCTCGACAGGGTCGGCGATGGCCGCACTGATGACCCGCTCCATCTTGGAAACCGAGCCGAGCGCCACGTCGATCCCGAAGAAATCCGCGAGAAGCTCTTTCACCGTCCGTTTCGGCATCCGATACCTGCCGGAGAGGAGTGCGACGGAGGCCGCAAGCCGCGGCCCGAAAACGCCCTGAGGCACGCCCGCCGGCAGCTCCGCCCGGGTACGCGCGCCGCAGGAGCAGCCAAGTTCGTGCAACTCGTAGTCGGTGACGTGGGGGCGAATCTCGGGGAGTTCGATGACCTGGTGGACCCGGGGATCAGGGTCGTGCCCGCGCAGCTTGCGATGGCACCGCTCGCAGCGCTCCGGCACCAGGACGACCACCTCATCCGGCTCGAGCAGCTCCCGCTTGTGCTGCTTGTGACCAGGCTGCCCACCGCGCGCGCGTCCGGTCGGGTCCTTCGGCTGCCGCGGTGTGCCGGGCGGATCGGACGACGGCGGCTGCGAGGAATTCCGCGAGTTCTGTCCCAGACGGGCCAGGAGCTCGGCCAGCTGCGCCTTAAGCGTAGCCACCTCCGCCTCGAGGGCGGCGATGCGGTCGTCTCGTGGATCCCGCTCCGGCACAGAAAGCGTAGATCACGTTCTTCACGCTCTGTCGATCCCCCGTGCCCAAGGGATCGAACTCATGGGGCTTCTTGGGCGTGAACGGTTACGGCACGTCTTGCCTGACCACTCCGGACGCGCGCAACGGTGGCCGAGGCAATGCGGGTAGGGGGATCGAGAGAGCGGTTGCCCCGGACCGCCTCGTCACGCTTCGGTCGGTCGCTCGCGGAGCCCAGGGTGGTGCAGCCGCGCGGCCGTGCCCACCGCGCGTATAGGCCGTCACCGCCCTGCATCTCCCATGGCCGGCGCGCGGCAACCAGGAACAACCCCGCCGGCGAGCCTGTGCGGAGTCGTTGCTATAGGCACCCGCAGGGGTGTCCCCGGGGCATCGACCCACCGAAGGTGTCCGCTTTCGAGGTGACGCCCGGAAACCCGGATACGTTCAATCAGAGTACCCTCGAGGCGCTGTTTCAACGTTACCGAGGCATCGCCTGCCGAGTGGGCGGTCGCCATGTTCCCTGGGTAGTGGAGCAGTATGACCGGCACCTCGCCTCCGCCACTCCTTGTCTCACGCGCATGACAGCATGTCAGAGCACTATCGCCGAGCGTCCGCGTGCTCCGCCCAATCTACGCTTCTTGCTACGGCCTTCTGCCACCCGGCGTAGAGCGCACGTCGATCCTCATCGCTGATTTGCGGCATGAATTTCCTGTCCAGTTCGAAGGTGCCCACAAGCTCGTCCTGGTCCTTCCAAAACCCCGTCGCTAGTCCCGCCAGGAACGCGCAGCCTCGGGCCGCCGCTTCGACGACTCTCGGTCGCATGACCGGAGATCCGAGAAGGTCAGCCTGGAACTGCATGAGGAAGTCGTTCTTCGCTGCTCCGCCGTCCACCTTCAACTCCAGCTCGCTGATGCCGGAGTCCTTCTGCATCGCCAGGATGACATCCTTCATCTGGTACGCCATCGATTCCAGCGCCGCGCGGACGAGGTGGTTCCTGTTCACCCCGCGCGTGAGGCCCACGACGATCCCTCGCGCGTAAGGATCCCAGTAGGGAGCAGAAAGACCGACGAACGCCGGGACGAAGTACACGCCGTTTGTGTCGGAGACCTCCCGCGCACATACCTCGCTCTCTTCGGCGGTTCTGATGATCCTGAGCTCGTCGCGCAGCCACTGTACGGAGGCGCCCACGATGAAGAGCAGCCCTTCCAGCGCATATTCGACGGTGCCGTTGAGTCCCCAGGCGATGGTGGTGAGCAGGCCGCGCCTGGAGGAAACCGGCTTGGCTCCCGTGTTCATGAGGAGCGATCCGCCCGTGCCGTAGGTGGCTTTGGTCATGCCTGGCCTGAAGCAAGCCTGTCCGAAGAGTGCGCCCATCTGGTCTCCGACAGCGGCCGCAATCGGGATCTTCCCACCGAACAGGCTCTCTTCCGTCACGCCGTAGACGGCGCTGGTGGGCACGAGCTTGGGCAAGATCCTGCGAGGGACGCCCAGCTCCGTGAGCATCCGGTCGTCCCAATCCAGCGTGATGATGTTCTCCAGTAGGGTGCGGGATGCATTGGAGTAGTCCGTCACGTGCACCTTGCCGCCAGTGAGGTTCCAGATGAGCCAGGAATCGATCGTGCCAAAGGCGAGCCTGCCCTCCTCGGCTCTCTGACGGGCTCCGGGCACATGATCGAGGATCCACTTGACCTTCGTTCCGGAAAAGTAGGCGTCGATGATCAGCCCGGTGGTACGCGCCACATAGTCCACCAGCCCCCGGGCCTTCAACTCATCGCACATGTCGGCGGTCCGGTGATCCTGCCAGACAATGGCGTTGTATACCGGCTTGCCGGTCGCCCTGTCCCAAATGACGACCGTTTCTCTTTGCACGGCGACACCGATGGCTGCGATATCCTCTGCATCTGCGGAAGCCTGCGCTAGGGCACGCCGAGCCACCGTGAGCTGTGTCTCCCAGATGACACAAGGATCGTGCTCAACCCAACCCGGACTCGGGTAGATTTGCGAAAACTCCTGCTGCGCGACGGAGACGATCTTGCCGTCGTGATCGAACAGAATTGCCCTGCTGCTCGTGGTCCCTTCATCCAGCGCCAGGACATACTTCTTGCCGCGCATCGTTGCCCCCTTTGCGCGAGGCCATCAGCCCTGCACCATGGTCTTCAGACCGCGTCCCGAACCAGCGTACTCGAACGCTGCGTTGATGTCCGCGAGGGGAAACGTCCTGCTCACCAATGGCCTCAGGTTCACTCGCCTCTCCGCCACGAGGCCCATGCATTTGAAGTAGTCCACGTTGCTGGATCCCGTCGTACCAACGATCCTGAGACCCCGATAATGCAGACGGTTCACATCGATGGGCACCATGCTGCCTTTCCCGAACCCGGCGAAGAAGTTCACGCGGCCGTGCGTGGCGAGCACCTCGAGAGACTGCGTGAGCACGTCGGCAACCGCCACGGTGGCGATGATGACGTCCACGCCACGACCCCTGGTGTCCGCCATCACCGCCTCCGCCAGGTCGGCCACGCTCAGGTCGATAGTCACATCCGCCCCGAATCCGGCGATCTTCTCCAGTCGGTCACTGCGAATATCCGCGGCCAGAATCCGCTTGACCCCTGCCACCCGACTCAGCATCACGTGCATGCACCCGATGGGACCTGCCCCGATGACGAGTACGGTGTCCGCCTGCGTGGTGCTCACCGATCGCAACCCGTTGTAGCAGCAGGAGAGCGGCTCGGTGAGCGCCGCCTCCTCGTAACTCACCTCCTCGGGGATGAGGAAGACGTTACGGCCGCCGACGGCCACCGCAGGGACCTTCAGGTACTCCTGGAAAGCGCCATCGATGCTGATGCCGAAGGCCTCGTAGTTCTGGCACATGTTGTTGAAACCCTCGCGGCAGTGCTCGCACAGGCCGCAGCCGACGTTCGGAGTGACGGTGACCCGCATGCCGACCCGAAATCCCTGGGCGAGCCTTCCCGCTTCGACCACTTCGCCGGCAATCTCGTGCCCCAGCACCCGACGTTGGTCGGGGGGGATCTTGAAGTGACCGTGCTTGAAGATGCGTAGGTCGGTCCCGCAGATGGCCGCGGCCTTCACCCGGAGGAGAAGCTCCCCTTCCGCAACGAGCGGCCTCTCCACGTCTTCGACCCTCAAGAGGCCCGGGCCGTAGTAGTATGCAGCCTTCACGATCCGCTCCGTTGCTCTTGCCGAGCCTCTTCCGAGACGATGAAGACCACCTTGCTGTACCAGACCTTCCGCGCAGCCATTTCTGCGAACATCCGCGGCGCATCACCCAGGGGCAACGTATGGCTGATGAATGGCTCCACGCGAAAGCCCCTTCCCATGTGATGGAGGACCATTTCCCATTCGCTCTTTCGCGGAGGCAGTATCTTCGAGTTCCACGTGCCGTAGATCACCAGCTCTCGTCTGAGAATCGAGGAGATCACCGTCCCGCGCAGCGTGACATCGCGATGGTGGTCCCCGAGAAGCACGACCTGGCCGAACACGGCGGCTGCTTCCAGAGCCTGCTCGAGGGTGGCCCCCGATCCACAGGCCTCCACCGCGACGTCAACGCCGCGGTCCCGAGTCCACCCCTTGATGGTGGCGACGGTGTCCGAGCTTCCCGCATCCAACACCTCCAAGCCCGACTTTCTCAGGATCTCCTTCTTGCGCTCGTCGATCTCCGCCACGATCACGCGGCTGCACCCGAGGATGCGAAGCCACATGGCCGCGAAGGCGCCGATGGGTCCGCCGCCGATCACCAGGGCGTCGGCATGCGGAGGCAAGCTGCATTTCCGGACGGCATGCAGGGAAACCGCTGCCGGTTCCACCAGCGCAGCGCTGACGAGGGGCACTCCCTCCGGAATCGGGATCAGATTGTCCTCCGGCACCACCAGCCGCTCCGCAAGCGCTCCGTTCCTTCGCGAGCCGAAGTAGTCATATCCCCGGCTTACCGGCGCCTCCCCACTGCGTGTCATCGGATCCGTCGGATCGGGAATCAACGGATACACGGCGACTCGATCACCGCCGCGAAACCGGCTGCCATGGGGCGCTTCCTCCACCACCGCCGAGAACTCGTGTCCGAGAATGAGCGGATAGTGATACGCAGCGCCATCGGCAAACCGGGGAAGGTCAGACCCGCAGACCCCGACGGCTGCCACGCGCACGAGGACAGGACGGTCACCAAACCGCTCCGGCTCGGCGACGTCCGTGTACACCATCCTCCCCTTGCCCTCGAGTACCACGGCCTTCATGATCCCCTTCCCTCCCAGCCCCGATCACGTTGTGCTTTCGCCGCGCCTGCCTGCGACACACGCAATGCGCCGAGCACACCGAACACCCCCTGGTGAGCACCGGTCATCACACCCCGGACTGCCCCTGCTTTCGGGATCACTCGGCTGCCTGCGACTACACTCTTTGACATTCGATCCCGAGGATCTTGCCGAGTGTCTCCCACCTCCGCACATGGTCTCCCACGTTGAGGATCTGGTGATGCGTCCCACCGAGTTCCAGCCACGAGTTGATGCACTTCCGGAGACCCGTCTCCGGCCTGAAATGGAAGTAGGGCATCGGAACGTCTCGGAGCTCTTCGGTATCCAACACTTCCCCCCTCGAGACGACGAGGCGGAATCTCTCGCCCTCAATTGCGACGAACGAAACCAGCGTCGCCGCGCCCGGGCGCGCACTGAACACGAGCGTTGGGGGGTTCTCGAGGCCGCCAATTTCCAGAACGCGGTCAATCAATCGTATGGGCCTGTCCTGCCTCGCCACCCTCCAGTTACCCTCCCCCATGTGGCTCATGAGCGCCGACTCCTTCTCATAGTCAAGCGAGTACATCTCGGTGAAGTGGCTATCACCGATCAGCACATTCCCAGCGGCCCCGAGCGCGGCGGTACTCGTGTCGCCTTCCGCCGCGTATCCGTATCCCTTCGCCATGAGATTCGACGCCCCGAGAAGCGGCAGTTGCTTGAAGCGGCCATCCCCTCCAAATGCCGTGAAGTTCATCGTGAACCCGTCATATCCTCCCGCTTCCAGGAGCTTTTCGATTCCCAACTGAAGGGTCGCAGCATATTCATGGGTCTTCGCTGGCAAGTGTCCATCGATCTCGAAGTTCGCCCTGTCCTCGCCGATCTGATGTGCCACTTCTTCTTTCCTCAGCGACTCCATTCTGCGAAACACCTCACCCATGTTCTCCTGGACGATGAGCGGTCCGACCTTCCGGAAATAGGCGGCCTCGTCGGTCAGGATGTCGCTCATGTCCAGCATCTTGCCCACAGCCGCGACCCGCATCGTCTTCAACCTAGCCGCGGTCATGGCAGCGAGAGCCCAGTCCCTGAAGACCTCCCTGAACGTCTCTTCTTGCCAGTTCTCGGTAGCGATGGACGGCCTTAATCCCATCCGGTACATCACGTTCGCCGTCTCCTGAGCCCCGTGGATTCCCTGATTGGTCGTCAGGCGTCCCCAATCCCAGTCAGGCGTGACACTGGGGAGCGGCTGCACGTTTGCCAAAAAGATCGGCAGCCGATTCCGCTCCAGCGCACGCACTAGACGGAGCCCCGGGCTGTACAGCAGCATCACGATCATGACGCCGTCGAATGGCTCGTCGTTGAACTGCTGCATCATCGCCTCTATCTCTTCCCTGTTCTTGCAGGCGCGCCGGAACGTCACATCGGCGATGTCGTGCAACCTCGACACGATTTTTCCGGCGAACTCCTCCTGATCTCTGGTCACACTCGGCTGACGCTTGTCATAGACATCCGTCATGATTCCCAGGCAACCGATCCTCGGCTTTCTTTGCCCTCGCATGTGTGCCCTCCGTCGGCCTCGCTCTGTCGCTCGCACTCGGCACGACCACTGCGCCGCAAGTCTCGCAGCGGCTCGCCCAGGTCGGCCGCTCTCATGTTGATCTCTTGTATCTCCTGATGGCCTCACCGCTCACCCTCAGGCTTTTCACGGCCTTCCTGCCCATTTTGCTAGCGACAACGACGTACAGCGCATCGATGAGGGAGAGCTCCGCGATGCGAGAATGCAAGCTCTCCGACAATTCCTCCGAATCGTAGGTCGACGTGAACAGGTTGACATCCGACTGTCTGGTGATCGGAGTCTCCAGGTTGTTCGTGATGCAGACCGTCTGCGCTCCCCGCCTCTTCGCGATCTCCAAGGCCGTGACGATGTCCGCCGATCTGCCGGAATTCGAGACGCCCACGGCCACGTCCCTCTTCCCCAGCAGCGAGGCAGAGACGATCTGCGCGTGCGAATCGCTGTAGGCGAAGCAGGCGAGCCCGAGCCTGTAGAATCGCACCAGGGCGTTCGTGATCGCCACGGCTGCGCTGCCGGATCCGTAGAAGAAGATCTTGTCGGCCCTCACGATTAGCTCGGCCGCGGTTTCCACGTTGTCGAAATCGAGCACGCGAAGCGAATCTCTTAGCGCCCGAATGTTGTTGTTGTAGATCTTGCTGCAGATCGACTTGACATCGTCTTTCAGCCTGATTTCTCCGTAAATCAACTCCTTGCCATCCCCCGGCGCGTCCGCGGCAAGGTAGATCTTGAACTCCTTGAATCCCTCGAAACCCAACGTCCTCGCGAATCTCGTTATCATCGACTCGCTCACGCCAATTCTGCGCGCAAGGGCGCTGATCGTGAGAAACTTGGCCTCCTTGCTGTTTCGCAGCAAGTAGTCGGCGATCCTCTTGGACGCGGGCTGGAGTGAGTCGTGCATCCCCCTCATCCTGAGTAGCAAACCCTGCAGGTCCCCCACCGCGATCTGGTTTCTACTGGATTTCGTCATGGTTCCGCTTTACCCCAGGGAAAGCACCTCCGCAATTCGCTTTCGCCACGTGTCGATGAGGACCGCCACCACGATCACGGCTCCTGTGACGAAGTCCTGCCAGAACAGGTTGACGTGACCGAGGTTCAGCCCGTTCTTGATCAGGCTGATGATGAAGACTCCCAGGACGGACTGGAAGACGTTGCCGACTCCTCCAAACAGCGACGTTCCACCGATGACGACCGCCGAGATTACCGAGAACTCGAAGCCGGTCCCGAGGTTCGGCTCGACCGCTCCGATTCTCGAGACCAAGATGATCCCGGCCACCCCCGCCAGAACTCCCGTGATGACGAAGCACTTCATCTTTACTGCAACCACCGGGATCCCGCACAGTTCCGCTGCCTTGATGTTGATGCCCGTCGCATACACTTGTTTCCCGAATATTGTCCGTGTCAATACAATGAATGCAATCACGTAAAGCAGAATGACAAAGAACACCACGTATGGAATGTCGTGGAAGTTCGCCGCGAAGAGCTTCTGGAAGTCCGTCGAGACGGGGACCGAGAACCCCCTCGTGACCACGTATGCGATGCTCCTCGTCATGTACATCATGCCCAGTGTCGCGATGAACGAGGGTATCCTCCCCTTTGCCACCAGGAACCCGTTGACGAGGCCAGCGCCGGCGCCCGCTGCCAGCCCGACCAGGACGCCGAGGTATATCCCCCCAGCCTGCATCGTCTTAGCGGTCAGCACGGACGCCAACACCATCGTTCCACCCACAGAGATGTCGATCTCGGCACTGATGAGGATGAACGTCATGCCGATGGCGACGATGAGGTTCGGGACCTGCTGCTTCAACAGGTTGGTCAGGTTCAGGTACGTGTGGAACGTCGGGAAGAGCAGCGTCATGGCGACGAACATGACGACGAACACGGTCAACGCCTGAATGACGTTGAAGGAGGTTTGCATCCAGGTGACCGTTCTGGAACCGTTGATCGTGCTCAACGCGTGCTCCTTTGGCGGCATCGCTTTTGCCCCGAGCATCAGCTGTACGCTCGCGTTGCCGCGCTGAGGATTGCCTCTTCAGTTAGGTCGTGGCCCCTCTGGAACTCCCTCACGATTCTGCCCTTGTACAGGATCAAGACGGTGTCGCAGAGCTGGCTCAGCTCGTCGATTTCGGTCGAAAGGAGCAATACTCCCTTTCCCGCTTGGGCGAGCGCGTGAATGAGTCGGAGGATCTCGGTCTTCGCCCCGACGTCGATCCCCAAAGTTGGATCCTCCAGAATGATGATTCGCGCGTTGGTCTCGAGCCACTTCGCCACCACGACCTTCTGCTGGTTTCCGCCACTCAGCTGCTCGACCGTCGTGGCGATGCTCGGGGTCTTGATGTGGAGCGAGTCGACGTGTCCCTTCGATGCAGCGTGCTGCCTCCGCCTGCTGACGAGTCCCAGGCGGTTCAGCATCTTTCGGATCGCCACGATCGTCACGTTTTCGTAGATGGGCATCGTGAGGAAGAGCCCCTCCCCCTTTCGATCGCTCGTGAGGTAAGCGACGCCCCTTTCAATCGCCTTTCGAGGGCTGCCGATCGAGACCCTCGTCCCCTCGATGTAGATCTCGCCGCTCGCCTTCCTCTCCATACCGAACAGTGCGTTGGCGAGCCGAGTTCCTCCCGACCCCACCAGGCCGGTGATCCCCAAGATCTGTCCCGGATACAATCTCAGGTCGACCCCGCGAAGCGCGTTTCTCACCTCGAGATGCCGTACTTCCAGCGCCGGCGTGCCGCCGAACGTCCTCTCTCCGGACCTGACCGCCTTAGAGAGGTTCGAGCCGATCATGAGTCGAATCACTTCCTCCTTGCTGGTCTGACCCGCATTCAGGGTGCCGATGACCTTCCCGTCGCGAAGTACGGTGATCCTGTCGCAGACCTGCAAAGCTTCGCTGATGTTGTGCGTGATTAGGATGATTCCGATATTCTGGTTCTTCAGCTCCCGAAGGAAGTTCAAGAGCTTGGCGCTTTGGGCCACCGTCAAAGAAGACGTCGGCTCGTCGAGAATAAGGAACTTCGAGCCCTGGGTCAGCGCCCGGAGCACCTCCAGCATCTTCTTCTCGTCCATGGAGAGGAGCCGGACCTTCTGAAACGGGTCGATCTCCAGTTCATACCGTTCTAGGAGCTCTCGTGTCGCCCGCTCCATCCTCCGGAGATCTGTCAGGGGCGACCTCTTCAGCCTCATCTCGTGATTGGTGAAGATGTTCTCAATTACGTTCTGCTCCTCAAATACGTTGCTCTCTTGATAGAGCGTGATGATCTTCTCCCGCAGTGCCTCTCGCGTGTTCGAGAAGTTCACTTCCTTCCCGCACAGGACCACACTCCCCTCGTCCTTCTGGTATGCGCCGGAGACGATCTTCATCAGTGTCGACTTTCCGGCCCCGTTCTCCCCGACCAGCCCATGGATCTCGCCACCGACACACTCGAAGTCGATTCCATCCAGCGCGATGACACCGGGGAACCTCTTCCCGATCCCTTTGCAGCGCAGCTCGACTCTCTCTTCTCGTCCCATCGGCCGTCTACCTCTGGCTTCTCGGGTTGGCTCGCGTCCCGTCGCACTCGGCTGCAGGCCACAGTGGCGGCACGTCCCACTCGGAGGCAGGGCGCCTCGTGTGTGCGGCCGAATGGACGGCCGCGCACACGAGTGCTCACTTCCCGCTACTGCACGAACGGCTGTATGACCGGCGTTTTCTCGTAATCCTTCAAGTTGTCGGTGGTCACGAGAATGGGTGCGAGCCGGATGTCCTTGGCTGTGACCTTCGACCCGGACATAAAGTTCATGAGCTGCTCAGCCGCCTTCTGGCCGAGGCCGTGCATGTCTTGCATGATCGCGCACCTGATTGCGCCGGAACGTAGGAGTTCGAGCGTGACCTTGTCAATGTCGAACATCGTAAGGTAGACCTTGCCGGCCAGCCCGCGGTCGGTCAGCACTTTCGCCGCACCGATGAAGGGCGGGTAGGTAACGACGAACAGGCTCCTGATATCCGGGTCCGACGTGAGGAGATCCTCTATGTGGGACTGACCGCTTTCCGCCGTGGAGTTCGTTATCGGGGACGTCGGGAGGACGGTCATTCCTATTTCCCTCATCCTGTCCTCGTATCCCTTCACCCTCTGTTGCGCATTCTGCGATCCGGCATACGACAGCCAGCCCTGGGCCTTGTCCTTTTTCTTCATGAAGCGAGCGGCGCAGTCGGCGGCCATCTGCCCACCTTTGTAGTTATCGCTGGTCGTGAAGCTGACGTATTCACCGAAAGGGACTCCGATGTCGGTGATCGCGACCGGGATCCCCTTCTTGTTGTAGAGATCCCGGATGGCGACTCCGGCCTCCGTGCTGGCATCGGCGGGGAAGACGAAGAGGGCGTCCACCTTCTGCGCGAACAGATCTTCGAGATCGGCCCTCATCTTCGTTCCTACGTCCTGAGAGCCCGCGTCGGTGACGATCAACTCGATATCGTACTTGCTCGTCCATTGCGGTTTGGCCAGTTCGTCCTTGACGCCCTGGATGATTATGGGGACGGTGATGTTCGTTCCGTAGGAGACCGCATAGCCGATCTTGAGGTGTTTCTTGGGTGCGCCCGATGCGGGAACTGCCACCAGTGCGCTCAATAGCACGGCCCCGAAGGCGCTTAGAAGTCTTCTCATTTCTTCCTCTCCATTCGCTCGTACCGATTAGGCGGCAATTCAAGCATCATCACGATCTCATTCCCGGCCTTGTGGTGAACCTCCCTTCCGGATGTGGGCCTCGGAAACCGTCATCGTTGCGCCCGCCCGGCCAGCACCGAAGCGTTCTCGGCTCGCCCCCGGCGAGTGCCTCGGGCACCTCCGTAGCGCAACGCCAGGGGTACCGTTCGCCTCCGCTGGATGGGCGGAGAACTGGGCGAGCGGCGCTTCCATCTCCATCGAGGACGACGATGAGCAGTCGGGCTCGCGTCCGAAGTCGTGCTCGGCCTTCTTGCCGGGAGCCCTGCGTAGTGGAGCCTCCACTTGCCGGTTGGGGGCGATGGTCACCTCCAGCCACCGGGACCACCATCAGCCGGATCCGAAGAGATGAACGTGCTTCCTTGAGTGGCGATCCTGCGCTCACACGCTGGCAGGCTGTCAAGAAATTTCTTTCGTTGTCGCTCCTTCGGAAAGTTTTTGCCAGGCATCGGCTCGCTGTGCCTCGCCGCCACTCGCACGGTTCGAGAATGCCTGCGTTTTTCCCGCGGCCGAATTGACACGCGCCCAGCCCTCTTCGGCCTCGGCGTCCTCCCGGACACTGTCGCCTCGGCAGTCCTACCGGCTCTTCCCGGCGGGCCGCGGCCTCGAACCATCGCGGCGTGCGTCGAGAGAGTTCTTTCGGCGCGAGTGCGGCCGACCGAGGCGCAGACGCGTGGGAACTCACCCACTGCCGGAAACGCAACTACACTGCCGCGGTTGCCGGCCGCCCGGTCTCATTTCGGCTGCTGGTCAGCGCAGCGCGCTCAGCGAACCAAGGATCGGGCCGCGACTGGAGAGCAGAGGCCCGCCCTGAGTGCGTGAGCGCGCTGATTGCTTCGGGAACGTGACCGCGTGAGCCGCGCGGAGAGAGAGCGAGGCGTAGCGAATTCCGATATCGGTTGCCAAGCCGCGGACGACACCCCCCGAGGATAGGGAAGCGTTGTCGTTCTCGGCCGATGTGTTCGGACCGTTCCTCGTCGAACCGTCCAACGGTCCGCGCTCTCGCCGACAGGCGAATCCAACCGCCCTAGGGAATTCACGCCAGACGCCAGCTCTACGGCGGCGGCTCACACGGAGGCTGACCTCGCTCAAAGGCGCCAGGCGGCCTCGCAGCATCTGCTGCCGTCCTCCGCGATGTACCGTCGGGCCGCCCAGGGTTTTCATCCTGACCGAGCGGAAGGCCCTTTACAGTAAATCTCCATTCATCTCGCTAGTCAGGCCCGGCTCGGATGCGACCAGAGCTGCCCGATCAGAAGAACTTGACGCATACGGGTGTAGGCACGGAAACGATTTGGCCGGTCGGCTCGAGCCCGCCCTCAGCCGAATCGACCCGGAATACTATCACGCTGTCGCTATCCTGGTTGGCGGCCAGAAGGAACCGCCCGGTGGGATCAATGCCGAAGCTCCGTGGTGTGCGTCCTTGGGTCGACTCGTGACCGCTGGGCCGAAGCGCTCCGCTCTCGGCGTCCACCTGGAAAATGGCGATGCTGTCGTGTCCGCGGTTCGACGCGTACACCTGCCTGCCAGACGGCGACACTTGAATTTCGGCGCAGGAGCTGGGCCCCGAATAGTCCGTAGGAAGCGTCGATACCGTCTCGATGTACTCGAAGGTCCCGCCAGCGGCGTCATAACCGAAAGCGCTCACAGTCGAATCGAGTTCGTTGACCACATACGCACGGGTTCCTCCCGGATGGAAGACCACCTGGCGCGGTCCGGCCCCCGGCTTCATCTTGATCCATGGCACGCAGTTCGGCTCTAGCATCCCGCGCCGGCGATCGAAGCGGTACGCCAAGAGCTTGTCCAACCCCAGATCCGGAACGAACGCAAAGCGGTTCGCCGCGTCCAACGTTACTGCGTGAGCGTGAGGCCCTTTCTGGCGCAGCGGGTCGATGCTCGACCCCTGATGCTGGATGAAGTCCGACGCCTCCCCGAGACTACCGTCCGGCCGCACCGGCAGAACGCAGACGCTGCCGCTCATGAAATTGGACACGAACGCGTACGCGCCCGTGTCGTCAACCACCACATGGCACGGGTCCGTGCCATGCGTAAGTTGCTTGTTGACAACCCGCAGCCCACCCTCATCGCCTTCGAGAGCAAAGGCGCTTACCGTCCCGGTCGCCTTCCCCTCGTATTCCTTCAGTTCGTTGACCGCATACAGGAATCGCCGGCTCGGATGAACGGCCAAATAGGATGGATTGGTGATTCCCGGATTTGTGCCCACCAGCCGTAACGTTCCGCGGACCTCATCGAAACGATAAACGTAGATTCCCTCACCCTTTCCTTGGAGAACATGACCACTTCCGAACAGGATCCGGTCCGTATACGTTCCCACAAATACGAGCACGCCATCCTCCCCTCACGCTGTGGACAGCCCCCCCTTACTCCTTCGGCCCTGCTGCACCCGGATTCCCGCCCTGGTGGTCACGCTTGAGGATTCTCAGGGCCTGAATCAAGAAATGGTCACGGCGGGCTACAAGATCGGCGTGGCTGCGGCAGCCCCAATCATGGAACCCCTTGCCAGCCTTAACGCCAGCGTTACCAGCCGCGAGCAGTTTACCGAACAGCGGCACCGCGTGAGGCTCGTTGTAGAGGCTGGGCAGGACGCTCTCCTGGACCGATAGGCACAATTCCAGGCCCACCGTATCAACATGCTCCAGTGGGCCCCATGCGGGAAAGCGCAGCCCCATACCCATCTTAACGGCCGTATCGACGTCTTCAGCGCTCGCCAGCCCCGACTCAACGATGGCCGACGCTTCGCGGATGATCGCCTGGAGTATGCGGTTCGCCAGTTGGCCAGGCAAATCGCGTCGCACAATCACCGGCGCCTTACCCCATGTCAGCAGCAGGTCGCGCAGACGAATAGCAACAGACTCCAACGTCCCATCACCAATCACCACCTCGACAAGCGGAACGAGATGTGCCGGGTACCAAAAATGGCTGGTCACGGTGCGACCGCGTTCCCTTGCGTACTTGGCGATATCGGAAATCCGTAGGCCCGACGTATTGCTCGAGAGAATGACATCACGCGGGACGATCCCGTCGAGCTTGCGGAAGAGCTCTTGCTTCAGAGCGAGGTCCTCATCGATTGCCTCGATGATCCAGAAGGCCCCGGGCACGGCCCGCGACAGATCCGTCTCTCCGCGGATTGCACTCTCGGCGCGGGTAGCTGTGGCTGGGTGGGCGATTCCCCCGTCCACGAGCTGGCGTATGTATTCCCGCGACGCCCGGATCCCCGCCGCGAGGTGGTCGGGATTCCGATCGCACAATACAATTTCGTTGCCGGCGAGCGCTCCCGATGCTGCAATGCCGGGACCCATGAGGCCGGAGCCGATTATCGAGATTCTGGGAACCGCTGTCACTGAGACGTCCTGGTGAAGGTCTCCGTCGTTGAAGGCGCTTTCCTTCTTACGCGCGCTCGCTGTTCTCGGCCGCCGAGCATACTCCTCGCCCCTTACAACCTCAACGCGTCCAGTGCGCCCAAGATCGGTGTGGCGCGCTACCGCCTTGGCGGCGAAGCGGGAACTGGAATTGGGAGGGCTCAAGTACCGAAGTCGAGCGGCAACAGGAGGCGGTCTCTGTCGCGCTCCAGTCCCTGGTGCCGAGGTCGTGGAGCGAGCTCGCGGCCAGGGGCGCCCCCTGAAGACTCCATCAAGCGGGACCAGATCTTCGCATGTCTTGTGTGCAGAAGCGCAACTCCGGATGCTCTTTCGATACAAGATCAAGACCGGCTGAGCGGCCCGCCTGGCGAGAGGTCGCGAAGGCCGAATTGGGCAGCAGTACGGTCCGTAATGGCCTCCCTCCGAGCCTCACGTACAAGGTGTTGAGAGGGCTTTCGGTTAGCTCCCCTTTCGCAGGAAAATTGCCTACGGACTGAGAGGGCGACGACGTCCGCCGGTATGCGGAGCGTCCGAGGTGCCAGTTCGGTTGCCGCCCAGGGGCCGTGGGCCCTTGGCAGGATGGAGGTGGTCCGCAAACGAACTACGGTGACATGCTGGCGCACCGATGATGGAACGGCTGAGCCGGGCCTGAGGCGGCCCCGCCAGTGGCGTGGGCTCGGTAGAGCGGCGGCTGCCGGGTAATGCGTCTCCAATCCTGTTGCTTGCGAATCGTATGCATCAGGTAACGGGGCCTGAAGCCGCCTCCCCTGGTGCCGGCCCGAGCTCCCAGTAGAATCGCTTGTTGTCCTTCCCCTTGTTGTCGAACTTGATTATGCGTGCGCAGCCGACCTCGGAGGTAGCACGAACGTGCGTCCCGCCGCACGCTTGAGCGTCGAAGCCGACGATTTCTATTATGCGAACCCTGCCATCGACGATCGGCGGACGGACCTCGAGAGTCCGCACCAGCTCCGGGCGCCCCCGGAACTCCTCCTCCATGATGAGACGCGCGTGGATCGGAAGCCTGCGCGCCAGGACGGCGTTCACCGCCTCCTCCAGTTCCGCGAGTCGATCACGGGTGAATCCATCGAGCTTGAGGTCGATCCGCGAGCGTTCCGGCCCGAGTTGCACTCCGGTGATGGCACCGCAGAATCGGTCGCGCGCCACGGCATTGACGACATGCATGAGACCGTGGGCGCGCATGAGAGTGTAGCGGTACGGCCAATCGAGCTCGCCCCGAACGGTGCTGCCCGAGGGGAAGTCGCACCCCACCCGATGCCACACCTAGCCGCCATCATCCTCCCGCACGTCCTCGACGCGCACCGTCTTCCCCCGGCGACTAGGTTCCCGAGGTCTGCTGGCTGCCCGCCGCCTCCGGGGTAGAATGCAGTTTGTGTTAGCGCGACCCACTCGTCGCGTCCCGCGGTGACCGTGGCCTCGAACGCGCGTAGGGATGGGTCAACGAGATAGAGCCTTTCCACCATGCTCCCAGTATAGGTGATGGGCGGCGGCAAGAGTCACGCCATCCCACGCGTGCCTCATTTCCTTCCCTCGCGAGCACGGTAGATGAGTCGCCGCTCTCCTGGGGGGCGCCGGGCCCACCCGCCGCACCGGGACCTCGTTCCCGGGCGAAAAGACCCCCACGTCAAGTGCGACCCAACGCGTCGGCATCGCCGTCAGGTGTGTGCGCCTTGCTGCCCTGGGGATCCACCTGGCGCGCCCGCGACTATGGGCCATGGAATTGGGTACGCGGCGCGGAAGGCACACGATCGGCCGGGGAGAACCCGGTCCATGCCACTCGCCGGCGCAGCGTGGGCCGATCCCAAGGCCCCCCTTCGGCGAACACCTCGCGGATGTAGCTCACAAAGGCTCGCCCCTTCGCCGAGCAGGAGCTGTTATTCCTCAAGTGCCTCGGGGGCTTGGGACGGAAACGGAAACAACATCCCCGGTTCTCGGGTCCATTCCAAAAGCCCGAGCTACGAATTGGCGCAGCGCCGTGCCGAAGTCCGGCTCGAACTTGTGTCGATAGACCATCGTCGTACCGATCTCGGCAGCCAAGACGGCGGACCGGTACTTGGACGGCAGCCGAGCTGTTCGTTCTCGGAACTCGGGGGTGTCGCGGAGGATGCGTGGAAGATGCGCGAGGAGTACGGACCGGTAGAGAGGTTCTTGATGGAGATGCGGGTTTGCCTCGAAGAACTCGAACAACCGTCCCTTGTTGGAGTTGATCTCGACGCTGATTGCCTCGGAGATATCGGTGAAGAGCTTGTCGGCCTCGGCTCGGTGGCGCCGGAAGATCAAGTGGGCCTCGTCCGCGGCCCGCCGCTCCAGGATCTCGATGACATCGCGGACATATTCCTCGCGATTGGCAATGAACTCCTGCTCGTCCAGGAGCAAGTTCCCGATGATCTCGTACGAGGACGAGATCACACCGCATTTGTTGGCCGAGGCATCGCGCAGCACAACGACGCCTGCTTCCTGGAGCAACTTGCGGGCGGCCGGGCTGATGAACGAGTTCGCACCCTCTACGATCACCCGCGCGCTCGGCTTCCCGTCCGGTCCCGAGAACTGGAGCCAGTTGCCCTCGTCGATGGTCTCCGGCCGTCCCCCGGCGGGGATGAAAATGTCCGCCGTCACGGTGAAGGGGAGATGGCTGTACTCGCGATGGAATTCGTCCAGCGTGACCCAGCTCTCCACCATGCCGCTCGACGTCATCTCAAGGCGCCGGTTCAGCTCCCGGAGCCCTTCCCTGCGCCTCGTGTTCCGAAAGAGTACGAACCCACCAGGCGAGAGCCTTGCGGGATCAAAAGCGGAGGCGTCCTCATGCAGGACGATGGCGCGGAGGGCCTCGTGGTCGAGCCCTTGCGGGTCGAACAACGCAGCGGTGCCGTCGAGCACCAAGCGGACGGCCATGCGCGGGCAGCGTTCCAGCAGGAGGTGGAGGCAATTACCGGCCACGTCGCCGTTGGGACCCCCCGTGAACTTCACGGTGAAGGCGTCCTTCCGAATATCGATCCCCAGATCGCGCATGGCAATGTCGGCGAAGGTGACCACCCCGCGGGAGGTGACGCCGTAGCGCTTGTGGTTGATGCCCGCCCGCTTGCTGGAGATGATGCCGGACCCCAGGATGTATCCCCGGCTGATCGAGAGCTCAGCGATGGCCTCGATCATCTCGTCGTGCATGTTCTCGTCGGGCCCGAGTTCGATGGGCTCTTCCTCTCGGTAATAGTCGACCACCCGCTCGTCCCGAGGCCTGCCGTCCTTCGTCACGAAGATGTCTAGGAAGGCGCTCGTGAAGTCGCGTTGCTGCTGGTGAAAACCACGGTTCACCTCCGGGGTCGTCTCGGCCCCGGGTGCCCAGAGGACGCAGACCAGCTTGGATCCACCCTCGTAGATGTCCTTGTTCTTGAGGTGCTGGGTGTGGGCCAGCACGTAGGTTTCTCGGAAGAGAGTGTTGGCGACGGTGACGTAGTCGTCCCGGGTGCGGGTGAAGATGGTCCGCCACCCTCCACGGGCGATGTCGGCGAACCCGACGTGGTAACCGAGGCCGCTCCGTCCGTAGAAGAAAGTGACCCGGAACGGCCGTTCCTTGGGCAGATCGGCCGTGAAGGTCGCTCCCAGGTCCTCGAGGTAGCGGGGGTCGAGGCGGAATGCGAGGGCGTGCTTCTCCGGGATGAAGTAGTTGGTCTTGAGCGTCCGCCGGATGAAGGTGAGTGCGACCTGGAACACGGATCGGCGAAAGTCGTCCAGCATTCGGTGGCCCGTGTTGTAGTCGGCCAGCTCCTGTTCTACTTGCGTCCGTTCAGCCTCGAAGCGGGCCTCTCGATCGGGCAGGTGGGGGTCGAATCGGGTCTCGAAGAGCCGTACCAGGCGGAGCGCGATCTCCGGGTCGGAGTGGAAGGCACGTACCACGTCCTCGAAGGTGTACCGATGCGGCTGGTTGTGGGCGCAGCTGGTGTGACAGAAGCCGATCATGGAGTTGACCAGCGCCGCCTCCTCGCCGTTCATGACTCCGGTGAGCACGAGATCCCGATATG
>Ga0335071_10002320_pt1 | contig 20375 bp, 19 predicted proteins | sample Lox_Sample_15_FD_206724 | JGI IMG/M metagenome (GOLD analysis project Ga0335071, IMG submission 206724) | Soil microbial communities from Loxahatchee National Wildlife Refuge, Florida, United States - Lox_Sample_1.5 | ecosystem: Environmental > Terrestrial > Soil > Wetlands | place: USA...
GGCGAAGCAGGTGATGTAATCCGGCGATGTCCAGGGTATCTTGTACGTGTGGGACGAATCCCAGCTCACGGTCAGAGCGTAGTGCCGTATGTTCAAGGTGGTCACCCAGAAGGTGTTGTTGGATGTGTCGGTGCCCGCCCTGTTGTTGTCCACGACCCTGATCCAGTAGTACGCGCTCGGGGTGTAAGTCAGGTTCGCGTAGAACGTGCCGTCTGATGTCCACGAGACGTCGGTCAGGTTCAGCCAGGTCGTGTTGTCGACCGAGTACGCCAGGCGGAAGCTTTCTGCTTGCGCGCCGCTCACGTGACCGGTGAAGGTCATGTTGTGGTTGGCTCGGACCGCATTCGGGATCTGCCAGACCCAACCCAGCTGCCTCGTCTGCACAAACGTTGTCGTGACGTTGACGAAGTCGAAGTGCACCGTCCTGCCTCCAGCATCATTGTCGGTGAACCTCACCTTCATGTTCTGGACAGCGGAGTAGGTAAGGGAACCCTGGGGCAGATTGAACGATGCGTAGCGGTAGGCAGTGTCCCCTGCGACCGGCTGGACAGTCGAGTTGTAGAAGGTCGTCCCGTCAATCGAATACTGCAATTTCCCAGTGCCAGCGTATCCGGAGTCGACCTTGAATTTCGTGTAGATCGTGGCTTTGGCGACAGTACATCCAGTGTACTTCGGATCGAGGGTCCAGTAAGTCACATACATCGTTTTGGACGGACCGACGTTGAAGTCGACGCTGTTGTTCGTCATCAGATCGTTGATGTTGCTGCCGGTCGTGTCGCTGGCGCTTAGCATGCTAGGAATAGCCGCGGTCGGCGTATAGTTCAGGTAGCGCTCGGTCAGCTGCTCGGGCGGACCCGTGACCCTGCTTGCGGTTGTGGACGCGTTCCACTTGTATTCATATTGGGCCGTGGAGGTCACTTGATCCCGGGCTCCCGGTACAGTGTAAATCACGTACAGGTCCTTGCCGACCGTGTTGGAGCGGACGATATCCGGGTACCCGTCGAGGTTCATATCGGCCACGCGCACCCTCGGGATGTATTGCACGTGGTCCCAGGGGTTGGAACATTCCGCCGATGGCATCGCAGGTAGGTTGCGGACCGAGGCAGCGGTGCCGAATGCGTTGTTCTCGTGCGCGCGGACGTCTCCGCTGGACTTCGCCCATTGGTTCATCCAGACGGTGGTCGCTCCCGTCTCGTAGACGGCGACGATGTCCGGGTATCCGTCCTGGTCGAAGTCGCCGCAGGCCAGGTCCATCGCCGCTGGGTTGGTGTTCTTGTTGGCGGCATTGGCTGCCACCCACGAGTCGGTCGAATAGAGCGTCGTCCTGGTCCAGTTGCCATCGTTCCAGAACACGTAGATGCCGCGGTTGAAGTACATTCCGTAGGAGTTCGTTGCGTCCGCGGAGCCAGCGCTGGTAGCTGTTGAGTACACGACGACATGCAGGAAGCTGGCTACGATGTCCCCCTTGCCGTCATGGTTCAAGTCGGCGACCGCGATGGCTCCACAAAGCTCGTTGGTGCAGGTGTAAGAGTCCTCGAACGAGCCGCCATTGTCGCGGGTCGCGAATACGCTAACGTCTTCGTTGGGATTCCCCTGGTCGGTTCCACCTGCTGCCTGCAGCCCGGAGAGTGCGTCGAAGGGCATGCTGATCCCGCGCCCTGACGACCATGCGCTTCCGTCCGCCTTCTGGTTCTCGTACCACACGAGATTCGCGTAATTGGGGTCCTGGCAGCCAATGACGACGTCATTTCTACCGTCGCCGCTGATATCGGCTAGAGCGATTCCGATGCAGCCCTGGTTGGGTTCGGGGTCGATCACTGTCTCATCCCACTGCGTGCCGCCGGCGTACCAGGAAACCTTGTTGCTGCTCCAAGTAGCGCCCGAGGCCGACCAGGTGAAGCTCCCAGAACCAACGGTCGCGACGAGGTCGGTGGTGCTGAGCGGAGCGGTGACGTTGATCTGAGCCGTTAGGTCGTTGTACACCTCAGCGGTCGTGCTGCCTGAACCGGTGTCGCTGAATTGCAGTATCTTGATCGTGTACGCGTTCTTCCTTGGGAGCCACCATCCCTGGTAGGCGTCTTTCAAAACCGTGTACATCGTATACTGGCCATTCTTGGTGTTCTCATACCCCGGCGTTGGGCTGGTGCCAGAGGTCTTGAACAGCGAGCTGATCGGAGCAGAGTAGTACGGTGGGTTTGTGTAGGATGGCGGGACTTTCTGAATGATATATCGGCCCGTGTAGTCCGAAACCTCGAAGTCGCTCATGTAGACTGTGTTGCTGTAAAGATCCACGTCTTTCGTCACAATCCGAACGTAGACCGTGTCGGTGTGGTTGAAATTGCTTGTCTTGACCAGCACGCCGTTCTTGAGAGCATACGTGTCGATCCTCGGATAGATGACCCCACCCACCACTATGTTGTCTGCAAGATTGATGATCGTTCCAGACGAATCCTTGAGCTTGATCGCAATTGGATACGAGTATGGGTCGCTAGGCGCGCTGAAGTTGAATATGTAGCGATGGAACGTTCCGTATATGCCTCCATACTGGAAGGCGTTCGTCGTATCCGTCGGAGGCGTCAGTGCCTGACCCGTAATCGGGTGGATCAGGGTGAAGGAGTCATCGAGCGCCAAGTTGGCTAGCGCGTCCGAATAGACCTCGATGAGCACCTGCTGGCCTGGGTTGAAGTTCTTTGTGATGACCATGTCCGCCTGGCGGCGGATGTAGTAGAAGGTTGTTCCGACCGGCTGACCGGCCTCACCACCGCTCGCATCGGGCGGGTAGGTACCGTTCACGAGGTAGCTCGAATAGTTGTAGAATGGACCGTATTGGCTGGAGCTGCCGCCGGAGGTGGGCTTGACCTGCAATACCAGAGTCAGCCTTCCGACCGCGGTGTGCCCCTTCGCATCGGTGGCATTGAACACTACCGTCTGGCCGTTCCAGGAGGTGAGGGAAGTGTACGGTCCGACCGTGAAGATCCCGTCGTTGTTGGCATCGGACATCCTCACTGAAGTGAGGCCCAGAGGTGTAAGGTCCGCGTAGACGCTGTTCTGAACCAAGTCGCCGTCGAGGTCGGTGACGGTGACGTAGAACATTATCGGATCACCAATGTACGAGGGCTGAGGGGTGGTTCCTCGATCCCCGATCATCGGTGGAGTCCCGCTTCCCGGAGAACCGCCGGTCAGCGTCGAAGACCAGACTTGCGAGTTCTTGACTTTGTCAATGATCATTACTTGGATGGAAGGCGCGGGATTGGATCCTAGGGGTTTGGTGAAGTGGTAATTCCAAACCATCCCGGTGGTCCAGGTGGTCGCGATTCCACCACTGGATAAGTATACGCTACGGAAGGCACCGTCGACCCAAATGTAGACGGAGGTGGAGGAGTTGCTCAGCGGTTGACCGCCTTTGAATGTCAAGTTGATGTATACGTCCATGGGCGCGGCCGCATGGGGCACTACCGCCACCTGCGAAGAGAAATCGGCGTAAGAGTTCTGTTGCGGTGATGGCATGTTCGTGACGTATATCATTATGCTCGAGAACAGAGTGACCGTTATTCCGAGGATCAGGATGTTGCCGATGATATCGGACACTCCACGCCGATTGAGGCGGAACTTGCGTTTGGGCTGATGCATCTAGCGACCTCCAATCAAGGGTAGGCTACGCTGCCACCGGACTAGCTCTACCCCCGGGTGTATATAAAATAGCTATGTGGTAATTACCGGCAAAAGCTCCTCAGAGATTGTGTCCAGGAGCTGAATGCGCAGGTGCGCTTGAGATGCCTTGTTTGCTAATGCTGTCGCTCAAGTTATATGCGGCCGTCACGATTGTCCGGAACGAATGCCCTTCCTTCCTTTGCGCGATCGCGCGATCCTGCACTTCTACGGCGAGAGAAGAGCGGCGCTCAAGGGGAAGCCCTCCGAAGCTTCGACCCAAGAGGGGATCGCATCGGCGTTGGGGGTGAACCGCACACACGTTACGAGAACTCTCAAGCCCCTCGTCGAAGACGGGCTGCTGCAGCGACAGAAGGGCCACGTTGAGGGCAAGGAGCGAAGGCTGATCCACTACGAGCTGACGCCCCTTGGCCTCGAAAGGGCAAAGGCGATCATCGCAGGCATTCAATCTGAGACGGTCGAGGTGATCGAGCCGGCAGGAAGTCGCCAGACTCGCATCGCAGAGCTGTTGGAGGACCGGCCTGATCTCGACGTCCTCGCGGTGGCGGATGCCATCGGCGGCTCGATCAAGCTACTGCCGGCCAAGAGGGTCGTGGTTGCGAACTCGCCGCCCACCCTTGAATTGTTCTTGGATAGGCGCGAAGAAGTCGCCGAAGCAGAATCATTCGCCTCGGGAAAGGCGAACTTGCTCGCGGTCTACGCCAACTATGGATATGGCTCGACGACCTTCCTCAAGCACGTCGCCCTGCGAATTTGGAAGTCGCACCTGCTCTGGCACGACCTGGAGAAGGACCCGACACCGAAGGGGTTGAACGATGCCATTCGTTCGTTTGCCGATCAACTCGGGCTCCAGGGGGACGTGAAGCGGCTTACCGACGAAGAGGCGCTGATCTGCATCGACGGCTACCATGACGTGAGCCAGGAGATGGTGGACGTTCTTTTCGAACTCAACTTGGGGCTCAGAGGAGGAAGGGCGAAGATGGCCGTGGCGATGCGCGAAGAGACTCCCTCGTACAATCGATTCTTCGGGAGGGAGGACGTCGACGCGGGCAATGCCGTCGAGGTGCGCCTCCATCGGATGGACGACGAGACGTCGCGTGAGCTGATGGGCGACGTGATCGATGATGAGGCTTTCAAGGTCCTTCAAATGCTCACCAAGGGGCAGCCGCTGGCGATCGTCCTGGTCCGGAACGGGGACGAGGAGGGCCTTCGCAAGATCAGACAGAGCGAGGAAGCGAGATTCATGATGCATCTTCGAAGCCGAGTTCTGAAGACTTGACCGATCTCCGCTCGCGCTCAGTACTCGATGCCCTTGCGCGCGAGCAATCCCGAGTCGTAGGGATGCTTGCGCAGGCACATCTCGGTCACGAGATCCGCCTCGTCGGTGAAAGCCTTCGGGGCTCTGCGGCCGGTGAGCACCACCTCGACCTCGGGCGCCCTCGAACGCACCACCTCGAGCACCTCATCCGTCGCTAGCAACCCGAAATCCGCTGCCAGAGTGACCTCGTCCAGCACGACGAGGTCATAGTCGCCAGAGGTCAGCGCCTTCTTCGCCCTCTCAAGCCCCGATTTCGCCAGGTGAACGTCCTCATCGGTGTGCTTTCCCTTGCGGAACAGCTTGTCCCTTCCGAATTGGAACAGATCGACGCCTCCCATGCGCCTAAGCGCTTGGATCTCGCCGTAGTCCTCGCCGACCTTCATGAATTGGATCACGCAGATGCGCAGCCCTCGCCCCCACGCCCTCAGCACCAGGCCGAACGCCGCGGTCGTCTTGCCCTTCCCCTCCCCGGTGTAGACGTGCACAAGGCCGAGACCGGACGCCATCGACTCGGGATTGGAGGAGCTGCGAGAAAAAGGTGCGCACGAGGTGCGAATATGATTTATGCTGGGGGCACCGATGCCCGTTCGTGTTGGAGATCGAGGTCAAGGTGCCGGTGAAGGACCTGAAGGCCCTGGAGCAGCGTTTGAAGCGCCTCGGAGCGAGGGATTTCGGCACGTCCTATCAGAGAGACGTTTACTTCGCGCACCCAGGCCGGGATTTCGCGGTCACGGACGAGGCGCTCCGCCTCCGCGTCGACAACGACCTCAGCCTAATCACGTACAAGGGTCCGAAGGTCGACGCCGACACCAAGACCCGCGAGGAGCTCGAGGTCTCGGTCTCCTCCGTCGAGGTCATGACGCAGGTGCTCGAGCGCTTGGGCTTCCGCCCCGTGCTCATGGTGTCGAAGAAGCGCGTGGTCCTCGGATTGAGGGGGCTGTCGGTCTGCCTCGATACGGTCGAGGGGCTCGGGGATTTCGTGGAGTTCGAGTACGACGATGAAGATCTGGCAGAAGGAAAGAGAAGAATCGAGGAGCTGATGGGCGAGCTCCACCTCAAGGGGAATGAGCGCCGCTCCTACCTCGAGCTACTGCTTGAAAGGCAGGCCTCGAAGCCAACCAGTTGATGCGTTCTATCGGGGACTATAGCGACTTGATCTTGTCCACGACGAAATCCTTGATCTTCGGGTCGTCTGGGATTGTCACGGACTTCTTGAACCGCTCTGTGCCGTCCGGGAGGTAATACCCCCTGGAGAGCGAGATGAACTCGTTCTCACCGTCGTCGGTGATCGCCTTCTTGCGGGCAACCTCAATGAAGTTGTTCCTTCCAAAAGGGATCTTCTCGGCATTTATCGTTACAAAATCCACCTTCTTGCCCGGTGCCTCTTCGTCCATTGCAGTGCCTCCTAAGTCGGCATCTCCGAAGCGGAAGGTTCGCTATTAAAAGTTTCTACCTTCGCGCAGCCTACGCGAGACTGGCTATTCGTGGGCATTGGAGCTGACGCACTGGCAATGCCGAGAGCGACACCTAGATATATCGCCCTTGGGTTTGGACGGGGGATGAGCGCCGCACCGCCGGCTCCGAGCTCGCGCTTCTGCCCAAACTGCGGGCTTCCGCTCTCGGAGGAAGCGAACTTCTGCCCTCACTGCGGCAGGAACGTCGGCTATGGGGCGGCATACTTCGCTCCACCGCCGCCGCAGACGGGCGGCTCGTTCGACAACACGATCAGGAGCATCGGGGTGGCCGTGGGGGCCTACGCCTCGCTTGCGATGATTGTGCTCCTCGTCATCGATGTCGGTGTGCTGATCTGGGGCATGAGCGTTGTGCTCCCGATAGCCGCGGACCCAACGCATGGCACGCTGCTCTACCTGATCCTACCCGTACCGCATCCGATCGTCGGCATCGTCAATGCAAACGGCGTCTGGTTCGGGGTCTATTTCATCCTCGTGGTGGCCGGGATCGTAGCCTCGGTCGCCTGGACCTTCTACCGCAGCGCGAAGCCGCTCTGGAAAGAGCTGTCGATCGAAAAGCCGAAGGATGGGCACAGCCCGATCTACAGCATCACCACCCTGTTCATGGCCGTGATGACCGTGAACCTCGTCTACGTGTTCCTGGTATTCCTCTTCAACGTTCAGACGAGCACTCCGGACTTCGGGACGAGGGAACTGTGGCAGCTGCTCTTCGCCTTTGCGAACGCCGCGGTCTGGGAGGAACTGGTCATGCGGGTCCTCTGGCTGGGCGTGCCGTTGCTGATCATCGCTCTGCTGACCAAGCGCGCCAAGAACTACAAGCAATACTTCTTCGGAGGGGGTGGGACCTTCGGCACCTGGGAGGCCGTGTTCATTTTCATTTCCGCGGGCCTGTTCGCCTACGGGCACACGGAATACTGGGACGCGTTCAAGATCATCCCCACCTTCGCGTCGGGGATCGCTTTCGGCTATCTCTTCATCCGCTACGGCCTCTACGCATGTGTCGTGCTGCACTTCGCCGTCGATTACTACGACATGCTCGGCACATCCCTCAACTCGCTCTCGATCCAGGTGATCTCCGGGCTGGCCCTGATAGTGTTCGGGATAGTGGGCATCCCATACCTGCTGGCCTATACGAGGCGCATCGTCCTCTTCCTGACCAGCGGGGACCTAAAGCCGAAGGCCACTCCGAGTGCGGCAAGCAAGGGATTCCAGGCAGCGAGCGCTCCGCCGACCGTGCCGAATCCATTTCCCTATCGCCCGGGAACGTTCTTCACGTGCGCGCGCTGCGGCAATCATGAAGCGTCTCTGAGGGACGGACAGTGGGAATGCGCCCGCTGTGGCTTCAAGCAATGATCATCGCGAGGCCAGAAGATTGCGGACGCGGTCGCGGGAGATCACAGCCTCATCGAGGGAGCGCGCCTCCAGCACGAGGTTGCCTTGATAGCCCGAGAGGGCCTCGAGCACGTGCTTGAAATCGATGTTGCCTTCGCCCACTGGCAGATGCGCGTCGCGGTCACCCAGGTTGTCGTGCACATGCACGTTCGCGAACCGGCGCTTGTGCTGCAGCCATGAGTCAATTGAGCCGGTGGTGTTCGCGTGCCCGACGTCGAAACAGATGTCCATGTCCAGGCCGTCGAGCAGCGGGAACAGTTCTTCGGGGGTTCGACCCATGGTCATCGCGCCCATGCTGGGCATGTTCTCGAGCGCAACTCGGACCCCCGCGTCGCGAGACGCAGCTTCGATCTGGCGAAGCGAGTCTCTCGTCTTCTCGAAGACGGACGGTTTGTCGAGCAGTCCCAGCGGGGAATAGAATCCAGGATGAACGGTGTAGACGGAGATGCCGAGGCGACCGGCGGCATACAGACCGTTCGTGAGCTCTCTGACCGAGGCCTCCCTCATGCGCGGGTTGAGCGAACCAATATTGATGTCGCTCAGCGGCGCGTGCGCCGAGAACTTCAGGTTGTAGGAGGACGCCGCGTCCAGGAACTGCTTCTCGATTGTCGGCAGAAAGTGGCGCCCTTCGCCAACGATCTCCCAAGAATCGAACTCATTGCTCACGAAGCCAAGCGCCATCTCGAAGTCCAACAGCGAGAAAACCGGCGAAGAAACGGAGATCACGTTCAAACCTCCTCGCCATTCACCGTCACCGGCGCGACCTCGTTGATGAGCGATGGAAGATCCTCCGATTCGACCGACACCTCTATGCTACCAAGCGGCACCCTTTCCTCGACGAAGCTGACCTTGTCAACGAAGGCGACCTGCTTGTTCAATCGGAAGGAGGTCTCGTTGCCAGAGGCGCCTCGGAGCAGCATCTTGCGCGTGGAATCGAGGATGCGCTGGTTGCGGACAAGCTGTTTGAACCGATCGAGCGTGCCAGAGCGCGCGATGAAGCCCCCTTCGTAGTCCTCGACTAGAGCGTCGGGGAAGATGTTGAGGAGCGCGCGCTTCACCTTCTCGGGATCCTCCGTCGGGAAGCGACGCACGCGTGCGGTGACCAATGGCATGCGCTCGGCATGCCGGACGAAGTATTTAAAAGGCAACGCCTCTTCCTAGGAGACCGGATGCGGAACGATGTTTTGGAGCAGCTAGCCGACGAAGGTATCCTGCTCGAGCCAGAGGCTGCGGAGTTCGCGATGGGTCAGAAGGACCCGGTCGCGTTCGTTCGCAACGCGATCATGGCGATGTCGCAGCAGCCGCTCGTGATCTCGTTGCAGGACCTTAGGGAAGCGTTCTGCGCTGCCCCAGAGTCCCCCGCATGCCCACCCTCGCCCCCTCCCGCCAAGGAGAACGTGAACCGCAAGGAGGTCAAGGTCATTCGCGACGTCAGCGGCAACTCGACCTGCGAGGGGAACATTATCGACTTCGCGCGCTACTTCAACGACCGCTTTCAAACGATCAAACGCATGCTGATGAGGCGCCACGATCTGGCTGGCTGCGTTCCCGTTCCGAAGGCCCTCAAGCTCGACCGTGAGGTCCGCATCGTGTGCATCGTGAACGATGTGCGCACGACCAAGAACGGGCACAAGATGCTCGAGGTCGAGGACGACGAAGGCAAGTGCTTGGCCCTCATCATGAAAGATTCCCCGTTGATCAACGAAGCAATCGTCCAGGACGAGGTGATCGGGATAACTGGAAAGAACTCGCGCAAGAGCGAGATGATCGTGGTCGAGGAAATCGTTCGACCCGACGTTCCTTTGCGCGGGTCGATGGCGCCCTCCGATTCCACCTCACAAGTGGCGTTCGTCTCCGACGTGCACGTGGGCTCGAACACCTTCCTCAGACCCCAGTGGGACAGGATGGTGAAGTGGGCGAAGAGCGAGGGGAGGAAAGAGGGCCTGGAGTACGTCATCGTCTCCGGTGACTGCGTCGACGGCATCGGGATCTTCCCGGATCAGGAAGAAGAGCTCGAGATCGAGGACATTTTCGAACAGTACCGCCTGCTCACCGAGCTGCTCAAGGAGTTCCCGGACTGGGTGCGCATCGTCGTGCAGCCGGGAAACCATGACGCGGTGAGACCGGCGGAGCCGCAGCCGGCGTTCACCGGCGAGATTGCGAAGATGTTCGATTCGAGCGTGCAGCTGATCGGCAATCCCTGCTACCTCGAGATCGAAGGAAGATTGATCCTATCGTACCACGGACGCAGCATGGACGACTGGGTGAACGCAATTCAAGGGATGACGTACGACAATCCCCTTGAGGTCATGAAGGAGATGCTGAAGCGCCGGCACCTCGCGCCCATCTACGGCGGCAAGACGCCGATCGCGCCGGAGAAGAAGGACTACCTGGTCATCGACCCGGTGCCTGACGTCTTCGTGACTGGTCATGTTCATGGCGCAGGCATATCAGAGTACCGCGGGGTGAGATTGATAAATGCCTCGACCTGGCAGGCGCAGACCTCTTTCCAGCGCATGCACAACTTCCATCCGAATCCAGCTAAGCTTCCGCTGTTGCACTTGGGCACCGGAAAAGTCGTGATGAAGGACTTCAACTGAGCTCAGAACCATCCGGCCCAGTGCGCCATGATGAGCGCGTATCCGAGCGCGAGCATGAATATCGAGAGCCAGGTGGCGATTCGCATCCACTTCGCCAGTCGCTTGGGATCCGAGACGACGTCCTCGATGACGCTCATTTCGCCGCCTCGGCCGCGGACTTCTGCTTGATGCGCTTGAGGCGGAAGATGTTCTCCCTTTCCATCTCCTCAAGGCGCAGCTGGATGAATGCGGCGCTCTCCTTCAGCTCTGGGATCACCTTGTACTCGAGCGCGTTCACCCGGCGCTTGGTCTTCTCGATCTCGTCCAGCAGGCGCTTCATCGTGGTCTCGATCTCCGCCGCCTGCACGACCGTCTCGGTCAGGTTCTCGAATGCCTTCGCCGCTTCGTCGATGTGCGTCGAGGTGCCGATGACGCCGTAACCGCGAGCGTCGGAGGTCGCCCTCAGGCTGGTCGCCTCGATCTCCGGCACCACCAGGCCCATGATGTTCTTGGAGCGCAGAGCGACGTCCGGATGAGACTTCAGCGCGAACGCCGCGGACGTGACCGCTATGGCACCGTCCACCGCCTTCGCCACCGCAATGCGCTGCTTCGCCGCTTCGTAGTCGCGGTTCACGCGCACGCGGATCTCCTTCGCCTCCTCGAGGATCTTGAAGAACTCCAGGATCAGGCCGTCCCGCTTCATCTTCAGGATCTTGTACCCTGCCTGGGATAGCTTGATCCTCCTCTTGATCTCGAGGAGTTCGGACCTTGTCGGCTTTACGTCCTGCTTAACCATGATCTAGCACCGTTCAAGCGGCGGTCTTGTGCGCCGGGTGGTACTTCTCGATCCACTTGCGGTCGATACGGGTCAGTTGGTTCTCCGGGAGGTTCGAGAGCAGGTCCCACATCAGGTTGAGGGTGGTCTCGATGTCGCGGTCCTCCTCCCTGCCCTGGCGCACGAGGCGCTTCTCGAACAGGTCGGCGAAGTCGAGGAACTTGCGGTCGCGCTCCGACAGCGAGTCCTTGCCGACGATGGCGACGAGGCCACGGAGATCGCGACCTTCCGCGTAGGCGGCGTAGCACTGGTCGGACACTGACTTGTGATCCTCCCTCGTTCTTCCTTTCCCGATACCGGAGTCCATGAGCCTGCTGAGCGACGAGCCTACGTCGATCGGCGGGTAGATGCCCGCGCGGTGCAGCTCGCGCTTCGCCACGATCTGGCCCTCGGTGATGTAGCCAGTGAGGTCCGCGATCGGATGCGTGATGTCATCGCCCGGCATCGAGAGGATTGGGATCTGCGTGATGCTTCCCTTCTTGCCCTTGATGCGTCCTGCTCTTTCGTACAAAGTCGCGAGGTCGGTGTACATGTATCCAGGATAGCCGCGGCGACCGGGCACTTCCTCACGCGCGGCGCCGATCTGCCTCAGCGCCTCGCAGTAGTTCGTGATGTCGGTCAAGATGACGAGCACGTTCATGTCGAGTGTGTATGCCAGGTACTCCGCCGTCGTCAGTGTGAGCCTCGGCGTGATGATGCGCTCAATGGCCGGGTCGTCGGCGAGGTTCATGAACACGACCGCGCGCTTCAGTGCGCCGGTGCGCTCGAAGTCCTTCATGAAGTACTGCGCCTCTTCGCTGGTAATGCCCATCGCACCGAACACCACCGCGAACTCCTCTTCCTTCCCGAGCACCTTCGCCTGCCTGGCGATCTGCAGCGCGATGTCGTTGTGCGGGAGACCGGAACCGGAGAAGATCGGCAGCTTCTGTCCGCGGACGAGAGTGTTCATGCCGTCGATGGTCGAGATGCCCGTCTGAATGAACTCGCGCGGGTTGTCCCTCGCCCAGGGGTTAATGGCCGCGCCGATGATCTCGAGGCGGTCGTCGGGGACGATCTTCGGGCCTCCGTCAAGCGGTTCTCCAGAACCGGAGAGGATGCGCCCGAGCATGTCCTGCGATACCGGCATCTTGAGCGTCTCGCCGAGGAAGCGAGCTCCCGCGGCGCGCTCGATGCCGGACGTGCCTTCGAACATCTGGATGACGACGGTGTCGTGCGAGGAATCGAGCACCTGCCCGCGGCGCTCCTCGCCGTTTGGCAGAGTCACGACCGCAATCTCGTTGTAGCCCACCGGCTCGGTCTTCTCGACGAACACCAGCGGTCCCGCGATCTGCGAGATTGTCTTGTACTCCTTGGTCGTCATCTACTTCCCTCCTAGGGTCTCGAAGGCCTTGTCCATCTCATTGTTGATGTCCACCAGCTCCTGGTCCACCTTCTCCTCGAACTTCGACTTGCCGAGGCGGGTCCTCAGGGGCATGTTGGCGATGCTCTCCACGAGCACCTCGCGCTCCACCGCCTTCTTCGAGAGGTCACCGAATCGCTTGATCGTCTTTATGACGGCATACTGGCGGCTCATCGGGCAGTACGTGTCCACCGCGTGGTACGCGTTCTGCTGCAGCACGATCTCGCGGATCATCCTCGCGACCTCGAGGGTGAGTTTCTGCTCCTCGGGGAGCGCATCCGAACCGACCAGCTGCACGACGTCCTGGAGCTCTGCCTCCTTCTGCAGGGTCTCCATCGCCCATGCTCGCAGCTCCGGGAAGTCCTGACCGACGTTTTCTCGGTACCATGCGTCCAGGGTGCCGGTGTAGAGCGAGTATGAGGTGAGCCAGTTGATCGCCGGGAAGTGCCGGCGTTCGCGGAGCTTGGTGTCGAGCGCCCAGAACACGCGCACGATGCGCAGCGTTCCTTGCGTGACCGGCTCCGAAAGGTCTCCGCCAGGCGGGGAAACCGCGCCGACGACCGAGACCGATCCGACTCCGCCGCTCTTCGTCTCCGCGCGCCCGGAGCGCTCGTAAAACTCCGAGAGCCTCGCAGACAGGTAAGCGGGGAAACCCTCCTCGCCAGGCATCTCTTCGAGCCTTGACGAGATCTCTCTCATCGCCTCCGCCCAGCGGGAGGTCGAATCAGCCATCAAAGACACATCGTAGCCCATGTCGCGGTAGTACTCCGCGACGGTCATTCCCGAGTACACGGACGCTTCTCGAGCCGCGACCGGCATGTTGGAGGTGTTGGCGATGAGCACCGTCCGGTTCATGAGCGGCTTCTTGCTCTTCGGGTCCTCGAGCTCGGGGAAGAGGGTGAGCACCTCGGTCATCTCGTTTCCGCGTTCGCCGCATCCGATGTAGACGACGATGTCCGCGTCGGACCACTTGGCGAGCTGCTGCTGCGTGACCGTCTTGCCCGTACCGAACCCACCGGGGATGGCGGCGGTGCCTCCCTTGGAGATCGGGAACAGGGTGTCAAGAATGCGCTGGCCGGTCAAGAGGGGGATGTCCGGCATGAGCTTCTTGTGCACCGGGCGACCGAAACGCACCGGCCACTTCTGCATCATCTTGACTTCGTGACCGCCCACGACCGCGATCAGCTCGTCGACGGTGAAGCTGCCTTCCTTGATCGAGTCCACGGTGCCGTTGACGCCGTTGGGAATCAGGATGCGGTGGGTGAAGTTGCGCTCCGGGGCGGTACCGATGATCATGCCTTCGGTCACCTTGTCGCCCTTCTTCACAACGGGCGTGAACTGGTATTTCGCCTTGCGGTCCAGTCCCGGCGCCGCGACGCCGCGCTTGATGAAGTCGCCCATCGACTCCATGAGCACCGGCAGAGGCCTGAGGATGCCGTCGTACACGCTTCCGAGCAGACCCGGTCCGAGCTCGGCCACGAGCGGCAGCCCGGTGGACGTGCAGGGCTCCCCTGGCCGGATGCCAGAGGTATCCTCGTACACCTGGATGACCGTCTTGTTGCCGACGATCTTGATGACCTCACCCATGAGCTTCTCGTGCCCGACCTGGATGACATCATACATCTTCGGAGAGATGCCAATCGCCGTAACGACCGGTCCCGCCACCCTGTTTATCTCGCCTACGTTTGCCATATTACCCCTCTTCAGCTCTTGTACAAGTCAACGCCAATCGCTCTCTTCACCTTCTCACGAAGGTCGCTGCCCTCGCCCTTGCCGACCGGCACCACGACCGGGGCGATGGAATCGAGGGCCTTCCTCCGGACCGTCGCCGGAAGCTGGTCTAGATCGGCGGCCGGCACTGCTAGGACGCCGATGGTCGAGTCCGCGAGCAGCTCCACGAGCGTACTCTCGAACCTCTCTCTTGTGACTGCGTGAATGCGCTTGATGCCGGCGAGCCTGAACCCGAGCACGAACTCGCTGTCCCCTAATACCGCGATGTCCATCAGACCACCAGCAATCTCTTGATCGTATCCGGGTCCAGGCCGCTCTCCTTGCAGCGCGCCACGATCCGTATGTTGTCAACCTCTGTCTTCTTGCGAATGATATAGTCGATGATGGGAAGCACCGACAGCGGATAGAGGTGAGAGAACTTCTCCGCCTGTCGTATCTGATACTTCTTCAACGCGAGCGTCACATCGTCGAGCGAACTGCTCGTCTTCGCCTTCTCAAGGGCATCCTTGATCTCCTCGTAGAACGAGAGCCTGGTGAGCTCCTGCAACAGCGCATCATAGCCTTCCACGGGCAGCAGCCGCTCTAGCTGCGCCATCGGCAGCTCGTCGCCGCCCTCGATCATGAAGGGAGCGATCTTGTCCGGCCCAAGGCCCTCGCGCTTGAGCTTCAGAAGGGTCATGAGGTTCGTTGCGTCGATCTCTCTGCGCACGTAGGCAAGAAGCAGCCTCTCCGCGTGGGACCTCGGGCTGATCGACTCGATCAGGCGCCGATAGTACACCTTGTCCAGGTAGTCCTCGATCGCTGACAGCTGTCCAGTGGTCTGGTAGGACGAGACTATCTCTTCGGGCAGAAAGATGCTCACCATCTTCTCCGCGCCCTCAAGCACCTCCGCCACCGTCTCCATCGCGAGCAGCGCGCTGAGGTCCTCCTCCTTTAGCTTGCCCGCGGGCACGAGGTCCTCGCGGATCTCATCGAGGGTCGCCTTGGAGTGCTTGCCACGGACGACCGTCTTCACGTTCCAGATGTCCCAGCGCTCGAGATAGCTGCTCACCATTTGACGCAGCTCCCCCTTTGTGAAACCGAGCACAGCGCCGTACACCCTTGCCAGGTTCCTGCTCATCCCCAGCTCGATGAGGTTCACTCCCTCGTACTTGGTGGCGAGCTCAGTCATCTCCGCGTTGTATTGCGTTTCTCCGAGGAAGCGGCTGATCTCGTTCAGGTCCATGTTCAGGAGCTTTGGATAGCTCTCCTTGGTCAGCAACTGGCTCTTCTTGGCTCTGACCCTAGCGCAGGCGTACGGGTAGTTGCCCTTGCTGCCAAGGAGGTAGGCCATTGCTTCACCCGAACAGGATGTTCGACACGTTCTTCAGCTCTCTTTCCCAAACACCCTCGAGAATCGCCTTGAAGGTGTAGTCGATCCGGACCGACCCGTCCTGGCTCTCGAGCACGAGGCCCGGACCCATTACGGTCTCCTCGATCTTGACGCCGGGCTTCGGCGTTAGCAGCTTGCTCTCCCCGACCGGGCAGTACACATTCCCTCCGGGAATGACCTTCTGACCGAGCTCGAGGATCCTGTTGTAAAGCCGAGACTTCTCCGAGGCGCTCATCGCGGCGATCTCCGCGTTGACTTCCTGCAGCGTTCGGTCCAGCATCTCCTTCTTCGCGTTGAGCACGATGCGCTTCTCCTCGAGTTCGGCGCTGGATATCTCTTGCTGCCTGAGCCTGCGGACGGCGTCCTCCGTCTCCTTCTCTTTCGCCTTCCTCTTTGCGGAGACGGTATCCTGGGCCGCCGCTAGGATCGACTGCCGCTCGACCTCCGCCGAGCTGACGATCTTGTCGGCTTCCTTCCTGGCGTTGGCCAGGATCTCCTCGACCACTCTGTCTAGCGACATTGAATGACCCTCGGTCGCTTCGACGCGCTTAGATCTTTCCCATCAGCAGGAACGCGATAACCAGACCGAAGATCACGATGGTCTCTGGAATGACGGTCATGACCAGCGAGCGTCCGAAGTTCTTCGGGTTCTCTGCGATCGCACCGACCGCAGCGGATCCGATGTCCTTCTCAGCCCAGCCAGCACCCAGTCCAGCCAGCCCAATCGCTACTCCAGCTCCGATGGCTACCAAGCCTGATCCAACATCTACCATTTCCTTCACCTCTCACTTGTGTGCTTCCTAACTATCCTAAGCGGGTTGAACTTGGTCCCGCCTCCAAGGTAGAACTTCTGGAAGAGTTCCACGTAATGGAGCCTGATTCCGTGAATGCCCGCCGATATGATGGCCAACATGAACACCGTCAGGTGCCCGACCATGAAGATCAGGATGCCGAAGACGATGCCGATGCCGCCAGCGGGGGCGAGCATCTGAAGCGCAATCATGTTGAAAGCCAGGGCAAGCCCTGCCTTGGACGTACCGATGGCGGTTAGACGAGTGTATGACAGAATATTGCTCAAGAGCCCGGGCAACTCGAGAATAGAGAGCGGCCCTTCTCCCACGAGGCTGATCGCGAGCCCCACGAGCAGGATGGCGAGCGGGATCAGGAACGCCATGCTCCCGAAGTCCGTGCCCATGATGTTACCGATGTTCGCGATGATCACCGGCAGCAGGAGTGCCATGCCCAGAAGGATGAGCACCCATCCGAACTTCTCCATGACCGCGTGCTTCAGACCGACCCTCATGGTCAAGTTGAACATGCCTAGCCCGAATCCCAGGAATAGGTGGAATATCCCGATCCAGACGGAAATCAGCAGAAGCTTGTTGACGTCGTCAAGCTTGCTGAAGACTCCTAGCGGGATGGAGACTCCACCGAGGTTGAGCGCGTGGGGGAAGTCAATGCCCAGCAGAGAAGACCAGGTCATTTCGCTGCCCCGCAGCGCGAAATGCAATCCGAACGCTTCGCCGAACATGAACACGCCGAAGAACGTTGCCCAGATGCCACCGAAGAACAGCATGGTGGAGATTGTTTGCCAATCGTCGGAACGGGCCTTCTTCAACCCGACCCACCCGAGGACCGTGAACATCAGGCCGTAGGCGACATCACCGACCATGAGCCCGAAGAACAGCGGAAAGGTGAGCGCGATGACATTTGTGGGGTCGAATTCCGCGTACTTCGGGGTCGAGATGAGCTCGGTAAATCCGTTGAACCTTGCGAGCGGCCTTCGGCTCGTCATCTTCACCGGCGTCGTGTCCTCGGCGATGTCGTGGTCGTGCTCGGTATCCTCATGGTGCTCCTCTTTGCGGCCCTTGACCTCGACAATCTCGAACGAAATCGATTCGCCGAGCTTCTGATGAAGGGCGCTTCGGACAACTTCCGATTGCTTGTTCGGGATCCAGGCGTCAATCACGAAAGCGTTCTTCGATGTAGCGATGCGCAGCGGGAACTCGGCCTTTTCGACCTCGATGCTCAGGTGCTCATCGGAAGCGAGTATGAGGCTGAGGTTATCCCCCTTCAGCTTGGAGAGCTTGTCCTTGGCCTCGTCGAGCTGTTTGGCGATGTTCGCCTGTTCTTCTCCGATTCTCTTGATGAGATCGGCGGGGCTTCCCTTGCCCTGTGGAAGCGCCGTCTCAGTGAATCCGTTAGTGACTAGGATGCGCTGCGCCTCGGAGGCCTTCGCGCTCGCGACGAACACCGCGACGAACTCCCCTCCCTCGGAGCGGAACACCTCGATATCGCCGAGGGCGTTCAGCGCTGCCTCCGGGTTGGAGCGCACATTCCCAGTGAACACAGTAAGATTGTCATAGCCAGAGTACAGCTCAAGATCGAGCGGAATCGAGGTGAGCGGCTCGAGCAGCACCTTCTCGCCCTCGAGGGCTGCGTTCCTCGAGGAAAGCTGGTTCTTGGTCTCGACGACCGCGGCCACCTGGGTCTGCAATCCGTCGACGCTGTCCTCGAGGCCTTTGACCACATCGGACAGAGGCATCTTCGGCGCGTTGGTCGCCTCGTCGATCTCTAGGTCCTTCTCCATCGCCCTGAGCTTGAGAAGTCGCTCCGAGACCTCGGACGCTTCCTCAAACGGCGAGCCGATGACCAAACCCTCGTCGCCCTCGAGATAGTCGATCGGATGAACGAGCTCGAGCGAATACAGCAGCTCGGTCGTCTCCTTGAGCTTGTCCTTGGACCCCACAACGAGGATCCGACACATCTTCTCAGGCAGAAGCATTAACGGCCCTCTCGAAGCTCTGTTTGAGATGCGCCTTCGCCTTCGGGACGTTCCCAGAGGCCGACGACATTAGCCGCGCGGCCTCGTCCGAGCCCTTCTTCAGGAGCTTCTGGCGCGCCTCTCCGACGGCCGCCTTTTCCTTGGTGAGGGATGCATCCTGCTGTGCTCGAAGCTTGTCCTCTTCCTGCTGCACGAGTTGGATCGCATCACGCCTGGCGGCCGCCAGGAGCGACCTGCGCTTATCCTCCGCCTCGGCGAGGATCTCCTTCGCCTTTGCTTCGGCATCTTTGACCCTAAGAAGTGTCTCCGCCCTACTCACAGGCATATCCCCCGAAGGTGAAGCGGGGAATATGTTATCGATATAAATAGGCTACGGGGGCGCGGTTGGCCGGAACCGTGCTAAACAATTGAGAAATCTGGATGATTTCGATTCCACCCCTGCGAATCGCGTAACGCAACCCACGATTTCCTGTGCTTCTCTTGCAGGCTAGAGTCGACGCACTAGGACCTTGCTTTCGTTCAGGATCTCTTGCGAGAGTTCGTCTATGTATTCGTCCTTGTAGACCACCTCGCGGATGCCTGCGTTTATCAGGATCTTAGCGCACATCACGCAAGGGAAGTTCGTCGTGTAGAGCGAGGCGTCCTTTATACTGACGCCGAAGTAGGCTGCTTGAATGACCGCGTTCTGTTCCGCGTGAACGCCGCGGCATAGCTCGTGGCGTGTGCCCGATTCGATGTTGTTCTGCATGCGCACGCAACCGACCTCGGCGCAGTGCTTGAGGCCCTTCGGCGCTCCGTTGTACCCGGTGGAGAGCACGCGCTTCTCCTTCACCACCACCGCCCCGACCTGGCGCCTGAGGCAGGTCGACCGGGTGGCGACGAGCTCCGCCATGCGCATGAAGTAGGTGTCGTTGTCCGGTCGGTTCATCCGAAGGTGTACGGCGGTCCGCGGCACAAAAAGGTTTGCCGGTTCGCTCGCGCCAGCGACGAGCATCCAGCCTGACGGAACCATTTATAAATAGCTCCAGTGCCTTTGAAGCCGCCGTGTCAGCCGGGGTGACGAGGGCGCTCGATGTCATCAAGAGATTGCGCGTCATCATCATCGCGATCGTTCTCGTCGTGCTCGTGATCGGAGGCCTCACTCTCTACGCCGGCATTTGGCCGCCGCTGGTGGTCGTCGAGTCGGACAGCATGCAGCACTCCTCCACCACCTCCTACATCGGCGTAATCGACACCGGAGACCTCGTGATCGAGAAGACCGTCTCGGGGTTCGGCGACGTCAAGACCTATCTGGACAGCGTAGGCACCGGGTACAGTACATACAGCGAGCCGGGCGACGTCGTCATCTACCGTCCGTATGGGAGCGACGCGCGAACTCCCATCATCCATCGCGCGCTCTGCCTGGTCGAGTACAACGCCACCGGAGGCGGGTACGACGTTCCCTCGCTGAAGAACATTCCCTCATCCAGCTGGAGCGTCGACGCCGGTCCGAAGACCTGGTACAACCTGCACAACAAGCTTCTACTGAGCGGCGTCGGGTACGATCACGTCACCGTGCGCATCGATTTCCAGGCGATGCTGCAGGCGTTCGCAGGGGCGGGGCTCACCCCACACACCGGCCTCATCACGCTCGGGGACCACAATCAGGGTACCATCGATCAGAACACCATGGCGCCGATCTGCAAGTATCCGATAAAGGCGGAGTGGATCCAGGGAGTCGCGCGCGGCGAGGTGCCCTGGTTCGGGCTGCTGAAGCTCTGGATCTCGGGACCGGCGCCGGCGAGCGTGCCGGAGAACAGCAGGACCGACCTGTTCGTGGCAAT
>Ga0335071_10002321_pt1 | contig 20375 bp, 16 predicted proteins | sample Lox_Sample_15_FD_206724 | JGI IMG/M metagenome (GOLD analysis project Ga0335071, IMG submission 206724) | Soil microbial communities from Loxahatchee National Wildlife Refuge, Florida, United States - Lox_Sample_1.5 | ecosystem: Environmental > Terrestrial > Soil > Wetlands | place: USA...
ATGCCGTTGGAGACCGCCTCGATGCCGGTGTAGGTCCCCGCGCCCATGGAGTAGGCGCGGACGAAGATGGCGAAGAGGCCCACGGCGCCGACCTGGGCCAGGCCGGTGCGGAAGCCGGTCCCCACCTCCGCCGCCACCCGCGGCACCTCGGTGAGGTGGGCGCCGATGCCGCCGAAGATGAGGACGACATGGGTCAGGACGAAGAAGGCGAAGATGGGGGTGAGCACCGCCACCGACTCCTTCACCCCGCGGAGGTTCAGGACGACGAGGGTGAGGATGGCCACCGCCTCGAGCGGCAGCTTCCAGGCGGTGACCTCGGCCGGCAAGAAGCTGAAGATGGCGTCGCCGCTGCTGGCGATCGACACCGAGATGGTGAGGACGTAGTCGACGAGCAGCGCCGAGCCCGAGACCACGCCCATCGAGGGACCGAGGAGCTGGGTGGCCACCACGTACCCGCCGCCGCCGAAGGGGAAGCGCTTGATGATCTGGGAGTAGGCGACGGAGATGACGAGGACGGTCACCGCCGTGGCGAGGCCCAGGGCCACCGCCAGGTAGGTGTGCGCGCCCAGGGCGCGGAACGCCTCGTCGGGACCGTAGGACGAGGAGGAGAGGCCGTCGGCGCCCAGGCCCACCCAGGCCAGGACCGCGATGAGCGCGATGCTGTGGTAGGTGTGCGGGTCCTCGATGTCCCGTGGCTTGCCGAAGAGGAAATGGCGAAGGCTGAAGGAGGGCGGCGCGCCGTCCGGGCGCGCGGGCGGTTGGGAGCCGGAGGGCCGCTTCAGGCCCTCTGCCGCCGGCTGGCCGGCCCGCTCTTTGTCGCCCATGTCTTCCACCCAGCGGAGAATGATGATCTTCGCGGCGCGAAGCGGGGGAAGCTAGCAGTCGCGGCGGACGAGGGCGTGGCCAAGGCGTCGCACGGACGCGCTGAAGCCCCTTACGGGTGCGCAAGGTGGATGCACCTTGCAGATTCGCATTTGCAATTCGCAATGCGGCCCGGCGGCGACGGCCTACCGTCGGCTTTCGCTCCCGGGCGGCGCGCCGGTCCCGCGGGCGGCCGGTGGGCCGGAGAGCCACACGAGCGAGCCGAGCCCGGCGAGCAGTGCCCCCACCACCAGCGCCGCGGCCAGCGCGCGCCGGCGGCGGCCCGGCGGCGCCGGTGCACGGAGCCGCTCGACGGGGACGAGGGCCTCCGCCGGGGAACGCAGGTGCTCGAGCATCTCTCGGGGCCCCGCGTAGCGGTCGCGCGGATCGCGGGCCAGGGAGCGCATGAGGATGGCCGCGAGCGCCGGATCGAGAAGGGGTAGGTGGCGCGAGGGCGGCGTCGGCTCGCCGTGGAGCTTCGATCGCAGCACGGCCCGGGTGGAAAGGGCCTCGTGCGGAAGGTGTCCGGTCAACATCTCGTAGAGGATGGTGCCGAGGGCGTAGACGTCGGTCCGGGCGTCTCCCCGCCGGCCGCGGATCTGCTCCGGGGCCATGTAGTCGGGCGTGCCCACCGCGTGCGAGAGCCGGGCCCAGGTGAGCCGGCGGGCGGCCTCGAGCAGGGCGATGCCGAAGTCGAGGAGCTTCAGCTCCCCCGAGGGCATGAGCTGGACGTTGTCCGGCTTCACGTCGCGGTGGACGACGCCGTTCGCCTCGAGCTCGGCCAGAGCCTCGGCGAGCTGCCTGGCGATGTGGAGCGCCCGGGCCGAGTCGAACGGCTTACAGGCGGCGAGCTCCTGGGCGAGGGTGCGGCCCGGCACGTACTCCATGACGAGGTAGAGGCGGCTTTTCTCCCCGGCGGGCCGCGCCCGGACGATGCTCGGGTGGCGAACCTTGAGGAGGATCTCCTCCTCGCGCAGGAAGCGCTGGTGGAAGACCACGTCGCTCTCGTACTCGAAGAAGGGGACCTTGAGGACGAGCTCCTCTCCCGAGGCCTCTTCCACCGCCTTCCACACGTCGGCCATGCCTCCCCGGGCGACTAGCTCGGTGAGGCGGTAGCGGTCGAGCGTCTCGCCGACCTCGAGGTCGTGCATGGCGAGGCTCCCGCCTAGCGTGCGGCCGACGCGGCCGGGGCCGCGCCGAACCGGGCGTCGAGGGCGAGGTTCAGGTCGAGCACGTTCACCCTCGGCTCGCCGAGCAGGCCGAGGTCCCGCCCCTCGGTGAACTCCTTCACCAGGGCCTTCACCCGGGCCGGCGCCACCCCCCGCGCCCGCGCCACCCGGGCCACCTGCCAGGCCGCCGCCCCGGGGGAGAGGTGCGGGTCGAGCCCGCTACCCGAGGCGGTCACGAGCTCCACAGGTGGCGATCCGCTCGCCTCGGGGTTCTCCTTCCTGAGCGCCTCGAGCTGCTGAGCCGCCTGGTCGCGGAGCTTCTTCGAGGTGGGGCCCAGGTTGGAACCACCGGAGGCGAGCGGATCGTAACCCTTGTCACCGGCGGCGGACGGCCGGGGATGGAAGTAGCCGGGGGCGGAGAAGCCCTGGGCGAGGAGCTCGGAGCCGACCACCTTCCCGGTGGCGTCGGTCACCAGGCTCCCCCCGGCCCGCCGCGGGAAGAGGGCCTGGGCGGCGCCGGTCATGAGCAGGGGGTAGGCGAGCCCGGTCAAGACCAGGGTCACGAGGGCCGCCTTCAGCGAGGGGAGGACCTCGTCTCGCAGGCGCTCCCCGGGGCGGGGGTCGGCCGGGGCCGGGGAAGGAGGCTCTGCCAGGGCGATGGGTTGGCGCATGATTCACTCCTAGGCGATACCGACCGCGGCCAGGGCCAGGTCGATGAGCTTGATGCCCACGAAGGGGGCGATCACCCCGCCCACCCCGTAGACGAGGAGCGAGCGGCGGAGCACCACCGCCGCCCCCAGCGGCCGGTAACGCACCCCCTTCAGCGCCAGGGGGATGAGCAGCACGATGATGATGGCGTTGAAGATGACGGCGGAGAGGATGGCGCTGAAGGGCGAGGCGAGGTGCATGATGTCCAGGGGGCGGAGCTCGGGGTAGACGGCCACGAACAGCGCCGGGAGGATGGCGAAGTACTTGGCCACGTCGTTGGCGATGGAGAAGGTGGTGAGGGTGCCCCGGGTCATGAGGAGCTGCTTGCCCACCTCGACCACCTCCAGGAGCTTCGTGGGGTTGGAGTCGAGGTCGACCATGTTCCCCGCCTCCTTGGCCGCCTGGGTGCCGGTGTTCATGGCCACCCCCACGTCGGCCTGGGCCAGGGCCGGGGCGTCGTTGGTGCCGTCGCCGGTCATGGCCACGAGCTTCCCCTTCCCCTGCTCGTCGCGGATGAGCCGGAGCTTGGCCTCGGGGGTGGCCTCGGCGAGGAAGTCGTCCACCCCCGCCTCGCGGGCGATGGCCGCGGCGGTGCGCGGGTTGTCGCCGGTGATCATCACCGTCCGGATGCCCATGGCCCGGAAGCGGTCGAACCGCTCCTTGATCCCGCCCTTGACCACGTCCTTCAGGTGGACGAGACCCAGGACCCGGGGGCCCTCCGAAACCGCCAGCGGGGTGCCGCCCAAATCGCCGATCCTGGCTGCGGCCGCTTCCACCTCGGCCGGCATCCGCCCGCCCAGCCCCTCCACGTGCCTCGCCACCGCGTCCACCGCCCCCTTGCGCAGCTGCCGGCCCACGAGGTCCACGCCGCTCATCCGGGTCAGCGCGGTGAAGGGGATGAAGACGTGGCCGGATTCGCCCACCTCCCGGCCGCGCAGCCCGTGGCGCTCCTTGGCCAGGACCACGATGGAGCGCCCCTCGGGCGTCTCGTCGGCCAGGCTCGCGAGCTGGGCGGCGTCGGCCAGGGCCTCGACCCGGATGCCCGGGCCAGGCAAGAACTCGGTGGCCATCCGGTTGCCGAGGGTGATGGTGCCGGTCTTGTCGAGGAGCAGGGTGTCCACGTCGCCGGCCGCCTCCACCGCCCGGCCGCTCATGGCGAGCACGTTCTTGCGCAGGAGGCGGTCCATGCCGGCGATGCCGATGGCCGAGAGCAGCCCGCCGATGGTGGTGGGGATGAGGCAGACGAGCAGGGCCACGATGGCCGTGGCCGACAGGCCGATCCCCGAGTAGGCGGCCATGGGTACGAGGGTCACGCAGGCGAAGAGGAAGACCAGGGTGAGCCCGACGAGGAGGATGTGGAGGGCGATCTCGTTGGGCGTCTTCTGCCGGGCCGCCCCCTCCACCAGGGCGATCATCCGGTCGAGGAAGGAGTGACCGGGGTCGACGCTGATCTGGACCACGATGCGGTCGGAGAGCACCCGGGTGCCGCCGGTCACCGCCGAGCGATCGCCGCCCGATTCGCGGATGACCGGCGCCGACTCCCCGGTGATGGCCGACTCGTCGACCGAGGCGATGCCCTCGATGACGTCGCCGTCGCCGGGGATCACCTGCCCGGTCTCGACCACCACGAGGTCACCGCGGCGCAGGCTCGAGGCGGGCACGCTCTCCTCCCGGCCGTTCGTGAGCTTGCGCGCGGCGACCTCGCGGCGCATCCGGCGGAGCGAGTCGGCCTGGGCCTTGCCGCGCCCCTCGGCCACCGCCTCGGCGAAGTTGGCGAAGACCACCGTGAACCAGAGCCAGAGGGAGACGGCCAGGGTGAACCAGCCCGGGGCGGCCCCCGGCGGGTGGACGAGGCGGTCCCGGAGCCAGAGCAGGGTGGTGAGGACGCTGCCCACCTCCACCACGAACATGACCGGGTTCTTGGCCACGAGTCGCGGGTCGAGCTTCTTCAGGCTGGCCAGCACCGCCGGCCTCAGCAGGGCGGGATCGAGGATGGAGGCGGACTTCTGCTTTCTCGAGGGCATGGCTAGAACACCTTCCCGCCGAGTGCCGCGAAGTGCTCGAGCACCGGGGAGAGCGAGAGGACCGGGAAGTAGGTCAGGGCGCCGACGATGAGGATCACCGAGACGAGCAGCACCACGAAGGTGAGCCCGGTGGTGGGGAAGGTGCCCGGGCCGGCGGGGACGGTCTTCTTGCCCACCATCGAGCCGGCCATGGCCAGGGCCGGGATGATCATGAAGAAGCGCCCCAGCAGCATGTCGAGGGCCAGGGTCACGTTCCAGAAGGGCGTGTTCCCGTTCAGGCCGGCGAAGGCCGAGCCGTTGTTGGCCGCACCGCTCGAGAAGGCGTAGAGGATCTCGGCCAGGCCGTGCGGACCGGCGTTGTTGAGCGAGGAGACCCCCGGCTTCACCACCGCCGCCCAGCCGGTCAGCACCAGCACCACCGCCGGGAACACCAGCACGTAGAGCATGGCCAGCTTCATCTCCCGCCCCTCGACCTTCTTCCCCAGGTACTCGGGCGTCCGGCCGACCATGAGCCCGGCGATGAACACGGTCAGGATGACCATCACCAGGATCCCGTAGAGGCCGGCCCCCACCCCGCCGAAGATCACCTCCCCGAGCTGCATGTTCACCATGGGGACGAGGCCGCCCAGCGGGGTGAAGCTGTCGTGCATGGAGTTCACCGCCCCGCAGGAGGCGTCGGTGGTCACGGTGGCGAACAGGGCGCTGTCGGCGATCCCGAAGCGGACCTCCTTCCCCTCCATGTTGCCCGGAGCCTGGTTCACGGAAAGGGAGGCGAGCGCGGGGTTTGGGCCCGACTCGGCGCGGTAGGCCACCGTCACGCCGCCCAGCCAGAGGAGGGCCATGGCCGCGAACAGCGCCCAGCCCTGGCGCGTGTCCCGGGCCATCTTCCCGTAGGTGTAGGTGAGGCCGGCGGGGATGGCGAAGATGAGCACCATCTGCACGAAGTTGCTGAACGGGGTGGGGTTCTCGAAGGGGTGGGCGCTGTTGGCGTTGAAGAACCCCCCGCCGTTCGTCCCCAGCATCTTGATGACCTCCTGCGAGGCCACCGGGCCGAGGGCCACCACCTGCTTCAGCCCCTCGACGGTGGTCACCTCCCGGTAGGCGGCCAGGGTCTCGGGCATGCCCATGGCCACGAAGGCGAGCCCCACCAACACCGACACCGGCAGAAGGACGTAGAGGAGGGCCCGGATGAGGTCGACCCAGAAGTTGCCCAGAGTCTTGGGCGCCTCGGGGCCGCGCCGGCGGGTGAGCCCGCGCGCCAGCGCCAGGGCGATCCCCATCCCCACCGCCGCGGAGATGAAGTTGTGCCAGGCCAGCCCGGCCATCTGCGAGAGGTAGCTCATCGTGCTCTCGCCGCCGTAGTTCTGCCAGTTGGTGTTGGTGGTGAAGCTGGCGGCGGTGTTGAAGGCCAGCGCCGGCTCCACCGCCCCGAGGTGCTGCGGGTTGAAGGGGAGGAAGGGCTGGAGCCGCTCGATGCCGTAGGTCACGGCCATCGTGACCATGGAGAAGAGCAGCATGGCGGCGGAGTACTGCCGCCAGGACTGCTCCTTCTTCGGGTCTACCCCCGAGAGCCGGTAGAGGAAGCGCTCCACCGGGCCGAAGAGACGCGGCCAGGGCTGACGCGCGCCCTCGAACACGCGGAACATGTACTGCCCCATGGGCCTCGTGATGGCCAGGATGACGAGGGCGTAGAGCCCGATCTGCAGCCAGCCGTTGGCGGTCATGGAACCTCTAGAAGCGCTCGGGGCGGACGAGCGCGTAGCCGAGATAGCCGGTGAGGAGGAGGGAGAGGACGATCCCGATCGCGTACTCGAAGCTCATCTCGAGCTCCTACAGTCCGTCGCAGGCCCGCACGTAGGCGAGCCCGAGGAGGAAGAAGACGATCGTCGATGCGAGGAAGACAGCGTCGAGCATGGGCCCTCCACACCGGTCAGCGCCGGATGCCGGGGCCTTCTGCACGGACGATGCCGGGGCCGAACGCCCGGCGGGGGAGCGTCCGGTGCGGGCGGAGTTAAAGCGGAATCCGGCCGCCCCTCCGGCCGGGTGTCGCCCGGGGCCGATGCCGGGCCCCGGCCTCGCTCCCTCGGGGCTAGCAATCGGCAAGGCCCTTTGCACCCTTCCTTGCACGATGCAGCGGCGGACCAAAGCGTCGTCCCCCTTCGCCCGCTAGAGCCCCGCCCGCCAAGCTGCGCTAGGGTACCGGCATGGTCTCGGTGGTCACCAAGCGTCCCAGCCCCCAGGACTTCCTCGAGCTCGTGGAGCGCGGCAAGCGGGGGCGGCTCAAGCTCTACCTGGGCTTCGCCGCCGGGGTGGGGAAGACCTGGCGGATGCTGGAGGAAGCGCACGCGCTCCGCCAGCGGGGGGTCGACGTGGTGGGGGCGCTCATCGAGACGCACGGCCGGGCCGAGACCGGAGCGCTGGTGCGGGACCTGGAGTTGATCCCCCGCCGCCGGCAGGAGTACCGCGGGGTGGCGGTGGAGGAGCTGGACCTCGAAGCGGTGCTCCGGCGGCATCCGGCGGTGGCCGTCGTGGACGAGATCCCGCACACCAACGTCCCCGGCTCGAAGAACCGCAAGCGATACCAGGACGTCCTCGACCTGCTCGCTGCCGGGGTGAGCGTCATCGGGGCCCTGAACGTGCAGCACCTCGAGTCCCTGAACGACCTCATCCAGCGCAACACCGGCGTCCAGGTCCGGGAGACCGTCCCCGACTCCTTCCTCAAGCAGGCCGACCAGGTGGTGAACCTCGATCTGGCGGTCGAGGACCTGGTGGAGCGGCTTCGGGCCGGGAAGATCTACCCCAGCGAGAAGATCCCCTGGGCCCTGGAGCACTTCTTCCGCGACCAGAACCTCGCCACCTTGCGCGAGCTGTCGCTCCGCGAGGTGGCGGAGAGCCTCGATCGGACCGCCGAGCAGGCGGCCCGGCGGGGGGGCGAGGCGGCCGCCCCGGCCCGGGGACGGGTGATGGTGGCCCTCTCCTCCAACCCACCCCGCGCCCTCACCCTCCTCCGTCGCGGCTCCCGCATGGCCGGCCGGCTCAACACCGACTGGTACGTGGCCTACGTGGAGACGCCCGAGGAGGCGCCCGACCGGATCGACTCCGAGGCGCAGCGGCACCTCCTCGGCAACATCGAGAAGGCCCGCGAGCTGGGAGCGGAGGTGGTGCGGCTCAAGTCCGACCGACCCGCCGAGGCGCTTCTCGACTTCGCCCGCTCGCACCGGGTGAGCGACCTCATCGTGGGCCGCTCCGAGCTGCCCTGGTGGCGCCGCCTCCTGCGCCGCTCGGTGCTCCAGGCGCTGGTGGCCGAGGGCTCGGGCCTGGACCTCCACATCGTCTCCTTCGAGGACGAGGAGGTGCGGCCTTGACTCTCCGCTCCAAGCTCCTCGCCAGCCCCGCCCCGCTGGCGGTGGTGCTGGTGCTGCTCGGTGTCACCTCGGTGAAGACGCTCCGCTCGCTGGGGCAGAGCCCGGAGCTCATCCTCAAGGACAACTACCGCAGCGTCCTCGCCGCGGAACGGATGATCGACGCGGTGAGCGGGCTGCAGGAGATCGCCCTCGCCGCCGCCGCCAGCCGGGAGCGGGAGACCTCCGCCGACGCCCTCCGCCGGGTCTTCGAGGCCGAGCTCTCCACCCAGGAGCACAACATCACCGAGCCGGGCGAACAGGAGGCCACCTCCCGGCTGCGAGAGCTCTGGGACCAGTACCGCTCCGCCTTCGACTCGACCCGGGCCCTTCCCCCCGGCCAGCGGCTCTCCGGCTACTTCGACACCCTCCAGCCCCTGGCGGTCGAGCTCCGCCGGACCATCCACGACATCCTCGACCTGAACCAGGACGCCATGGCCCGCAAGAGCGACCAGGCCCGGAGCGCCGCCCAGCGGAACGTGGACCTGGTGGTGGTCGCCACCCTGGTGGCCCTCTTCTTCGGGCTCGTCTCCACCCTGGCCCTCACCGCCCGCCTCCTCCGGCCGCTCGGCGTCCTCTCCCAGACCGTCCGGCGCATCGCCCAGGGCGATCTCGAGGCCCGGGCCCGGGTCTTCGGCAAGGACGAGATCGCCGCCCTGGCGCAGGAGTTCAACGCCATGGCCGACCGGCTCTCCGAGTACCGGCGCAGCTCGCTCGGCGAGCTGCTCCAGGCCCAGCAGGCCTCCCAGGCGGCCATCGACAGCCTGCCCGATCCCGTCCTGGTGCTCGATGCCGGGGGGGCGATCATCAACCTGAACGGCGCCGCCGAGGAGGTCTTGCGGCTCGGGAGCGCCCCGCAGATCTCGGCCCTCGAGCCCGAGCTCAGGGAGGTCGTCGACCGGGTCCGCCAGCACGTGGCCGCCGGGCGCGGCCCCTACCTGCCGAAGGGGTTCGACGAGGCCGTCCGGGTGGGAACGCCCGAGGGCTACCGCCACCTCCTCCCCCGGGCCACCCCGCTCTACTCCGAGGATTCGGGGATCGTCGGGGTGACCATCGTCCTGCAGGACGTCACCCGGCTCATGCGCTTCGACGAGCTGAAGAACGACCTCGTGGCCACCGTGGCCCACGAGTTCCGCACCCCCCTCACCTCGCTGCGCATGGCCATCCACCTCCTCGCCGAGGAGGTGGTCGGCCCCCTCACCGACAAGCAGGCCGACCTCATCTCCGCGGCCCGGGACGAGTGCGAGCGGCTGCAGGGGATCGTCGACGACCTGCTCGACCTCTCCCGGATCCAGGCGGGGCGGATGGAGCTGCGGGTGGAGCGGCTCGACGCCGGCGCCCTCCTCACCTCCGCGTTCGACGCCCTCCGGGCGCAGGCGGACGAGGCCGGAATCTCGCTCCAGGTCGAGGAACCCGCGGCCGAGAGCGCGGTCCGCGCCGATCCCGAGCGCGTCGCCCTGGTCCTCTCGAACCTCCTGGGTAACGCCATCCGCCACACGCCGCGGGGGGGAGAGATCGTCCTCAGGGCGCGCGAGGCGGGCGGGGCGGAGCGCTTCGAGGTCTCGGACACCGGCGCGGGCATTCCCCCGGAGCACCAGGAGCGGATCTTCGACAAGTTCTACCGGGTCCCGGGGGAACGCGGCGGCGGGGTCGGGCTCGGGCTCTACATCTCCCGGGAGATCGTCCAGGCGCACGGCGGGGACATGGGGGTCTCGAGCGTGCCCGGAAAGGGAAGCACGTTCTGGTTCACCCTGCCCCGCACCGAGGCGGCCCGGACCGCGACCGCGACCCGGTAGCGCCGGTGGCACGGGAGATGCTCCTCGTCGGGGAGAGAAGACGCGCCCGACGAGAAGCTCCATGGAGAAGCCCGCCGCGACCGCCCCGCCCTTGCACATCGCCGTCCCGCCCGGCGGCGGCGGTGGCATTCCGCAAGCGGGCGGCCCATCGCGGCCCACTCAGGTCTTGCGGTCGCGCACCCCCATCTTCGTCGCCTTCGGGGTGGCACTCCTCGCGGCGGTGCTCTGGGTCTCGAACTGGCGCTCCACCCCGGCCACCCTGCGGCGGCTACCCGCGAAGGAGCGGGCGGCGCTCATGGAGCGCACGCTCTCCACCGTCCGGGAGATCTGCCGGGAGCCGGCCCGCCCCCGGGAGTTCTGCCGGGAGCAGGCGAGCATCCTGCTCGACCTCCCCGAGTGCGACCGGGCCTGCCAGGCGCTGGCCAAAGAGGAGCTCCTCGCCGACTCGGCGGTGAAGTAGCCGGCCCTGGCCGGCCGTTGCCGCCCGGGCTGGGCCTCGGTCCCCAGTTCACCGACCGTACTTCTTCCGCTTTCGCCACAAGGTGGAGGCGTCGATCCCCAGGATGCGTGCCGCCTCCTCGCCGGTGGGCGCCCGGGCCAGGATGCGGAGGATGTGCTCGCGCTCGATCTCGTCCACGGTGTGGTCGCCCCCCAGGGTCGGCGATCCACCGGCGTGGGCGGCGATCCGCTCCGGCAGGCTCTCCGGCTCGAGGGTCCGGCCGGGGGAGAGGATCACCGCCCGCTCCAGCGCGTTCCGCAGCTCCCGGATGTTGCCCGGCCAACCATAGGCGAGCAGGGCCCGCTCGGCCCCGGGCGACAGCTCCTTGGGCTCCCTGCCTCGGCCGAAGAAGGCCAGGAAACGGCGGGCCAGGGCGAGGATGTCCTCGGTCCGCTCCCGGAGCGGCGGCACGGTCACCGCCACCACGTCCAGCCGGTAGAGAAGGTCCTCGCGGAAGTGGCCCACCTTCACCTCCGCCTCGAGGTCCTTGTTGGTGGCGGCGACGATGCGCACGTCGGCGGTCCGGGTCCGGGTCTCCCCCACCCGTTCGAATCGCTTCTCGTGGAGGAAGCGGAGGAGCTTCGCCTGCAGCCCGGGGGAGATCTCCCCGATCTCGTCGAGGAAGAGCGTGCCGCCCTCGGCCGCCTCCACCCGGCCGGGCTGGTCCTTGACCGCGCCGGTGAAGGCCCCGCGGGCGTGCCCGAACAGCTCGCTCGCCAGAAGCTCGTCGGTCAAGGTGGGGCAGTTCACGACCGCGAAGGGCCGGTCCCGGCGCGGGGAGAAGGCGTGGAGGGCCCGGGCCAGGACGCCCTTCCCCGTGCCGCTCTCGCCCCGGAGCAACACCGAGACGTCGTGCTCCGCCGCCTTCTCCAGCACCTCGATGACCGCCCGCATCCGGGGCGAGGAGGTCTCGAGCGTCGCCTCGGGAGCCGCCTCGCCCAGGCGCTCCTCGAGGTCGAACAGGCGCACCGCCATGGCCCGCCGCTCCACCGCCCGTTCCACCGCGTGCCGGATCTGGGCCGGGGTGAAGGGCTTCGGCAGGTAGTCGGCGGCCCCGCGCTTCACCGCCTCCACCGCCGTCTCGAAGGTGGCGTAAGCGGTGATCACCACCACGTCGAGGCCCGGCCGCTCGGCCAAGAGCCGGGGGAGGAGGTCGAGCCCGCTCTCGTTGCCGAGGCGCAGATCGACGAAGGCCAGATCGATGGGGCCGTGCCGGAGCGCCTCCAGGGCGGCCTCGCCGCTCGAGGCGTCGCGGACCGCGCAGCCGTCGGCCTCGAGGCACATCCCCAGCGTGGTGCGGATGTTCCGCTCGTCGTCGACCACCAGGACCCGCAGCTGCGGCTGGGACCTCTCCGGGACCATGGCCCCATTATGGCGCGACCTTGCCGGCGACGCTCGAAGCGAAGGGGACCTTGCGACACGCAAGGCCCCGGGCCCCGGATTCGTGCAGAACGCCGGAGGAAAACGGGCGGCTGACGGTTGCTTCGGGGGAGCTCGCGCGCCCTACTTGAAGTCGTCGGAGCGGATGCCGTGCTTGCGGAGCAGCCGGTGCAGGCTCTCCCGCTCGAGGCCGGCCCGCTCGGCGGCGCGGGTGACGTTGCCGCCGAACTCGGCCAGGAGGGCCACCAGGTAGTCGCGCGAGGTCCGATCGCGCGCCTCGGCCACCGCCTCGCGGTAGGGCAGCTTGGCGAGCCCGGCCGGGTCGGCGGGCACCGGACCGGGCGCGGCCTCTGCCACCTCGGCGGGCAGATCCGAGAGCTCGATCCTCTGCCCCGCCGAAAGGGCCACCGCCCGCTCCACCGCGTTTTCCAGCTCGCGGACGTTCCCCGGCCAGGCGTACCCGCACAGCCGCTCCAGCGCCTCCGGGGCGAAGCCGGTCCGGTCGCGGCGCAGGGCCCAGGCGTGCTTTCCCAAGAAGTGATGAGCGAGGAGCGGCACGTCCTCCGCTCGTTCGCGCAGGGCGGGGAGCGCCACCGGGAAGACGTTCAGGCGGTAGAACAGGTCCTCGCGGAAGCGGCCGGCCCGCGACTGCTCGCGCAGATCGCGGTGGGTGGCGGCGATCACCCGGACGTCGACCCGGATCGGCTGGTTGTCGCCCACCCGCCGGACCTCCTTCTCCTGCAGGGCCCGGTTGAGCTTCACCTGGGCGGGAAGCGGCAGCTCCCCGACCTCGTCGAGGAAGAGCGTCCCCCCCTCGGCCTCCTCGAACAGCCCCGGCTTGGCCGTGGCCGCGCCGGTGAAGGCGCCCTTGGCGTGGCCGAACAGCTCGCTCTCCACGAGCTCGGCCGGCAGGGCCCCGCAGTTCACCGGCACGAAGCGCCGCTCCCGGCGGCCCGAGTGGTAGTGCACCGCCCGCGCCGCCAGCTCCTTGCCGGTACCGGTCTCGCCGAGGAGGAGCACGGTGATGTCCAGGGCGGCGGCCTTCTCCAGCAAGCCGAACGCTTCGCGCATCGGGCCGCTCCGCCCCACCAGGTTGTGAAAGGCCTCGGGCTGGCCGGCCGAGGGGAGCGCCCGTGCCGCATCGCTCTGCCTCTTCCGCTCGGCGGCCCGGGCGATCACCCCCAGTGCGGCGTCGGGGTCGAACGGCTTCTCCAGGTAGTCGAAAGCCCCCTGCTTCATGGCCCGCACCGCGTCGGCCACGGTGGCGTAGCCGGTCATCATCACCACCTCGGTGTCCGGCGATCGCGCCTTCACCGCCGCGAGCAGCTCGAACCCGTCGGCCCCGGGCATGCGGATGTCGGTCACCACCACGTCGTAGCTCTTGGTGGCCACGAGGGACAGCGCCCGGGCGCCGTCCTCGGCGGGCTCGGCCAGGTAGGCGTCGGCGAGGATGCGCAGGAGCAGCTTGCGCATGTTCTCCTTGTCGTCGACGACCAGGACCCGAGGCGCCACCTCGCTAGTCTATCGAAGGGGCCGGCTTATCGCACCGTCTCCGCCGCGAACCGCTCGGCCAGCTGCTCGAGCTCGGGCGCGGCCACGTCCGACACCAGGGCGTAGCCCAGCTCCCCCGATCGCCACAGCCAGGCGTTGAACCCGTGGAGCGACACCGACCGCGCCGGGACGCCGCCCAGCCGGTGGTCGGGGACGGGCCAGGAAAGCCCCTCGGCGGGGAAGGCGAGCAAGGTCACCCGGTGGCGTCGCAGCGCGTAGGAGGCGATGGCCGCCTTGCGATCGAGGACGTAGCCGACCGCGCCGCCCAGTAGGCGCAGCTCGCCGCCGTCCGGCGGGATGGTCGGAGCGAAGTCGATCCGCCCCTCGAACCAGGGCTTCACCTCGTGGTTCAGGCCGCTCTCCAGGTCGTTGGGATGGGCGCTCGCGAGCAGGCGAAGGTGATCGGTCACCACCTCCTCGGCCAGGCGGTCGGGGGCGTTGCTCCCCCCGACCGAGCGACCGAGGAAGATCCCGGCGGAGAAGAGCGCGGCCGCAGCCACCGCAGCGGGCGCGGCCAGCCGGAGGAGGCGCGGGGCCCGGACCGCGCCGGGGAGAACCCGGACGGGCGGCGGCGGCAGAGCGAGCGCGGCCACGCGCCGGCGGAGCGCCTCCGGGGCGCGCGGGCGGGAGAGCCGCTCGGCCAGCGCCTCGTCGAGGGCGCGCTCGACCTCCTCCTCGCGGCGGCAGCTTGCGCAGCCCGCCAGGTGGGCGCGGATCAGGGCGGCGGGCCCGGCCTCGAGCCGGCCCTGCTCGAGGTCGTGAAGGCCCTGGCGTGCGCTCCGGCAGTCCATGTCTTGCGCCTCGCTCACCGGCGGTACTCCCCGAGCCGCTCTCGCAGCGCCGCCCGCGCCCGGTAAAGGCGCGACTTGACCGTGCCCGGCGCGCAACCCATCACCTCCGCCATCTCCGCCTCCGAGAGCCCCTCCACGTCGAGCAGCACCACCATCCTCGCCTCCTCGGAGAGGCCCCGCAGCGCCGCCTCGATCTCCGCCCCCACCACCCGCCGCAACTGCTCCAGCTCGGCGTCGCCTCGCAACAGCCCGTCGCCCGGGGCTGGCTCCGGGAAGTCCCCCTCGAGAGGCTCCGGCTCTAGCGGCATGCGCGCCTCCCGCCGCCGCTGGTCGAGGAAGGCGTTGCGGAGGATGCGAAAGAGCCAGGCGCGCCGATCCGTGCCGATGGTGAACCCGGCCGCCCCGCGGAAGGCTCGGGCGTAGGTCTCCTGCACGAGGTCCTCCGCGTCGGCCGCGCTCCTCGAGAGGTGACGCGCCAGCCGGTAGAGCGCATCGAGGTGCGCGAGCGGGTCGTCGCCCCCGGCTGGATCGGGTCGGTGCTTCACGAGCCGCATCCTGTCGGCTCCGCCTCCGCACGGCACGTCTCGGTGTAACGCCCGGGAGGGCCCTTCGGTGCGCTCGCCCGGGCTCTCGAAGTCAGGGAACGCACCAGCGCCAAGCTGGTTCCCACCCTGCCTCATCGGGGCGTCCCTCCCGGGCCGGGAACCGCCGGCGCCCCGGGTCGTTGGGAGTGCCAAACCGCTGGCGCCGCCAGCTCGACGGGAGCCTCTCGATGAAGGACCTGGACCGAAGGAGCTTTCTCAGGATCGCCGGGATGTCCCTGGGCGTGGGGGCGCTCTACCGCGTCGCCCCGGCCCTGGCCGCGCCGGGCGAGGCGGCCGAGACGGCCCGCCGGATGGCAAAGAAGAACGGTGAGGCGGTTCGCCCCTTCACCTTCGTGCAGCTCTCCGACACGCACGTGGGTGCGCCGGCCGCCTTGAACCCGGGCGGCACCCAGGCCTTCGAGCGGGCGGTGAAGACGGTCAACGCCCTCACCCCGCACCCCGACCTCGTCCTCTTCACCGGCGACTTGACCCATGACAGCGAGGAGCCCGGCGAGCCGGCCCGACGCATGCGCCGGTTCCAGGAGATCGCCCGGGGCCTTTCGGTCCACACCCTGCGGACGGTGCCGGGGGAGCACGATGCCGGCCTCGACGGCGGTGCCCTCTTCCGCGAGGTGTTCGGCGAGACCCACTACGCCTTCGACCACCGCGGCGTGCACTTCGTCGCGCTCGACAACGTCTCCAGGGCCAAGCCGGAGGTCGGCCCCGAGCAGCTCGAGTGGCTGCGGCGGGACCTCTCCCGCTTCCCGCCCACCGCCCCCATCGTCGTCTTCACCCACCGGCCCCTCTTCGATCTCAAGCCGGAGTGGGAGTGGTTCACCTCCGACGGCGATGCGGTGATGAAGGTGCTCTCGCCCTTCGAGAACGTGACCGTCCTCTACGGCCACATCCACCGGGAAGACGACCACGAGGAAGGCGGCGTCCACCACCATGCCGCGCGGTCGCTCTCCTGGGCCTTTCCCGACCCGCAGAAGACCGAGGAGAGGAAGGCCCTCCCCTTCGACCCCCTGCACCCCTTCCAGAACCTGGGCCTGCGGCTCGTCCATGCTGGCCCGGGGCGCCGCCCGGCCACGGCCACGATCCGCCCGGAGGAGGTGGAGCTGTCCATGGCCGAGCGCTCGGGCACCGAGGGCTTCGCCCAGCTCCTCCGCCCGAGCACCCTCTAGCCTCCCCGCCTGGTCGAGAACCCGTTTTCCCGAAAGGACGAGTAATCATGCGTTTTCCTCGCGCCCACCACCTGCTGCCGCTCCTCACCCTCCTGGCGCTCGCCACGCCAGGGCTCTCCCCTCACGCCGACGAGCCCAAGGTGATCGAGATCACCGCCCAGCGCTTCCAGTTCGCTCCCGGCCAGCTCACCCTCAAGAAGGGCGAGCCGGTCGTCCTCCGCCTCCGCTCCCTGGACGTGACCCACGGCTTCTACTCGAAGCCGCTGGGCATCGACGCCACCATCGAGCCGGGCAAGGCGAACGACGTGACGGTCACCCCGACGGCGACCGGCAAGTACGTGGTGATCTGCGATCACTTCTGCGGCTCCGGCCACGGCAACATGAAACTGACGGTCGAGGTGGTGGAGTGAGACCTACCTTCCCACACGTCCTCCGCCCTGCCCGGGCCTGGCGACCGGCGAGTGCGCGGCTCGGCAGAGTTGGGCTATTCTCCCGCTCCACGGCCCGCTCCGGCCCACGCCGCGATGCTTCCGACGAGCGATTCACCTGCGACGCCCCCTGAGTTCGGGCACCTCGATGGTGCCGAGCGACAGCACCGTCTGCTCGTCCAGTTCGCGAGGGACATGGTCTTCCTCGCGGACGACGAGCTGCGGATCCTCGACGTGAATGCCCGAACCTGCGAGGTGCTCGGCTACTCGCGGGAGGAGCTCCTCTCGCGCCGCATTCCCGACATCCGCGATCCCTCCACCCCCTTCGACCACGAGAGCCATCTGCACCCCCTCGTCCGGACCGGTCTGCTCCAGTTCAGGACCCGCTACCGCCGCAAGGATGGGACGACCTTCCCGGTCGAGGTGCACGTCCACGTGGAGCGGGCGGGCGAGCGCCCCCTCTTCCACGGCATCGTCCACGACATCTCCGAGCGTCAGCGCGCCGAGGAAGCGCTGCGCGCCAGCGAGGCCCGCTTCCGGGCCGCCTTCGACGGCGCCACCATCGGCATGGTCCTCCTCGACGGGGACGGCCGGGTCGTGGAGATGAACCGGGCCATGCAGACCATGGTCGGGTACGGGGAGGAGTCGCTGGGCACGACGTCCCAGGACTACGTCCATCCCGACGAGCGCGAGGCGGCCCGGGAGGAATTCCGGCGACTGCGCACCGGGCGGATCCGGGAAATCGACGGGTACCGCCGCTACTGCCGCAAGGACGGGAGCATCCTCGATGCCCGGCTCCGCGTCCGCGCCCTCACCGACGGCGATGGGGCCTTCCAGTACGCCCTGGGGATGGTCGAGGACATCACCGACCGTCGCCGCATGGAGGCGCAGCTGCGCCTGGCCGACCGGATGGCCTCGGTCGGCACCCTGGCCGCCGGGGTGGCCCACGAGATCAACAACCCCCTGGCCTTCGTCCTCGCCAACCTCGAGTACGCCATCCGCGAGCTCTCTCGCGACGGACGCCTCCCCGACGTGGTGGCGGCGCTGGAGGAGGCTCGCGAGGGCGGGACCCGAGTGCGCGAGATCGTCCGCGACCTGAAGACCTTCTCCCGCCCCGACGACACCACCCGCGAACCGCTCGACGTGGGGCGGGTCCTGCGCTCGGCGCTCTCCCTGGCGGGGGCGGAGCTGAGCGCCCGGGCCCAGCTCGAGGTGGACCTCCTGCCCACCCCGCCGGTCCTGGCCAGCGAGCACCGCCTCGGACAGGTGTTCCTGAACCTGCTCATCAACGCCTCCCAGGCCATCCCCGAGGGGCATCCCGGCGAGCATCGGGTCCGCGTCTCCAGCGGAGTGCATTACGACGGCCGCATCCGGGTCGAGGTGAAGGACGACGGCGCCGGCATTCCCCCGGAGATCCGCTCGCGCATCTTCGACCCCTTCTTCACCACCAAGCCGGTCGGGGTGGGCACCGGCCTGGGCCTCTCCATCTGCCACGGCATCGTGGTGGCGCTGGGCGGGGAGATCACCGTGGACAGCACGGTCGGGTCCGGCTCCACCTTCCGCGTGTTCCTGCCCGCGGCGCCGACCGAGCAGCAGCCCCGGCCCACCCCCGTCTCCTCCACCCCTTCCCGCCGGGCGCGGGTGATGGTGGTGGACGACGAGCCGCTGGTGTGCCGCGCGGTGCAGCGCATCCTCTCGCCGCCCCATGAGGTGCACGCCTCGGGCAGTGGCCGCGACGCCCTGGAGGCGCTCCGGGCCGACCCGACCTACGACCTCGTCCTGTGCGACCTGATGATGCCGGAGATGAGCGGCATGGACCTGCACGAGGCGGTCGCCCGCCGCGCTCCGGAGCTGGCGGCTCGCTTCGTCTTCTTCACCGGCGGGGCCTTCACCGCCGGCGCCCGCGACTTCCTCTCCCGCGTCGGCAACGAGCGGGTCGAGAAGCCGTTCGAGCCGGCGGCGCTGCGCGAGCTCGTGATCCGCCTCCTCCGGTCCGCGCCTTCCCCCTGAACGCTGTCCTCGTGACGGTGCGAACCTCGGAGATCGTGGCCAGCGTCTCCGCCTCGCGGCGCAGGTCGTGCGCTGGCGCAAGGAGTTGCAGCTCGCCCAGCAGCAGCTCGCGAAGCGCGCGGGCATCCACCGGAGGGATCGGCAACATCGGTCGCTGGGCCGCGAGCCCCGGCCACCGAACGCCGGTGAAGCTCGGCCTACACGCTCATCTGGCCTTCGTGCCCGGCCTCGAGGCGCCGCGCCACACCGCGAGGAAGCGCACCGGTGCACGGCGGTCCGCACGCGTAGAAGAGCTCGCGCGGCGTGCTCGCACCGCAGCTCGACCGTTGGCGCCCCGAACCGGGTTTCCCCCCGGGATCTAGGCCGCAAAGCGGCCGCCGGCCGGGGACTGGTCCTTTCGTATCCGGAGCTCGTGGTAGGCGACGGCGGCGCAGCACCCGGTCAGCCCGTTCACCGCCGCGTCCAGGACGGTGGTGATCCCCACCGTGACCGGCTGGGGAAGGCCGAACCCGGGGAGGAGCTTCTCGGCCGCCACCCCCACGAGCAGGTCGAGGGCGAGGAGCGCTGCCACGACGACGAGGAGCACGATGCGGTGGCCCGCGGTGAGGGACCAGCTCCGGCGCAGCGCCGCGTCGGGCCCGAGCCGTGGCTCGGCCACCACCGCCGGCACGGCCAGGTAGCCGGCGAGCAGCGCGAGCACCCCGGGGATGAGGAGGGCGAACAGTCCGACGAGGACCGTCAGGGCATACAGCGCGGCAGCGGCGAAGATGGGCCAGAGCCGGGCTGCGGCAGTGCCGAGCATCGATCCCACCCGCGGGCGGCGGCCGGCCAAGGACTCGAGCACTCCGAAGCTCAGCGCCCCGCTCGCCAGGGTGCCGAGGAACCAGGCGAAGATCAGGAACAGCGCCTCCCGGCCGGGGTCGTCGAACGAGCCGGCCCGGAGCTCCAGGGCCGCGAGCGGCAGCTCCACCACGATCGCGACGGCGGTGAAGGCGTGGGCGTGCCGCGCCCAGACGCGGAGCGTCCGCCACAGGAGCCGGCCCGCGGTGAGCGCTCCGGTCGGTGACGGCCCCTCAAACATCCGAGCGCAGCACCGCGCCGCTCGAGGCGTTGGTGACGAGGTGTGCGTAGCGGCGGAGCCAGGAGGAGCGAACCTCCTTGTTCCTCGGCCGGAAGGCCTCCCGGCGCCGGGCCAGCTCGCCGTCGGAGACGTCCACCCGGATGGTCCGGGCCTCGACGTCGATGGTGATGGGGTCGCCGTCTCTCACGAGGCCGATGGGACCGCCCTCGGCCGCCTCCGGGGAGACGTGGCCGACGCAGGCGCCGTGCGTGGCCCCGGAGAACCGCCCGTCGGTGAGCAGGGCCACCTTCTCGCCCAGACCCATGCCCACGATGAGCGAGGTGGGACCGAGCATCTCCTGCATCCCCGGGCCTCCCTTGGGCCCTTCGTAACGCAGCACCACGAAGTGGCCGGCCTTCACCTTGCCGCCGAGGATGCCGGCGTTGGCCTCCTCCTGCGAGTCGAAGCAGATGGCCTGGCCGGTGAAGCGGCGCATCCCGGGCTCGATCCCGGCGGTCTTCACCACCGCGCCCTCGGGGGCGAGGTTGCCGAAGAGCACCGCCAGCCCGCCCATCGCCGAGTAGGCGTTCTCCAGCGGCCGGATGACCGCCGGATCGGCGATCCGGGCGTCCCGGATCCGCTCACCCACCGTCTCGCCGGTGACGGTCAGCGCCTTCTCGCGGACGATCCCGCCGCGGCGGGCCGTCTCCTTGAGCACCGCCCCTACCCCCCCGGCCCGGTGCACGTCCTCGATGTGCACGGTGGAGAGGGAGGGGGCGATCTTGGCGATGTGGGCCACCTGCTTGGCGATCGCTTCCACCTCGCGCAGGCCGAAGGGGACACCGGCCTCCCGGGCGATGGCCAGCATGTGCAGGACGGTGTTGGTCGAGCCGCCCATGGCCATGTCGACCACCATGGCGTTGTGGATG
>Ga0335071_10002323_pt1 | contig 20357 bp, 16 predicted proteins | sample Lox_Sample_15_FD_206724 | JGI IMG/M metagenome (GOLD analysis project Ga0335071, IMG submission 206724) | Soil microbial communities from Loxahatchee National Wildlife Refuge, Florida, United States - Lox_Sample_1.5 | ecosystem: Environmental > Terrestrial > Soil > Wetlands | place: USA...
AAGGCCGCCTTCCTTTTCCGGCTTGCGGTCATCTGGCGGATAGAGGAAACCGAGGCCATGCATTTTGGCGGCTGCTATATCAAGCTGGTCTTCTGTGTCTTCCGAGGGAATGCCATCGTTAAGGTCTTCCTCGTCTTTTAATGATGCGATCTGAAAGCTATTTCCAGAACGGGTAAATAGGGCGTATCGTTTGGCCGACACGCTGTACCCCCACACCTCGCGTTGATCTCCTTTTCCGTCGTTATCGAAATTCACGTCCTCCAATTTCAAAATCGTACCCCTGCCGGAATTTCTAACACAATCGCCGTACGGGTTTAGTGAATCAAATCTGTCTACAATTTCTGATTTCACCTTCGCCCAGGGCAGAGCATAGACGGCTTCGCGTCCATCCGTGAGGCGGTGGGGGCCTCCAATGCATGGGAAATAACCACCCTCTTTCGAACTTATAATGCTGGCACTATCCGTATCGCAGAACATGTAAAATCCGCCTGCATCACTTATTAGCCGCTCCAGCAGCGCAAGCATCAATCTGCCGGCTGAAGGAATGAGTGCGCCGATTACCGGGCAGTAGAATGCGCCATGTGATTCGATGATGGATGGATTGGAATCAAATTCCTCTGAACCAGAAAACACGCTGACCTTCTCAGATCCGTTGATTGCCTTTTCCTGGTTGCATTCGATCCATATTCCGTAGGCCCCCGAGTTGCCGAACGTCTTCAGGAAATTCCCCAGGTCAGGATTATCCTTTTTTACCTGAGTGCGCAACTGAACAACCGACTTGAATAGATCGTCACGATAGGGGTCTATTTCCACCTGGCCGCGCAGCAAAATCTTTTTGAGGTCCGGCTGCTTCCCCGTTGCAACGATCTTGAATGCTTTTTTGATTTGTGGTGCCTTTCCAGTCAGAATTTTTGAGGCGACCACGTCCGGCCCGGCGTACCACCTCGGTTTTTCGCTGGTCAGGAAATTCATTCCGATATTCGTGGAACGTCTGTTGTACTTGGCGCGAACTGGGAATATATCCTCTTGTGGAAGGACTTCCGCAAAGAAAAGCAATTCTTTCCAAAATTCCTGATGAAAAACCCCCTCGGTTGAAATACCCGAAACCAGCCTTCTCGCCTCGCTGGTAAAATCAACAATTTCAATAGTCTCGGCGGTTATTAGATCCCATGAACCCAACAGCGTATTGACCGTGCAATATTCCGACAAAAAGTCGGTGTAAACAATTGGCAAGGGGGTGTTTCTTATTCTCGTTTCCGCCCTACCACCAAAGTAGGCCTGCATAGCCTTTCCTTGTGTTCTAAATCCGCCGATGCTAATCCCACCGGTTGAATCTTTCGGCGGTTTCTTCTCACATGGATTTGTAATGCCGATTTCCTTCAGGTGCGCCTTCGCTACTGATGCGGTCGAAAATGAGCGGTCTGGTTTCAGCGAGTCGATGAGGTGGCGATCAAATTCAGCCTTAGTTGCATTGAGTAGTGCTGTGGTACAACGGACATCATTTCTGCAATGACTTAATTCAGTTTCACTTATTGTACCTGTCGCCTCGTGACCGTCCTTCTGCGGCAGATTCTGCCCTTTGAAGGGGCCATTCTCGTTGTCACATGCGCTCTTGAGCGAATACGGGATATTGAAGAGCGACCAAAGCAACGTGCGCAAATCAAGCCACCTGCCGCGTTTTGCTTCGTGTATTTTGGGCTTTCCGGTTTTCTTGTCCACCCCATCGAAGCTTCCAGAAGTGAAGCGAATGAAAGCCGATTTGCTATCCTTCGGGGTCAGGCTTATGCGCGGACAAAAGAGATCGTCTTTTAACTCGCCTGTTTCGGGATCTGATTTTTGCGACAGAACGAGGCTCCACTCTTCTTTTCTGCTGTGGGCTTCGCGTTCATCTACACAGAGGCGAGACAAGTCAAACGGCAAATTAAAGCCGCAGACGAGCGCTCCGAATCCATCGCGCGGATCATAGGCAACGCATTTCAGTTTCGCCACGAACTGAGCGCGGCTGATAGGCTTTATCTTCTCAGGACAGCCGGGCATCACCTCGGATTTGTGTCTGGCGCAGAACTCGCGAATAGTTTCTATGTCGCTTTCCGGCAGGCCGTCCGCGTGCAGGATGTTCTCTTCGACGCATACATAATTTCCATTCGGTTCCAGGTGACATAAACGGTAAAAGCCAAAAAGCAACGAAAGCTTCTCATCGGTGGAGGTCTCCGTATCCACTATGAGTGCGTAGTCCGGCCACTTGGGCGCTTCATCGTCTTGTGGTTCGTCATCGGCTGGTGCTGATGCTTCGTTGGATTCATCCGGCCGATTCTGATTCTTCTTTTTCCGAAATCGAAATCGTGCCGGAGGGTCCGTGTGAGCACGTAGATACAGCGTTGTGTGTTCAGTCATTGCGGTATCCTTCCCGCTTCTCAGATGCCCATCTATATAGATCGGCGGCGGATTTTTCGTGGGGCGATGCTAGGTCTTCCAATTTCAGAGCCTCGCTCTCATCTTGAAGAGTGCGGCATTCGACTGCCCATCGCCGCAACGCCTCGGCTAGTTTCTCCTCGAACAGCGCCAGGGCTTCCAGTCTCAGAACCTCACGCACATTCGGATCGGGCTCCGGCAGCATGCTGATGGCTGCGCGCACTCGCTCATCGGTAACTACTGCATGGCAGTTTCGGCAGATCGCAAATACAAATTTGGGGTCGTGCACCCTGCCAACAATGTGGTCTTCTTCAAACAGGGTGTGGGGGACGCCTTTAGCTTCAAGCTGTTCTCTCGTGCCGGGAATAAGCGCGACCAGATCTGGGTAGCCGCAGCGGATACATGCTTGCGGTTTTTGTCCAAACCTGGCGCGACGCCTAGAATCGCGCCTTGCAGTCTGAAATGGATTCAAATTTTTCAGGCGGCCAGGTCCCCCTTGTAGATTTCCTCGATCTCTAGCTTTCCCTCGCGCCACAGTTTATCCAGGTTATCCGGATTCGTTTCAAACAGATAGATCTTTTTGCCTACCCGAATCCCCTTGTTCTTGAACGGTTCGAGCTCTGAAGTAAATCCCGTCGCCTGGTAATGCTTCACTGCGTTATCGTGCCGGCCAATCATCGAGGCCGCGCGCGATCCGGGGGCGTTGATCATAATCTGGCCTTCGGGTGTAATCATGGCCATCCCCGGCCGCGTAATTCGATCAGATGCAGTTACCTCGCACCTTCCACCTGGACACTTCTGTTTCAAGGCTGTGCCCGCGTATTTCCGAATCGTACTCACGCGGGTGCGTGAGTCTCTGGCGGCCTCACTAAGGGTTTTGCTGGCCCCGGATCGCACTTTTCGAATCGCTTCGAGCGTGCGTAACTTTGCTTCGAATTCACGTTGATTGCGCGGCTTCGCGTTACGCTTCTTCATCCAGGCCCTCTAGGATCGGGTAGCGGTTGGGATCACACGGCAGAGGAGCAAAGAACGGAACCGGCGCTCCGTTAGGTTTGCCGGTCAACATGTTGATGCGCTCGCGCAGCGGTGCATGGACGAATTCCGCGCAACACTCCAGGCAGAACGGTGGAAAACGGTCCTTCGGAATTGGCTCGGTAAGATGGTGGCATCTTGGGCACCTCTCCCGCCGCTTCGAGATAGTCTGGGCTATCGGGCTTGGCGTGTGCGCTACACGGCCGACTCGTTGTCGACGCATAAGGGACTCCTGCAACGAACCTCTGGTCCGTTGTTTGAGTGATCCTCACGCGTCGATGATGTGGGGGCTCGATTTTTCCCGCAACCCGGTTCGCGTTTCCATGGCGCGCTGTTGTACGAGGGCTTCAGCATCCCGCTCACCTCGTAACTCGCTCGTTAGTGAACCACATCTTTCAAGTTAATTATCGCGCGCCGTACCAAATGGTGTCAAGTGGTCACGTCCAAGTACCGACCTATTTATGCTAGATATTCCATAGGTTATTGTTTAGGCACCTATAGCTTTGATATCATATCTTGTAGAGGTTACTAAGTTCTATGCAGCTTCTTCGTCATAGTGACGCAATCGAAGTAAGTCGAGCAACTGGGATCAGCCTCTCAACTGTTCGCTCCATTCTGAATGGTGAGAGAAACACCAATTATGAGAACGCCAACAAAATCGCGCGTGCTCTCAATATTGACCTAGTTGATTTGCAGTCAAGAATTATTTTCACGCGAAGAGATAGACTTTCTAGAAAATCGGTATCGGATCGTATGAGAGCCTTACCTCTCTTGGTTCAGTACACTTCCGCTCCAGAATTTGTGTCATCCACCTTTCAGGCCGCCTGAATCTCGTATCTTCTCCAGAAGTTGTGTGTCATCCATAATTTCAGCGCTTGCTTAAAATTCCGTCTTTACCAGGAATCAGTCAGTTCATTTTTCCAGCGTTGCTTGCATCCAAGAGAGTAAAAAATAGGCGAGCAGATTTCGTCCACTGACGATTTCCACACACGATTGCGAAGGTGATAAAATAGTGAGGACAAAATAACTTAAGCGGGCTCGCCACGTGTTCCAGCACGCGACAAGCCCTGACCACCAAGGAGGTACAAGCTCCATGGCAGCTAGTCCAAAAGTATACGACCGCGCGCGACTTGGCAAATCCGAATCGGCGCACCCGGAACAGGAACCCTCAGCAACAACACAATCCCCTACGCTTCGCGCAGCCCGGCATGGAGTCGTATGTCTATGGGGTTACGGCGTGAAGGTTTTCGTGAGGAATGGGCATCTCCAGCTCCAGGACGGCGTAGGGCGCGACAGGCATGAATGGCGCTTCGCCCGCGTAGGTAGCGGCCTGAAAAGGCTAGTGGTCCTCACCGATTCCGGTTTCATCACTCTCGACGCGCTTCGGTGGATTTATGACCGGGGGGCGGCTCTGCTCATGCTCGATCGTGCTGGAACCGTCATAGCCTCAACTGGACCCGAGTACGGTCTGGATGATGCGCGATTGCGACGCGCCCAAGCACTGGCACTCCAATCTGGAGTGGGATTACAGATTGCTCGCGAATTAATCGATAGGAAGGTAGCGGGCCAAGAGCGGGTAGCGCGAGAGAGATTGAAAGACTCCACAACGGCAGACACCATCGCCAAGTTACGCAAGGCTCTACCTGAAGCCAGAACCTTTGAGGCTGTCAGCTTGATTGAGAGTCACGCGGCCAGACATTACTGGGCTTCATGGGAGGGAATGCCGATTCCGTTCGTCAGAAGCGATCTCCCGCGAGTCCCGGCGCATTGGCTCTCATTCGGGAGCCGCAAATCTCTTCTATCTGGGTCGCAGCGCCTTGCTTCCGACCCTCTTAATGCAATCCTGAACTACTTAAGCGCCTTGGTTGAGAGTGAAGCCCGCCTCGCTGTGGCTGCCGTCGGGTTGGATAGCGGGCTCGGCTTCATCCACTTCGACACAAAAGGACGCGCCTCCCTAGCGAATGACATACAAGAGCCGGTGCGCGCGATGGCGGAAGATTATGTGTTGGGACTGATCAGCAGATTCGCTCTCAAGCGCGAATGGTTTCAAGAAAGGACCGATGGCAACTGCAGGCTGATGGCCCCTTTTGCTGCACGACTTTCAGAAACCGCTCCGATGTGGCGACAAGCTGTCTCGCCCATATCTGAGTGGATCGCTCAGAAGCTCTGGTCCACAATGAAAAAGGGGAAGAACGAACCAGAACCAGCAACCAGATTAACGCAACAACGAAAGCGCGAAGCCAAGGGGGCAGCACCCCTACCTGCGCCAGTGCGCACTCCCGTTCTGGAGAACAGTTGTCGCGAGTGTGGAGCGCCGATTCAACCTGGAAGCCGCCATTGCTATGCTTGTTCCAATTTGCTTTCCGGTGCTAAAGAGCGTTTCATAAAAAGCCTGCCGAAAGCACATGTTGTCACGCTTGGTGCCGCCGCCCAGCGTCTCCGAGCGGAATCGCAGCGCCGCCATTACGCAGAACTACGAAAGTGGAAACGGTCGAACCAGCGGATCACGGAGGAGATATACACCAAAAGCATTCAGCCTCGCCTAGCAGACGTTTCGTATGGGGCGATTGCCGAAATTCTTGGAGTGTGTCCAGCCTATGCCCGTGACATTCAGCGAGGGAAGCGGCGACCACACGCACGACACTGGCCGCGACTTGGGGAGCTTGTGGGTTTCACCGGCCCGTAGCGCATCGACTCTCCGGCCATCAAATGAGAAATGTTCGAAAACGAGCGAACGCAAATTAGGACCCGGAAAGCCAACCGGCCTCGCTGACCGGGGACACCGAGCGGATTTGGTCGTAATGGTGCGAGATAGAAATAATGGCAGTGCGTAGGCCAAGGAGCCGCTAATGCTGCTATTTCCCTTTCAACAAGCCGAAAGTACCAAACGTTCCTGTGGGCGGGCGGGGAGGATCGAGTGCGCTCAGGTGTTGAAAGTCCGCAGCGGTTAACCGACTCTGTTTCTTGATGGTTCTGAAAAGGTCTAACCGGATTGCTGCGACGAGCTCCGCAAGCATCCGCGCACCCTCCAAATCTTGCGTGGTCGCCGCCAAATCCGCTTTTTGGGTACTTGTAAAACGATAGAGTTTCGCGATGACATCATCCGGGGCGTAAAGCCACGCCAAACGTACCTGTTCCAAAAAGGCCTTTGAACTTACTGCCGTGTTGCCTTTGTAAAACGCAGAAACGGACACGAGCAGTTCACGATATAATTTTTCTTTGCGCGTGAACTCCTCCTGTGCCCGTTGCTGCGATTGTGACTTTGCCCAAACGAAAACGGACCAGCAGAACGCCGAAACGCTGCCGACGAGTCCAACAAAGAATTTCCAATCCATTTCCAAAACCTCCATTTTAGCGGGTCACGCTTTCGTGGGGCATGTTATGAAAACTGTCGATCGACTGGACCTAAGTCGCAGCCAGAACAAGTTCAGATCGCATAGCCTCAGCAGTTCCGCCTTAAGCCTGAAGTCGCCGTTCCACCTGAAGCAGAAATGCCAGACCGCTGCGGGCTATCTTTTTCTGTCGCTCTATCTCCGCGTCACGTTCACCGGCAAGGGTTTCGGCTATGCTAGCGAAGAGCTTCGCAAACGCCAGACTCTTCGGCAACGTAGCGAACGCGGAGACCAGTTCGGGTACGTTTTTTGCAAGATCGACAGCGCGGCGGTGCCAAGGCCTACTGGGATCTTCTACCGTCTTGCGAAGATCCGACAATTCGGGATACACGCTCGTTTCCGCCAAGAACTTGGCCTCCTTTTGAATCTGGCTCAAGTCCATTCCCGAGGTGATCGCAGCGTTCAATTCTTTCGACAGCTTGAGCATCGCCAGTCGAAAAGGTTTCACATGCTCAGCAAGTTCGAAGCGGACTTCCTGAAGCTGTTTTGCTGGTAGGCCGCGCAGCCTCGGTAGTGCAAGTCTTATGCTCTCAATCGTTAGCATTGAAGCTAACAATTTCGCGTTAGCTTTCAGATCTGCTTGTGGCAAGCCCGGAATTGGGAGCGAGGGGTTATCGTTGACAAGAGGCCAACCGTTTTTGGATGCTGCGATCAGAGCATTTGCTGGATACGAGAGCCAGCTTGGAGCGTTTACCTGTGCCTCGATCGGATGCCCCTCCAAGGCTGGAATGCCTTTGCAGAATCCCATCTCTGGCGACGGAAAGAAATCTTTTGGTGGAGGCCCGAAGACCAGCTCTTCAAGAGCCAAGGTGAGTTCGCGGGCGCCGTCTTGCAGAACACCGCCAACGCCGGGCATACCATCAAAGATGCAGAAATCTCGGACATACCTCACATGACAAGCAAACTCCATGCAGGAAAGCGTCTGGGCAATTTCGATCTTCAGTGGTCCGAGGCAGCGAATCCGCTCGATCTCACGGCGTGTCGCATCCTCGTCGATATCGACTGTTGGTAAATAGACACCTGGAAAATGAATTCGATCGAAAATCAGCGCGAGGTACGTCAATGACTCCGCAGATCGGGGCACTTGCTGAGGATAGTAGACAGCTTCAAAAGTCGTTAGGTTTTCGTCCTGCGATGACATGTAGCTAGTTGATCCCTTCTATTAATCGTAACGTACCTGCCAATGGACGTTTGCGCAAGAATGACGGTTATCCGCTGACGCTTTGGGTACCTCACCACCGACATTTTTTTCAGTTCGACAAAGAGGAGAACAGCGACAAAGTGCTTCGCAGGAAAATTGAGGGCCTGATCAGTAAAGCCAGCGGGGATGAACTTCAGCGTGCATATCGGCTTTTGTCGGAGCTATTGAAGCCGTAGACGCTACTGAACTCTGCCTCTGCCAGTCTTAAGATCCGGCTCTACCATCTCAGCGGGCAATGTAAAGCCTGGACATCTTTAGTCGGATGGCACATAATTGAGACCTCGGTGTATGAAAGGCGTCTTTTCGTTCACCCTTGTAGTATTGGGCTTGGGGGTTTCCCTCAGAGAAGCGGTGGGCAGTGAGGACATCACCTTGCCATTACAGAGTGGAAACATCCTCATCCACGCCCAGTTTATCCACCAAAACCAATTTGGTTCCTTCGTGCCAGAACTGGCGCTCACGATCAGGAACCAAACGTCCTCCCCGTGGCGAACGCTTAAGCTGCAATTTGACATCGGCGCGTTGTGCAACGGGGAAACCCGTCAATGGACAGTTCCGGTTATCACGAGCTTAGGGTGGGCTGAAGACCACGAGCTTGTCACAGAATACGCGGACACTGTGTTTTCTTTGGTTGGCAAGGTTGACGGCTGTCAGACGGAGATCATCAAAGCCAGATTGCTACTTGCTGAGAATTCCAACACGCGCATTGATGGCGCGACGGGTGAAAGTACTGATCTGGAAAAACAGCTTCAGGACCTAAAAGCCAAGCACGACGCTGAAGAGGCGGCACAGGCTGAAGATGATCGAAAAGCCGCTGACGCCCAAGCGAAGAAGGACGCTGCTGAGGCAGCACGTCAGAAGCGGATTGCGGCGGAAGAGAAGAAGAAGGATGCCGAACTGAACGCACGAATAGCGAAGGAAAAAGCTGAAGAAGAAGCTAAAGCCGCCGAAGAACGCAGGAAGGTTCGCGCTGCCTGTACCGTCATATACCAAAATACTGCGGATAAGAAGTTGAAGGACTTGACAGTGAAAGAGGAGCAACGGGTTCGAGCGTGCCAAGCGTTAGGGTTGTATCCGCCACAATAACACTTTTGCTCAACAGTCTTGGGACCACGGAGGTGACGTCGGACTGGCAGATGGTGGCAACTTTATTGTGGGTCGGCCATGCAAGAGACATACCGCAATGAAGCGGCGCAATTACCCGAAAGGTTCCGTTGCCTTTTTGTAGTAGGGTGTGATCAAGGACGTTAGCACACGTATGCCAGTCCGCGACTTAAGCTCGTTCCTCCCCACTGCTGAAGACGTGCTCGCCTGCGATTTGCCAAAACTTGGAGAGATTCTCCTTGTTCACCTGAATAGTTGGAAAGGCCAGGGTAAGGTTTGGCAGCCAGTTGGCGGCTTGAACCGGCTGTATTTCGTGCAGGTCATGGACGGCACGGAGCGGGGCTCAGGCCCGCCGCGACGTAACGCGCCTGAATACGGAGCTAGGCAGCCTGAGGTGACGCAACGGATGCAGGAGGCATGGAATTGGCTGGATAAGCAGGGAGTGCTGATGCATAACCCTAGCCAGCCGGGGAGCGATTGGTATCTCATCACGAGTGAGGGAGAGGCGTTGCTGGCGCGAATAGCGCTACTGGAGGAGGCGGACAAGCTGTTGAGCGCGACGACCCAGGAGAGACGTGAGGCTGCATGGTGGGGACGTACAAAACACCTAATCGAACTGTGGAATCCGACAAAGTCGGCCGAGGCTAAAGCCTATGAGGAATTGTTTTTTAAATACCTTCAAAGTCTCGGCCGAGATGCGGATGAGCGGCGTCGCGGAGAGAATCAAATGCTCTCCTTGCTTAACCAGCTTAAGCTTGACCTCGCGGACGGCGGGGCACGCCTGGTGAACGCCAACCGAAGACGATCTGAGAACCCGATGCTCATCGCCGAGAGTCGGATAGGTGAACTGCGGGCGCTCGCGTCACCGGATTTTGATTTCACGAAGCTGATTCGGCTCTGCGAAGAGTTAACCATAGCCGCTCGGGAAGAGTGCCATTTCGCCACGGCGATGCTGACGCGCGGGTTGCTCGACCATGTGCCGCCGGTATTTGGAAAATCCACCTTCAGCGAAGTGGCGAATAACTACGGAGGCCGGTCGTTCAAGGAACTCATGCAACCGCTCGATGGGATGGCACGGAAAGTTGCTGACTGGCATCTGCATGGACAAATACGAAAGCGGGAAACGCTTCCTACAGCACAGCAAGTGCAGTTTGCAGCGTCGCTCGACATGTTGTTGTCGGAGATTGTGCGAATAACCCAAGAGAAAGGGCTTACGCCATGAGCACAGGAATAATCTCCTTCAAAAGAGCCGCACGCGGGCGCTCGCGGGCCTCGTTCCCGAAAAGGCGCTCCTTAGTTGACTTCGCACAGCGGATTGGGATTTGTATGCGCAAGCCTTTGGTTTCGGCCCTGGTTTTAATCGGTAGTGCTTCCAGCTCGGCGCTCTCGCAGACCTACACAATTGAGACGGTCGCTGGGAACGGAATGCCCGGTTACAGTGGCGACAACGGCCCAGCTACCAGCGCCCAGTTGTACTACCCGACTGGTATGGCCGTGGATACCGCCGGTAACCTCTACATTGCAGACCACCTCAATAACCGTGTGCGCAGGGTTTCGAACGGTGTGATCACCACGGTCGCCGGCAACGGGATGCAGGGTTATAACGGTGACAACGGCCCAGCTACTAGTGCGCAGTTAGCCCAGCCGTCGGGTGTTGCCGTGGATGCCGCCGGGAACCTGTACATCGCCGACTCTTACAACAATTCCGTCCGTAAGGTTTCGAACGGAATTATCACCACCGTAGCTGGAACCGGAAATCCCGGCTATAGTGGCGACAATGGTCCTCCTGCTGTTGCCCAGTTGAATCAGCCCATAGACGTGCTCGTGGACGACACAGGCAATCTCTACATTGCGGATTTTGGCAACGGGCGCGTCCGCAAAGTCTCTGGCGGACTGATCACCACGGTTGCCGGGAACGGGACATGCTGTTACAGCGGCGATGGGGGTCCAGCCACTAGCGCCCAGTTAAACACTCCTAATGCTCTGGCGATCGACGCCTCGGGCAATCTCTACATCGCTGATTATGGAAACGATCGCATACGCAAGGTGTCGAACGGGATTATCAGCACGGTGGCAGGAAACGGGCTACCGGGCTTCAGCGGCGACAACGGGCTCGCCGTCACTGCCCGACTGAATTTTCCCGCGGGCATCGCGGTGGATGCCAGCGGCAACCTGTATATTGCGGACGACTACAACAATCGCATCCGCAAGGTCGACATGGGGGGAGTGATCACCACAATCGCGGGCGATGGGACGGCAGGGTACGGCGGCGACGACGGCCAGGCGGTCAGCGCGCAACTGAACGAACCGTGGCGTCTCGCCCTGGATGCCGCTGGTCACATCTATATCGCAGACGGAGGAAATCAGCGTATCCGTGTCTTAGTCCTAGCTCCCGCAGAGGCTCAGCCGGTGAATTTTGTGCCGGTGACTCCTTGCCGGATCGCTGACACGCGAAATGCCAACGGTGCCTTCGGAGGTCCTGTCATAGCCGGAGGCACATCCCGCGATTTTTTCATTCCCAATAGCTCCTGCGGCATTCCTTCCAGCGCAGCCGCTTATTCGCTGAACGTTGCAGTCGTTCCAAGGGGGTCGCTGGGGTACCTGACTGTGTGGCCCACGGGCCAACCCCAGCCACTCGTGGCAACGCTTAATTCTGTGGACGGGAGCATCAAATCGAATGCCGCAATCGTGGCAGCCGGAGTGAACGGCGCGATCAGCGTGTACGTAACCAACACGACGGACGTGATCCTGGATATCAACGGCTACTTCATGCCAGGAAGCGATAGTGATGCGCTGGCGTTCTATCCCCTGACGCCCTGCCGCATTGCGGACACGCGTCACCCAGCAGGTCCTTTCGGAGGACCCGGCCTTGAGGCTCATAGCATCCGTACGTTTCTGATCCCCGAAAGCGCTTGCGGGGTCTCGGCGACTGCACAGGCGTACTCCTTGAACTTCACCGCCGTGCCAAAGGGTCCGTTGGGATATCTCACCGCATGGCCTGCTGGGCAGCCGCAGCCCTTGGTGGCCTCACTGAACGCGGTGACGGGCACAATCACCGCCAACGCAGTGATCGTGCCTGCGGGCACCAACGGCGGAGTGGATGTGTTCAGCACCGACGCTACTGATTTGGTCATCGACATCAATGGTTATTTCAGGCCGGAAGGGCTGGGTGGGCTTTCACTATACCGAGTGACGCGTTGCCGGGTGCTGGACACCCGGGAACCATCGGGAACGCCGCCTTTTAGTGGAACATTCGAGGTGAATGTCAGCGCTGTTTCGTGTGCCGTGCCAGCAACAGCGCAAGCCTATGTGTTCAACACCACGGTTGTACCGCCAGGCCCTCTTGGTTACATCACAATGTGGCCAGAAGGAGAGCCGCAACCGTTGGTGTCGACACTAAATGCGGTAGATGGTGTCATAACGTCGAACATGGCAATTGTTCCAACGATCAATGGCTCTATCGACGTATTTGCGTCCGCCCCCACTTACCTGGTGCTCGATATTTTTGGCTATTTCGCGGGGAGTACTCCCGGTATTTCTACCCGAGCGAATCTTCAGCCGATAGCTATTTCGTCGACCACCGTTAATCTCAGCTTGTCACCGCCGTGAAACCCCCGTCCTTTCGTTGCGGCTTCCGGCGAGGAGGCGTGGATTTATTCAGTCCTGGTCTTGATGTCCTCGCGTTTGCAGTAATCGATGGTCCTGCTGGCTCAATACTATATTCAGCATCTTGCGGAGTTGCTCTTCTGGAACATTGTTGGAGTCAACCACAGCGCGAATGAGATTTTCACGTAAGGTAAATTCTGCGGGCGGCCAGAGATTCAGGAGCCGCTGACTTTCCCATTCTTTGTCGAACCTCAAATGGTCCACCGGACCATCGGCCAGGAAACTGTACAACTGCATGAATGATTTCCCACCTTTCTTTTAACATCATGATAACAAAGCCATTTTGATTTTGGCTATTCAGGAAAAGCTCAGGATCGCGTCGCGGTCCGCAGCAGCCAAGCTGAGCCTGCTGCGTGGTGTGGAGTCTCCCAGAACGAAGGGTTCGGCACGTGTCGACCGGAGGCGCGCAAATCGCGTGTGCGGTTTTTTTTCCCAAATTGCAGGCTCCTCTTTGCCAGGCGAGGCTGGCGCGCGCCGGAACCGGAGCACTGGAATGAAACCGATGTTTGCCCGTACATGCGACGACAGGTCCTGCGACGATTCATCACGAGAATTTTTCTCCACGCCTTTTCCAAACTAGGAAAAATTGCCCTTGTCGCACATTTTTCGATGCAGCGAAATTTTGCTGCCGTAAACCCGCCAAGCGCGGGCCGGAGCGAGCGAAGCGAGCGGAGGCGGAGAGAAAAATTTGGGCGGTGAAAATTTTTGCTGCGATGGAAAATGGTGTGTTGGAAAAAATATGGGGAAAAGGGGGTGGGTCGCCAACGTAGTGGTAATACACCCCCTTTGCTGTTTGACCCGCTGCACGACGGTTTCCTATACTAAAGAGACCGGTTATGTATATCTTGATTACCGTCATTCACGTCGTGGTCTGCATTTTTCTAATCATCGTTGTGCTGCTCCAGAGCGGCAAAGCGGCAGACTTGGCGGGGGCGTTTGGCGGCATGGGTTCTCAGACAGCGTTCGGGCCGCGTGGGTCGGCAACATTGCTTTCCAAGGCGACCACGATTTCAGCGATCGTATTTATGTGCACGTCCCTGGCGCTATCGGTTTTGTCGTCACGCAACAGCGGCGGAGCCGGAACGGTATTGGAGCGCAGCGCGCCTGTCAAGAAATCGGCGCCCGCGTCAATTCCGCCGGCTGCAAAGCAGCAACCGGCTCCAGCGCCGGCGAAGAAGTAGTTCCACGAATTGCGGTCGTGGCGGAATTGGCAGACGCGCATGCTTGAGGTGCATGTGGGTACCCCCCGTGGAGGTTCAAGTCCTCTCGACCGCACCACTCTCCGTTTTTTGAACCGTTAGGTAACGAAGATATTGGTTTCCCCGCGCCGCGAAATCGGCTCCGTGTGGCCGATGTATGCTGTTGTTTAACGATATGAAGGAACTATGCCGCATTGGCGTGGCTATTAATGGTGATCTGCTAGGCAAGTTTGATAAGCTCATCGCCGAACGCGGCTACACGAACCGCTCGGAAGCGTTCCGCGACTTAATCCGCAATGAAATGGTGCAGGAGGCGTGGAAGTCGTCGGATTCCGAAGTCTTCGGCACCGTGACCCTCGTCTACGACCACCATACTCGCTTGATCACGGACAAGCTCACAGAGTTGCAACACCAGTACCATTCAGCCGTGCTTTCTTCGTTGCATGTGCATCTCGACCATGACAATTGTCTCGAAGTGATCCTGGTGCGCGGCACGGCGTCGCTCGTGCAGAAGCTGTCCAATGCCCTCATCGCCGCCAAGGGCGTGAAGCACGGCCGGCTGACGATTACCACGTCGGGTCACGACCTTCCGTAACGGCCTCTGGTTTCGCACGAATGCCGGGATCGTGCTATGCTGCTGACGTTAGGGACAGCAGTTCTTGCACATTCCTGATGGATACCTAAGTCCTTCCACCTGCGGCGTTCTCGTAGCCGCTGCCGCGCCTTTTTGGTACACGGCCTTGCGCCGCGTTCAAAAAACGCTCACCACACGGATGGTTCCGCTCTTGTCCGTGTTCGCGGCATTTTCCTTTGTGATCATGATGTTCAACCTGCCGCTGCCAGGCGGCACCACGGGGCACGCTGTGGGTATGGGGGTCGCCTCCATCGTGCTCGGCCCATGGGCGTCCATGTTGGCTATTTCCATCGCGTTGGTGATTCAAGCCGTGTTCTTCGGTGACGGCGGGATTACGGCGATTGGCGCGAACTGTTTCAACATGGCCATCGTCGGCTCTCTGGCGAGCTATGCGCTCTACCGGCTGATCGGCTTCCGGGCTACTTTGGGTTCGGCGCGTCGCGTTCTGGCGGCAGGGGTCGGCGGCTACGTAGCCATCAACATCGCCGCATTCTGCGCTGCCATCGAGTTCGGTATTCAGCCGATTCTGTTCCACGACCCCGCCGGCGCTCCGCTCTACGCTCCTTACCCCTTGAGCATCTCAATCCCGGCCATGATGATCGGGCATCTGACCCTTGCGGGACTGGCCGAATTCGTCATTTCGGCGGGTATTGTCGCTTACCTGCAAAGAACCGATGTCGGTCTCCTCCGCCGATCCGCTCCCGACGCTCCGGATTGCAACGCCGCCGTGCTGGCAATGCCCGAAGCCATCACTTTGCCCACGGCACGAAAGCTCTGGTTGGGACTGGCGCTCTTTTTAATCCTGACCCCGCTCGGCATTCTCGCGGCAGGAAGTGCCTGGGGAGAATGGACTGCTCAGGATCTGTCGAACCCACAAGTGAGAGCAGAGATTGCAGCCGCCTCCCGCAATCAATTGCCGCCGGACCATGTCCCGCGAGGGCTGGAACGGCTGTCATCTATCTGGACTGCGCCTCTCTCGCGATACGCCCCGGGTTTCATTCGCAGCGCCGCCTTCGGTTACTTCGTGTCGGCAATGGTGGGAGTCGGATTGATTCTGGGAAGCTGCGTGCTGGCTACGTGGCTCCTCGGCCAGAGTCGATCCAAATCCCATTCTTCCTGGGTGCCTTCCGATCGCCCGCGGCGCAAGAGCTTCGTCGAAAAAACCTTACGCGGTCTGCTGGAAGCCATGCAGCATACACTTTTTGCCGAGGACATGGCGATGGCGGACGGCCTTTTGCAGCGTCTTGATCCTCGCGTGAAACTGATTGGCGTTGGGGCCTTGGTTCTTGCAGCCATCGCCGTGCGTCGCGTTTGGGCGTTGGCGGTAATCTTCCTGGTTGCCGTTGTTTTGGCTGTTCTGTCACACATTCCCGTGAAGACTTTGGCCGCGCGTGTTTGGCTTGCGGTTGCCGCTTTCACTGGGGTCATTGCGTTGCCCGCAATCTTCCTGACGCCGGGCGCGGCTGTTTTTCTCACGCCGGTTGTTGGGTGGCCGATCACACAGCAGGGTGTTAAAGCTGCGGCCTTCCTGATTTTGCGCGCCGAAACGGCGGCCACTCTTTCAATCCTGTTAATTCTGACAACGCTTTGGACCCATTTACTCGCTGCGCTGCGATCCGTCCGTTTTCCCGCCGTTCTCGTAGCTATTCTTGGTATGACGTATCGCTACATGTTCCTTTTCTTACAAATCGCGCGCGACATGTTCGAATCGCGCGAGTCGCGGCTGGTCGGCATCCTGGGGCCGTCAGACCGGCGGCGGCTAGCGGTTTCAAGCGCCGGGGTGCTCCTCGACAAAAGCCTCCAGTTGAGCGGCGAGGTGCATATGGCGATGCAATCCAGGGGATTTCGCGGGCAGATCCGTCTCCTGGATGAGTGGGAAATGGGTTTTGGAAACTGGCTGCGGGCGGCAGGATTCGTCGCATTCGGCGCGCTTGCCATCTGGTTCGGCCGATGAGAGAAACCTGCGAGGTCGCTTTTGATGTAGCGGACGTCTCGTTTCGCTATCTCCAGGTGGCTGCGCTGAACGGGTTATCGATGTACGTTAAGCGCGGCGAGCGCGTGGCGCTGCTCGGGGCGAATGGCTCGGGCAAGTCGACACTGCTTCGCCTGTTGGCCGGCCTCTATTTCCCCGAACGCGGCGATATCTCTTTTTTCGGAGAAAGGCTGACGGAACCCCGCCTGGACAATGAGCAATTCTTTTACGGATTCCGGCGCCGCGTGGGGATGGTTTTTCAAAACCCGGATATCCAGCTATTCAATCCGAGCGTATTCGATGAGGTTGCCTTCGGTCCGTTGCAGCTTCAGTGGCCTAAAGTACAAATTCGCGAACGCGTGAACGAAACGCTCGACCTGATGGGCATCGCGCACCTGAGAGATCGTGCCCCGCACCGCTTGTCCGGCGGTGAGAAGAAGCGAGTCGCGCTGGCGTCGGTTCTAGTGCTCGACCCCGAGGTACTGCTGCTCGATGAGCCTAGTGCGGCACTCGATCCCAGTAGCCAGGCACAAATTGTTGAGTTTCTCGTTTCCTGGGGCAACCGTTTGAAGACCGTGATCACGGCGACGCACGATCTCGATACGCTCGAAGACATCGCCGACCGGTGTTACGTGCTGGAGAACGGATCGGTGGCCGCCGAAGGTACGCCGTTAGCCGTGTTGCACGATGTGGCCCTGCTCGAGCGGACGAAACTGGTCCGGCCCCATCATCACGTTCACGGAGAAGGCGCGTTACAACCCCACCCCCACCTGCACCGGCATCTTTCCGAGTAGGCTGGCCGAAGCCTCCCTGAGAGGCACTGCATCCAACTGCTAGACTCAAACGTTGGAGGATTTGTGCACTCGAAACCTGACGCGGCGCTTGAAAATCTTTGTATCAACACGATCCGCATGTTATCCGCGGATGCGGTGCAGTTTGCCAATGCCGGGCATCCCGGAATGCCTATGGGCGCTGCGGCGATGGCCTTTACACTGTGGACGCGCTTTCTAAAATACAATCCGAAGAACCCGCAGTGGGAAGACCGCGACCGCTTCGTGTTATCCGCCGGCCACGGCTCCATGTTGTTGTACAGCCTCTTGCACCTCACTGGGTACGATCTTCCGCTGGATGAACTCAAACGATTCAGGAAATGGGGCAGCAAGACACCAGGCCACCCGGAGCGGGGGGAAACACCGGGCGTGGAAGTATCCACCGGACCGCTCGGGCAGGGTTTCGCCAACGGCGTCGGATTGGCCATCGCGGAAGCTTGGTTGGCGGCGCGCTACAACCGCCCGGGCCACAGGATCGTCGACCACTACACATATGCGATCTGCGGCGACGGCGATCTGATGGAAGGTGTGACCCAAGAGGCCGCTTCGTTGGCCGGGCACCTTCGCCTGGGAAAGCTGATTTACTTGTACGATCAGAACCATATCTCGCTCGCCGGATCCATTGACCTCGATTTCACCGAAGATGTGGGCAAGCGTTTCGAAGCGTACGGCTGGCATACTCGCACCGTTCCCGACGGGAACGACACCGAGGATGTTGCCCGCGCCATTGAGGAAGCGCAAGCCGAAGACCGGCGGCCTTCGCTCATTCTGGCACACACGCACATCGGATACGGCAGCCCGAACAAACAGGACAACTTTTCTTCACACGGCAACCCGCTAGGCGAAGAGGAACTGCAGTTGACGAAGAAGGCTCTCGGCTGGCCTAGCATGGATAAGTTCTATCTGCCTGAGAATGCACTCGCTTTCTTCCGCCAAGCCGTACCGCAGGGTGCCGCAGCCGAGACAGAGTGGCGAAAACAGTTCGATGCCTACCAAAAGGCATTCCCCAAGGAAGCCGCCGAATTCCAGCAAATCATGAGCGGCAAACTGCCCGAGGACTGGGCTGCCGATCTTCCCAAGTGGAGTCCCACGGATAAAGCGATCGCCACCAGGGCCGCCGGCGGAGCCGCGTTGAATGCGTTGGCCAAGCGGATACCGAATATTATCGGCGGGTCGGCAGATTTGAATCCGTCAACCGACACCGCATTGAAAGGCATGGGGGATTTCCAGCCTGCGGAGTTTGGCGGCCCCGGCACGCAAGGAGCGGTGGGCGGCGAATGGAGCTATTCCGGTCGGAATACGGCATTCGGGATTCGCGAGCACGCCATGGGTGCAGCCGTGAATGGAATGGCCGCGCACGGTGGGTTGCTTCCATTCAGCGCGACCTTTTTCACGTTCTCGGATTACATGAAGCCGGCTATTCGCCTGGGCGCGCTCAGCCATCTCAAGGCCGTCTATGTGTTCACGCACGATAGTATCGGACTGGGCGAAGATGGACCGACGCACCAACCTGTGGAACAACTGGCCGCATTGCGTGCTGTGCCCAATCTCACTCTCATCCGTCCGGCGGATCCCAACGAGGTATCCGAGGCGTGGGCTTTTGCGATTGAACACCACGGGCCGACTGCGCTGGTATTTACTCGCCAGGCGGTACCCCATTTAGATCGCAGCCGTGCCAAGGATGCCGGAGTCGCCAAAGGCGCCTATATCTTGTCCGACGCCGATGGCCAGCCGGACGTCATCCTCATCGGTACCGGGTCCGAAGTCAGCTTATGCGTGAAGGCGCAGTCCACGCTGCTGAAATCGGGGGTGAAAGCCCGCGTTGTGAGCATGCCGAGTTGGGACCTGTTCGAAGCTCAGAGCCCGGCCTATCGGGAGAGTGTGCTGCCGGCAAAAATCAGGAAGCGCGTATCCGTTGAAGCGGGCGCATCGCTCGGGTGGCATCGATGGGTGGGGGACGAGGGAGCCATCATCGCAGTGGATCGCTATGGCGCTTCCGCACCTGGCTCCGAGGTTTTTCAGCACTACGGCTTAACCTCGGATAACGTTGCCGCTGCCGCACTGCGTCTGGCGGGCCGGTCTGACGAAGCGGACCAGCTATTGGGCGCCGTCCCTCCCGGCGTATTAGCCTAAAAACTTGTTAACAACTGTATCCGAAGGTACAATACGGACAGTTGTCAAGCCAGCCGCAATTAGGCGAAAACGGAGACTCCAAAAGCGAAGTTAGTTTCGGCAAGCTGCCGGGACTCAAATCGCTTCCGCCGTTCCCGGCGGTCGCCATCAAATTACTCTCAGTCATCAGCGACGATGACGCTGACTTTCGCGAGGTGTCTCGCCTCATCATGGCCGATACGGCCCTGTCCAGCCAGGTGATCCGCCTTGCTAATTCGGCCCTTTTCGGGTTTAATCGCGAGGTCACAAGCGTTTTGCGTGCGTTATCGCTGGTGGGCGCGAACCGTATCCGCGACATGCTGGTGACAGTGGCGCTTAAGAACTATATGGCACCGGGTGACAGCCCCGTCCTTCGCGCTTGCTGGCGTCATAGCCTTGCCGCCGCCTTGTGGGGCGAAGAGCTCGCGAAGTGGTATGTGCTCGACCGTCCCATGCTTTACACGGCCGCCATTCTCCACGATTTGGGCCGCATTGCGTTGTTCAAGTTGGCGCCCGACACGTATGTGAAGTATCTGGAAAAGGCGTCGGAGAACGGCAAGGCCGATTCTCGCGAACTGGAACGCCAGATGTTCTCGCTCGACCATTGCCAGGTAGGCGGACACCTCGCGAAGTTATGGAATTTCCAGTACGGCCTGACGGACGTGATTGCCAATCACCATGATGCTGTGGCGCCGGACACTCCAAAGGTTCGAATCCTGGTTCAGGCCTCGTGCGCAGCGGCGAATATGGATGGCTTCCTGGCC
>Ga0335071_10002324_pt1 | contig 20356 bp, 13 predicted proteins | sample Lox_Sample_15_FD_206724 | JGI IMG/M metagenome (GOLD analysis project Ga0335071, IMG submission 206724) | Soil microbial communities from Loxahatchee National Wildlife Refuge, Florida, United States - Lox_Sample_1.5 | ecosystem: Environmental > Terrestrial > Soil > Wetlands | place: USA...
GCGATCTTTTTTGCCGTCTTATAAATCCCCCAATCTGAAGCGATTACAAGACGATTCGGCCTGTGCGTCGCGTCCAATGCGCCCCGGTACGCCTTCTGACCCCGACTTACCTTACAAAATCGAAACTACCTTACAAAGCCCGCTTGTTCCGCGTCTTCTACGACGCATGACTCCAGGTGAATTGCTCTGCACGTTGTGCAGAGTCCGCCTGCGAACAGAACCGGCGTATCAAGTAGGCGCGGACAGAAGCTTTCGCCCTCAACTCCTCCGACATGGTCGTACCGTGATCTTTCATTGCGCGCCGGTTTGCGCTCGCATCTTCTCCACCGAGTTGACGAAGTCGCGCAGCCGGTCTCTCTTCACAAACGGCGTGCGGAAGAAGCGGTCGACTGCCGCGTTGAAGCGCCCCGGATCGTCGAAAGGAATCATGTGCGTTGCGTCCGGGAAAATGCAGAGCTGACTGTTCGGCAGATGATGGTAAATCAGCAGTGTGTGCTCGTCGCGAATCACATCGTGATCGCTGGCCGGCACCAGGGTCGGTGCGGCGATCGCTTCCAAAGCCTTGGGACCGATGTGCGGCTCCTCGAAGAGCATCGTCGTTACTTTCAGCTCGCGCTTGCCTTGGGGAGTTTCCTTGGCGGATTCGGGTATCGCGTCAAGCTGAGATTTCGCCCATCTCCATATCTCCGGGTATACCGCATCTTCTCCCGGATCGAGATTGGCAGCCATGGCCGCAATCTTCTTCACCTTCTCGGGATGGCGGATGCCTAAAAGAAGGGCTTCGATCCCACCATCGCTCCACCCCAGCACGTAGGCAGGACGGCTATGGAGATGTTCGAGCAGCGCCGCCTGATCGTCAGCCATCTTCTCGTAAGTGATCTTGCCGGCGCTGTCGCCAGAACGTCCTTGATCGCGGCTGTCCATCGCGATCACTTGATAGCTTCTGCGGAAGTAATCGATCTGCGCGGCGAATGTTCCGATGCTTTCGCCGTTGCCGTGAATCAGCAGCAGCGGTTCCCCGGAACCATACACTTCGTAATACAGCGTCACGCCGTCGTGCACGAAGCTGCTGCCCGCGGCGGCATCGGAGCCATACTTGGGAGACGGCTCCCTCGTCTGCGCCTGAGCTACATGTCCTTGCAAACTCGGTTCAGCACACATCAGACCAACTCCCAACAACACACAAATCATAGTCGGGCGCATCATCGCCTCCCTCGGGCCTCGCGGAACAACGACACATTCTCGCACGTTGAGGAAGTCGAATAGCTGGTTGGCGCCGGGCTTGGGCATCAATCGCGAACCGTCAACGCATCGATGGAATTGAAGACACAAGCCGTTCGTCGACGGAGCGAACTCTCGCTCCAGAGGGCTTCCTTGATCCAAGTGCTCGCGACGCAGAGCCTTCAATATGAAACCGAGGAAGCGGGAGATTGAACGAACAACGCGGGCACAAGCGCCACACCGGGTGAAGATTGTCACCGAATTCGATGGTCATCACATGCTCCAGGGGATTTTGGGTGGCCCTCGGCACTAATACCTAAGTGATACACAGCCTGCGCTTTAGTGATATTCAGAAAAACTGGGGACTCGATCACAATGAACATATAAGAAATGCAAGGAGGAAGAGACATGAAGCTTTTACTGCTGTTGCAATCCCTGGTGAAGCGCGAAGAAGGTCAGGATCTAGTGGAATACGCCCTCGTGGTTGCCTTGATCGCATTTGGCGCCGTTGCCGCAATGAAGGGCCTGTCGACCGAAATCAACAGCGCGTTCAACACCATCAGCAACAACCTGGGCACGGCTCTGTAAGCTCTCGCTCGAAGAGTTCTCAGGCTAGGAAGTCTTTGGTCACAACGATCCGTCGAGCCTATTCATCCGGTCTTTACGGGAGTTTGTCGACCCGATATTTGGGGCAGCCTCTATCCTCGCTGCCCCGTCAAGAAGCCCCTCACACAGGGGACGAACTTGGACCTGTCCTCGGTGCAGTGACAGTTACTTCACTTCGAACTTTCTGAATATTCCATTTGGCATACATTGCAGGCACTGTGGCCTCGTTCGGCCGTGGCAATCGGAAGTCAAAGAAGCCCGTAATCGCGACGAGCACGGGTCGAAATCCCACTGACGATCGAGTACGGCGACTCGAACCTAAACGGGTAAGCGATGACACCAACGGGGAGTACTTTCTGTGCGGCGCCGATGTTACGGTGTGGGTAATGGCAGCGAATTCTCAGACCGTTCCTATCGCGCCGACAGACCCCGACAGCTCATTCTCGGCCGTTCCTTGGACTGGCCGAGATGAAGCGGCAAAGGTCTGGACACTCTGCCTTGAACACTTGCAGTCCGCCATGGGCCGCATGCGCAACTTGACGCTCATACAGCCGCTGGAGAAGATCGTGAGCAAGCGCGACCTCTCGGCCGAGAGCAGCCGCGCATCCGCCACAGCGCCCATGACGTTCTCGAAAAGACCGCACAACAAAATTGGATTCGCGCTTGCCTGGGTGTGCGAGTGCGGCAGTTTTTCCCTGCTGCGGTCATCTGACCAGAGTCAGGATGGCGTAGTCGAGCGGCAATGCCCCGCATGCGGCGAAACGCAGCGGATAGCCTATTGCCGTCTACTGTGCGAGCCGAGAAACGACACGGCCGAAGCTTCAGGAAAATGGATCTATCCTGAAGTCGCGATGGAATCGAGTGAGACCGACGGGCGGGCGGGACGGGACTACGACTGGTCCTTCTATGACCCCATCTACTTCCAGGGCGATCGGGACCGTGATGCTTCCAGTTGCGCTCTCGCGCTGCGATCGTAGAAGAATACCCTCTTTCTCTTAGACCCAGGGTCCGCCATGCTTGTGAGGTGCAGCCACTCTTCAAGTTCCGCTGCTCCTGGAAGCAGAACCTAGCGCTTGCCGCTGAGTGAGTTCCCGGCCAAGGAGGCGTCGTGGCCGAAAGCACTTATAAGAGGATCGGAATCGCGCTGGCAACATCAGTAAACCGGCCCTCGGTCCACCGCATGCGCCATGAGGTCTAGGCCATTGAACTTAGTCAGCACATCACACGCCAAGATGTTATCCTGTCCGACGTTATTTACGAGATCAGTATCTTCATTATCGTGACGATTGCCGGCGAGTTGGCCGACTCCATCAGCTCGAAGGTCGGCACCTCGGAAGACCGGCACTGGATCTCGATCGCGAGACCATCGTGCGCCACCAGCCTGAGGGCGAAGTCTCGGCCAGATCGCCGGCAGTATCGCATCTCGCGAACCACAGTCTGCCGCGCGCTCAGCCAGCAGAAGGGCAGTCCGCCGGATCGGCATATTTAGTCAGTAATCATCGGAGCAGGGCCTATCAATATATAGGTGGTTAACCCTGTACCAAAAGAGTCTGCCACGCCAGCTCCGTACCCCTCAAGAAACAGACAGCCGGATCTCCGCGATCCGGCTGTTCCGAAGCCTGTACCTTGCACAACATGGAAATACGGAGTAGAGTGTCCTTCGCGAATCCATGAAGGTGAGATAGATAGATCGATATTGACAGAGAACGAATCTATTACTCCACCTCCGTGTCATTCCTAAATAGAATCTTCTGCGTTAGATTGGCGAACGATGAATTCTCCCAGGGTCTTTTCTGCGTTGTGCGGGCTCTTTGTTTCTGCTGTTATCGTGGGCTGTGGCGGAAGTGGATCCTCTTCAGGATCAAGCAACTCAACCCAAATTGCTCCTACGATAACTTCCATTAGTCCTACCAAAGTTACCGCTGGCTCGGGGCCACTTACGCTGAGCGTCAATGGAACCGGCTTCATTCAGACCACAACGGTCCAAGTAGGTGGGACGCTAGACGCCACAACTTTTGTAAGCAATACGCAGGTCACTGCAACGGTTACCTCGCAACAGCTCCAGACCGGCGCACAACTCTCTGTTATTGCACTCAATGGAACAGAAAGCAGTGGATCGGGTGCGGCGATCAATCTGGAAGTTGATAATCCCTTGCCCACAATCACCGGCCTCACTCCCTCGGCAACGGTAGTCAGCACGGCTCCGCCAACGATCGCGGTGACGGGCACCGGTTTTGTGCCGACGACCGTGATCGATGTAAACGGCAGCGGCCGGACGACCACGTACGTCAGTTCGGTGCAGGTCAATGTGACCCTCGATGCGACAGATGTCGCGGCGCCTGGAAGCCTTTCGCTCACCGCTGTTAATGCTGCTCCAGGCGGCGGCAATTCCACTGCCGTGACGGAGATGGTCGACAATCCAGCCCCCGGGGTTGGGACGATTTCCCCAAATCAAGTGCTCACGGGAACCACCACACCCACTCAAGTGACGGTGAGCGGCACGAACTTCATTCCCGCTTCCGTCGTGGAATTGGGGGGCGTGGCCGTTGCCACAACCTATGTGAGCGCGACGCAGATCACATTCCAGCTGCCTGTGGCCACGGAAGCGAAAACACAGCAGATTGCAGTTTCGGTGACGAATCCGCCTCCGGGTGGCGGCACGGCTCAATTCGGATTCCTCGACATTCTGCCGCAATCGTCGACGCCGATCATTTCGCAGGTGTCCCCCTCGCAATTCCTTGTTGGATCGGGGACATCCGCGATCACGGTCACGGGTACAAATCTCTTTCCGTCGGCTAATTTTCAATTGGTTCCATCGTCCTTCTCTGTATTGTGGAACGGCACTGCGCTGGCTATCCAACAGTCGGCGAGTAGCAACGGAATTGACAGCATCACGGCAACAGTGCCGGCGAGTTTGCTCGCAACAACTGGCACGGCAACCGTCGCAGTGAGCAATCAGACCGCAAGTCCATCGCTCTCGAATCCGGTGACCGTCTCGATTACAAACCCGCCCACCCCCACATTAACTTCCATCTATCCGAGCGCAGGCCCGATCAATACGAGCGCGACCCTGACCCTGACCGGAACAGATTTCACCGAGAATTCGACCGTCGCGATGAACGGGTCAAATATCCCTGCAACGTACGTCAGCTCGACTCAGCTCACGGTCACGATCCCCGCATCCAGCGATGCGCTACCAGGCAATTTGAACTTTATGGTGACGACACCCGGGCCGGATGGAGGCACCACGCCACCACTTTCGTACACTGCCTATATTGCGATTGCGAACAATGGCATGGCGTACAACCCGGTGAATGGGCTGCTCTACATTTCCGTACCGAGCGCTGCGGGACCGCCATACGGCAATTCAGTCGTGTCTGTTGATCCAGCAACTGGGGCGCTCGGGACACCGATTCCAGTCGGCAGCGAACCTGATCAGCTCGCCATCAGCGCTGATGGAACTACGCTGTGGGTTGGTCTCGATGGAGCATCCGCAGTACGCGAAGTGAATCTGACAAATGGCACGGCGGGAATGCAGTTTTCGCTCGGCAATAACAGTGGCACCTACGCTTATCCCCCGGTGGTGCATGCTATTGGCGTTTTGCCAGGATCACCGAATTCTATCGTCGTGAGTTCAGATCTGAACCAATACATTTACGAGGACATGCTGCAGATATTCGATAGCGGTGTACCGCGAGCAAACAGCGTTGACCTTTCAACGCTCGCCTCGCTTCCAGCGATTTTCATCAGCCCGACCAAGGCGGAGGTCTACGCTACAAGTTACGACTCCGGATATCAAGTCCTTAGCTATAACTCGACGGGACTGCAATGGCTTGCAGGAAACTCGGGAACAAATGCTACCAGCGGACAATACGGAACCGCGGTACAAGTGGATAACGGAGTTGCCTATCTCGATAGCGGAGTGGCCCTAAATGCCGAGACGGGCACACTGTTGGGGACCTTCTACAGCAGTGGAACTACCGTAGCGTCGGGTCCGATGGTATCCGATTCGAGCCTGGGAAAACTCTTTGTTCTGGAAAATGCAAACTCCACGGGCGTTGCTCCGGCCGTGATCCAAGCTTTCAACGAATCCAACTTTACGCCGGCCTCTTCGGGCACTCTGCAAGTGAATGGGGCTAAATCGGGTACCCGATATGGGGCGGGAAACAGCACCGCAACCGAACTGAATGGCCTTAACCCTGTCAATACAATGGTGCGGTGGGGTGCCGATGGAATCGCTTTTCGTGCGGCGAACGGCGTTTTCAGCTTCCGCACCAGCGAGGTGAAAGACCTCTCGTCTGTTTCAGCGGATCTGGGTGTGACGATCGTCCCAACTGGATCGGGCACGACGGGCACAAACACAACCTATACGACAACGATTAGGAATGCAGGACCATCAACGTCAACCAGCATCGCACTGACAGCCTCGACGCCGCTCACAGGAACGCTTGTCTCGGTCGTGCCTTCCGTAGGTACCTGCAACTCATCAGGCGCAATTGCCTGCAATCTGGGTAGTCTTTCGAGCGGTGCAAGTGCAACCGTAACATTTGTTATATCGCAGCAGACTTTGGGCACATCGACTCTAAGCGTCCAGGTCATGGGGTCGGAGAATGATCCAAATCCCGCAAATAATCAGGCCGTGTCGAGTGTGACCATATCTGGGAGTGACTACAATCCGGCACCAACGATCATTTCCGTTACACCCGCAGCAATTCTTGCCGGATCCGGTGACACCGAAATCACTGTCACTGGTACTGGCTTCACGAGTGCATCTTCGATAGTGCTTGGAGGAGTCGCGCTTTCCACAAATCAAATCAGCAGTACTGTACTCACAGCTGTGGTTCCTGCAGGGAGCCTCACAAGTTTAGGCTGGAGCACAGTAAGCGTCTCAACTCTTGGACCCGGCGGAGGAAGTTCTGCCCCGTTTCCACTCACCGTTTTCAGCGTTATTGCTCTCGATGCGAACCACATCGTTTTCGACCCATATTCCCAGAACATTATGGCGACCGTGAATTCGGCATCGTCTACGACCGCAGGAAACTCGATCGTTGCGATTACCCCGCAGACTTCTACCGTGGGAACACCAGTTGCTATCGGGAGCCAACCCACGAATATGGCTCTGACTTCGGACGGTCAAATACTGTACACAATCTTGTCCGGTAGTCAGGGCGTCGCGGTCTTCAACATGGTGACGCAGACGCCGGAGTTTACTTACTCGATTCAGCCTGGAACGGGAACAGACACTAGCCCAACACCGCGCGGAATCGCTACTGAGCCAGGAACCGAAAGCATCGTCGCGATCGATCTGGGAGCGTGGGCAGGCAATGCGATCTATCAATTCGACCTGACACATGGAACGGCAGCGATGGTCGGAGCAGCGACTGGACCTTATACCGGCTCATGCCTTGCTTTTCTCAGCCCCAGCGAGATGCTTGCATTCGATACTGACACGAGTGGTGCCACCTTCGACCAGTACCCAGTAACATCGAGCGGTTTCACGTACTACAACTACTCGCAATATACGGAAGCGACCCTGAACGGCTTCGGCTGCTTCAAGCTAAGCGGTAATATTGCGACTGCGAATGCAGGCGGAGTAGCAAACCCTGCCACAGTTCCCGCGACGCAAATTGGAGTCTACCCGGTAAATGGCGGTGGTATGTTCAGCACAAGCCTCGCCTTCGTGCCGGATGCATCGCTACAAAGCGCCTTCTATCTCACCAATTCGGGAAGCAATGGCTATGTCGACACCGTCGAGTCGTTCGACCAGAATGCATTTCTACCAACGGGCAGCTTGTTTCTCGACATGGAGAGCATCGAAGGAAATGTGTCTTACAGCGGTGTCGACATGGTTCGCTGGGGACAGGACGGCTTGGCAATCCTCACAAGCGGCGGCCACCTCTACCTCTTGCGGGGAGGGTTCGTCGTTCCGGAATTGCTCGGCATGCATTCGCCGGCTGCTCTGGCTTCGAGCTCCATCACCACGATTGCCCATGGTTCTGGCAACCAGTTGATCACACTCACAGGCAGCAACTTTGTTCCCGGCATGGCCGTGACTTGGAACGGCAGCTATCGTACAACAACGATTGTGAGTTCGACTCAGGCGACGGTCGCGATTCCATGGAGCGATTTATCAAGCGCTGGAAGCGGAACATTGGTTGCAACAAACCCGGGAGCAACGGGCTCGAGCTCTCTGACAATAACGATTAACTGACGCTTCAACGACGATGCGCGAATCGACGCGATCGAAGATTCTGCGCGTTGCGCATTGCTTCGATGCGGCAAGAACTTGACCGTCAGGTAGAATGCGCCTCTCGCAGAGGATGCTCGATTCTTTCGGTAGGCGCTTAGGAAGCGGGCCTATTACTGGGTCGGTGCCAGTTATCGGCATTCCTCCATGGCCTGTTCCTGCTCACTGACGGTCAACCGATCGTTGCCTACGGCCTTGGCAGGCCTCGGATCAAATAACTCCATCGGGACCCGCACACGCACATCTCCCATCCCGACCATGGCATGTAAGAGCCCGTCGTAATGGCGTGTCTGCTGCTGGGTCTAAGCCTGTTCATTTCGGTGAAAAACTTGACCAAGTAATCTGTGATCATGGCGCTCCCCTCTTTCTGTTTCAGATCTCCCTCGGCACCATCTCTCTGCCATGTGGCCGGAAGTGTCTCAGCTCAACTTGCTTCACGGCACACCCGAGTTGCCTTTCCTGCTTGGACGAAACCATGGCGGGGCAGTCTGCCCACACGGGATATCTATCAGAGGTGGTCTCCCATCTGCTGGGCCACGCCAACACGTTTCACCAACGCCACAAAACGAGGATCACTGCGCGCAGAGTCGTAGATCGGATCGATCGTGAGCCACAGCAACCATTCGGCGCGGTCGTCATAGGCCTTGTCATACCACGCAAATGCGTTGTCCTTGTCCCCAAGTACCTGGTAGATCAGAGCGATATATGCTGGCGAGACGTAGGTCGTGCGGCTCATAGCCTTCAGCTTGTCGATCGCCCGGTAGGCTTCGCTTCTTCGTCCTGCACGCGCGCAGCTCATGCCCGCACCTGCCACGGAGAAGGTGCTTTCAGGGTTCATACTCTGTGCTTGCTCGTACTCCTTCGTTGCCTCGGCAAATCGCGACTGTGCGTAGTAGCACATGCCTGCTCCCATGTGCGGCAGCCAGAAATCCGGAAACATCTGCATGGATCTCTTCGATGCCGAAAGGCATCGCTCCTGATCGCGCATCAGGTAGTAGTCCCAGGCCAAAAAGGAGTTGATCTCCGGCGACAACGGGTCAATCTTTAGCGCCTTCTGCAGTTCTGCCACGGCCTGCTCCGGCCGACCGATCGACGCCAGATATTCTCCGTAGGCGAAATAGGTTGAAACGCTCTGCGGATTCAGCGCGAGCGCGCGATGAAACTCCTGTTCCGACTCCGGCAGCCTCCACTCATGTAGCAGCGCGTGCGCCAACGCGCTATGTGCCTCCGCGAGATTGTCGTCGAAGGCCAGCGCCTTGCGTGCTGCTGCTTCCGCCTTCGGCATCGCCTCACGCGGCGCCAGCAGCCAGTCCGATTCTGTCGTATAGGCATCCGCCAGGCCCGCATAGGCGAGCGCATACGAAGGCTCGCTCGCAATTGCGCGCTGGAAAAACTCAATCGCCTTGTTCATTCCATCGCGGGTGAACGTGAACTCCTCGTAGCGGCCCTGCAGGTAGTTCCGATATGCCTCAACGTTGTCCGTGTAATGGCGCTGCAGTTGGATCTTCTCCTCGCTTGCCAGCTTTACTGCGAGCGCTCTCACGATCTGCTCCGAGATCGCATCCTCCACGGCGAAGATATCCGCCATCTTCTCATCGAATATCTGCGCCCAAAGCGCCCGGCCGTCCCGTACCCGCACCATCTGCACAGTCACGCGAATGTGATCGCCCGATCGCTGAATCTTGCCGCTTACCACGGAGTCTACGCCTATATCCCGCGCGGCCTTCAGCGGATCCGTCTTCGGATCGTTGTAACGGATCACCACATCTGTCGGTCGAACGGGTAGCTCGCGGATATTGCTCAGCTTCGTGATGACCGCATCGGCAACGCCCAGACCCAGGTGATCGCTGTCCGGCTCATTGCCCAAAGGCTGAAAAGGCAGCACCGCTAATGAGCCCGGGGATGCACCGTTCGTGTTCGCCTGATGACGGCGCCATAGATAGAACCCGGCCACGGCAAGGACGCACACCAGCACGGCGATCGCCCACACAAGCGCCGTGCCGCGGAAGAGACGTGGGCGCCCTTCAGGCAACGCGCGTCTCTCCTCGGCACCGAGGCGCGCATCCTCGTCGCTCTCCTCCACAAGCACCAGTTCAGCCCGTGTCCGTCGCGACAACAGCACAGGCTCGCTCTCCTTCCCGGCCTCCCGGACCTCGCACACGAAACGATACCCCTTGCCCGGAACCGTCGCGATAAAGCGGTTCTCCCCTGGGCTCTCGCCCAGTGCCTTGCGCAAGGCCGAAATGTTCTGGGCGAGATTGACCTCTTCCACGAAGCTGTCGGGCCAGACCGCAGCCATCATTTCGTCCTTCGAGAGGACCCGATCGCGATTCCGCACCAGAAAGAGCAGCGTCTCGAGTGCCTTCGAAGTCAGCGCGATCGGCTCGCCGGCGCGCGTCACCAGACGGCGTCCGGCGTCCAGACGAAAGCCATCGAAATCGTAAATCTCCTTGATTTCATTCGGCATAGATTCCAGGGGGCGGGGAAGATAGGAAATCCTAACAAATCCTAAGTGCCCTCTCAAGACATTTCAGGCTTCCTCGAGGGATGCTCCGCGGTGTTGGGCACGAGCAGCCGTCACGCTCCTCCCGGCATATCGAGACAGACCGGCCTCAACGCCGACCTGCACAGGACGACACCAGCAATGACACTCCGGCGGATCACCAGAATCACGTTCGAGGCTGACGAGACCTTCACGGTCCGGCGCTGGCAATCTGACCGCGACCCGCACTGCAGCCTTTGCGGTTCGCAGTTGGGAACAGTCACGCCGCGCGAAGCCGCATGGCTGCTACGTATCGATCCCGACCTCATCCGTGCAGAAATCGAGGCTGGCCGCCTCCACGTTCTGTCGGGTGATCCCGCCATCCGTCAGGTTTGCCTCGGTTCAGTCGAGAAGGCTGCTCAGTTGCTCTCGCCCGGCGCCAAACTTCAAATCCGTCACACAGAGGAGAACTCATGATCACCAAAATCCGCGCCCTGCTCGTCAGCAACCTTCATCTCACCAGCCTGCCGGCACGGTTCACGAACCTCGTCCTGGCCGCACTCTGCTCATTCGCATTCGCCGCCCCATCAGCCTTTGCCGATTGCTCCAACAAGGCGCTCGCGCGCTATGTCACCTCGCCTGCCTCACCTGCCGTCGCGCAAAGTGCGGCAGCTCCCCTGAACACACTCAAGAACCCACCTTCAATCGTAGGACTCTGGAACGTGACTTTCTCTTCGGGCGGCCAGGTCGTCGACGTCGCCTTCGACGCCTGGCATAGCGACGGTACCGAGATCCTCAACGACTACACCAACCCCATCGAAGGCAATGTTTGCCTCGGCGTCTACCAGCAGATCGGACCCCTCACGTACAAGCTCAAGCACCCCTCGTGGTCCTTCGACACCAACGGCAACCTGCAAGGCACGGTCGTTATTCACGAGACTGTGACCCTCAGCCCTGACGGCATCAGCTACTACGGCAGCTACCGTTATGACATTTACGACACCGCGGGAGTCTTTCTGGAAGAGCTCACGGGCACCATCAAGGCAACGCGCATCCATCCCGATTGAAAATCGCGCGACAGCGACTAATACAAGACGGGAGAGGTGCCACGTGCTCTCCCGTCTCAGATTGTCTCGTGCACCGGGTGGCACATCGCCGATCGACCTAGTTCTGCGATGACCGTGGGACTTTCGTGGGTATGCTTCTTCAAACCTGCGCTTACTTGCGGATGGTGCCTGCAAATTCTTCCCCAATTGTCCGCGCCGGCACCCGACTGAAAGCTCACACTACAGCAATATAGAGCAACTCTGGGCAAAGCCGAACAGAGCGGATCGCCGCTTACGCCCGCAGTGATGTCACAGGAATACGATGCAGCTTGGAAGCAAAGGCACGGCGATCAATCAGAACCAATTCAGCCAGTCGTCGTCACCCGGCCGGCTGGGCGCCGTGGCTTTCCCTCAGGCTGTGCAATGCTGGCTCGATCGCGGCCCGCCTGCTTCGCAACATACAACTCCGCGTCGGCGCAGCGCAACATCTCCAGAACGTCCGCGGCATTGATGGCGGGATGAAAGGTTGCCGCCCCGAGACTCCAGGTCAAACGCATCTGCTGGCCGGAAACCTCAAAGGGACGTGAGCGAATCGCTTCGAGCAGCTCAACCAGGCGCTCCGGCGCAAGAGCCGCGTCCCATCCCGGAAGTACGATGAGGAACTCCTCGCCCCCATACCGTCCAGCCAGGTCGTAGGAGCGCAACGCGCCTCGGATCCGATTGGCGGTTTCCCGTATGACTTCATCGCCGGCAAGATGCCCATAGGTATCATTGATCCTCTTGAAGTAATCGAGATCGGCGATGATGACGCCGAGGGGCATATTGTCTCGCGTCGCGCGGGACACCTCGTGCTCGAGCCGCTCGAGAACCGAGCCTCGATTGAGCAGACCCGTCAGTGAGTCATAGGTCGCGCGGGCCTGCAACTCGCGCCGGGCATCCGCCAGGGCCTTCTTCTCTGCCTCCAGCTGCTCGGTCCGCTCATGCACAATCCTGCGAAGTTCCTGTTGACGCCGGATCAGGGTGTGCGTTCGGAATCGGAGCCCCAACCACCCGATCACCAACGCCACGATCCCGTAGAGGACGTACGCAATCGGCGTGCGCGTGAAGGGAGGAACGAGGACGAAACCAAATGAGGCTCCGGTTCTGTTCCACGTACCATCGCTGTTCTGGGCCTGCACTGCGAATGTGTACTTCCCCGGCGGGAGATTCGTATACCAGGCGTGACGGCGCGATCCCGCCGCAATCCAGTCCTGATCGAATCCGATCAGCTGATAACGGAATATCTCCTTTTGAGGCGCGACAAACGTGGGTGCAGCGAACGAGAACTCGACGTTGCCTGAGCCGGGTCCAAGCTGGATTCCCTCCTGCAGCGCGACCTTTTTGGAATCGGCGACGACCCCCTCGATCCACACGGGCGGAACGATCGTGTCCAGGGGCATTCGCGTTGGGTCGACCATCGCTGCGCCCATGATCGTAGTGAACCAGAGACGACCCGCCGTATCTTTCCAGGCAGACGGCATGCTTCCATAGACCGACTCGCGCGAGCGCAGTCCGTCTGCCGTGCCGAAGAGCTGTGGGTGGACGATGCGGCTGCCCTGCGCATCCGCCGCACTCAGTTCCTGTTGCGGGATGCGCGCAATCCCTGAGTCACCTGCAACCCAGAAGTCCCCATTGTTGTCCTGGATGATCGAGCCCACAGTGGCATCCGTGAGACCCTGATCCGGCGTCCACGAGATAATCTGGCGACCGCGAATCCTGCTCAGACCTCCGCTCGCCGTACCTACCCAGACATCTCCATTCTTTTCCGCATAGACGCACATCGCATGGTCGTCGGGCAAACCATCCGATTGCCCGAAATGCTCGGTAGTTCCATCCTCGGTGGTTCTATCCGCGATGCGCTCGACCCCCGCGCCATCCGTTGCCACCCAGAGCGCACCATCGGGAGTCTGCGTGATTCCCGAAACGTCATCGTTGCCGCCCCGATGTTCATATCTCCCGTTCTTGAATTGAGCGAGGCCTTTTCCGAAGTAGCCAATCCACAAGCTCCCCTCGCGATCCTCAAACAGCGCATTCACCGAGGTATCCACCGCACCGGGATCCCGGTAAACCGTCACCTTTCCTTGAACGATGTGGGCCAGCGAACCGCGCCGATAACCAACCCAAAGGCTCCCATCCCGCGCCTGCAGCAGCGAAAAAACGGCCTCATCGGGCAAGCCCTGACGATGGTTCCAGACCTCGATGCGGCCGTCAGCAAAACGATGGATCAGCCCGTTGCTGTCGCTGCCGAACCACATGCTTCCATCGCGCGCCTGGAGAAGATTCGCAATGTAGTTTCCCGGCAGCCCCTCCGGTTTGCCAAACACACTGAACTTCCCGTCGCGAAGTTGAACAACTCCGGCATCGAGCAGGCCTACCCAGAGGCTGCCCTCTCGATCCTCAAACAGCGCCCGTGTGGTTCGATCGCTGGGAAGTCCACTGGCCCCGTTGTAGAGCGTTAACTTGCCCTGGAAGAGGCGTCCTAGCCCATGACGATCGAATGCAATCCACAACGCGCCGTCGCGATCGCGCTGCAGAGCATTAATCTCCTTCCAGGGAAGATCGAGCGCCGGGACCACGGCCCGGCCGGCACGAATCTCAACCAGGCCATGATCGAGGATACTGAGCCACATGGAATCGGGCCCGGCAGCAAGAGCAACAACCCGGTTTCCCGGAAGACCTTGCGCTGTAGTCCAGGAAGTGAAGTGCCCGTGGTCGAGGCGCGCCAGTCCCCCCCTCCGTGCCGATCCAGAGTGCGCCCGTCGCATCTTCCGCAAGCGCATTCACCTGATTTGCCACGAGACCTCGCGCCGTGGTCCAGGACTCGATCCGCCCGGCACGCACGCGACTCAGCCCTCCTTCTGTACCGACCCAGAGGGCGCCTTCGGGATCTTCGTAAAGCGCCGAGATGCTGTTGCCGGCAAGGCCATCCTTCGCCGTGAGTGTGACAAACGTGCCGTCGGGATGGAGTCCAGTCACAGACGTGTGGGGGTCGAAGTGGCTCAGTCCACTGTCTGTGCCAATCCAGAGACTGCCGTCCCGGCTCGCACAGAGGCTTTGGATGTAATCCGACGCAAGGCCCTTCGTGTTGTGCCGATCGTAGATGTGAAACTGCCGGCCGTCGAAGCGCGCTAGCCCCTCTTCGGTTCCCAACCACAAAAACCCGTCAGTCGTCTGGGCGGCTGCATGCACAGAGTTCTGCGGCAAGCCAGTCTCGCTCGTCCACGACGCCTGGATATACTGCGTGATCGCCTTGTTTGGATCGAGACCCCCTGCCGGCCGCACGCAAAGACAGAGAAGCGCACACGTGGCAAGAAGCCCTCGAGCGCGCGCCGTACGGGTTGGGGGAGAACCTGACATAGCCGCGGGTGGTCGATCAGGCCTGGCTGCTCCAAAAACAGCCGAGCCTTACTATATCGGCATTTTTGGCCCTTCCTCTAGGCACTTTGGTCCCCGTTCCCACGACGCGCACGCCGGCCCCAAGGCTGCGTTTCCTCGCCTGAACAAGAACCGCCCGCACCGCTCCCGCCACGCCAGGCAAAGGAACGGAACATTCGACACATCGCACCCCAGTTTTTCCTTTTTGTGCGCCCCGAAAGTTGCTAGATTCACGTTATGGTTTTTCGCCGTAACTCCGGACGCCGCGGACTGCGCATCCTGCCTCTCGTCGCAGCCACCTACTTCATGGTGTCGGGAGGCCCCTACGGCATCGAAGACATCCTCGGCGGAGCCGGCTTTGCGCGGGCAATTCTCATCCTCCTGGTCCTGCCCATCCTTTGGTCGCTCCCCACCGCGCTGATGATCGGCGAACTGGCCAGCGCTCTCCCGGTCGACGGCGGTTTCTATATCTGGGTGCGTCGCGCTCTCGGCCCCTTCTGGGGTTATCAGGAAGGTTGGCTCTCGCTCTCCGCCAGCATCTTCGACATGGCCATCTACCCGGCCATCTTCGTTCTCTATCTGGGCAAGTTCGACCCTGCACTCACCGCTGGCTGGCATGGCTACGCCTGGTCGCTTGCCGTCGTGGCCCTCTGCTGCTTCTGGAATCTGCGCGGTGCACCGGCCGTGGGCGAGGGATCGGTAGGCCTGTTCGTACTCCTTCTCGCACCGTTCGTCGTCTTCACCGTTCTGGCCGTCTGGCATGGAATCACAGTCCATCCGGCGATTCACTGGACCCAGCAGGGCACCGAGTCCGCGCTGTCCACCGCCGTTCTTGTGGCGCTCTGGAACTACATGGGCTGGGATAACGCCTCCACCGTGGCCCAGGAGGTCGAAAACCCGCAGCACAACTATCCGCGCGCGATGATCGGCGCCACCCTGCTCGTTGCCGTCACCTATGTCGTGCCGCTGCTTGCGATGGCCCTCACCGGCCTCTCGATTAATGACTTCTCCACCGGCGACTGGATGGTCGCTGCCTCTCGCCTCGGTGGCCCACTGCTTGGCGCAGGAGTTGTCGTGGGCGGTGCAATCTCTGGCATCGGCATGTTCAACGCTCTCGTGATGAGCTACTCGCGCCTGCCTATGGCCATGGCCGAAGATCGTATGCTGCCCAAAGCCCTCGCTCGACGCAATTCCCGTGGCGTGCCCTGGGTCAGCGTTGTTCTATGCGGGCTCGCCTGGGCCCTTGCTCTGAAGCTGCCCTTCGAGCGGCTCATCTCCATCGACCTGGTCCTCTATGGATCAAGCCTGCTGCTCGAATTCGTCGCACTGATCGTCCTCAGGATTCGCGCTCCCCAAATGGAGCGTCCCTTCAAGGCCGGCAACCTCGCCTTTGCCTGCGCGCTCTGCGTCGGCCCAACTGCCCTGATCGCCTACGCAATCTATGCGTCGCGCGATGAGAAGTTGATGGGATCGGTCTCGGCCCTGGCATTCGCGGCGGCCGTCGCGTTGCTCGGTCCCGTGCTCTACTGGCTTACCGCAGCGCCATGGACCCGTCGCTGGGCGCGCCGCAGACTGGCATCCGCGCCCGCCGACTGATCGGAAGACGCTCCCGCCAGAAGACGTCCCCATCAATTGATCAGAGGAATTGATCGGATAAGTGGAAAGGCAGCGGCCCAAGTCTGAGCGCTGCCCGTCTCGGGCCACCCGGTTACTTCGCGTGCTTCGCCTTTGCTCCAGCCGGATGCTCGTGCTTGTTGTCATCGAACATCTTCACGGCCCGCACCACCCGATCCCGCGCATACGCAGCGTCGTGCCAGCTCTTCACTTCCACGCGCTTGCCTTCCAGGTCCTTGTAGATCGAGAAAAAATGCGTGATCTCTTTCAGCATGTGCGGATAGATATCTGTGTAGTTCCACACATTGGCATACCGCGGATTGTTCTTGCCAACCGCCAGCACCTTCTCGTCCAGCACGCCCTGGTCCAGCATCTCCAGCAGACCGATCGGACGCACCTCCTGCACACATCCGGAGAACGTAGACGCAGGCACAAGAACCAGCACATCTAGGGGATCGCCGTCGTCGCTCAGCGTGGATGGAATAAAGCCGTAGTCGCCCGGGTAATGCACCGGAGAATGCAAATTCCGGTCGAGCTTGAACACATGCAGTTGTTTGTCGTATTCAAACTTGTTGGTCGCGTCCTTGGGAATCTCAATCACCGCCCGAAACACCTCAGGGCAGCGGTCGCCGACCGGCAGTTCTAGATAGTTCACCATCGTGCTTGTTTCTCCTTACAACGTGGGGGAAGCTCGGCCTCCGACTCCGGCCGGATCTCAGGAAAGCCCGGCAGAGGTGCCGGAGCTACTATAATCATCGATAATGAAGGCGCATGTCTATGTCACTTTGAAGGCATCGGTCCTCGATCCCCAGGGCCAGACCATCCAGAACGCCCTGCGCAAAATTGGCTTTGCCGAGGTATCCGCCGTGCGCCAGGGCAAGTACTTCGCCCTCTCACTGGCCGACGGCCTCACCTCCGACGCAGCCAAGACGCAGGTTGAACGCATCGCCCGCGAAGTCCTCACCAATCCGGTCATCGAAGAATTCACCTACCGGATCGAGGAATAAGCCCAGGGCCGTCTGTCCTCTCTACAACTTCTGAGATGCCGCAGCGTTACCTTTCTGTCACAACTCCGCCATTTTTCCTCGCATAGAATCTCACTATGTGCGGAATTGTGGGGTACATCGGACCAAAGAAGGTTGTCCCTGTCATCATCGACGGACTCCGTCGTCTGGAGTATCGCGGCTACGACTCGGCGGGCATCGCCGTCGGCAGCCCCAACGCGGCGGTCCTCCAGGTTTGCCGCGCTCCCGGCAAGCTGTCCAACCTTGAAGACACCCTCGACGACCATCCCCTCCAGGGCACCTTCGGCATCGGACACACCCGCTGGGCAACCCATGGCCGCCCTACCGAAGAAAACGCCCACCCCCACCGCGACTGCTCCGGGCGCATTGTGGTCGTCCACAACGGCATCGTCGAAAACTATCTCGAGCTCAAGCAGGAGCTCACCGAGCAGGGACACAAGTTCGTCACCGAGACCGACACCGAGATCATCGCCCACCTGATCGAACAGGTGCAGAAAGACGCCGAAGCCAAAGGCGCACCTTTGCCGCTCGAACAGGCCGTGCGCGCCGCCGTCAAGCATCTCACCGGCGCCTTCGCGCTGGGCATTCTATCGGCTGCCGAACCAGACAAGATCGTCGCCGCCCGCAGCGGGCCTCCCGTCGTCATCGGCGTCGGCGACGGCGAATACTTCGTCGCGTCCGACGTCCCCGGCATTCTCCACCACACCCGCAATATCTACTTCCTCGCCGACGGCGACATGGCCATCCTTACCAAGGCCGGCGTCGAACTCACCGACTTCAACGGCAAACCCATCCAGCGCGAGCTCACCCGCATCTCCTGGGATCCCATCCAGGCCGAAAAGGGCGGCTACAAGCACTTCATGCTCAAGGAAATCTGGGAGCAGCCGCGCGCCATCCGCGACACCACCCTCGGCCGCGTCTCCCTCGATTCCGGTTCAATCTTCCTGGGCGAAATGGAGATCGACGACGAGGAACTCGCTGCCGCATCCAGCATCAATATCGCCGCCTGCGGCACCAGCTGGCACTCGGCCCTCGCCGGGAAATACATGATCGAGCGGCTCGCCCGCCTGCCCGTCGACGTCGACTACGCCAGCGAATACCGCTATCGCAATCCAATCCCCGATCGCAATGCGCTCGGCCTGCTCATCACCCAATCCGGCGAAACCGCCGATACCCTCGCCGCCCAGCGCGAGATGAAGAACCTCGGCTCCAAGACCGTTGCCATCTGCAACGTCGTCGGAGCCATGGTCGCCCGCGAAGCCCACGGCGCCATCTACACCCACGCCGGACCGGAGATCGGCGTCGCCTCCACCAAGGCCTTCACCGCGCAGCTCACCGCGCTCTTTCTTCTCGCTGTCAAGCTAGGCCAGCTCCGCGGCCGTCTCGACAAATCCAAATCTGTCGCGCTCATTGAGGAGCTGGGACGCATCCCCGCCAAGATCGAAGAAGTACTGCGCACTCGTTCGGAGCAATGCGAACTGCTGGCGAAAGACTTCGCCAATGCCCGCGACTTTCTCTATCTTGGCCGAGGCATCCACTTCCCCATCGCGCTCGAAGGCGCGCTCAAGCTGAAAGAGATCTCCTACATCCACGCCGAGGGCTACCCGGCGGGCGAGATGAAGCACGGTCCCAATGCTCTCATCGATGAGACTCTTCCGGTCGTTGTTCTCGCCACGCGCGACGAGTCCGATCCCGCCTCGAAACTGCGCTACGAAAAGACGCTCTCCAACATCCAGGAGGTAACGGCCCGTTCCGGCCGCGTCATCGCCGTTGCCACCGAGGGCGACAAGACCATCGGTAGCCTGGTGGAGCACGTCATCCATGTGCCGCCGGCGTTCGAGCTGCTCTCACCGCTCATCGAGATCATCCCGCTGCAGCTTCTGGCCTACTACATCGCCGTGCGGCGCGGCTGCGACGTCGATCAGCCCCGCAACCTCGCCAAATCCGTCACCGTGGAATAGCTGCGCTGGCGCTCTCCGAAGAGGCGTGGGATGACAATTATTGTGGATATTTTGCGTTTGCAAGTTATTGAAAACAATAAACCGCGCTCAGAGTGACAAAGAAAACTGAATTGCGGATATTTTGGACAATTCCCCGATTGCGGATACTTTGCACCCTAGCAAAGCGATCTTGCCCCCAAATGCACTCCGAGGCCAATTAGGTCGTGACTTGGTCGAGAATTCACGGAAGAAGATTTCTGTGTCCTTCGTTCTCGCGGCACACTTCCGGCGCATTACGAAGCCGAGTGCGCAACGAAAAGGAACACAGTGCGCTGATGCCGGATCAGCATACCGCGAAATCAAGCGTGAGTGTGCTGCAGGCGGCCACATTGACCTTGGCACTGGCACCCTCCAGCACATCCAGGAGGACGGCAAGGCTGTTCGCAGGGTGGAGGGCCGACAGGTTGCAGCCCCCAATCGTCTACTGCTATAGAGAAACCGCGGCATTTTCGCTTTCCAACGCCGAAACCTCTCCCTCGTCGAGGTCCTCTTCGAGCGCGCCTTCGGGGAGCAGAAGCGCAGCTTCTGAAGCGGGAAGTTCTTGAACGTCTCTCAGCTTCCTTCCGATTGCTCGGGTTCGAACCTGCGCCTTTTCGATTGTTTCGGACGCCTGATGCAGTTTCTTGTGTACGGCATCCAAGACATCTCCGTACTTCGCCCACTCAGTCTTGACGGCGGCAAGAAGATTCCAGACCTCACTG
>Ga0335071_10002325_pt1 | contig 20349 bp, 16 predicted proteins | sample Lox_Sample_15_FD_206724 | JGI IMG/M metagenome (GOLD analysis project Ga0335071, IMG submission 206724) | Soil microbial communities from Loxahatchee National Wildlife Refuge, Florida, United States - Lox_Sample_1.5 | ecosystem: Environmental > Terrestrial > Soil > Wetlands | place: USA...
TCGAAGGCGATGCGGCCGATCACGGGGTTTTCGACCACCGTCACCACGATCTTGCCGCCCGGACGGCTGATCTGCACGTCCTGGAACAGGCCGGTCTCGATCAGGGCCTTCAGACCGTCGTCGACACGACCGGCATCCAGCGCCCCGTTCGGGCCCGGCTTGAAATAGGAGCGAATGGTGTCGGCCTCAACGCGACGGTTTCCCTCCACCACGATAGAGGAAGCCGTCTGGGCAGCCACAGGGGTAGGAACGATCGCAGCCGCCAGCGAGGCAGCCCCCACCACCGCGAACATGACCAAGGCGGCCCGCAAGCCCCCCCACACTCGCATTCCAAACTTCATGCGCCACGCGCCCTTGTCATTCCAATCTCGGCCCAACCCCCCGTCGGGCCGACAGATTCCCATCAGTGGCTTCGCTTGTAGCCAATTTTACGAGTGTGGCAAACGCTGGAGGCCTGAGTAATTCCAATTCATTCCAAGACGTTGCCCATTGGCAACGTCACAAAAAAGCCGCGGTCTAGGACGCCGCCAGATGCAGGATGTCGTTGTAGGTCGCAAACACCATCAACATCAGCACCAAACCCAGCCCGATTCGGAAACCCATCTCCTGCGCCCGCTCCGAAAGCGGCCGTCCGCGAGCCGCTTCGACGGCGTAAAACAACAGGTGACCGCCGTCGAGCAGCGGAACCGGGAACAGATTCAACAGCCCGATCGAGATCGAAAGTACTGCCGCAAGGTTAATAAGTGCTGCAAGACCGATGGTCGCCACCTGTCCGGAGATCTGGGCGATTCGCAGCGGCCCGCCCACCTGGTCGGCCGCCTCCCGGCCGGTGAAAATACCGCCCACATAGGACAGGGTCCGCTCGATTACGAACCAGGTCTCCTTGACCCCCAGCCAAACCGCCGTCGCCGGGTCGACCCTCTCGGTCACAACATCGCCAGCCGCGGTCTGACGGGTGATACCCAAAACCCCCATCCGGTGCGCATTGCCGAAGGGATCTTTCACATCCCGCAGTTCCGGCGTGCCTTCCAGCTGGACGCTCGCCTCGCCCCGCTTCACGGTAAAGGTCAGGCGTTCGCCGGCCCGGCTCGAGACGATCCGCTGCATATCGGAGAAACTGTCGATCTTGGTGCCATCGATCATGGTGACGATGTCACCGACCTGGAACCCGGCTGCCGCCGCGGCGCTGTTGGCCTCGATCTTGTCCACGCGTGCCGAGGTGCTCGGCTTGCCAAAGAAGGTGAACATGCAGGCGAAAATGACGATGGCCAGAATAAAATTGGCAATCGGCCCTGCCGCCACGATCGCAGCCCGCGGTCCGACCTTCTTATGGTGAAAACTGTGCGCCTGTTCCTCCGAGGTCATGTGCGACAGGATCTCGGCCGAGGGGGTCGAGGCCTCCGTGTCGTCGCCGAAGAATTTGACGTAGCCTCCAAGCGGAATGGCTGAAATCTTCCAGCGCGTGCCGTGCCGGTCGTTGAAGCCGAAAAGCTCCGGGCCGAAGCCGAGCGAAAACGTCAGGACTTTCACGCCCACCCAGCGCCCGACCAGGAAATGGCCGAGCTCGTGGAAGAAGACCACGATGGTCAGAACGAACAAAAACGGGACCGCGTAGCCGATGAGCCCATGGCTCAACGTATTGAAACCATGAAGAAAAGCTTCGGACATCCGATTTCCCCTAAGCTGGGCCGGAGCCCTGTCCAGACCCTTTAAGATGCCTTTGAGGCAATTTGAGGCAAGAGGGTGGCGGCGCGATTTCGCGCGACATTGTCAACGGTAATGGCATCGTCGGCCGACGACAAGGGCGACAGATTGCCCGACTTCGTCCAATCCTGAAGCGTCGCCTCGACCAGCCGGGCAATGGCACCGAATCGGATCTTGCCGGCGGCGAAAGCGGCCACCGCGACCTCGTTGGCGGCGTTGAAGACCGTGGTGGCGCCGCGGCCGGTCCGCAAGGCGTCGTAGGCCAGGCGCAGCCCGGGGAACCGGTCGAAATCCGGTGATTCGAAGGTCAGCTGGCCGATCTTCGCCAGGTCGAGCTTGGCCGCGGGGCCGGTGATTCGCTCGGGCCAGCCGAGGCAATGGGCAATGGGGGTGCGCATGTCGGGCGTCCCGAGCTGCGCGACCACGGAACGATCCGAGAACTCGACCATGCCATGGATGATCGATTGCGGATGCACCAGCACGTCGATCTCGTCCGGCGTGAGCGTGAAGAGATAGGACGCCTCGATGACTTCGAGGCCCTTGTTCATCATCGATGCGGAGTCGATGGTGATCTTCTGTCCCATGCTCCAGTTCGGATGTTTCAGCGCCTGTTCGAGCGTCGCCTCCTCGATGTCGCGCGCAGCCCAGGTGCGGAACGGGCCGCCTGAGGCGGTGATGATGACGCGGACGAGCTCTTCGCGGTTTCCGGAGCCAAGGGCCTGAAACAGCGCGTTGTGCTCGGAGTCTGCGGGCAGAATGCAGGCCCCGGCCCGCGCCGCGCGCTGCATGAAGAAATCGCCGGCACAGACCAGGCATTCCTTGTTGGCCAGCGCGACGGTCGCGCCGCGATCGACGGCGGCGAGCGCGGGCTTCAGCCCTGCCGCACCGCTGACGGCCGCCATCACCCAGTCCGCCGGCCGCGCCGCGGCCTCGATCACGGCGCTCTCGCCGGCGCCGCATTCGATGCGGGTGCCGGACAGCGCCTCCTTCAATTCGGCGAGGCGCGAGGCATCGGCGATCGCGGCGAATCGCGCACCAAATTCGCGGGCCAGCCTGGCCAGGGCCTGCACGTTGGAATTCGCGGTCAGTGCCTCGACCCGGTAGCGGTCGCGCGACGCCCGCAGCAGATCCATCGTCGAATCGCCGATCGAACCGGTCGCGCCAAGCACCGTGACGCTGCGCGACGCGGCGGCCGCGGCCTTGTTGTTACGCAATGGGACTGCGCTCATCGTTTCACCAGATCATGAGGCCGCGGGCGATGCCATCGGCGCCGCCACGCAGAACACCAAGAATAGCCGCCAGGACGATGGCGGCAATGAACCCGTCGAGGCGATCCATGAGACCGCCATGGCCGGGAATGAGGTGGCTCGAATCCTTGACGCCGAACCGCCGCTTGACCGCGGATTCGAAGAGGTCGCCGAACTGGCCGGCGATCGACAGCACCGCGGCCAGCGCCAGCAGCGGGGTGATTCGCAGCGCAAGCTGGGCATCGCCCCGGTGCGGATCGAAGATCGCAAACAACGCCGCCACGGCAAGGCTCGCGGCAAAGCCGCCGATCGCACCGGCCCAGGTCTTTTTGGGGCTGACCTTGGGCCAGAGCTTTGGTCCGCCGATGCCGCGGCCGACAAAATAGCCGCCGATATCGGTCGCCCATACCACCCCAAGCACGAACAGCAGCGCGACAAATCCCATCGCCGTGTCGTGGCGCACCAGCACCGCGGCCATCAGCGCCGCGGCGGCATAGCAGAACCCGGCTGCAGTCCAGCGCCGCGCCTGCCGCGAGAGCAGCATGACCGCGAGGAGACCCAGCGCCAAGGCCAGCCATGAGATTTCGATCCATCCGAGCCCGAGCAGCACGCCGGCAATTGCAAGCGCGATCGACCCGCTCACGATGACGGGCCGCTCGCGCTCCGCGCCGATCACCGTCAGCCACTCGACATAGAGGCCGATCGCGACCGCCGTAACCGGCACGATCCAGAACCAGCCGCCGGCGTAGGCCGCGGCGATCGTCAGCGGCGCCAGCACCAGCGCAGCCGCGATGCGCATCAGAAGATTGCGCGCGCCCTGGTCGGTTGCGGCCGCCGCTGCGGCCTTCAAGTCGCTCACGATCCGGTTTTCGCGATCAGGCCGCCGAACCGGCGTTCGCGCCTGGCGAATTCGGCAATCGCGCCTTCGAGCGCCGCCTTGTCGAAATCCGGCCAGTGGATCGGCACGAACACGAGTTCGCTGTAGGCGGCCTGCCACATCAAAAAATTCGACAGGCGCTGCTCGCCGCTGGTCCTGATGATCAGGTCGGGATCGGGGATTTCGGGCGCATCGAGATAGCGCGACAGTGCATCGGCGTCGATCGAGGCCGGATCGCGCTTGCCTTCGGCAACCTCACGCGCCAGGCGCTGGGCGGCCGCCGCGATTTCCTGCCGCGATCCGTAGTTGAAGGCGACGATGAGGTCGAGCCTCGTGTTGTTGCGAGTCAGCTGCTCGGCCTCCTCGAGCAGCGCACAGATGTCCACCTCGAGCCCCTCGCGCTCGCCGATCACGCGCACGCGCACGCCGTCGCGGTGCAATGTCGCAAGATCGTTGCGGATGAAGCGCCGCAGCAGGCCGAAGAGATCGCCGATCTCGGTCGCCGGACGCGACCAGTTTTCAGAACTGAAGGAAAAAATCGTCAGATGACGAATGCCGAGCTCATGGGAGGCCTGAACGACCCGGCGCAGCGCCTCGACGCCGCGGCGGTGGCCTTCCGCCCGCGGCAGTCCGCGCGCGGCGGCCCACCGACCGTTGCCGTCCATGATGATCGCCACATGCAATGCACGCTCAGTGCCGTCAGGCGCGTCCGTTGCAGGGGCTCTCGCGTTCGCCATCGCCTGTGCCCTCAAACGGTGAGGATTTCCTTTTCCTTGGTCGCGAGCATCTGGTCGATCTCGGCGATGATGCCGTCCGTCGCCTTCTGCACGTCGGCGGCGAGACGCTCCTGATCGTCCTCGGAAATCTCGTGGTTCTTCTCGAGCTTCTTGACGACGTCGAGGCCGTCGCGGCGGACGTGGCGGACCGCAACGCGGGCGGCTTCCGCATATTTATGGGCGACCTTCACGAGCTCCTTGCGCCGCTCCTGATTGAGCTCCGGAATCCGCAGGCGCAGCACCTGCCCTTCGGTCGCCGGCGAAAGCCCGAGGTTGGAATCGACGATCGCCTTCTCGACCGCCTTCACCATGGACTTGTCCCAGACCTGCACCGAGATCATCCGCGGCTCCGGCACGCTGACGGTTGCGAGCTGGTTGAGCGGCATGTGGGTGCCATAGGCATCGACCTGAACCGGCTCCAGCATCGAGGCCGACGCCCGGCCGGTCCTGAGACCTCCGAGTTCGTGCTTGAGAGATTGCATCGCGCCCTGCATGCGGCGCTTCAGCTCGTTGATGTCGAAATTGCCCGTGGGCATCACGCTCTCCCTTTCAACTGGGTCTTTCGCTTCCAAAGGTCATTCTAGCAGCCGCTTGCGGCGCTGGAGCCAGAATCGAAAGAACGCTAGCAAATATATGGTTCCATTCCGGTTTTTACCCGCGACTGGATCGCAAATCAGCCCGCAACGACGGTCCCGCGGCCGCTGCCCTGCAGAATGGCGCCGATCGAACCGGGTTCGGCGATCGAAAAAACGATGATAGGCAGCGACGTCTCCCGGGCAAGCGCGAATGCGGTGGCATCCATCACCTTGTAGCTGCCTTCGATGGCCTGGGCGTGGGTGAGGCGGTCGAAGCGCTTTGCGGCCGGATCCTTCTTCGGATCGGCGCTGTAGACGCCATCGACGTTGGTCGCCTTCAGAACCGCCTGCGCCTCGATCTCGGCGGCGCGCAGCACCGCGGTCGTGTCCGTGGTGAAATAGGGATTGCCGGTTCCGCCGCCGAGCAGAACGATGCGGCCTGCTGCGAGGTATCTTTGGGCCGCAGCGCGGGTGAACAGCTCGCAGATCTCCGGCATGACGAAGGCCGACAATGTCTGCGCCGGCGCGCCCTTGCGCTCGATTGCGGCTTCGAGCGCGAGGCAGTTCATCACGGTCGCGAGCATGCCCATGGTGTCGCCGGTCGTGCGCGACACGCCCTGCGCCGAGACCTCGACGCCCCTGACCATGTTGCCGCCGCCGACCACCACCGCGACCTCGGCACCGAGTTGTTGGGCCGCGATCAGATCGGAGGCGATCCGATCGACGGTCGACTGATCGATGCCGGCCACCTGGCTGCCGGCGAGATATTCGCCCGACAGCTTGATCACCACGCGACGATAGACCGGCTCAGCCATTGTTCGGATCGCTTTCGCTTTGCGGGCCCTTGCGGCGCGACCGCCGGACCTGAGCGCTTACTTCTTGCCGCTGGCGGCAGCGACTTCGGCGGCGAAATCGTTCTCCTGCTTCTCGATGCCCTCGCCGAGCGCGTAACGCACGAAACCGGCAATCTTCACCGGCGCGCCGATCCTGCCTTCGGCCTCCTTGACCGCCTGGGCAACCGACTTTGCGGTGTCATGGATGAAGGCCTGCTCCAGCAGACAGACCTCCTTGTAGAAGGTCTTCAGGCCGGACTCGACGATCTTCTCGATCACGTTCTCCGGCTTGCCCTGCTGGCGATATTTGTCCGCGAGCACGTCCTTTTCGCGTTTGACCAGCTCGGGATCGAGGCCCGAGGGATCCAGCGCCTGCGGGTTGGCGGCCGCGACATGCATCGCAAGCTGCCGCCCGAGCAGCGCAAGCTCGTCGGTCTTGCCGGCGGACTCCAGCGCGACGATCACGCCCATCTTGCCGGCGCCTTCGACGACGGCGCCATGCACATAGCTCGAGACCACGCCCTGGCCGACCTCGAGCAGAGCGGCGCGACGCAGCGTCATGTTCTCGCCGATGGTCGCGATCGCGTCGGCGATGGCGGTCTCGATCGTCACGCTGCCGACCTTGGCGGCCTTGATCTTTTCGACATCGGCGCCGACGTCGAGCGCGACCTGGGCGATCATCTTGACCAGCCCCTGGAACTGCTCGTTGCGCGCGACGAAATCGGTCTCGGAATTGACCTCGACCACCACGCCCTTGGTGCCCTTCGTCAGCGCACCGATCAGACCGTCGGCGGCGACGCGGCCGGCTTTCTTGGCGGCCTTCGAGAGGCCCTTCTTGCGCAGCCAGTCCTGCGCGGCCTGCATGTCGCCAGCGGTCTCGGTGAGAGCCGCCTTGCAATCCATCATCCCTGCGCCAGTCGATTCGCGCAGCTCCTTGACCATCGCTGCAGTGATTGTCGCCATTTTCGCCAGTCCTTTGCCTGTGCAAACGCGGCGAAGCCCAAAAGGCTCCGCCGCCATTCGTCAGGGTTTTTTATCAACGAAGATCGAAGCCGGTGTGAACCGGCCGGAGTGTTGGTTTATTCCGGTTCCGCAGTGAGGCTCTTGGCCTGCGCGACCCAGGCATCGGCGCGGCTCGGGAGGCCGACCTCTTCGCCGATCTGATGGGCGGTGTCGTGATTGAGCTCGGCGAGCTGCCAGTAGTGGAAAATGCCGAGATCGTTGAGCTTCTTCTCGATCGCGCCCGAGACGCCGGTGAGCTTCTTGAGATCGTCGGCGGTGCCGCGCGGGCCGGCGAGGCCCTGGAAGGCGGAGGCCTGTCCGACAGCCGCCGGCAGCTCTTCGCGGGCCGGCTGCACGGAGGCGCCGACATCGATACCAGCATCGCCCTGGGCGCGCGAAATGCCGTCGATCGCAGCGCGCGCGACGAGCTCGCAATAGAGCGAGATGGCACGCCCGGCGTCGTCATTGCCCGGGACCACGTAGGCAATGCCCTTGGGGTCGCAATTGGTGTCGACGATCGCGGCGACAGGGATGTTGAGCCGCTGCGCCTCCTGGATCGCGATGTCTTCCTTGTTGGTGTCGATCACGAAGATCATGTCGGGCAGGCCGCCCATGTCCTTGATGCCGCCGAGCGAACGGTCGAGCTTGTCGCGCTCGCGCTGCAGGGTCAGCCGCTCCTTCTTGGTGTAGGAATTGGCCTCGCCGGACGCCAGCACCTCGTCGAGATGCCGCAGCCGCTTGATCGAGGCCGAGATCGTCTTCCAGTTGGTCAGCGTGCCGCCGAGCCAGCGCGAATTGACGAAATACTGCGCGGAGCGCCGCGCCGCGTCGGCAACGCCGTCCTGGGCCTGCCGCTTGGTGCCGACGAACAGGATACGGCCGCCCTTGGCCACGGTGTCGCTCACCGCCTGCAACGCGCGATGCAGCAGCGGCACGGTCTGGGCGAGGTCGATGATGTGGATGTTGTTGCGCGCGCCGAAGATGTATTCCGCCATCTTCGGATTCCAGCGGTGCGATTGGTGGCCAAAGTGAACGCCAGCTTCGAGCAGCTGGCGCATGGTGAATTCGGGTAGCGCCATTGGTTCAGTTCTCCGGTTGGTTCCTCCGGAAACGTGTGAGCAAGCGGACCTGATCGGCCCGGCTGCCACCGGACGGCCTTTGAGAGCCATGTTTCCGTGTGAGATGGCGCGGTATATAGCCGGTTTTCGGCGGGACGCAAGGCAATAAGGCCGGTTTGAGGGGCATTTTCGCCCCGTCCGGACACCTCTCGGGGGTATCCGACAACCCGTTTTTGGCTCCCGCGGAGAGCTCCCTACCCGATCAGGTCGACCTTGCCGCTGGTCAGCCGGTAGATTCCGCCGACAACCTTCAGCTTGTTCTGCTCCACGGCCGCATTGAGGATCGGGGCGGCCGTTTTCAGCTTCGCAACGTTGTCGACCACATTCTGCCGGATCGCAGCCGCCAGGGCATCGCCGCCCTGCCCCGAGGACGCCTTTACCGCGGGAGCCAGCGCCATGACCAGGGATGGCAGATGACCGGGCAGCGTGGTGTTGTCCTTGAGCGACTTGATGGTCGCGTCAATCGCGCCGCAGGCGTCGTGACCGAGCACCATGATCAGCGGCGTGTTGAGCACGGCGACGGCATATTCAAGGCTCGCAATCGTATCATCATTGGCGAAATTGCCGGCGACGCGGCAGACGAACAGGTCGCCGCGGCCGCTGTCGAAGGCGTATTCCGGCGCGATGCGGGAGTCGGCACAGCTCAGGATCGCGGCATAGGGGTTCTGGCCTCCCGCCAGCGCCTCACGCTCGTGGCGGAAATCGTGACGACGCGCGACGCCTTCGACATAACGCGCATTGCCCTCCTTGAGCCGCTCCAGCGCAGCCTCGGGCGAGACCACGTTCTCCGGCTTCGGCGGCTTCTTCGTCTCTTTCGCGCCCGCCGCGTTCGCCAGCGACAGCCCGATGGCCGATGCGGCGAAAAGGAGGGCGGCGCGCCGTGACGGCGCGAATGAAAGCGGCGGCCTGCAACTCTCGCACATCGCAAAAGCTCCCATGGAATGGCGAGAGTAGCAGCGCCGGATTGATTCAACCAGAATGGCGCTAACGCCGCGCGCGTCAGCCGCAATAGATCAGGATACCTTTTCTCGGCATTTTGCCGAAATGCCAATTCGACGGTTGGCCATATCCACCCGGCCCGAAAGTGCAGCGGTCGGCTTGGACCGCCCGCGGTGCGGTCCAAGCCTGCGCCAAGCCTCAGCACTTCGCGACGTTCGGCGGACACTTTTTGGGCTGTGCTGCCGGCGCCGGCCTCGGTGGCGGCGGGGCGGCCGGTCGAGGCGGCGTTGCCGCAACACGGGGCGGCGGGGGCGGAGGCGCCGCAACGTGTGGCGGCGGCGGTGGCGGAGCGGCATGCACCTGTGGCGGCGGAGGCGGCGGGGCCGGCCTTGCCATCTGCGGATGCGGTGGCGGCGGCGGTGCCGCGTGCTGGATCTGCGGCCTTGGCGCAGCTGGCGGAGACGGTGGCGGTGACGCAGTCGGCCTCACCGCGCTGATCGCGGGCCGCGCAGCCGTTGGTGGCGGCGAAGGCGGCGATCCCGGCCGCTTCTCTTCCAGCGCTGCGCTCGGCACAGGCGGCGTGGGAGCGGGCCTTGCGGTCGTCGATGAGGGCAGCGCTCCCGGCCTCCTCCTGTCAAACCTCTTCTCTTCCAGTGCAGCGGCTGGCGGCGGAGATATCGCCCCGGGCTTCGCCTGCGGCGCGGGTCCGGCCGGAGACGGCGCGAGGTTTGCGCTCGGAGCAACGTTGCCGGTCGCGGGCCCGGGCGGCGGCGAGGTCGCCGGCGCCAGCCTGGCGGTGTTGGGCGTGACTGCACCGGTCGGCGCCGTCGCGGTCGGGGGGCCTCCCCTGTTCGCCGGCGGAAACTGATTTCCCGTGGGCAGAGTGTGAAGCTGGTTCCCGATGGGCGGCGTGTTCTGCGCAGGAGTTGCCGTTCCCTGCGGTGCCGCGGTGGTCACATTGGCCTTGATCACGGCGGCGTTGCCTGCTTTGGCCGTCGGATCAGCAACAAAGGCGCGCTGACTTGGCGTGAGCTGTGCCTGGTTGTTCAGGATCGCCTGCGCCTGCTTGCTGACCGACACCGGCACCTGCACGCCTGCTCCGACAGGCTGCCCCGACGCGGCGGCCCTGGCCAGCGCCTGGACTGAACCACCCGCCACTGCCGGCTGCTGCACGTTGATCACGGTGTTGATGACGGTCGTGTTGTGGATGTTGTTGAAGATGATGTTGTTCGGCGGCGGTGCGACATAGACCGGCGGCCGGACATAGACCGGGATCGCCACGAAAACCGGCTGTGGCAGGATGAACAGGCCGACCGGCGGCGGTGGCGGCGGCAGCACCACGAAATCCGGCGGCGGCGGCGGCAGGAAGAACACCGGCGGTGGCGGCGGCGGCGCGAAGGCGAACACGGGGTCGTCGAACACCAGCACCGGCCGGTCGACATAGACGATCTCCTCCGGCGGTGGCGGCGGCACGTCATAGTCGAGCATCGCAAAAGTCGGCGGCGGTTCGAGCGGCGCGGTCAGGATCGCCAGCCGGCGACGTGCGTCCTCTGCATGCGGTCCGTGCGGGTAGCGCCGCAGATACGACCAATAGGCGTCTGGGGTATCGGTACGATAGGTGCGGCGCCACGTGACCGCCTCGCGCCGCGCTGCGAGGATCGCCCTGACCCGCTTGGCGAGCGGATCGTTCGGATAGGCGGCGAGAAAATCCTCGTAGCCTTGCAACGTGTCACGCTCCAGCGCCGCGCTGAACGCCTCGGGCGCGCCGAGGTCGCGCATCGGCTTGTCGCGCATCGCCATCGCCTGGTCCGCCGCGGGCTCCGGTGGCGCATCGGGCGCGCGCTCGAAGAAATAGAAATCGCCATCGAGCTTTTCGGCATCCCACGGGATCTGCCCGCCCTTCGATGTCTCGCTGACGCGCAGGCGCGTGCGGTTGAACACCTCCGGCAGCGGCAGGCCGCCGGTGCGGATCATTTCCGCGAGCGCCTGGGCATAGGCGCCGAAATTGCCCTGCTCGGCCGGCGCCACCGTGCCGGGCGCCGCATTGAAGGCGATCAGCATCCGCGCATCAGGCTCGACCAGCGCAAGCCCGCTGGCGATCTGGCTTTGCACGAAGGGCTGCTGGTGCGCCGCATCGAGCACAAGAATGCCGGCCTTGAGCTGCAACGTCCCTAGCTGGCGCATGTAGTCGGACATCCGCAATCCCTCGACCGGGATGTCGGTGTCACGGCTGATATTGGAATCGACCGGGACAAAATAGTTCTCGCCGGCATACTGGATGCCGTAGCCCGAAAGGTAGATCATCGCGACGGTCCCGGGTCCGGAAGCCGCCGCCTTCTGGATGAAATCGCGAAAACTCTTGCGCAGGGCGTCGCCGTCGAGATCGCGTGCACCGACGACGTCGAAGCCCGCCGCCTGCAGGGTCTGGGCGATCAGGCCGGCATCGTTGGCCGCCGTCGCCAGCGGGCTGCTCGCATAGGCGCCGTCACCGATCACGAGCGCAATGCGCTTTTCGGATTGCGGCCCTTGCGCGGAGACCGGCGCGATCAGCGCGGCCGCGATCAGTGCCGCGAAAGCGACGGGCAGTAGACGGGAGCAAGACAGTCGAACCATGGGGTCCCCCTTTGTGCGGCCGCACGCGCTGCGTTGCTGCGATGGTCGGACGCTTCACATCGTTGTCGCGGTACGTTCCTGCACAGGACTCCCGAACCAAAATCGTCCTGCAATCATGGATGTGCCGCGCCCCTCCTTGCGAGCTCGTGAACCGTTGCGGGCCCCTGCCGTCGCACATCGGATGACAACGCCAATTTTCGATTTTCGGTTCCGGCTCGGGCCGCCGGAATCTCAAATCAGCCGCAGTCAAGACATTGTCGGGCTGAACCGGAGTTGAACACGCGCGCTCCGCCATCATGGCGGCATAATCTTGGCGCCGCCATGGCGAAAGTCAACGCGCGGCAAGCGTCCTCGCGGAGGCCGAATCGCCGGACGCAAGGCTTACACCGCCGGGACTGCAGCCGCTCCATCCGATCAGAACCGGCCGCTGTCGTCGGGTCTCGCCTTGGCGCGATCACTGTCGAGCGTCGCCTTCAGCGTCGCAATGTCGCCGAAGAAGCTGTCCTGATCCTGCAGGCGGACGGCGCGGAACGCCGGGGGCATCAGCACCTGTGTAATGCCTTGCCGGCCCGACGCGGAAAACGCCTCCGAGCGCTGGATCGTCTGCACGGCAATCGCGGTCACCAGCAGCGCGGTCACGATCAGGCCCTTTGGCCAGAGATGCGTCGAGCCGACTTCGCGCAGGTGCAGAAAGCAGACCAGCCCAAGGAACAGCCAGGCGGCGACATATTCGTAGCTCGCAGGGATCGACCAGGTCCATGCAAAGCCGAGATATTGGACGAACTCGTTGTAGAAGGTGAAGACGAGAAGCCCCGCGAGCGCAATCAGCAGATTGTTGAGGAAGCGGGCGTGGCCGGAGAAGATCCGCGCCAGCAAGGCCCAGATCCCGACCCACGCGACCGCCGTAGCGGCAACCACGAGAAGCTCCGTCACGTAGTTCGAAATCCGCGGCTCGCCGGTCTCGGTCAGCCATCGCTTGAGCGCGTCCACGCCGAGAATCACAGCTCCGAGCGCAACGGCCACGACCAGCCGCCGTCGCCCGCTGTGGACAGGGACGATCCGCTCGGCTTCGACCTCATGCGCGCTGTCGCGGATACGCAATAAGGTCTGCCCGATGCGGATCGGCATCTTGCCGTCGGTGATGATCCGGTCGTGACGATCCCGGCCGCGGTCCAGGAACATCCCGTTGGCACTGCCCATATCCTCGACGACGAGTCGTCCGGCATCATCGCGAAAAATGCGCAAGTGCTGTGCAGCCACGTAGGGATCGTCCACGACGACATCGTTGTCGTAGCCGCGGCCGATGCGCGCTTCCGGGCCGGCCAGCCGAAGGCGGGTCGCAACATCGCGATGGCGCGAAAGAATCTCGATCCAGATCATCTGCTAACCTCGACCGTCTCGAGAAAGCGCTTGCCGAGCGCGACGGCCTCGTCATAGCCGACCGCCTGCAGGCTGAGCCGCGAGACCAGCGCCTCCTTGCCGTCGTCCTGCGTCACGGCGACCAGAGACACGTCATAAAGCCCGTCGAACTCGCGATAGGCCCTGGCGCACCAGATGGCCCGGAGCGGTGGGTGTTGCGGCCCCGGCACGGCTCTCACAAAGTCCTCGTGACAGCGCTCGGAAGTGTACCATTTGCGCAGCGGTCCGGCGGTGAGCAGGCGCGGCTGGGCCTGTTGTGTCAGGGCGCTCGCGAATTGAAACTGATTGAGCTCCACAGACGTGACCAGGGAATGGTCGATCCGGATGCTGCCCGTGTTGAGATCCTCGGCGACGAATACGCTGGTGTCGCTCGCGCATTCCGTGGTGTCGATCCTGGCACGCGGTTTTGGCTTGGCGCCCATATTGGTTTGCGCCCAGCAGTTGAACCAGTTGGCGGCCGCGTCCGGCGCCCGATAGGGCCCCAGCGCATTCGACCGGAATCCGGCCGCAGCAAAGGAGTCGTAGAGCGACGCCCGCCATGCGCTGAGCTGCCTTGCGATATCGGCACGGAAATTCGGTACCGCGTCCTGCGTGCTGACGCGTCGCAAAAGCGCCTCGGCGAATTTGGCCGGCACCAGAAAACTGACGAGCTGGCCGCCCCTGCGGGTCGCGACGTTGATGCCGACAATGAGACCGTCCGCAGTCACGGTGGGACCGCCGCTCATGCCGGGATTGAGTGCACCGGTAAAATGAATGCGCTCGTTGTAACTCTTCTCGACCAGGCCGTTGTAGGTGCCCTCGACGATCGTAAAACCGAGATCGAGCGGATTGCCCATCGAATACAGCCGCTCGCCCTTTTGCGGCCCAGTGCCCTCGAGCGCGGCCTTGTTGAAGGCGAAGAACGGGGCGTCATGCTTGTCGAGACGAACGATCGCAAGGTCGTTCGGCAGATCGACGCCGAGCAGGGTCACATCGCCATGACTGCCATCGGCCGCCGCATATTCCAGCCGGTAGGTTCCAGGCTCCAATGCGACCTGCGAGACCACGTGATAATTGGTGATGGCAAGGCCGTCGGCCGAAACCAAAAAACCGGATCCGGTCGAGGTCTGGCGTCCGGCATCCACGACCAGCGTGCGGATCTGCAACAGGCGCGGCGGGGCTGCGGCATAGATGCCCTCGGCTCCCGACGGCGCGTCAGCTGCCGATGCGGCCGAAAGTGTTCCGAAAAGCTGCAATGTGAGCGCGACAGATAGCAGAATAGCGCGGCAGAACAGAGACATGCGACCCCACGGCAGACGAGAGCAGGTCGCGCCGAGCAAGTCCCGTTTCGACCGCAGGACACCTCATGCCAAGAACCGCGTTCGGTTTCAATCATGTCGATTCGCCGCTCATTGCGGGCGGAAGCAAGAACTCAACTTTCGCGTGTTCATGTCACGACACGCGGGCCAGACTAAAGCGTCTGGACGTCGACTACGCCCGAGACCGCCTTGATGGCGCCGGCGATCTGCGGCGAGACCTTGAAGCGACCGGGCAGCTTCATCTCCACCTCGGTCTGCAGGTCGAGCATCATCACCAGCGAGACTTCGCCATCGCCGCCATTTGCACGCGCCGGTGTGGGCGCCGGCGCCTTCGGCGGCAAGCCGCCGTTCGAGGATGGCGCCTCCGGTCCATGCAGCCGCTTGACGATCGAGTCGAGCGGCCTCGTATCCCGCACGAAGATGCGCAGGCCTTTTTGGGTTTTTGCCGCGGCATCGTCGAGTGGCTCGGCATGCAGCACGCGCGCGCGCACGTCCTCGCCCTGCAGCTCGGCGCCGAGCTGCAGCAGCACGGCGGCTCCCGGCTCCAGCACGTCGCGATATTGCGCGAGCCCCTCGGAGAACAGCACCGCCTCAAAGTGGCCCGTGGGATCAGAGAGTCCCATGATGCCCATCTTGTTGCCGGTCTTGGTGCGTCGCTCCATGCGCGAGACCACGGTGGCTGCCACCTTCCCCGCAGTCGCGCCTGTCTTCACCGCGCGCGAGAACTCGGCCCAGGTCTGCACGCGCAGCCGCTTCAGCGCGGTCGCGTAATCATCGAGCGGATGACCGGACAGGAAGAAGCCGATCGCATCATATTCGCGCCGCAGCCGGTCGGCCGGCAGCAACGGCTCGATCTGCGGCAGCATGATGGTCGGCGCGTCGGCCGCATTGCCGAACATGTCGTTCTGGCCGGAGGTTTCGGCCTCGTGGCTGCGCTGGCAGGCGGCGAGAATGGCGTCCGCGCCGGCAAAGACGCGGGCGCGGTTGGGCTCCAGCGTGTCGAACGCGCCGGCCGCCGCGAGGCTCTCGATGATGCGCTTGTTGATGGCGCGCGGGCTCACGCGTGCCGCGAAGTCGGCGAGCGAGGTGAACAGGCCGCCCTTCTTGCGCGCCTCCACGATCAGCTCGATGGCCTGCGGACCGACACCCTTCAGGGCCGCGAGTGCATAGTGGATGGCGCCGTCGGAGACCTCGAAGGTGGGCCCGGAGCGGTTGATCGAGGGCGGCTCGACTTTGATCCCGAGCCGCTGCGCCTCGGCGCGAAATTCGCTGAGCTTGTCGGTGTTGTTGAGGTCGAGCGTCATCGACGCCGCCAGGAACTCGACCGGATAATGCGCCTTCATATAGGCGGTGTGATAGGAGACCAGCGCGTAAGCTGCGGCGTGGCTCTTGTTGAAACCGTAGTCGGCGAATTTTGCGAGCAGTTCGAAGATCGTCTCCGCCTGCCCTTTCGGCACGCCGTTCTTGACCGCGCCCGCGACGAAGCGCTCGCGCTGCTTCTCCATTTCGGCGCGAATCTTCTTGCCCATCGCGCGCCGCAGCAGGTCGGCTTCGCCAAGCGAATAGCCGGCCATCTGCTGCGCGATCTGCATCACCTGTTCCTGGTAGATGACGACGCCAAACGTCTCCTTCAGGATCGGCTCGAGGATCGGATGCAGATATTCGCTCTCCTCGTCGCCATGCTTGCGCGCGCAATAGGTCGGGATGTTCGCCATCGGGCCCGGCCGGTACAGCGCGACCAGCGCGATGATGTCCTCGAAACGGTCCGGCCGCATGTCGATCAGCGCGCGCCGCATGCCCTGGCTTTCAACCTGGAACACGCCGACCACATCGCCGCGCGCCAGCATCTGGTAGCTTGGCGCGTCATCCAGCGGCAGGGTCGCGAGATCGACGTCGACGCCGCGCTGCTTCAACAGCTTCACCGCGACGTCGAGCACGGTCAGCGTCTTCAGGCCCAGAAAGTCGAATTTGACGAGGCCGGCCGGCTCGACCCATTTCATGTTGAACTGGGTCACCGGCATATCGGATTTCGGATCGCGGTAGAGCGGCACGAGCTCGCTCAAGGGACGATCGCCGATCACGATGCCGGCCGCATGCGTCGAGGCGTGCCGTGTCAGGCCTTCGAGACGCTGGGCGATGTCGAAGGCGCGCGCCACCACGGGGTCTTCATCGCGAAAGGCCTGCAGCTTCGGCTCGCCCTCGATCGCGGCGGCGAGCGTGACGGGAGCCGCCGGATTCTGCGGCACCAGTTTTGTCAGCTTGTCGACCTGGCCGTAAGGCATCTGCAGCACGCGCCCGACGTCGCGCAGCACGCCGCGCGCCTGCAGCGTGCCGAAGGTGATGATCTGCGCCACCTGGTCGCGGCCATAGCGCTGCTGCACGTAGGAGATCACCTCACCGCGCCGGTCCTGGCAGAAGTCGATGTCGAAGTCCGGCATCGAGACGCGTTCCGGATTGAGGAAGCGCTCGAACAGCAGGTTGAACCGCATCGGGTCGAGATCGGTGATGGTGAGCACCCAGGCGACCAGCGAGCCTGCGCCCGAGCCGCGGCCCGGGCCGACCGGAATGCCCTGCGCCTTCGCCCATTTGATGAAGTCGGACACGATCAGAAAATAGCCCGCATATTTCATGCGCATGATGACGTCGAGCTCGAAGGCGAGCCGCTTCTGATAGTCCTCCTCGGTCATGCCCTGCGCGAGGCCGTGAACCGAAAGCCGCCGCGAAAGCCCCTCCTCCGCCTGACGGCGCAATTCGGCGGCCTCGGCGCTCGCGGCATCCGCGGCGTCCGTTCCCGCGCCGACCGTGAACAGCGGCAGGATCGGCTTGCGCGTCATCGGACGGAACGAGCAGCGCTCGGCGATCTCGACCGTGGAGGCCAGCGCCTCCGGAATGTCGGCAAACAGCACCGCCATTTCCGCGCGCGTCTTGAAGCGGTGATCCGAGGTGAGCTGCTCGCGGTCGGTTTCGGCGATCAGCTTGCCGCCGGCGATGCAGAGCAGCGCGTCATGCGCCTCGTAATCGTCATTGGATGCGAAATAAGGCTCGTTGGTCGCGACCAGCGGCAGGCCCTTCTCATAGGCGAGATCGATCAGCGCGCTCTCGACGCGGCGCTCCTTCTCCATGTTGTGGCGCTGCAGCTCGACATAGAGGCGATCGCCGAACAGCGCGGCGAGACGCTCGCAGCGCGCGGTTGCGAGCGCGGCGTGATCGTCGGCAAAGGCGCGCGAGATCGGCCCGTCCGGCCCGCCGGTCAGCGCGATCAGATCTTCGGCTTCGCCGTCAAGCCAGTCGAACTTGATGTGCGGCGACTGGTGCACGGGCGTTTCCAGAAACGCCCGCGAGTTCAGCCGCATCAGGCTGCGATAGCCGCGCTCGCGCGCGGCGAGCAGGACGATGCGCGAGGGTGAAGCGCCCAGCGCGCTCCGCGCATTGGGATCGATGTCGCCGAAATCGACTGACAGTTCGAGGCCGACGATCGGCTGGATGCCGGCGCCCGCCATCTTGTCGGAAAACTCCAGCGCCCCGAACATGTTGTCGGTGTCGGTCAGCGCCAGCGCCGGCTGGCGGTCTATCTTGGCGAGTTCCGCCAGTTTTGCGATCTTGATCGAGCCCTTCAGCAGCGAATAGGCCGAATGGACGTGAAGATGGACAAAACCGGCGGCGGACATGGTCGCTTGGGTCGCTTTCGTTCGGGTGGGCGACGGAGACGCTGACCGGCCGCCCAAAACCCTCCAGCGGCCGACTCGCGCAGGTCATCGTGGGGGCTTGCGCGAACGAAGTCCACGCCGCCATCGAAACCCGCCCGCGCCATCCTGCTTTTCCCCAGCTCAGGCGGCCCGGCCGGCCGCAAAAAATCAAAGCTGTGGAAGGATTTGCGCCCAGACCGCAATCATTCCCACGAACAGCGCGATCGAGGCCAGCGCAGCCGCTTCTTCGATGAAAATCTTGAGCATTTGGACCTCCCGTGACATGAGAACGTAGGAAGAACATTGTTCCAGTTTTGTTCTCTCGTCAAGCGGCATCCGAAAGCCGATTGCGCCGTGGCCCGTGCAAGTGCTTGGCGTGGTTAATGGCGGCGCGCCGGCCCGCCTCGCCTCCTGCCCGCGCCGGCAGAAAAAAGCCCCGGCGGACCGCCGGGGCTTCGCATCATCATTGGCTCGGGAGGAACCCTGACTACTTCATCCCCATGCCGCCCATCCCCATGCCGCCCATGCCCATGCTGCCCATACCCATGCTGCCCATGCCCATCCCGCTGATGAAGTTTGGACCGAACTTGTAGTTGACCCGGATCAGACCGATGTCGATGTCTTCCTTGATGCTGCGGGTCATCAGCGTGGCGCCGGCGGCGTTGACGAAGTTCAGGTTCTTGGTGCCCATGAACAAATGGTCGTATTCGATGCCGACCGACCAGTTCGGCGCGAACATGTATTCGAGGCCAGCGCCGACCGTGCCGCCCCAGCGCGTGGAGTTGGCGCGGTCGAGTTGCACGTTGGTTGCGGTTGTGAAGGTGTCGTAGCGATCGCCGACGACGGCCGCGCCGCCTTTGATGTAGCCGAGGAAGTTCGGCAGGAAGCTGTAGCCGACCTGGCCGGTGAACAGACCGAAGCCGTTGACCTGTGCGCGGTCGGTCAGCGTCGGCGTGATCAGATTGACCCTCTGACCCCTGAAGTTCGCCCAGTCGCCCTGCGCTTCGACACCGAACACCCATCCGCCGGTCTGGAAGCGATAGCCGATCTGGCCGCCGACCGCGGCGCCGCCGCCGTTGGTCGTGCCCTCGTTTGCCATCAGCGCATTGACGGGAACGCCGGCGTTGGTCAGCCGGGTCCAGCGGTCGTTCGCCGCGCCGCCGCCGGCATTGAAGCCGACATAGAAGCCGCTCCAGTCGTTGATCGTCGTCATGACAGCAGGCGGCGCCTTGGTGTAGGTCCGCGCCGGCAGGTCAGCCGCGAAGACGGGCGCCGATGCAAGCGCGCACAATCCCGTCGTAGCAAGGAGAAGCTTTTTCATTTTCGAAGTCCGCCCGTTTGTTCAGAACTATCCCCGAGGCCACGCATGGCCTTTTACAAAGTGCTCGGCTGCTCATCGGCAGCAAATTGTTCCACAGTCTTTCGCCATGCGAGCCCCTGTGTTCGCAGAAACGATTCAAGCGTTTCTTTCGGGCATTTGTGCGACTCGTAATTTTTCCTGAAATTCAACACCTATCTCCACATTCTAACTTAGAAGTCATCAATTCGTGGACTCATTGTGACGACTGCCGCGGACCAGCCACATTGCGAAATGTCGCAGGCGTGAAACTCTTCGCACCGCTCGCCGTATCTGTTCGCCGATTCTTCTGCATACAGGAGTTCAACGACCGCGTTTCTGCTGGGCTGCGCGTCGTCGTTAGCCGGCGAATGCGGCGTCACGAGGCCAAGAGCCTGGCGCGCGCTTCGCGACCGATCGAGGCAAGGCGCGCGCATCGTCCGAGCTCGGCCACGGAGTTGCTGCTTTGTGATGAAACAAATGCCGCCGTCGCAGCGGATTGACGGCGACGGCGCGAACATTCGTCGCGGCGACGAGAGGAAGGAACCTCCGATGCGCAACTTCAGTGTGACGATGCTTGCCGCCGGCGCCCTTGCCGCATCATCGTCCGCATCCGCGCAGACCTATGCGCCGGACTATCCGGTCTGCCTGCATGTCTACGGACCGGGCACGCATGTCGAGTGCGCCTTCACCTCGCTGGCGCAATGCGATGCCTCCGCGTCCGGCCGTGCCGCCGCGTGCGAGGTCAATCCGTTCCTCGCCTACGCGGAACCGATGAACTCGTTCCATCATCGGCACCGTCATGGCCGGCGCATGCACCGGATGGAATGAGTGCGATGGCCGCGATGACGCGATCCCGGCGAGTTCCGCATCTGCGCTCGTCAATCGTCCTCTCCGCTTTGGTGAGCCGGCCGCTCTGGTGACCT
>Ga0335071_10002328_pt1 | contig 20345 bp, 18 predicted proteins | sample Lox_Sample_15_FD_206724 | JGI IMG/M metagenome (GOLD analysis project Ga0335071, IMG submission 206724) | Soil microbial communities from Loxahatchee National Wildlife Refuge, Florida, United States - Lox_Sample_1.5 | ecosystem: Environmental > Terrestrial > Soil > Wetlands | place: USA...
ACTCCGCGAGCAGGTACGGCGTTCCCGCCGCCCCGCCCTCGGCCGGCTCGCGCCGGTCCGGCAGCCCACGGACGAGGTCCGCGCCGATGCGCTCGGCGAACACCAGGCCCTCGAGCAGGCTGTTGGAGGCGAGCCGGTTGGCGCCGTGCACCCCGGTGCAGGCGACTTCGCCGCACGCGTACAGACCGGGCACCGACGTGCGCCCGTCGAGGTCGGTGCGCACCCCGCCGCTCGCGTAGTGGCAGGCCGGGGCCACCGGGACCAGCTCGGTGACGGGGTCCACGCCGTGGCTGCGGCAGGACGCGAGGATCGTGGGGAACCGCCGTGCCCAGGTCGCCTCGCCCAGGTGGCGGCCGTCGAGCCAGACGTGGGGCGCACCGGTCTCGCGCATGCGGCGCATGATGGCCTTGGCCACGACGTCGCGCGGGGCGAGGTCGGCGAGCTCGTGCAGGCCGAGCATGAACCGCTTGCCCTCGTCGTCGACGAGGTAGGCGCCCTCGCCGCGCACCGCCTCGGAGATCAGTGGCTGCTGGCCGCTCACGTCGGGCCCCAGCCACAGGACCGTCGGGTGGAACTGGACGAACTCGAGGTCGGCGACCACGGCACCGGCGCGCAGCGCGACCGCGACGCCGTCACCGGTCGAGACCCGCGGGTTCGTCGTCTGCGCGAAGACCTGGCCGAGCCCGCCGGTGGCGAGCACGACGGCTCGGGCGTGCACCGCCCCGACGCCGTCGCGCTGCCCCTCCCCGAGCACGTGCAGCGTGGCGCCGCAGACCGAGCCGTCGGCGGCGCGCAGCAGGTCGATGACCAGGGCGTGCTCGATCACCTCGATGGCCGGGTCGTCGAGCACCGCACGGACGAGCGCACGGGAGACCTCCGCACCGGTGGCGTCCCCGCCGGCGTGGATGATCCGGTCCCGGTGGTGGCCGCCCTCCCTGGTCAGCTGCAGCTCCCCCGACGCGTCCCGGTCGAAGCTCGCCCCGAGCGCGATCAGCCGCCGGACCGCCCCAGGGCCCCGGGTGACGAGAGCCCGTACCGCCGCCTCGTCGCACAGGCCCGCACCGGCCACCAGCGTGTCGGCCTCGTGCTGCTCGGGGGTGTCCTGCTCGCCGAGCGCGGCGGCGATCCCCCCCTGGGCCCAGCGCGTGGAGCCCTCGTCCACCAACGCCTTGGTGACCAGCAGCACCGAGCCCGCGGACCGGGCCTGCAGCGCCGTCGTGAGCCCGGCCACCCCGCTGCCGACCACGACGACGTCCGCGGCGAGGGTCCACCCCGCGGACGGGGCGGGCAGGCGCGCGGGCAGCGGTACGGCCATCAGCAGGTCAGCGTCGTGTTGTCGATCAGCCGCGTCGTGCCCACCCGGGCCGCCACCAGGAGAAGGAGGCTGCCGGTCGCATCGTCGGCGACCTCCACGAGGGTTGCCGGGTCGACGAGGGCGAGGTAGTCCACGACCACGTCCGGCTGCTGGGCGAGGACGTCGCGGGCGGCAGCGCGTACGGCCCGCGCGCCCTGCGGTGCCGCCGCCTCGCCGGCCGCCAGGGCGCGGGAGAGCGCCAGCGCGGAACGTCGCTGCTGCGGGTCCAGGTAGACGTTGCGCGACGCCGCGGCCAGCCCGTCGGGGTCGCGCACGGTGGGCACCGAGGCCACGTCGACGCCGATGTCGAGGTCGGCCACCATCCGACGTACGAGCACCAGCTGCTGGGCGTCCTTGGCGCCGAAGAGCGCCACCTGGGGCCGGACCTGGCCGAGGAGCTTGGCCACGACCGTGAGGACGCCGTCGAAGTGCCCCGGCCGGTGCGCTCCCTCGAGGACGTCACCGAGAGGTCCCGCCGACACCCGGACGCTCGGCGGGCCGCTCGGGTACATCTCGTCCACCGCCGGGGCCCACACCAGGTCGACGCCGTGCTCGGCGCAGACGGCGAGATCCGCGGCGAAGGGTCGCGGGTAGCGGTCCAGGTCCTCGCCGGGGCCGAACTGCAAGGGGTTGACGAAGATGCTGACGACCACCCGGTCGGCGAGGTCGGCCGCGCGGGCCAGCAGGGCGCGGTGCCCGGCGTGGAGGGCCCCCATCGTGGGCACCAGGGCCGTGCGCGTGTCGCCGAGCCCGCCCAGGGCCGTCGCGAGCTCCTCCCGGGTGCGCGCGACCAGGGGCTGGGTCACGGGTGCGCCTCGGTGCCCGCGAGCGCGTCGAGCAGCGCCTCGGCGTCGGCGGCCCGCAGCCGTCCGGACGCGAGGGCGCGGTCCGCGGTCGCGCGGGCCAGGGCCCGGTACGTGCGCAGCGAGTCGGCGTCCACCTCGACGAGCGCGGCGACATGCGCGGCCACGGTGCCCGCGTCCCCGCGGGCGACCGGTCCGGTGAGCGCGGCGTCACCGCTGCGCAACGCGTTGTCCAGCGCCACCGACAGCAGCGGTGCGAGCACCCGGTCGGGCTCGGTGGCCCCGGCGGCGCGCAGCAGGTCGAGGGACTGGGCGACGAGCGTGACGAGGTGGTTGGCCCCGTGCGCGAGGGCGGCGTGCCACAGCGGGCGGAGGCCCTCCTCGACCCAGACCGGCTCCGCGCCGATCTCGAGGACCAGCGCCTCAGCGGCCGGGCGCAGGGCCTCGGGCGCGGTGACCCCGAAGCTCGCGCCGCCGAGTCGCGGCAGGTCGGCCGTGGTGCCGCTGAAGGTCATCACCGGGTGCAGCGCCAGCGGCAGCGCGCCCGCCCGGGTCGCGGGTTCCAGCACCGCGACGCCGTACCGGCCGCACGTGTGGACGAGGAACTGGCCCGGGCGCACGCTTCGGGTGGCGGCCAGCCCCGCGACGAGGCCGGGCAGCTCGTCGTCGGGAACGGTGAGCAGCACGAGGTCGCTTCGGGCCAGTACCGCCGGCGGCTCGAGCAGCTCGGCGCCGGGCAGCAGGGCGTCAGCGCGGGCGCGCGAGCGCTCGGAGACCGCCGCGGCCGCGACGACGTGGTGCCCCGCCCTCTCCAGGGCCGCCCCCAGCACCGACCCGACGCGACCCACCCCGACCACGCCGACAGACAGGCGGGCCGGACGCCGCCAGTCCGAGGGCTCGCTCATGATCCAGCCAGCCTAACGACGCCTGCCGACCCGGTGCTCCCGCGCCCGCGGCGGGTGCGGGAGCGCGCTCGGCGCTAGCGTGGCCGAGATGGCGTACGTCCCCTGGGAGCAGGCGTGGCAGGACGCCCTCTACGGACCGGCCGGGTTCTTCCGGACCGCCGCGGGCGGGACCGCCCACTTCCGCACCTGCGCCACCTCGGCCGCCTTCGCCGGCGCGCTCCTCCGGCTGGCCCGCGACCTGGACGTCGCGCTGGGCGAACCGGACGGCTTCGTCGTGGTGGACGTCGGGGCCGGTGACGGATCGCTGCTCACGCTCCTCGCCGCGCACGCGCCGCAGCGGTGGCGGCTGATCGGTGTGGACATCTCAGGGCGACCGGCCGGCCTGGCGGGCCGGGTGGAGTGGGCGAATCAGCCGCCCGCCGACGTCGTCGGCCTGCTGCTCGCCAACGAGCTGCTCGATGCGCTGCCCTGTCCCCTCGTCGCGTGCGACGACTCCGGCGTGACCCGCCTCGTCCTCGTCGACCCGGCCACCGGCACCGAGCGTCTCGGCCCGGAGCCGGCGGCGGCGGACCTGGCGTGGCTCGACCGGTGGTGGCCCCTGGCGACAGGCGAGCGGGCCGAAGTCGGCCGCCCCCGCGACCTCCTGTGGTCCTCCCTCGCCGACCGGGTCGAGGCGGGAGCGGCGCTGGCGATCGACTACGGACATACGCGCGACGACCGCGCGAGCCTGCCCGCCGGCTCGCTCGCCGGCTACCGCGACGGCGCACGGGTCCCGCCCGTCCCGGACGGCAGCTGCGACCTGACCGCGCACGTGGCCCTCGACTCGTGCGCAGCCGCCTCGCCCTCGGACGGGTGGACGCTGCTCGCGCGGCAGGCGGACCTGCTGCCCGTCCTCGGAGTCAGCGCCCGCCTGCCGCCGGCGGCGGACGCCCGCACGGACCCGCGGACGTACGCGCGCCGCCTGGCCGAGGCGGCCGATGCCCGACTGCTGCTCGACCCCGACGGGCCGGGGCGCTTCGGCTGGCTGCTGCACGGTCGCGGCCTCCCCGAGCCCGGCATGATGCCTTCGTGACCGTGCACGTCGCGACGTCCCCGCTGGCGGCGCTCGTGCCCGGCGAGCCCGTGGACCTCGTCCTCGACCTGGGTTCCGCCCACCCGTCGAGCCACCCGGGTCTGCGGCTGTCCTTGGAGGTCGACGGCGACCTCATCACCACGGCCCGCGCGCACATCGGGCTGATGCATCGCGGCGCCGAGAAGCTGTTCGAGGTCCGCGACTATCGTCAGGCCCTCGTGCTGGCGAACCGGCACGACTGGCTGGCGGCGTTCTCGGGCGAGCTGGGAATCGCTCTGCTCCTCGAGCGCATGCTCGGCATCGAGGCGCCGCCTCGCGCGACGTGGGCCCGGACCCTGCTGGCCGAGGTCGGCCGGGCGCTCTCGCACCTCGCCTTCCTCGGCACCTTCCCCCTCGACGGTCCCGCCGAGCGGGTGCGCGGGATCGACGGACGCGAGGCGCTGCAACGGGTCCTGGAGGAGGTCTCGGGCGGGCGGATCCACGCGATGCTCAACCAGGTCGGTGGCCTGCGGGCCGAGATCCCCGAGGGGTGGACGTCTCGGGTCCGCGAGGCGCTGCGCGTGGCCGAGTCAGCCCTGGACGAGGTCTCGACGGGCCTGTTCGACGACCCGCGCTTCGAGGCCGCGACGCGAGGGGTGGGCGTCGTGCGGCCGGACCTCGTCGAGCCGTACGGCCTTTCGGGAGCGGTGGCCAGGGCGAGCGGCTACGACCTCGACGTGCGCCGCGACGACCCGTACCTCGCCTACGCCGAGCTCGGCGAGCGACTCGTCGTGCCGCTGTGCGACGAGGGGGACGCGCGCGCGAGGCTGGAGCTGCTCGCGGAGCAGGCCAGGGTCGCCCTGGACCTCGCGGAGGTCAGCGCGGATCGCGTCGACGCCTGCGGGCCAGGCCCGGTGTCGGTGCGCATGCCGAAGTCGCTGCGCGTGCCCGAGGGCGAGGCCTACGTCTGGACCGAGTCGCCCCTTGGCGCGGCCGGGTACTACCTGGTCTCCCGGGGGGAGCGCACACCGTGGCGACTGAAGATGCGGACCCCGTCCTACGCGCACCTGCAGCTGCTGGAGGCCCTGCTGCCCGGCACGCGCGTGGGGCAGCTGGTGCCGGTCCTCGCCTCGCTCGCGTTCGTGCTCGGCGACGCCGACCGCTGACGCGGGCTCGCCGTGTCATGCGTCCTGCGAAGGCCCCTGTCAAGGTTCATGACAGCGTCAAGGTGCATGACCGCGAGGTCAGAGGAGGCCGACGGGCACCTTGCCGAGACGGGCGAACGGTGAGGCGTGCGCCTGGAGGGCGTCGAGCACCGGGCTCGGCAGCGGCAACGGCCGGCAGCTCTTGTCGGCATGGCCGGCGCCGGGTCGGCGCGTCGGCAGTGCGCCGTTCCTGAGGTACCTCGCCACCGCGTCGTCCACGCACGCGTTGCCGTTGAGGGAGTTCGCGTGCGACGTACCGCCGACCACCGCGACCAGCCGCGACTTCGGGAACAGGTGTCGCACCCACAGGCTGCCGGTGTACGGCGTCGCCGCGTCCAACGTCTCGTCGATGAGCAGGACAGGCGGCGCCTTCGCGCCGCTGACGTGCACCGGGTGCCCGGACTTCACCGGCCACGTGCGGCAGGGCATGTTGTACCAGGCATTGCCCCACGTGATGAGCGGCGCAACCTTGTTGACGCGGTCGTTGTCGCGCTTCCACGTCGACCACAGCTTCGGCCAGGGCGCGTCGAGACACTGGACCGCGTTGTACATCGCGTACGCGTTGTCGTCGCCCGGCGTGTCGGTCGCCTCGTACTCGTCGATGAGCTCGTCCGCCTTGTGCTTGTGCACCCAGCGCGCGAAAGCGTCGGCGAGCTCGACCCACGTCGAGGTGTAGTAGCCAGCCTCGAGGAACAGGTCGTTCCACTCGTCGGGGCCTACGACGCCTCCGGCGGGCTTGTGCACCAGCGCGTTCATCTGCGCGTAGAACAGGCGCTTGACCGAGCGCTCGCTCCGGCCGAGGTCGTACGTCGCATGGTGCGACGCGATCCACGTGAACCAGGCCGCCATGGTCTTCTCGAACGCGACGTCCTGGTCGAGGTTCGCGTCGTACCACACCCGTCGGGGGTCGACGTTGCTGTCGAGCACCATCCGGTAGACCCGCGTGGGGTGCAGGGTCGCGTAGACCTGCCCGAGGTAGGTGCCGTAGGAGAACCCGTAGAAGCTCATCGTGCCGACGCCGAGCGCGCGACGGATCGCGTCCATGTCCTGGACGGTGTCGACCGTGCTCACGTGGGCGAGCAGCGCGCCCCCGTGCTTGCCGCAGGCGGTGGCGTACGCCGCGGAGCGGTGCAACCACGTCTTCACCAGCGCGGGCGTCGTCGGCCGGTAGTCCGGGCGATCCGCACGGAAGTAGTCGGGGATGCAGCGGAGCAGCGGCCGGCTGGCCCCGACCCCCCTCGGGTCGAAGCCGACCCAGTCGTAGGTGTCGCCGACGCCGTCGGGAACGTTCCCGCCCTCCGTGGCGAGCCACCGCCCCGGGTCGCCCGGTCCACCCGGGTTGGCGAGCATCACGCCCTGGTAGGCAGCCGCCGAGCTGGTGTGGCGCACCATCGACAGGGCGAGGGAGATCGTCGGCCCGGACGGGTGCTTCCAGTCAAGGGGGACCTTCAGCGTCGCGCACAGGGCCCCGGACCCCGCCATGTCGGGGTCGGTACAGCTCTTCCAGGCCAGCGTGGAAGCCAGCTTCGCCGACGCCGAGGTGCCGCCAGTGGCACCGGCGGGGGTGGCCACGACCAGCAGGCCCAGGGCCAGGGCGGCACCGGTCGCAAGAGCGACCAGCCTGCGCACGAGGTTCCTCCGAGAACGAGTGGGACGGACGGCGCTCAGGCCGGACGAGCGAAGTGGGTCGTCGACGTGCTCGTGAGGTCCACCAGCTCCGACGAGCGCGGCTCCGTGCCGTTGCCGGTGGCGGTGCTCGCCGCGCCGGTGGACGGCTGGGTGGGCGACTCCACCGGGACGAACAGCGGCGTGACGGGGGCCACGGGCGCGGGGACCAGGGGCAGGTCGAGCGACGGCTCGCGGCGCGGCGCGGGCACATCGGCGAGCGGCCACTCCAGCGAGGGAGGTGTGAGCGAGGCCGCGGGGGCGAAGGGACCCGCGGGCTCGGGGAAGGGCGGAACGGTTGGCCGCAGCAGCTGAGGCTGTTGGGTCTCAGGCGCGACGGAGGGCGTGGTCGGGGCGGCGCCGGCGTGGACGGAGGCGGCGATGAGCGCCTGGCGCGCGGCCAGCAACCCCTCGGTGGCGGCCGTGAGGGCGTACACCGCGGCCTCCGCTGAGGCGGCCCGCTGCAGCGCCCGCTGGGCCCGCGCGTGGGCCTCGTCGAGCTCGACCCGCATGCGGTACGCCTCGCGCCGCTGGGCCTCGTTGAGCTCCTCGATGCGGGCCCTGGTCCGTCGCTCGACGCGGGCGGAGAGCAGCGCGAGGGCCGCGGCGGACAGCGACGCCAGGCCGACCGCCGGCCGGGCCGCGTTGTCCACCGTGTTGGCCAGGTAGGCGCCGGCCACGAGCACGACGAAGGCGAGCGCGATGAACCACCCGCCCCCACGCCCCCCGGAGGGGCGCGCGTGCTGACTCATGAGGACAACGCTACGGGGTCGGTGACGCTTCGCGTACCGGCATCAGCCACTCCGAGCACAGGGATCACCGTACGCACTGAGGCGATGACGCATCGTGCATCTAATCCGGCGATTCCTGTCGGTCACCGGGCTTGGCCGATTCGTCGTGCGGCAGCCGCAGGGCGTGCTCGAGGAGCAGCGAGCCGAGGACGACCAGGGTCGCACCGCCCGCGCAGGCGAGGCTGCGCCAGAACACCGAGTGGCGAAACGGCGTCGAGAGGTCGCCGACGACGAAGAGCGCGTACCCGAGATAGGCGCCCGCCACGATGGCACCGGCCCGCGAGCCGGCCACCCCCAGGGCGGCCAGCCGGGCGGCGACCAGCGGCGGCACCGGCGTGGTTCCGGGGCGGCGGGAGAGGCGGGCGCGCGTTCGGCGCGCGGTGAAGACCAGGGCGACACCGGATGCGGCGAGCACGATCGCGGCCGACCACGGTGGCACGCCCACCTCGCCGCGGCGGCTCTCCAGCATGCGCGCGAAGAGCCAGCCGCAGGCCGTCGCGACGACGACGAGCGGGACCAGCGTGCGCCAGTCGTTCGGCCTCACCGGGGCACCTCGTCGAGCCGGAGCACGTCGGCCCCGGCGGTGCGTCGTACGCCGTCGACGCTCGGCAGCGCCGCGAGCAGGGCGGCGACCGTCCGCTCGAGGCCCGGGACGGCGTACTCGGGATCGACCTCGGCCCAGGGGACGAGCACGAACGCCCGCTCGTGGGCGCGGGGGTGCGGGAGGGTGAGCTGTGGGTCGTCGCTCACCACGGATCCCACGGACAGCACGTCGACGTCGAGGGTCCGGGCCCCCCAGCGGACCTCACGGACCCGGCCGTGGGCGTGCTCGACCGCGAGCGCCCGCTCGAGCAGCTCGGCCGGCTCGAGGAGGGTGTCCGCGACGACCACGGCGTTGAGGTAGGGCCCTTGCTCGGGCCCCCCGACCGGCTCGGTCTCATAGACGGAGGAGACGGCGACCACCCGCAGCCCGCCGGTCGCCGCCAGGCCGCTGAGCGCGGAGGCGAGGATCCCCAGCCGGTCTCCGAGGTTGGAGCCCAGACTCAGTGCCGCGCGCCTCATCCGCGCTCCCGCAGGATGCGCACCTCGACGTCACCGAAGGCGACGTCGAGTGGCGCCTGCGGCTTGTGCACGACGACCTCGACGGCCCCGACCCGTGGGTCGGCCAGGCAGACGTCAGCCACCCGCTGAGCGAGCGTCTCGATGAGCCGGACCGGCGGACCCTCGACGACACCGACCACCGCCTCGGCCACCGACGCGTAGTCGACGGCGTCGGCCAGGTCGTCAGAGGCGGCGGCTGGGCGAGTGTCCACGTGCAGGACGACGTCGACGACGAACTCCTGGCCGTTCGCCGTCTCGTGGGCGAACCAGCCGTGGCGCCCCTGTGCGCGCAGACCGGTGAGGGCGACCCGGTCGCTCATCGGCGGCGCGCCTCCCGCCACGCGGCGGCCACCCGGACGGCGTCGAGGCTGCCGAGGGTGTCGTGCACGCGCACGCACCACACACCCGACTCGGCGGCGAGGGCGGACACGGCGTCGGTCGCGGCGTCGCGTTCGCCGACCGGCCGCGGACCGGTGGCGTCCGCCAGGAGCTCCCCCAGGAAGCGCTTGCGCGAGGCGCCGACCAGCAGCGGGCGGCCGAGCTCGGCCAGGACGTCGAGCGATGCGAGCAGCGACCAGTTGTGCTCGGCCTGCTTCGCGAACCCGAGGCCCGGGTCGAGCACGAGGGACGCCGGATCGAGCCCGGCGGCCTCGGCCGCCTCGACCCTCGCGGACAGCTCACGGCAGACGTCCGAGACGACGTCGTCGTAGTGCGCCAGGGTCGCCATCCGGTCGCTGGGACCGCGCCAGTGCATCACGACGTACGGCACACCGAGCCGGGCGACGGCAGCGAGCATCGCGTCGTCGGCCAAGCCGCCGCTGACGTCGTTGACCATGCAGGCGCCGGCGTCGACGGCGGCCAGCGCGGTCTCCGCGCGCATGGTGTCGATGCTCACCGGTACGCCCGCCGCGACCAGGCCGCGGACGACGGGCAGGACCCGACGCTGCTCCTCCCGCGGGTCGACCCGGAAGGCCCCCGGGCGCGTCGACTCGCCACCGACGTCGACCAGGTCGGCACCGGCGGCGTGCTGGGCGACCCCGTGGGCGACCGCCGTGGCGACGTCGGGGTAGCGACCGCCGTCGGAGAAGGAGTCGGGCGTGACGTTGAGCACGGCCATGACGGCGGTGCGGCCCAGCCCCGCAAGAGCCTCCGGCAGCCTGGCGGGTTCCTTGGGTCCGCTCACCGGCCCAGGATGAGGCTCATCGCCTCGGCCCTGGTGGCGGGGTCACGCAGCTGCCCGCGGACCGCGGAGGTCGTTGTCGTGGAGCCGGGCTTGCGCACGCCGCGCATCGCCATGCACAGGTGCTCGCACTCGAAGACGACGACCACGCCGCGCGGGCCGAGGACGCGGACCAGGGCGTCCGCCACCTGCGTGGTCAGTCGTTCCTGCACCTGGGGACGCCTCGCATACAGGTCCACCAGCCTCGCCAGCTTGGACAGCCCGGTGATGCGTCCGTCCCGGGAGGGGATGTAGCCGACGTGCGCCTTGCCGAAGAACGGGACGAGGTGGTGCTCGCAGTGGCTCCAGACCTCGATGTCGCGCACCATGACGAGCTCGTCGTGACCGAGGTCGAAGGTCGTCGTGAGCACGTCCTCCGGCTCCTGGCGCAGTCCGCTGAAGATCTCGGCGTACATCCGAGCCACCCGCGCGGGGGTGTCGCGCAGGCCGTCGCGGTCGGGGTCCTCACCGATCGCGAGGAGCAGTTCGCGCACCGCGCGCTCGGCCCGTTCGTGGTCGAACGGGCCGACACGCTGCGTCGAGGGCAGGCTGATCGAGTCGGTCACGGGCGGGCGCTCACTCAGCGGGGCGAGTCAGGTCGTGGTGGCCGACGTCGGTCGGCTCGCCGCCGAGGCTCGAGTGACCGTTGGACCCGTTGGAGCCGTTGGAGCCGTTCGGCGAGCCGTTCGCGCTCGCGAGCTCGCGCGGGGACACGACCGGCGGGCGGTCGGACACCGGGCGGCGCGCGGAGGACAGCCACACCGGCCGCGATGGGCGCTTCTGCACCGGCGCGAAGATGGCGGCAACCGCCTCCTTGTCGAGCGTCTCCTTCTCCAGCAACTCCACGACGAGGGTGTCGAGGACGTCGCGGTTGGCGAGCAGGATCTCGTACGCCTCGTCGTGGGCGTTCTCGACGAGCTTGCGCACCTCCTCGTCGACGATCTCGGCGATGCCCTCCGAGTAGTCGCGCTGGTGGCCCAGCTCACGGCCGAGGAACACCTCGCCGGAGTCCTGGCCCAGCTTGATCGCGCCGACCCGCTCGCTCATGCCGTACTGGGTGACCATCGCCCGGGCCACCGCCGTCGCCTTCTCGATGTCGTTAGCGGCGCCGGTGGTCGGGTCGTGGAAGACGATCTCCTCGGCCACCCGGCCGCCCAGCATGTACGCCAGCTGGTCGAGCATCTCGTTGCGGGTCGTGGAGTACTTGTCCTCGTCGGGCAGCACCATCGTGTAGCCGAGCGCCCGTCCGCGGGGCAAGATCGTGATCTTGTGCACGGGGTCGGTGTTGGGCAGCGCCGCGGCCACGAGCGCGTGACCGCCCTCGTGGTAGGCGGTGATCTTCTTCTCCTTGTCGTTCATCAGCCGCGAGCGCTTCTGCGGGCCGGCGACGACCCGGTCGATGGCCTCATCCATGGCTGGCGGGTCGATGAGCTTCTTGCCGCTGCGGGCCGTCAGCAGGGCCGCCTCGTTGAGCACGTTCGCGAGGTCCGCGCCGGTGAAGCCGGGGGTACGTCGCGCGACGGCCATGAGGTCCACCGAGCCGGCCAGGGGCTTGCCCTTGGCGTGGACCTTGAGGATCTCGAAGCGGCCGGTGAGGTCAGGGCGCTCGACGGCGATCTGCCGGTCGAAGCGACCGGGGCGGAGCAGCGCCGGGTCGAGGATGTCGGGTCGGTTGGTCGCGGCGATGAGGATGACCCCGCCCTTGACGTCGAAGCCGTCCATCTCGACGAGCAGCTGGTTGAGGGTCTGCTCGCGCTCGTCGTGGCCCCCGCCGAGGCCGGCTCCACGGTGCCGCCCGACCGCGTCGATCTCGTCGACGAAGACGATCGCCGGTGCGTTGGTCTTGGCCTGCTCGAACAGGTCGCGAACGCGGCTGGCCCCGACGCCCACGAACATCTCGACGAAGTCCGACCCGGAGATCGAGAAGAACGGGACGCCCGCCTCGCCGGCCACGGCGCGTGCGAGCAGCGTCTTGCCCGTCCCCGGCGGGCCGTACAGCAGGACGCCCTTGGGGATCTTGGCCCCGACCGCCTGGAACTTCGCCGGGTCGGCGAGGAACTCCTTGATCTCCTCGAGCTCCTCGACGGCCTCGTCCGCGCCGGCGACGTCGGCGAAAGTGGTCTTGGGCGTGTCCTTGGACACGACCTTGGCGCGGCTCTTGCCGAAGTTCATGACCCGCGAGCCGCCGCCCTGCATCGAGTTCATGACGAAGAAGAACAGGACGACCAGCAGCAGGATCGGCAGGATGTTGACCAGCAGGGAGCCGATCAGGCTCGGCGTGGGGTGGGAGTTGTCGTAGCCACCGGGCAGGTTCGCCTCGTCGAGGGCCTGCACGAGGATGGGTCCGAGCGGGTCGACGTACTGGGCCCGCTGCTTCTCACCGTTCTTGAGCGTGACCTCGATCCGCTGGTCGGTGTCGACGACCTTGGCCGACTCGACCTGACCCGAGCGGATCTCGCTGAGGATCGTCGAGGTGTCGACCTTCTTGGCGGTCCCTCCGCTGGAGAGCAGCTGCAGGGCGACCAGGAGGGCGATGACGACGACGACGATCCACAGCACGGGACCGCGGAAGTAACGCTTCACTGGCATCTCGGGACGCTGGCGGCCCCGACCTCCTGAACCTCGGGATCGACTGCGGCTCGCCCTCACGCGCCGCGATGTGGCCAGGCGACATCGGGTCGTCCGGACCACCAGGGTAGCCCGGCGGCCCGAGAGTCGCCCACATGGATGCCAACGCTGAGATTCGCCAGGACGTTCCTTCAGCTGTACACGGAGGGGTGGAGGGTCCCGATGAAGGGGAGGTTCCGATATCGCTCGCCGTAGTCGAGGCCGTAGCCGACGACGAACTCGTTGGGGATGTCGAAGCCGACGTAGCGCACGGTGACGTCGACCTTCGCGGCCTCCGGCTTGCGCAGCAGCGTGAAGACCTCGACCGACTCCGCCGCCCGGGAGCGCAGGTTGCGCAGCAGCCAGGACAAGGTGAGCCCCGAGTCGATGATGTCCTCCACCACGAGGACGTCGCGCCCGGTGATGTCCTTGTCGAGGTCCTTGAGGATGCGGACGACGCCCGAGCTCTTGGTGCCCGAGCCGTACGACGACACCGCCATCCAGTCCATCTGCGCGGGCAGGTGCAGCGCCCTGGCCAGGTCAGCCATCACCATCACCGCGCCCTTGAGCACGCCGACCAGCAGCAGGTCGCGCCCGGCGTAGTCCCGGTCGATCTGCGCGGCCAGCTCGGCGATCCTGGCGTGGATCTGCTTCTCCTCGATGAGGACGCGCTCGATGTCCGCGCCCACGTCCTCAGCGTCCACGGGGCTCATCCTGCACAGCCGCTGCCCCTGCCACCGCACCGGGGGTGAGCAGCAGCGCGCCGCCGGCGCGACGCCCGCTCGCCCCCGCGGGCAGCGACACAGGGCCCTGGCCGTGCCACTCGGTGACCAGGCGGTCCAGCTCCTCGACGTGCTCGAGTGCGAGCGGGGGGACCCCGGCGTCGGTCGCCGCGAGCCGCAGGACGCGGGAGCGTACGGCTCGCGGTAGGCCGGCCAGCTCCCCGGCGTCCAGAACGGCTCCGGCCCCGAGGCCGCGCCACGCGCTCTCCGCCCACCCGTCGAGGGCGTCGGCGTCCGCACGCAGCAGTCGCGCCGACCGGGCCAGGGCTGCGGCGACCCCTGGCCCGACGGCCCGCTCGAGGGCGGGAAGGGCGTCGCGGCGGACTCGCACCCGGGCGAAGGAGTCGTCGGCGTTGTGCGGATCCTCCCAGGCCGGCAGCCCCTCGGCTGCGCAGGCCGCTCGCGTGGTCTCCCGGGGGATCCCCAGCAAGGGCCGGCGCCACAGCCCGCTCACCGGGGCCATGCCGGCGAGGCTGCGGGCCCCGGACCCGCGGCCGAGCCCGAGCAGCACGCTCTCCGCCTGGTCGTCGAGGGTGTGCCCGAGCAGGACCGCCGCCGCGCCGACGTCGTCGGCGACGAAGCGCAGCGCGGCGTACCGGGCGTCCCGAGCCGCCGCCTCCGGTCCGCCGCCACGTCCCACCTCGACCCGCACGATGCGCACGGGCGTCAGTCCGAGGGCCAGCAGCTGGGTGCGGACCGACGCGGCGACCTCGGCCGAGCCGGGCTGCAGGCCGTGGTCCACGACGACGCCGCCGGCCGGCAGTCCCTCCCGGGGCGCGAGGAAGGACGCAGCGGCGGCGAGGGCGAGGGAGTCCGCACCTCCGCTGCAGGCGACGAGCAGGTGCGACCCACGCGGCAGGTCGGCCACGCACCGACGTACGGCGGCCCGCACGAGCGCCACTTCGGTCGCGGGACCGCTCATCCAAGGACCCGGTGCACCCATTCGCCAGGCGCCTGGATCTCACGGTCGGACGGCAGGTTGGCCGGGCGCTCCCAGACCCGGTTGAACCCCTCCATCCCGGCCGCGTCGAGCACCCCGCGGACGAAGGCGGCGCCGTCGCGGTACTGGCGGAGCTTGGCGTCGAGCCCGAGCAGGCGCCGCATCGCCGCCTCGATACGGCCCGGGTGCTCACGGCGCTCCTGGAAGCGGGCGCGGATCTCGGCGACCGAGGGCACCACGTCCGGCCCGACGCCGTCCATGACGACGTCGGCATGGCCCTCCAGCAGGCTCATGACCGCCGTCAGGCGCGCCATCCGCTCCCGCTGCTCGGGGCTCTGGAGGATGTGGTCGACCGCGGGTGCGCCGCCACCGCGCAAGGCCTCGCCCACGGCCTGCGCCAGGTCCCGCAACCGCTCGGCCAGCTCCCCGGACTGCGCGTCCCTGCCCACGCTGAGCAGCAGCTCCCGGACCTCGCCGACGAGGTGGTCCCGCAACCACGGCACCGCGGTGAACTGGACCCGGTGGGTCTCCTCGTGCAGGCACACCCACAGCCGGAAGTCGCCGCGGTCCACCCCGAGCTCCCGCTCGACCTGGGCGACGTTGGGAGCGACCAGGAGCAGCCGCCCGGGACGCCCGTCATCGAGCCCCGCGTAGATGTCGAACTGCCCGAGGACCTTGCCGGACATCCAGGCGAGCGCGGCACCGACCTCGCTGCCGGTCAGCGTCCCGCCCACGCGGCGCAACGCCTCGTTCTGCACCCGGGACCGCAGCACCTCCTCGAGCGGGGCGAAGAGCCGGGCCAGCCCCTGGGCGTTGGCCTCGATCCAGCGTCGCCTGTCCACCACCTCGACGGGGGCGTCGGCGGTGGGCGCGTCCAGACCGGTGTACGCCCGCACGTGCACCCGCGCCTCGGCGGCGCCCGCGCGCAGGGCGAGGACGACCTCGCGCGCCTCCTCCGGCGTCACGGCGGGTCCACGGCCGGCCAGCCCCGCACCGAGGCGGGCGGCGAGGTTCCAGTCGACGAGCGCTGAGGTCTCGGGCACCGCCCAACCGTACGCAGTCCCTCGGCGCGACCGCACCGTGCCCACCGTTGCGATGAACGCGGCGTAGTTGCACACCTAGTGCCACGACGCCGCGTTCATCGCACAGAAACGGAGGAAGAGCGGCAGGCAGCGGCAGCGCCGGGGGTAGCGGCAGGGTCAGCCGCAGCCGCAGGCGGCGAGCGCCGTGGCCGCCTCGTCGAGAGCCGCGCGGGCGTCGAGCGTGCTGCCCGCCGGGAGGCCGTCCGCGACCACGGCGAACGCCAGAACCCGGTCGTTGGCGTCGACCACCGTCCCGGCCAGTCCGGACACCGTGGACAGGGTGCCGGTCTTGGCGCGCACCAGACCGGCCGCGTCCTGGGTTGCGCCTACCCGGAAGCGATCGGCCAGGGTCCCCGTCCAGCCGGCCACCGGCAGCCCGCTCAGGATCGGGCCGAGCGTCTGATCGGTGGCGTCGGTGCCCGCGGCGAGAGCGAGCACCTGGGCGAGGAGGACCGGCGGGACCCGGTCGGCGTGCGAGAGCCCCGACCCGTCCACGAGCAGCAGCCCGGTCACGGACAGCCCGAGGCCCTGCAGCGCCTGCCGGGTCGCGACCGCCCCGCCGGCGAAGGTCCCGGGCAGGTGGGCGGCGACCGCGGTGCTGTGCGCGAGTGCCTCCGCCAGGTCGTCGTCGCTTTGGGTCAGCATCCGCTGGACGAGCGCCGACACCGGTGGGGAGGAGACCGACGCAACCTGGACCGCCGAGGCCGGCGCGCTCCCGGGGAGCGGGCGGCCGACCACGAAGATGCCCTGGTGGCGCAGGGCGACGGCGAAGACCCCGGCGGCGGCCGCCGGCGGGTCGAGCGAGCGGGACCGCCCGCCCGGGGAGGTACGGCCCTCGTCGACCGACAGCGCGGTGACCGGAGACACGACCCCCGAGGTCACGTACGTCGCCGGCCAGGTCGGCGACGTCCGCGGCCCACCGAACATCGAGGCGTCGTAGCGCAACTGGACGCTTCGGCGTCCCGACGCCTTCAGTGCCTGAGCAGTGGCCCGGGCGAGCTGGTCCATCGAGGCGGGGCGCTCGGAGCCGGTGCCGGCGGCGGCAGCGGCCGCCGCCGTGGAGGCCAAGGTGGCGTCCCCGCCCCCGACGAGCACCAGGTGGTCCGAACCGGGGGCGGCCACGACCTGCGTCGTGAGGACGGCCCGCGGACCGAGGACGGACAACGCGGCAGCGGCGGTGAGCAGCTTCAGGGTTGAGGCGGGCTGGACGACGCCTTGCCCGCGACGAAGGAGCACCTGCCCGGTGGCGACGTCGACCACGGCCTCGCCGGTGTGCCCGCCCAGCGGTGGTCCGGTCAGCGATGGCCGAAGGGCGGACGCGAGGCCGGGGGCGGTGGGCACGTCGGTGCCGCTGGGCGAGGGCAGCACGGGACCTGCCGGGACGGCGGAGCGGGCCGGGACCGGTGACGCCGCGGGGGAGAACTGGCTCGTCGACGTCGACGCGGTGGACACCAGGCTGTGCAGCGGGGCGTCGGAGGGCAGCAGGAGCAGCAGCAGGGTGAGCACGCAGGCCACGGCGACCGCGGCGGCGGCGTACCTCCAGCGCACTGCGATCCCCGTCCGTCTGATCGCGCGCGCGTCGTGGTCGTCGCGCGCCGAAGGACCCGCGGCTCGGTGGTGGCCGCCCTGTGGAAGGCTTCAGACTACGAGATGATCGGCGTTCGGCCCCCCGTGCCGCGATGCACCGCCGACCACCCGGACAGGAGCCATCCGTGGAGTTCGACGTCACGATCGAGATCCCCAAGGGCCAGCGCAACAAGTACGAGGTCGACCACGAGACCGGCCGGATCCGCCTCGACCGGATGCTCTTCACCTCGACCCGCTACCCCCACGACTACGGCTTCATCGAGGGCACCCTGGGCCAGGACGGCGACCCTCTCGACGCGCTCGTACTCGTGGAAGAACCCACCTTCCCCGGCTGCCTCATCCGCGCCCGGGCCATCGGCATGTACCGCATGACCGACGAGGCCGGCCCTGACGACAAGGTCCTGTGCGTGCCCGCCAACGACCCGCGGCTGCTGCACCTCCAGGACGTCTACCACGTGCCGGAGTTCGACCGGCTCGAGATCGAGCACTTCTTCTCGGTCTACAAGGACCTCGAGCCCGGCAAGTCGGTGGAGGGGGCGACGTGGAGCGGCCGGGTCGAGGCCGAGGCCGAGATCAGCGCCTCCTTCGCGCGGGCCAAGGGCGAGCCGCTGGACCACACGGCGATGCACGGCCTGTACGGCCCCGGCGCCTGAGCCACGCCCGCCCACGGGGGGTCAGGGGCGGGCGTACCCGAAGAGGTCGTACGGGTACACCGCGATGATCTTCACCACGTCCCCGGTGTGCGGCGCCTCGATCATCATGCCGCCACCGAGGTAGAGCGCCACGTGATAGATCGTGCGGTAGTCGTTGGGGTTGCTCGCGAAGAAGACGAGGTCGCCCGGTCTCGCCTGCGACGGGCTGACCGGCTGGGACTGCTCGTACTGCGCGACCGACCAGTGCGGCAGTGAGACCCCGCCGGCCTGCCAGGCACGCATGGTGAGCCCGGAGCAGTCGAAGGAGTCCGGTCCGGCGGCGGCGTAGACGTAGGGCTTCCCGAGCTGGCGCTTGGCGTAGGCGATGGCGCGCGCGGCCCCGGCCGTCGTCCCGCGCGCCGTCGCGACGACCGGCAGAACGACGCCAGGCGAGGCGACGGAGGACTCAGCTGCCCGGCGTGCCGCGGCCGCAGCGGCCGCCGCACGCTCCTGGGCGAGGCGACGCTGCTGGGCGGCCCGGGCCAGGCCGACCTTGCGGGCCTTGACCAGGTGGGCGGCGTGCAGGCGGGCGTACGCGAGTGAATGGCGCAGCTTCGCGATCTGGCTCTGCAGGCTCGTGACCTTGCTCTGCTGCTGGGCCGCGGCCTGGTCGGCGTGCAGCTTGGCCGTGGCGACCGCCTGCTCGGCGCTCGCCTGCGCGGCGAGGGCGTCCGCCGCCTGCTGGTGCATGACGGTGGCGACGATCTTCGCCGACTGCGCGGTCAGCAGTGCCCGTTCGACACTTTGACCGACGGCCGCGATCGCGTCCGCCCGCGACACCGCACCACCGGGCCCGCCGACCCCCAGGAAGATGTCCGCGGGACCGAAGTCGGCGCCGGAGCGGTAGGCAGCCGAGGCGAACCGGCCGACGACGAGCTCGGCCGCGTCGTAGCGGGCCTGCGCCAGCGCGGCCCTGCGCTGCGCCTGCTGGGCGGCCTGGGTGGCCAGCCCGAGCCGGTAGACCGCGCCGTCGTAGGCCTCACCGGCGATCTCGGCGTTGCGGACGAGCCGGTCCATCCGGGCCGTGAGGGTCGCCAGCCTCGCCTGCGCGGACCCGACCGCGCTCGCGGCGGCGCGGGCGCTGCTCTGCGCCTTGGCCACCTGCTGCTTGGTCGGCGTGGGCTTGTCGGCGGTGGCCACGTTCGCGGGGAGGAGGACCGCGACCACGAGCAGCGCGAGCAGGGCGATGACGCGGGTGATGGTCGGCGGGATGCGCACGGGCTCGTGTCCCTCCTCGTCGTCGTCCCTCGGTCTCACCCCGGATCAGGCTCCGGGCGGGGCTGGATTGTCGGGCTGCTGGCGGGCGTGCACTGGGCCGTTCGGGCGACGGCCGACGTTAGACGAGGTCGGCAGGTGACGGAACACCCTTCACTCCAGTCACAACTGTCACATCGGCGTGTCGGTCCGACACGCCGAGAACAACAACCGTGTGATTTGGCCTCCGGCCCGCTCCGACCTCTCCGGCCGGGCAGCACCCTGCCAGGCGATCGGGCGGCGGGGCCACCCCTTCGCGGAAGACCGCGAGCTCAGAGTCTCCACCTCACCTTGAGGGTGAGCACGTCGTGCGGTCGAAGATCCACCTCGACGACCCCGTCGTCCACCGAGAGCGTCTCGAGCACCCGCTCGGCCAGGTCGGTCCGCAGGGCCTCGGCCACGGCTCGGTCGAAGCGCAGGCGTGCCCGGGCCGGTGCGTGCTGGGTCTCCACGACCCGCAGGACGGTGCCGTCGCCGTCGTCGGCGACCTTCACGGTCTCGACCAGGATCCCCGGTCCGGCGTCGGCGAGGAAGCAGCGCTGCCCACCGTCCGGACCGTCCGGACCGTCCGGATCGTTCGGACTCTCCGCGCCGCCGCGCGCCGGGAGCTCGAGGAGGCGAAGCGGCGCACCCAGCTCGAACGCGGCGCGCGGCACGCCCGCCTCCTGCCAGGTCCCGGCGTGGGGCAGCAGCGCGTACCGGAACCGGTGGTGACCGGCGTCCGCCGTGGGGTCGGGCCACGAGCCGGCCTTGAGCAGGGACAGGCCGACGGTGGCGCCGTCGACGCTGTGCCCGTACGTCGCGTCGGTGAGCAGCGCAACGCCGCCCCCGCCGTCGGAGACGTCGAGCCAGCCGTGCACGGGGAGCTCGAAGCGGCCCTGCTCCCACGAGGTGTTGCGGTGGGTCGGGATCTCGACCGAGCCGAACGCACGCCCGGCCGTGGCGTGGCGGGCAGCGATCGCGAACGGGAAGCGGGCTCGCAGGAGCATGTTGCGCTCACCCCAGTCGACGGCGGTCTCCACCGTCACGGTGGGCGATCCCGCGTCGAGGGCGATGCGCTGCACGACGGTCGTGGGGCCGCTCACGCGGCGGACCACCACCTGGCCGCGCAGCCCGCTGCCATCGACCGCCTCGACCTCCTCCGCCTCGCGCAGCGGAGTCGGCTTGTCGGCATAGAAGGCGTCGATGTCCCAGGCGTCCCAGGACAGCGGCCGGTCCTCGTAGAGCACGAGCGCGTTGAGCGCCGCGGAGGCGAACTCGCGACCGGTGGCGTGCAGGACCAGGGAGGCGATCTCCCCGAAGCGGTC
>Ga0335071_10002329_pt1 | contig 20337 bp, 19 predicted proteins | sample Lox_Sample_15_FD_206724 | JGI IMG/M metagenome (GOLD analysis project Ga0335071, IMG submission 206724) | Soil microbial communities from Loxahatchee National Wildlife Refuge, Florida, United States - Lox_Sample_1.5 | ecosystem: Environmental > Terrestrial > Soil > Wetlands | place: USA...
GATTCGCTCGTGGAGTCTGCACGTACCGCGGCCAATGCACGAACGGATCCGTTGCGAGGATCTTCGATCTCCAGGGAGTCAACCTCCTGAGACTTCTGGCCGACGCAAAAGAACTCTCGCGAAACTGAGCACGACTATGAGCTGGCTGGATCAATACAAGTCCAAAGTTGTGCCGATGGCGGAAGCGGTTGCCGCGATCAAGTCCGAGGATCGGATCTTTCTCAGCGGCAACGCCGCAACGCCGCTCCTCGCGATGAACGCCATGGCGGCCCGGAAGGACGATCTCCTCCATGTCGAGCTCAATCATGTGCTTCTTCTCGGAGAAGATCCCCTCTCGAAGCCCGGCATGGAATCCCATTTCCGGCACAACTCGCTCTTTGTCGGCCCGGCCGACCGGCGCGCCATCGCCGAGGGAAACGGAGACGCCGTCCCGGTACATCTCTCGGAGATCCCCGCGCTTTTCACGGAAGGCGTCATTCCCCTCGACGTCGCGTTCATTCATCTCTCCCAGCCGGACGAACACGGTTTCATGAGCCTTGGGGTAGAGTGCGCGGCTTCGAAGGCCGCCGCCGAAAGCGCGAAAATCGTCGTCGCCCAGGTCAACGAAAAGATGCCCCGAACGCTCGGAGACGTCTTTATCCATGTATCGCGGGTCCACAAGATCGTGGAATGCTCGGAAGACCTGCTCACGCTCCAGCATGGGAACGATTCATCCGAAGTGGAGATGAAGATCGGCACGCACATCGCCGGGCTCATCGAGGACGGCTCGACGCTTCAGCTGGGCATCGGGGGTATTCCGGACGCGGTGCTATCGAACCTCGACGGGAAGTCAGACCTTGGCGTTCACACCGAAATGGTTTCGGACGGCGTCGTGAGGGCAATCGACAAAGGGATCGTCACGAACCAGAAAAAGACCCTCCATCCGGGCAAGCTCATCGCGACCTTCGTTCTCGGAACAAAGGAGCTCTACGACTACGTCCACAACAATCCGTACTTCGAGCTCCATCCCTGCGACTACACAAACAACCCGTTCATCATCTCCCGCAACGACAAGATGGTTGCCATCAATTCGGCCATCCAGGTCGACATCACCGGCCAGGTCTGTGCCGATTCGATCGGGAGGACGATCTACAGCGGTTTCGGCGGACAGGTCGATTTCATCCGCGGGGCTGCGGCGTCGAAGGGAGGGAAGCCGATCATTGCCCTCCCGGCGACGGCGAAGAACGGCGCCGTTTCGCGTATCGTCCCCGAGCTTGCACGCGGGGCCGGAGTGGTGACCTCAAGGGCGGATGTACATTATGTCGTAACCGAATTCGGCGTCGCCTCCCTCCATGGCAAAAATATGCGCCAGCGGGCCGACGCTCTCATCGCTGTCGCGCATCCGCAGTTCCATGATGAGCTGGTCGAAGCGGCGCGGCAGACATTCAGGGCGCACCAATCGCACACGTAACACACCACTATGACGATGAAGGAACACCGACAATGAACTGCATCCAGATCAATAAAGAGAAATTCGACTGGATTGCAAAGGAGTGCAATCAGGTCTTTGTGTTGACAGTGGAGATGGAAAAAGTCCTCGACTGGTACAGGGATCATCCGCACTTTCCGCTCGACATCGAAAAGGTGCGAGAGAAGGTGATGGAGGCCCATACCAGGATGGAGGGAGTGGCCGCGGTTCTCGACGAGTCGCGGCATCCCAAAGCGGCCCCCGTCGCCGAGGATTCCGCGACGGACGTGTGGCTGTGATCCGTCCGCACGGATCGGGAGTTTGTTGGACCGCGCGCGCCGTTGTTTCCGCGGCGTGAAGCACGCGGGGTTCCGGAAACGTTCTTCTATGACTCAAGCATCACCGGCAAAGCCAAAGGAATAATTGAATACTCAAAGGCGGGGATTGTTATGAAAAAAGGGATATGGATTGCGCTGACGGCGACGGTTGCTCTCACCGTCGCGTTTGCCGTCACACGGTTGGTCGTGCGGAGCACGCGGCCGCACGTCCTTGCATTCGGCGCAAAAGACCATGGGAATAGAAACTTCAATTCATTCCCAATCGACATTCCGGAAACGGAGTTTGACGATTGGCTTTCCTAACTCGAAGGAGGTAGTCATGCTTGACAAATACTGGAACGCCGTCCAGCAGAAGGTGTGTGTGAAATGTATCGACGGTGACCGTCACGGGAATTGCCGTCTCTCCCCCCAGTTCGACTGCGGATTGAAGAAGTACTTTTCGCGCGTCGTCCATGTTGTTCAGACGACCCACAGCGATAATGTGCTGGACTACGTCACGGCCCTCCGCGGCGAGGTCTGCGCACATTGCGAGGAGCAGACCGGCGCCGGTCAATGCTACGTCCGTAACATGCTCGATTGTCCTCTCGACCGATACTTCCCCCTTGTCATCGGGACGATCAATGACGTCCAGCAGGAATTGATGCCGCGCTGATTTCGCTCATTGAAGTAGTTGCTCCCACCCTGAGAGATCCCGGGGGCCGGTTGAACCTCTCTCCGCGTCGCGGGGATTGCTCTCTCCGGTTCCCAGGTTCCGGCAGCGTCTGTCGGTTTCAATTCATCCATTCCTGAATCCTTCCCCCCTTGCGGGCGCACACAATCCCTCCGTGAATGATCTGGTCGTTCGTATGAAGGAATGACCCGACCTGCACTCGGTTTTGGCCGAAGCAACCACGGGACGATCTGCACTCTCCCGGTATCTGCGATTCGTTGTGTCTCCCTTTGCAGGGACCGGTTTCAGAGTTTGGTCATCCACTCGTGAAGCGCCGCGTCGAACGCATTGTACGTGCGCGCATAGATGCCGCCGGGTGCGAGTCTCTTTCGAGCTTCCTCTCGCTTACCGATCACCGCGAGCTGAAGGGTCTCTGCGGCCACGGTATGGAGGCTGGCATGGAGGCTCTTCACCTTCCGGTAATTTTCTGAGACCGTGTCTGACGGATGAAGGGCATGAAGCCATTTTCCGAAATCGCACTCTTTGTCTCTTCTCAGCGCCTCCGGGTCGAAATCTGATATCCCCGTCCCGATTGCATTCGACAGCCGTTTCTTCCATTCTCCATGAGAAGTTAGCGCGGCCTCTATCGGTTCCTTTGTCACCATTTTGCGATACCTTTGGATTAGTGTGCGGAAGCAGTCTGCAACAAGGTGAATCGGTTTCCCACGAACGCGAAAGCATCAGTGGGGAGTGATGAGGCGGCTTAAAAGTACAACGGGACCTCGCCCGAAGCAAGTTCCCGCATCACACCGGACACGTGATGAGAGTCAACCTCGCGGGCGATGGCATTGTGCGAGATCCGCATCCCGGATACCACCTTCTCGGTTTCGTGTCCGGATTCCATGCGTCGATCGACTGGCAAACTTGCGGGAAGGATCCGCATCACGGGCTCCGGAATTCCAAATTGTCGAATTGACGGCACTTCCGGAAGAATGCAGGCGTGTCAGAGTGTCATCCGCCGAGCCGAACGCAAGCAGTGTGTAAGGATGATACACCCGGCGCGGAGACAAGACCGGAACAATTCCTCGAACAGCCCGCCAACAATGATAGGACTACAGATCGAAACTTCCCCGATCTTCGCGCACGGGTTCCCGACAGAAAGCTTCGGGATGACGCGACTCCGACATTCGTCGTGACGGCGTTGCGATAAATGCCGGTTCCAGGCGGCATCAGGCAGGTCCCTCGCTCAAAAGATGTTTGTGTCTCGTTGGAAAAAACTGTACCATTGCGATCACACAATCCTCTCGACCGGCGTCGCAGGATCGGCTGATGGAACGCGGACCTACTCACACCGTCATGGAGAATGCATGAAAACAGAGCCCATTTGGAGGAAGTTGTCGCAATGGATCAGCAAATACCCGCTGGTCTTTTCCGTCTTGGGCATCTATGGATACTATCTTTTTACGACCCTCAATTTCTTCAGAAAATCAGAGGTCACCCATCTCTCGCTTTTCGATTTTATCCTCCAGTACGATTCTCTCTTCTGGATGTGGCTTGTGGTCTATGTCGTGGCACGGGCGCAGTCAATGAAGCAGAAATACGAAGTCGAAGATCTTAACAGGAAGGAGATCCTTGCCGAAGTCGAAAAATCGGCGATCGCCTCTTCGGTTCTCAAAAGCGTCATCCGGCTTCTGCAGGATAGTATCAACAATCCGCTCGCCATTATCGGGTCGACGGCGGACGACTTGCGGAAGCGCACTCCTTCCGAGCCCCAGAACGTGCGCTCCTTTGAACAGATTGAGGCCTCACTTCAGCGCATCCACAACGCCATCAAGGATGTCGAAGTCTACGAATCTTCGCTGCTCCTCGATCAGCTACACAAGCAAGTTGGAGTATAGTGCCGAAATCAACGCAAGCATCCGCGGGGCCGCCTGCCGGGCAAATGTAACTCCCATCGAATAATCCTCAACCTGCACTTTGACGAAGGTCCGGTTCCAAACGATTGAAAGAAGGAGGAGGACGTGACGAGCGGCAAAGAGACGCTCCTCATCGCCGAAGACGAGGCGATGCTTCTCGACCTGCTGAAAATGATGTTTGAGGATGAGGGCTATACCGTGCTCGCCGCGCGTGACGGTGAGGAAGCGATCGAATTGTTCAGGGCAAACCGGAATTCGGTCGCGCTCGTTTTGTCCGACATGGGACTCCCGAAACTCGGGGGGTGGGAGGTATTTCAACGGCTCAGGGAAATGAACCCATCGCTCAAAGTGATCCTGGCGAGCGGGTTCATCGATGCTTCGGTGCGCGACGACATGCTTCAACGTGGGGCGGCAGATGTACTTCAAAAACCGTATGTGCCTCAAGCCATCCTCGATCGAATCCGCCAACTCCTCGACGAGGACCTTACAGAGTAAAGCAGTTCCTTCCTCACGATGCTCGGCAGCAGATCTGTTTTGTTCCTCGCCCTGGCTTCCCACTTTTGAGAATCACCTCTCGGTCATTTCCACAAATGGAAAATAAAAATCGTCACGCACTTTTTTTGTCCGTTTTTCGGACTGAAAAGTAGCACGATATTTGCATTTTTTGGGGCAGTTGATGATTCCTCACACACCTATCATTGCCTCAAAGGATTAGGAACAATGGCTAGCGAAGCTCCATCGAACAAAAGACAAATGGTCACGATCGACGGCAACGAGGCTGCTGCGTACGTTGCTCACAAAACGAATGAAGTCATCGCAATCTATCCCATCACTCCGTCGTCGGGGATGGGGGAATGGTGCGATCAATGGTCCGCGGAAGGGAAGAAGAACATTTGGGGCACCGTTCCTCTTGTCGCAGAGTTGCAGAGCGAAGGAGGAGCGTCGGGAGCCGTGCATGGCGCTCTCCAGACCGGATCGCTGACGACGACATTCACCGCGTCGCAGGGATTGTTGCTGATGATTCCGAACATGTACAAGATCGCCGGCGAGCTGACGTCGACCGTCTTCCACGTCTCCGCCCGGTCCCTCGCAACGCAGGCGCTTTCGATCTTCGGCGATCAGAGCGACGTGATGTCGGTTCGCTCGACCGGTTTCGCTCTCCTTGCTTCCCATTCAGTCCAGGAGGTGATGGACTTCGCTCTCATGGCTCAGGCGGCCACCCTCGAGGCGAGAGTCCCCTTTGTCCATTTCTTCGACGGATTCAGGACCTCGGCGGAAGTGATGAAGATCGAACAATTGACCGTCGACGACATCCGCGCGATGATCGATGACGAGCTGGTCTTCAAGCACCGCCAGAGAGCTCTCACGCCGGAAGCCCCCGTTCTCCGGGGGACAGCCCAGAATCCGGATACGTTCTTCCAGTCGCGGGAAACTGTCAATCCGTACTATGCGGCCTGTCCGGCGATCGTGCAGGGTGTGATGGATAAGTTCGCGAAACTCGTCGGCCGCCAGTATCATCTTTTCGACTATTTCGGAGCTCCCGACGCGGAGCGCGTCGTTGTCATCATGGGCTCCGGGGCGGAAGCATGTCATGAAACGGTTGAGGCGCTTCTCGAAAAAGGAGAGAAGATCGGCGTGGTGAAGGTCCATCTGTTCCGACCCTTCTCGGTGAAGGATTTCGTGATGGCGCTTCCGAAAAGCGTCAAGGCGATCGCTGTGCTCGACCGGACGAAGGAGCCAGGCGGAGTCGGGGAGCCTCTCTATCAGGACGTCGTGACCTCCATCGGCGAAGCGATGGCGAATGGAACAGCCCCGTTTGCGGCGTTTCCGAAGATCATCGGCGGCCGGTATGGTCTTTCTTCCAAGGAGTTTACGCCGGCGATGGTTGCGGCCGTCTACGATGAGCTGAAGTCGAAGACCGCGAAGAACCATTTCACGGTCGGGATCAACGATGATGTTTCTCACACGAGTCTTCCCTACGACCCGTCATTCACGGCGGAGAAACGCGACGTCGTCCGGGCGATGTTCTATGGCCTCGGATCGGACGGGACCGTTGGCGCGAACAAGAACTCCATCAAGATCATCGGCGAGGATACGCCCAACTACGCCCAGGGGTACTTCGTCTACGATTCCAAGAAATCCGGGACGACCACCGTCTCCCACCTTCGCTTCGGGCCGCGGCCGATCCGGTCGTCTTATCTTATTGACAAAGCAAATTTTGTAGGATGCCATCAGTGGATCTTCCTCGAAAAGTACGACGTCCTCAAGGACCTCGTCGACGGCGGAACGATCCTCCTCAACAGCCAGTACCCGAAAGACGAAGTCTGGGCGAAACTGCCGAGGCCGGTGCAGGAGGGGATCATCAGAAAGAAACTCAACTTCTACGTCATCGACGGGTATGAAGTCGCGGCGAAAACAGGAATGGGCGGAAGAGTCAACACGATCATGCAGACCTGCTTCTTCGCGATCTCCGGCGTCCTCCCGAAAGACGAGGCGATCGGGGCGATCAAGCGCTCGATCAAAAAGACGTACGGCAAGAAGGGGGAGGATATCGTCAAGATGAACTTCGACGCCGTCGATCAAACACTTGCCAACCTCTTCAAGGTCGACGTCCCCGCCAAAGCTGAGAGCGTGATCGGTCTGCCCCCGGTCGTCTCGAAAGCGGCCCCCGATTTCGTCAAGGATGTGCTGGCGAAGATCATCGAGGGGAACGGAAACGATCTCCCCGTCAGCGCGATGCCGGTAGACGGAACATATCCGACCGGGACGGCACAATGGGAGAAACGGAACATCGCGCTCGAGATTCCCTCGTGGGACGATTCGATCTGCATTCAGTGCGGCAAGTGCGCGATGGTCTGTCCGCATGCGAGCATCCGCATCAAAGTCTACGACAAGGCCGCTCTCAAGGGAGCACCCGCAACCTTCAAGAGCACGCCGTACCGCGGCAAAGAGTACGAGGGCATGAGCTACACGATCCAGGTTGCCCCGGAGGATTGCACGGGGTGTGAGCTCTGCTTCGAAGTCTGTCCCGTGAAGAACAAGCAGGAGACGAAACTCAAGGCGCTCAACATGGTGCCGCAACCCCCCGTTCGCGAGCAGGAACGCGCGAACTGGGATTTCTTCCTCACACTTCCCGAAGCCGACCGGCGAACGGCGAAGGTCGACACGATCAAGGGGTCGCAGTTCCTTCAACCCTTGTTCGAGTTTTCCGGCGCCTGCTCCGGCTGCGGAGAGACTCCCTACATCAAGCTCGTCACCCAGTTGTTCGGCGAAAGGACCGTCGTCGCCAACGCCACCGGTTGCTCGTCAATTTACGGCGGCAATCTTCCGACGACTCCCTGGACGAAGAATGCCGACGGTCGCGGTCCCGCGTGGTCGAACTCGCTCTTCGAGGACAACGCGGAGTTCGGACTTGGGTACCGGTTATCGATCGACAAACAGACCGAATTTGCGACGGAGATTCTCAAGAGGCTGTCGCCGGTTGTGGGGGAAGAACTGACGAACGCGATTCTTTCGGCCGATCAGTCAGACGAAGCGAAGATCTATGAGCAGAGGAGTCGGGTCGAAGTCCTCAAGGGTAAACTCAAGGAGATGAGCTCGACCGACTCGCGGCAGCTCCTCGCGATTGCCGACCATTTCGTGCGGAGGAGCGTGTGGATCATGGGGGGTGACGGCTGGGCCTACGACATCGGGTACGGCGGGCTTGACCATGTCATCGCTTCCGGGCGCAACGTCAACATCCTTGTTCTCGACACCGAAGTCTATTCCAACACCGGCGGTCAGATGTCGAAGTCGACACCCCGGGGCGCGGTGGCGAAATTCGCTGCCGGCGGGAAGCCGCTGAAGAAAAAGGACCTCGGCCTCATCGCGATGACGTATGGCAATGTTTATGTTGCACAGGTGGCGATGGGCGCGAATGACCTCCAGACCGTGAAGGCGTTCCTCGAAGCCGAAGCGTATAACGGTCCGTCCCTTATCATCGCCTACGCGCATTGCATCGCCCACGGCATTAACATGAAGTACGGACTCGAGAGCCAGAAGGCCGCGGTGGATTCGGCCCACTGGCCCCTCTTCCGGTACAACCCGGAACTCGCGAAAAAAGGACAGAATCCCTTCAAGCTCGATTCGAAGAGCCCGAAACTGCGGTTCGAAGAGTATGCGTACAAGGAAATCCGCTACAAGATGCTCACGAAGAGTGCGCCGGAAGAGGCCAAACGCCTTATCAAGCTGGCGCAGGAAGACGTGACGTCTCGGTGGCACTACTACGAACAGCTAGCCTCGCTGAAGTTCGACGGCGGAGCTGGCCAGGAACACAAGTAATCGAAGGAGCGGGCGCCGTCCCGGCGGCTTTCGCCCGGCATATAACGTCCATGCACCACTCAGGATGAGGAATCAATGGATCTCTCCACGACGTATCTCGGCTTCAAACTGAAGAACCCGATCGTTCCCTCCGCCTCTCCCATGTCGAGGACCGTCTCGGGGATTAAAGCGATGGAAGACTACGGCGCCGCCGCGGTTGTGCTCTATTCGCTTTTCGAAGAGCAAATCCGGCATGAAAGGAACGAGCTCGACCACTTCCTGTCATACGGAACGGAGAGCCACGCGGAGGCGATCTCGTACTTTCCGAAGAAGGAAGACTATTTCCTCGGTCCCGAGGAGTACCTCCGCCATATCCAGGACACCAAGAAAGCGGTCGACATCCCCGTCATCGCAAGTCTGAACGGCTCCACGGTCGGCGGATGGGTGGACTATGCCAAAAAAATCCAGGAGGCGGGGGCGGATGCCATAGAGCTCAACATCTATCACATTTCGACCGACCCGGAAATCTCCGGCGGCGATGTTGAGAAACTCTACATCGACATCCTCCGTTCGGTGAAATCGATGGTGACGATCCCTGTCGCCGTGAAGCTCTCTCCGTTCTTCAGCTCGATGGCCAATATGGCAAAGCGTCTCGACGAGGCCGGGGCCGACGGTTTGGTCCTCTTCAACAGGTTCTATCAGCCGGACATCAACCTCGATGAGCTTGAGATCGAGCCGAGCGTCGTCCTGAGCACCTCCGAGGCAACCCGCCTGCCGCTTCGTTGGATCGCGATTCTCTACAAGAAGATCAAGGCGGATCTTGCCGCAACGACCGGCATCCATGCCGGAGAGGATGTGATCAAGCTGACGATGGCGGGAGCGAGCGTAACGATGGTCTGTTCCTCGCTCCTTCGCAATGGTGCGAAGCGCATCGGCGAGATCCTCAACGGCGCGCAGAAGTGGATGATTGAACGCGAATACGAATCGCTCGAGCAGATGAGGGGGAGTATGAGTCACAAATCTGTGGCAAATCCGTCCGCCCTCGAGCGGGCGAATTACATGAAAGCTCTTAACAGCTACATGTAAGTGAGCTGAGCGGCCGGTTCTCCGGCCGCTTCCGGTTTATGGACCTCTGTTGCCGCAAATCCATGCCCTCCGCATTTCCTCGGCAGTGATTCTCCCGGCAGTAACACGGTGTGGCTGTCCGCGAAATGTTCGCGAACAAAACGGGGAGTATAGTAAACCCCGTCCTGCCCTCTGGCTTCTGCATTTGCTCTTTGTCTTCACTGTCTCCTGCCTCCTGTCTCCTGTATTCTGTATTCTGTGTTACGTATTCCGTCTCCTTTCTCATCAAGTTGACTTTCCACCGATTTCTTGGTACCTTTTCATGCGTACCAACGATTGCGGCTTCCCCGCGTATTCACACTGATGAGAATTTTTTCTTTTTGGAGGTTCTAATGGCAGTGAAAGTAGGTGTTAACGGCTTTGGAAGAATCGGAAGACAGATTATCAATGTTATCGCGGATAAGGGATTGCTCGGAAAAGAGATCGACGTCGTTGCCGTCGTCGACGTTACAACCGACGCAAAGTACTTCGCGTATCAGCTGAAATACGACTCGATTCACGGCCATTTCCGGGGCACGCTCGGAAGCGAGAAGAGCAACCCCTCCTTGGAAGCGGACGATGTCCTCGTCGTCAATGGCCACAAGATCAAGTGCGTTCTCGCGCAGAAGGATCCCTCACAGCTTCCGTGGAAAGACCTTGGCGTCGAGATCGTCATCGAATCGACAGGCCTCTTCACGGATTCAGAGAAGGCGAAGGGACATCTCGCCGCCGGCGCGAAGAAAGTGCTCATCTCTGCTCCCGCGAAGGGCGAAGTGAAGACGTTCGTTATGGGAGTGAACGACAACGAGTACGACCCCGCGAAGCATACGATTGTCTCGAACGCCTCGTGCACGACCAATTGTCTCGCCCCGGTCGTCCATGTTCTCCTTAAGGAAGGGATCGGCATCGAGACGGGTCTCATGACGACGATCCACTCCTACACGGCCACCCAGAAGACCGTCGACGGTCCTTCGAAAAAGGACTGGAGAGGCGGCAGGGCGGCGGCGATCAATATTATCCCGTCGACGACGGGCGCGGCGAAGGCGGTAGGCGAAGTGCTCCCCGCGACGAAGGGAAAACTCACCGGCATGTCTTTCAGAGTTCCCACCGCCGATGTCTCGGTCATCGACCTCACGTTCCGCGCAACGAGGGATACCTCGATCGAGGAAATCGACGGTCTCATGAAGAAGGCCGCCGAGACGTACCTCAAGGGCATTCTGGGATATTGCAAGGAAGAGGTCGTTTCGAGCGACTTCATCCACGACGATCGGTCCTCGATCTACGATTCTCTCGCGACCCTCCAGAACAATCTGAAGGGGGAGAAGAGGTTTTTCAAGGTGGTCTCCTGGTACGACAACGAGTGGGGTTATTCGACGAGAGTCGTCGACCTCTTGAAGAAGATGGCGGGTCTCGCGAAGTAGCGGCAAGGTTGATGTATTGAACAAGGGCTGAAGCTCGTGGCACGAGTTCAGCCCTTTTGTTTCTTTTCCCCAGGTGCAGCGGTCAGACAAATTCCCTCTCACTTACATTATCCGGACGACTACGATCATGAACAAGATGACTGTCAATGATATCGACGTGCGCGGAAAGCGGGTTCTCGTCCGCGTCGACTTCAACGTTCCCCTCGACGACAAGCAGAATATCACCGACGATACCCGCATCGTCGAATCTCTCCCCACGATCAGGAAAATCCTCTCCGCCGGCGGAAGAGCGATTCTCATGAGCCATCTCGGCCGCCCAAAGGGGAAGCCGAAACCGGAGTTCAGCCTGAAACCGGTCGCGGCGCGGCTTGAGCAGCTCCTCGGAAAGAAAGTCGCTTTCGCCGCGGATTGCATCGGGGCGCCGGCCGAGACGGCGGCCGCGGCGCTGAAGGACGGTGAGTGCCTCCTTCTCGAAAACCTCCGGTATCACAACGAGGAAGAGGCGAACGATCCGGGGTTCGCGAAGTCGCTTGCGAAGCTTGGCGATCTCTACGTCAACGACGCATTCGGCAGCGCTCACCGTGCACACGCCTCCACCGAAGGTGTTACGAAATTCCTGCCGGTCTCCGTGGCGGGTCTCCTCATGCAAAAGGAGCTTGCGTATCTCGGTGCCGCCGTCGAGAAACCGGTCCGGCCGTTTACGGCAATCCTCGGCGGGGCGAAGATCTCCGGCAAGATCGACGTCATCCAGAATCTCATGGCAAAGGTCGACACCCTCATCATCGGCGGCGGGATGACCTTCACCTTTTTCAAGGCCCAGGGGCTCGAGATCGGCAAGTCGCTTCTCGAGGCGGACAAGGTCGATCTCGCACGCCAGATCCTTGAGGAGGTAAAAAAGAAATCGGTGAAACTTCTTCTCCCGGTCGATTGCGTCGTCGCGAGTGAATTCAAGAATGATGCGGAGAAGAAGATCGTCGCCAAGGATAAGATCCCGGCCGATTGGCATGCGCTCGATATTGGCCCGGCAACGGTCGAACTTTTCTCGGGAGAGATCAGGGAATCCAAAACGGTTGTCTGGAACGGTCCGATGGGTGTTTTCGAGTTCCCGAATTTCGCGGTCGGAACGAACGCGATCGGCGGTGCGTTGGTGGAAGCAACGAAAAGAGGGACGACAACGATTGTGGGTGGCGGGGACTCCGCGGCCGCACTCGCTCAGGCCGGCCTCACAAAGTCTGTCACGCATGTCTCCACCGGCGGCGGAGCGTCGCTTGAGTTTCTGGAAGGGAAGGTTCTCCCCGGTGTGGCTGCATTGACCGATAAGAAGTAGGATCCTGCCGCACTTCACGCGAACGATCCTCCCGGCTAAAACTTGCTCCTGCCCGATCTCACTGTTCGAGGTCGGGCAGGAGTTCTTTTGGTGAGAGCCGAAGGATCCGATTCCATCGCCGCAAACCGGAACCCCGGGGCCGGTTCCCTCGTCTACGTTGAGGAGGCATCTCTCCCCAGGGGCACGCGTAGACCCAGCTCCATTTGCCTCTCAGCCGCGGGTCGTTTATATTACAAAAGGAAACGCTCTCCCAACCAATGGCCTATAATCGCAACCAATACGGCAATTATTATCGTCCGAGCTTCTTCGGCGGGTTCAGCTTTTTTCCGCCGGTGATCAAGGCGCTCCTGATCTCAAACATCGGGGTGTTCCTGGGAATCATGTTCCTGGGGAATTTTCATATCGGCGACGTGTCGCTTTACATGGTGTTCAACGAGTGGTTTGCTCTCATGCCGCTCGGCCAGGGGTTCGAAATCTGGCAGTTGTTTACCTACCTGTTCATGCACGCGGGACTCAGCCATCTTTTCTTCAACATGCTCGCTCTCTGGATGTTCGGGATGGAGCTGGAGAATACCTGGGGTTCGCGGAAGTTTTTCATCTATTACCTCATCTGCGGAGTCGGTGCAGGGATCTCAAACATCCTCATCGCTCCTCTCTTCACGACCGTCGGGCCGACGATCGGCGCATCCGGGGCGATCTACGGCGTTCTGCTCGCCTTTGGACTGATGTTCCCCGACCGGCTCATCTTCGTCTACTTCTTTGTTCCACTGAAGGCAAAGTACTTCGTCGCTCTCTACATGGTCATCGAATTCGTCTCCGTCAGCAGCACCGACGGCATCGCCCACTTCGCCCACATCGGCGGTGCGGTGGTGGGCCTGATCTATTTGCTGGCGGACGGATACAGGTTCTCGGGATTCCGTGTCCCGCGGCGTCAATCGAACCTCTTTACGGGATGGAATACCCCACGACGGGCTCCGACACAATACGAAAATGTCACCGAGGCGCAGGTCTATGACATCAACGACCATCAGCGCAAAGAGGAGGCCCAGGTGACCCAACAGAGAATCGACGAAATCCTCGACAAGATCAGCAAAGCCGGATACCAGAGCTTGAGCGAGGAAGAGAAAAAAATGCTCTTCGAAGCGAGCAAGAAGCTGAACTAACTTTCCGGGAGAAGAATGGAACCACTGTTGCCGATCCTTGAACAACCGGCGGTGAAAGAGACTGCCCACGAGCACTACCGTGTCGGTGTGCGGCGGAAGACCCGCCAGGTGAATATCGGAGGCGTCAGGGTGGGAGGCGGAGCCCCCATCTCTGTCCAGACGATGACGAAAACGAAGACCGACGACGTTGCCGCGACCGTGGCTCAAATTGTGGCGGCGGCGGATGCCGGCTGCGACATCGTCCGGGTAACGGTGAACGACAAGGAAGCGGCCGACGCCATGGCCGCGATCGTGAAACAATCCCCCGTGCCGATCGTCGCGGATATTCACTTCAACCACGTCTTTGCCCTCAAGGCGATTGCCGCAGGGGTCGCGAAAGTGCGCATCAACCCCGGAAACATCGGCTCCAAAGAGAGGATTCGTGAGGTTTTGACGGCGGCCAAAGACAAGGGCATCCCCATTCGTATCGGGGTAAATTCGGGGTCGCTCGAAGAAGATATCCTGGAAAAGCACGGCTACCCGACCGCCGAAGCGCTTTATGAAAGCGCGATGCGCCACGTCTCAATCTGTGATGAGTTCAATTTCCGCGACGTGATCATCTCGGTAAAATCCACCGACGTGCGGCTCATGATCGAAGCCTATCGTCTTGTCGCCGCGCGCACCGATATTCCACTCCACCTCGGTGTGACAGAGGCGGGCCTCACCCGGGTCGGGACCATCAAGTCCGCGGTCGGGATCGGAACTCTCCTCTCGGAAGGAATCGGCGACACCATCCGCGTATCGCTTACCGACGAGCCTGTCAAAGAGGTGGAGGTGGGGAAGGAGATTTTACGTTCTCTCGGCCTGGCGACACGAAACGTCGAGCTCATCGCCTGCCCGACCTGCGGGCGGATCGAGGTCGACCTCTTCAGCATCATGGGCCAGTTGGAGGAGAAGCTGCATGGCGTGAAGAAGCCGGTGAAGGTGGCCGTTCTCGGCTGCGTCGTGAATGGCCCGGGGGAGGCGAGCGAAGCCGACATCGGAATTGCGGCCGGCAAAGGGGTGGCGATCCTGTACCGCAAGGGAGTCATGGTGAAGAGGGTCAAAGAAAACGAGATCGTCGATACGATCGTAGAGGAAGTGGCGAACTTCCAGCCCGAAGTGTAACGCGGTACGCGGAGGCAGGGCAGGCGTCGAACCTGTCCTGCCTTTCTATGTACGCCGGCGGCTATGCCCGCCGGGCCTTCGCCTTTGCTCCCCCGGAAAATCTTCGTATATTCCTTGAGCGCCATTCCCTGCTTCACGAACTCTCACTCAACGAACCCTTGGCAACGACACTGAACATTCTCTTCATCGGCGACATCATCGGCCAGCCCGGGCTGGAGATGACGACGACGCTCTTCAAGAGTCTCATCGAAAAACACCGGATCGATTTCTGCATCGCGAACGGAGAGAACCTCACGGATGGGAAAGGGATCTCCGAAGAGGACTCGAAAAAAGTCTTCGGTCTCGGAGTCCATGTCATCACCTCGGGGAACCACGTCTGGGACAGGTGGGATTCGAGGAAGGTGCTGGGAGGCAACAGGTATATTCTCCGTCCCCTTAATTACCCGAGGGAAAACGGCGGAAACGGATTTGTTGTCTTCGATCTCAACGAGTCAACAAAGATCGGCGTCATCAACCTCCAGGGAAGGACTTACATGCAGCCGATCGACGACCCGTTCAAGACGATCGATTGGGCCGTCTCGAAAGTCAATGAACAGACCAAAATCTGCATCGTCGACTTTCATGCCGAAGCGACCGCGGAAAAGATGGCGCTCGGATGGTACGTCGACGGGCGCGTGAGCGCGGTGGTCGGGACCCACACTCACACCCCCACTGCGGACGCACGGATCCTTCCGAGAGGGACGGCTTTCATCACCGATGTGGGAATGTCAGGGCCTTACGATTCGGTCATCGGGATGAAGAAAGAACAGGCCGTTTCCCGCTTTTTGAAGCAGACTCCGCATAAGTACGAGACCGCCGTCAACGACGTCCATCTCTGTGCGGTCGTCATAAGTGTAGAGGCGGAAACAGGGAAGGCGCTCTCGATCGAGCAGGTCATTTTCCCGAAGTTTTAGCGGTCGTTCGCCTCTCCCCTTCGAAGGGAAAAAGCACGGCCATTCCACACGATCGAACGAATGAAATTCCCAACCGAACAAGACAGATGGCAGCGACGATCATTGACGGCAAAGGCATCGCGGAGACCATACGGGCCGAGGTGGGAGAGTCCGCGCGTCGCCTGAAGGCGGAGAGCGGCATTGTTCCCGGTCTCGCGTTCATTCTCGTCGGAGAAAATCCCGCATCGGTCTCCTACGTCAAGAGCAAGGGAAAGGCCTGCGAAGAGCTCGGTTTCTACTCCATCACGGAGCAAGTGCCGGCCACGATCAAAGAGGCGGAGCTACTGAGGATGATCCATGCCTTCAACCTCGACAGCGACGTCCACGGCGTCCTTGTCCAGCTTCCCCTGCCGAAACATATTGATGAGATGAGGGTGATCGAGGCGATCTCCCCGGAAAAAGACGTGGACGGATTCCATCCCGTAACGCTCGGGAAAATGGTGCTGGGGGTCGACACCAACCTGCCGTGCACACCGGCCGGGATCTGGGAGCTGATGCGGCGGAGCGAGATCAATCCGTCGGGGAAACATGTCGTTGTTCTTGGGAGAAGCAATATTGTCGGGAAGCCGATCGCGAATATTCTCCTCCAAAAGAGGGAATGGTCCAACGCGATTGTCACGATCGCCCACACGGCCGCGGCCGACCTTGGCGCGTACTCCCGACAAGCGGACATCCTTATCGTCGCGATCGGGAAACCCGGTGCGGTCAACGCTTCGATGGTGAAGCCGGGAGCGGTCGTCATCGATGTCGGGATCAACCGTGTCCCCGATAGCTCGAAGAAGAGCGGTTATCGCGTCGTGGGGGATGTGGACTTCGAGTCGGTGAAAGACGTTGCCGGGGCTATCACCCCCGTCCCGGGCGGGATCGGCCCCATGACCATTGCGATGCTGATGATGAATACCCTCAACTCCGCGCGCCGCCACGGAACGGCGTCCCGGCCCTGAGACCCACGAGGAGAACGGCTCCGATGAGCAGGCTTCTTGTACGCATCCTTCCTTTGATATTCCTCGCGACGATCCTCCGTGCGCAGCTCCCCCTTCCTGCACAAGAAGCACAAAATCGATTTCGTCTCGCCCAATCCTTTGAGCAAGCGGGGGACTATGAGCGTGCGACGAGGATCTACGAGGACCTCGTGCGCTCCGACTCGGCGAACTTCATCTATTTTGACGGACTTAGGCGCTGCTATACGGAGCTCAAGAATTACGCCGGAGCTATCGCGTTGAGCCGGCGGCGGCTTGCCCTCCAACCTTCCGATATCGGCGTTATTGTCGAGCTCGGGTCGATTTACTGCAAATCGGGAGATGAGGCGAGGGGAGATTCGGTCTGGCAGAGCGCCATCGATCTTATGCCGAAGAATATCGGGGCCTATTCCGCGGTCGCAACTTCCGAATCCGAAAATCGCCTCTTCGACAAATCGATCGCCACCTACCTGAAGGGGAGACACGAGATCGGAAATGCCACTCTTTTCTGCGGGGAACTGGCGACCCTCTACTCGATGCTTCTTGACTACGCAAACGCAACTCGCGAGTATCTTGCGTTCCTTTCGCTCGATGAACGCCAGCTGGGCCTTGTGGAATCGCGGCTTGCCTCGTTCACATCGAAGAACGAAGGGCTGGCGGCCGCAACGGCGGTCGTTGAGGAGGCGGCAAAGAGCGGATCGAGTCCCATCGTCTTCCAGCGTCTCCTCCTCTGGCTCACCATGGAGGGCAAGGATTTTTCCCGCGGACTCCGCGTTGCCAGGGAGCTTGACGGAGCGACGAACGCCGGCGGAGCCGAAATTCTTGCCTTCTCCGAACGGGCATTCCATGAAAAGGCATACAAGGTCGCCGCCGAGGGGTTTCGCTTCGACATCGAACATTACTCTTCGATGCCGCAATTACCCGCCGCCAAATTTGGCTATGCGAAAGCCGTTGAGGAACTGACCGGTGAGCCGTCGCAAGCGGATACAGGCAGCTCGGCTCAAACGGGACCTCCCTCGGAGACTGAATTCGGTCATGACGCTCCCCTCAAACTCTTCCTTTCGTTGGCACAAGAGTACCCGAATTCGGAGATGAGCGTCAATGCGCTGTACCATGCATCGCTCATCTACTTCAGGCGATACTCCGACCTTAGCGCCGCTGAGCGGATCATCGATTCCATCGTCACTCTGCCGATCGCCAGGGCTCTGACGCCCATGCTCCTTGCGACGGCCGGCGAGATCGACGTCGCACGCGCGACGCTTGAGAGGGCGATTTTCCGTTACCATGGCATCATCGCCTCTCCTTTCGCCTCTCCGCAGGAGAGGACCACCGCCAGGTTCCATATCGCCGAGATTCAGTACTTCCGGGGGGAATTTGACACGGCCGCCTCCGCTCTCCTGCAAATCGCCCAGTCTCCCTCCGACGACGAGACAAACGACGCCCTTCTCCTCGTTCAGCTCATCCAAGACAACGAGGTGAGCGCGGCGGATGCCCTGAAACAGTACGCGAAAGGCGAGCTGCTCCAGCGCCAGGGCAAACTCTCGGAGTCGCTAGCTCTCTTCGGATCGATCGTCGACGCCAACCCGGACGCACCGTTGGCCGACAAGGCGCTCCTCAAACAGGGGAGCCTCTCGGTTGCCCTCAAACAGTACATCGACGCTCTTTCGATCTACCGGCGACTTCTGAAGGATTACCCCAAGAGCATATTCAGGGACAGGGCTCAGTTTGAAATAGGCTCGATTTATGAGGTCGACGTGAAGGACAAGGCCAGCGCAATCCACTCGTACGAGGAGCTTCTCTCGACCTACCCGAATTCCCTCTACCTCGAACAGGCGCGGAAGAGAATTCGCGATCTTCGGGGGGATGCGCTATGATAGGAAATCGTTGATCTTTGTAGTGAATGAAAATCTCCTTTTCGGCGCAGAACGAGGTTCCCACTTTTCCCGGTGGTGTTGCCGACTGGGCGCTTTGGGATCGCCGCAGACGGGTTCTCCGAAATGGATTTCTTCGGGACCGACAAGAATGTTTGGGGATGCCGTAGCTCAGCACTCGTCATGATGGCGTTGCGATATCCGCGGATTTTCAGCGTGCATCCAGTAGTGCAGCACTACCCCCTCTTTTCGCCTCACTTGACAGCGGTTCGGAGGTTCAGTATCTTTGCCTTAGTAGAGTAAAGGGAAGGATTGCAGAGATGAAAAAGATCCTAGTCGTTGGATTGATGCTTCTCGGCTCGAAGGCCCTCGCCCAGGGATGGTACCCGACCGGGGACGAACAGGTTCGATCCCAGATGTCCTCGAGCATGCGGGCTGATGATGAGTTTCGTGGCCGATCAGACCTTTCATTGGTTTCGGGGATCTCCGGTTTCGAGATCGACGGTGTCGCGAGACAGGGGTACAATATTGACCTTCGGGCCACCGTTGAAAGAATCTCCCGCTTGCGGATTGAGCTCAATGCAGGCGTCGTCTTCTACAACTCGTCTGTAGACTCACAGACACCGTCGGCCGAGTACGGCGGCTACTACGGAGATACCTCCCCGTACGGGTTCAACGATTATTCCGCTCCCCGTTTTGACCTTCGTTTCGGTCTCGGATACTTTGGTCCGGAGGCGATCTACTATTTTTCCGACGGGAAAGTTCGTCCCTATATCGGCGCTGGTATTGAGGCGGTGACCTGGCAAATGAACCAGGGGTTCGCAGCATCGCTCGCCCCGACGGCCCGGGGAGGAGTCGAAGTCGCCGTGAGCAGGTCCTTTGCGGGCTTCGTCGAAGCACGTTATATGGCCGGCTTCCCGAACGTCATCAACGGATACTCGACCTCGCTACGGTACGTTACTTCCGTCGCGTTCGGAGTCTCGTTCGCTCCCCAGTTGTAACCGTCTCCTGACGACAGGAATCGCCGTTGCGGGATTGGGATTTCCCGACAACGGCGTTTTTCTTTCTGACCGATCCGAAATCCAAAGACAATTACTGAGAGTTCTATGAACCTCGACCTCGAGTCCCTGCGCACCTACTGCCGGAAGAAAGGAAAAGGGGTCCGCGAGGAATTTCCGTTCGATGAGACCTCCATGGTCTATAAAGTGTCGGGGAAGATGTTCATCCTCATCAGTACCGACACCCATCCCCTCAGCATCAACCTGAAGTGCGACCCGGAACGTGCAATAGAGCTTCGTGAACAGTACCCGGCCGTCACACCGGGATATCACATGAACAAACGGCATTGGAACACGGTGACGCTCGACGGTTCGCTCCCTCCGGAAGAGGTCTACGGCATGATCGATCATTCCTTCGAGTTGGTCCAGGGGGGATCGAGGGAGACGGCACGCCCCTCCTTCCGAAAATCCAGAAAGGGCGGGAGGTAGGTATGAGATTGAGACTTTTCTTTTTTGCCGTCGCTGTCTCGCTCGTCTTCACGATCCCGGCACTTTGTCAGGATCTTCGGTACCTGCTTTATGATAAGGACGATATTGCCCCTGGCGTCTATAAGGCGCGGCGACAGCAGCTACTCAGGAAGCTGGGGGACAGTTCCGTCGCCTTCTTCGTTTCCGCGATCGAGAAAAGCCGGAATGGAGATGGCGAT
>Ga0335071_10002330_pt1 | contig 20328 bp, 22 predicted proteins | sample Lox_Sample_15_FD_206724 | JGI IMG/M metagenome (GOLD analysis project Ga0335071, IMG submission 206724) | Soil microbial communities from Loxahatchee National Wildlife Refuge, Florida, United States - Lox_Sample_1.5 | ecosystem: Environmental > Terrestrial > Soil > Wetlands | place: USA...
TGCGGCGGTTACTATCCAGAAAAGGATGCGGCTGCGAGCAATCTTCCCAATCCAGAAAAGCGTCCGGCGTACCAACGAAATGGGTGAGTTCGCGACAGTCTGCTCCTGCAACATGAAGTACTTGTAAAGACGAATTCTCCCCAAGATACTACGTCTCAGGCTGGCGATAGTCGGTACTCTCGGGCCGAAGGGAATCGTTCGTCACGTTGTGCGCTATCCCTTCCGCGCTCGAATGTGCAGGAACAGCGGGGCGACACGCGTATCGGCGACGGTCGGTTCCGCTGCGGCTTGCGCTGCGCTCGCCATCGGCTCACCGAGCTTCTCGATCATGAGTCCGGCCGCGCAGATAAGGTCCACCCAGCTGCTCAGCGTGCGATGGAACATCGGAGTACGGAACGGTGCAACACGTCCGCGCTCCTTCAGAGGAAGGCTTGAGAAAGTCCACTCGCTGACTGAACCGGTCATTGGCTCAAAGTAACGGCCGATCTCGATGCCGAGCACATTGCCGTGTGGGTCGCGCAGCACACGGCGATGGGGTGGCGCGAAACAGGGATGAAGGATTGAAAACTGGAAGAAGCCACCGGGCCGCAGCACGCGTGTCGCCTCTTTCAGCGCCAGCCCGTGGTCCGGCATGTCCATCAGCGACATGAAGGCCGTTGCGAAGTCGAAGGCTCCGCCGGCAAAGGGCAGATGCATCCCATCGGCCACCTCATACAAAATCCCGAGAGGTGCGGCTACTTCGGTTGCCTTGGCATGGCGGATGAAGGTCGGAGCCACATCGACGGCCTGCATGCGTGCGCCCAGCCGGGTCAGCTTGCGGGTATTGGCACCCTCTCCGCAGCCGATATCGAGCCCGTAGAGGCCTCGAACATCCGGCAGCATGGCGAGAAACGCAGGTGTGTTCAGCTTGTCGCGGTAGATGTCATAGCCGGCGCGGACACAGCGCGTCCAGCTTTCGGCGTTGGCTTCCCAGAGTCTGGCGACCTCGACCGGTTTCATGGCCTGCCTTTGCATCGTCATCTGCGAGGATTGGATGCCACTTGCGCTGCGGGCACGGGGAACGAGTGGAAGAGAAGGAGAAAGCGATCTTAAGCGTGGTGAGCTCGCTGGGATTCGAACCCAGGACCCACGCCTTAAAAGGGCGTTGCTCTACCACCTGAGCTACGAGCTCGCGCGACCGCTTTCTTCAAGTTACCACAGGATTTGGGGCGGCTTCGGTCGTCGCTCGGGATGAACCTACCTGGTGGAAAAGCGGGCAAGGCTTGAGATTTGCAAGTCCTGGCTGAACTAAGATTGAAAATATTAATTTTTTGTGTTGCATTTATTGAAAAATGCGAGAACAATGAACCTCGAAATCAAGAAACGAGGTTTTGCTTCATGGCATCTGACCCCAAAAACGCCTCTGACTGGCAGGACGTGCTCCGGATCGCTCAGGGTGCCCCGCTGGTCGTGGAGCGCGTCCGCGTCCCGGACCGGCAGATCGCCATCGAGGGAACCTTTACCCTCCCCGAACTGGCCCGGCTCAGCCTGGAAGACCAGGTCTTTATCACCGCCTTCCTGCGCTCCCACGGCTCGATCAAGGAGATGGAGCAGATCTTCGGCGTCAGCTATCCGACGATCAAGGCTCGCTTGAACCGCATTGCGGGCCAACTCGAATTCATCGATACCAACCCGACTCCTTCCCGCGCGGAGGTGCTGGAGCGGCTCAAAAATGGCGAGATCAGCGCCGCCGATGCGATCCGCGAACTGGAGGCGATGAAATGACTCCAAACGTTGCCATTGTCCATGTCGCCAACCCTCACTGGCGCGGAGTGCGGCTTTGGATCCCACTCTTCCTGCTCTGGATTCCGCTCGTTCTGCTGGCTCCATTCATTCTGCTTGTCGTCTTTATCGTCTGCCTGGTGGGCCGTGTCAGCTTCTGGCGCGCTGTCGCCGCCTTCTGGCAGCTCAGCTGCAGCCTGCCCGGCACCGATGTCCGTGTCTGCACCGACGGGAACCGCGTCACGGTTCGGATTTTGTGAGGACGGCTATGAACAACGATCGTCACGCCATCTTGTCCCTGGTTGCCATGGGACGTATTACGCCACGCGAGGCCGAACGACTGCTTGCTGTGTTGCCGGATAGAGAGGATCCTTTGGCACGGCTCGCCGTGAGCCTCGCTTTCGCCTGGCTGCTGCTCTCCCACCTCGGCGACTGGATCGCCGGAATCACCCACACGCTGGTTTCAGTCGCGCCTCTGGCTCATCATGCGCTGGCAAGCGTTACCCACTGGTTTGGAGGATTGTCATGAACGAGAATCGCCGTCAGATTTTGGAGATGCTGGCCGCAGGCAAGATCACCGCCGAAGAAGCAGAACGACTGCTTGCCGCACTCGAGCCCGAGACCGCTGGAAAAGGCCGGCAGTTTGAAGGCATGGCCGACAAACTGAAAGACGCTTATGGAAAAGCCAAAGCAAAATATCTGCGCGTGCAGGTCGAGGCAGATGAATCGACCACAGGCATGAAAGGGCCGACTACCGTGAATGTGCGCGTGCCCATGCAGCTGTTGCGCGCCGGAGTGCGTCTCGCCGGTCTGATCCCCAAGCAAGCCCACGATCAGCTCGATGAAGCGTTCAACAAGCACGGCGTGCCCATCACGCTATCGCAGATCAAGCCCGAGAATCTCGAAGAGTTGATCGATCACCTCGAGGACCTGACCGTCGACGTCGACGGCAAGGATGGCAATGTCACGAAGGTCAGAGTTTTCTGCGAGTAGATCCGTAGCGCGGCGTTGATCCGAACGACCGCGCAAAAAGAGCCAAACGCAAGAGTGAACCGTGTGCAGCCGTCGTGCTGTGCGCAAAGGGCAGAGTACGCCCGAAACAGGAGGAACGCGATGACCACGATGACCATGCGCAAGCCGCACGCCGACAGGCCCATCGAAGGCCTGATGGCAAGATGGTACGCGAACAATACCGGCGAGATGATGAACCAGTATGTCGATCTGGCGCGGAGGATTGCCGGTGAACTGCCGGAGGGCAGCCGGGTGCTGGAAGTGGCTCCCGGGCCCGGCTACTTCTGTATCGAATTGGCGAAGCTCGGATCCTATGCCATCACGGGGATGGATCTGAGCCGGACATTCGTGAAGATGGCCGCGGAGAAGGCAACAGCCGCGGGTGTCTACGTGCAGTTTGTCGAGGGATCGGCTTCGAACATGCCGTTTCCGCGAGAGAGCTTCGACTTTTTGCTGTGCCGCGCTGCGTTCAAGAACTTTGCCAAGCCGGTGGCCGCCCTGCAGGAGATGTCTCGGGTTCTGAAGCCGGGCGGACGCGCACTTCTGATCGATCTGAGCCGGGATGCGCGGCCTGACGATGTCAGGCGTGCGCTCGACAACATGGGATTGTCGACGGTGAACCGCTTCTTGACCAAGATGGCATTCCGAACGATGTTGATCCGAAGCGCTTACACGCGAGGCGAACTCGAGGAGATGCTCGCGCAGGCGAACTTCGCACAGGTTGAGATTGCCGAGGACGGGATGGGCTTCGAGATCACGATGACACGATAGCGAGATTGCCATCGAGGATCGGCTCTGCGGGAGTGAGTCCGTGGGTCGAATCCGGGTCGTCGGCCCTGCGTATCGGCGCCTTCAACTCCCGGCAACGCAGGACTCCATCCTTCGGTGGATGGTTGGACGCCGAGCCAGCGGCTAGACTCCCGCCATGACGATTCCGACCGAACCGATTGGCAGTATTCCGCGGCCGCCCGAGTTGATCCGCACCCTGCAGCAGCACGCTGCCGGCAACGTGTCTCCGGAGGCGCTTGAAGCGGCATTCGACCAGGCGGTGCGGGACACCGTGCGGCGTTTTGAGGAGACCGGCTCGCCGGTGATTACGGATGGAGAGCAACGGAAGTCGAGTTTTGCGACCTACCCGCTGGAAGGCCTGACGAATCTTGCCCCGGATGGCGTGGTCATCCCATTCAAGGACGGACATACGCGGCAACTGCCTCGCCTGACTCGAGGGCCCTTCCGCTACGCAAAGCACGCGGGCGAGTATTTGCAACGAGCCAGACCCTATGCGACGCGTCCGTTCAAGCAGGCTGTCATCTCGGCTTCGGCGCTCAGCCTCCTCTATCCGCCCGACAGCATCGATGGTTACTCTCGCGAGGAGTTCATCGAGGATCTCATCCGCGAAGCAGTCGCTGACATTCTTTCCGCCTTTACCGCCGGAGCCGAGACTGTGCAGATCGATTTCACGGAGGGACGCCTTTCTCTCAAGCTCGATCCAAGCGGAAACCTGCTGCGGAGCTTCGTGGAGTTGAACAACCGAGTGCTTGAGAGTTTTTCCGACGCCGAACGCGCCCGCATCGGAGTTCATGTCTGCCCGGGGGGCGACCACGATTCGACGCACTCCGCCGATGTCGACTATGCCGGGCTTCTGCCAGCCCTTTTTGCGACCCATGCCGGGCGGTTCTATCTTCAGCTCTCGAGCGAGTCCGACCGGCGGCGCGTCCTTGGCCTCATTGCCGGCCTTGCCGGTAGAGATCGAAGGATCTTTGTAGGCGTCATCGATCCGATCTCGACCCGTGTTGAGACGCCGGAGGAGGTGTGCCATCGAGTACTTGAGGCCGCTGCCATCCTTCCGCTGGATCAGCTCGGTACGACCGACGATTGCGGCTTTTCGCCGTTCGCCGACGACACATCGACGGCGCGGGACGTCGCCTTCGCCAAGATACGTTCGCGTGTTGAGGGAACCGCGCTGGCTGCTTCGAGGCTTGGGGTCTAGCTCGGCTACCTGCGGGCGAGTCACTCAGGGCCGCCGCAACGGTTTGTGCATGGGCACGACCTGCACGGTGACGTCGCGAATCTGCGAGAGGAACTTGTTCAGCACCGAGCCGCGCAGCAGAATGTCGAAGCGTGAACGGACCGGCTGGCCGAAGATCACGTGCGAGATGCTTTCTTGCTGCGCAAACCGGATGAGCGCGTCGGAGACGTTCTTGTCGTTCAGCACCACGACCTGTGCTCCCAGATCGCGCGCCATGCGCTGATATTCCTCGATTCGTTGATACGCATCCGGGTCGCCGTGGCCCTTGTCCTCTTCAGGCCGCGCAACGTAGACCGCGTACCAGTTGGTGGCCAGGCGGCCAGCGACGCGTGCACCAACGCGGATGAGCCGTTCCGTGCCGGGGCGCGAGCTGAGACAGACCATGACCTTGTCCGGGACTGGGGCCTGTTCCAGGCCCTGGGTGCGGCGATAGTCCGCCGCGCGCTTGCTGACCTGTTCAGCGGTAGCCCGGAGCGACAGCTCGCGCAGGAGATTCAGATTGCCTTTGCGGAAGAAGTTGGCTAGTGACTGCTCGACCTTTTCCGGGGCGTAGATCTTACCTTCACGCAGACGCGAACGGAGCTCCTCGATGGTGAGGTCGACATTAATGACCTCATCGGCGCGCTTGAAGAAGCTGTCGGGAACCGTCTCTCGAATGACGGTATTTGCCGATCGGTTGACGGCGTCGTTCAGTGTCTCCAGGTGCTGGATATTCACGGCAGTCATGACATTGATGCCGTGATCGAGTAGTTCCAGCACATCTTCATAGCGCTTGCGATTCTTGCTTCCAGGGACGTTGGTATGGGCCAGCTCATCCACGATGACTGTGTCGGGATGGCGAGCGATGATGGCGTCCAGGTCCATCTCTTTCAGCTCGACGCCGCGATAAGGGATTACCTTGAGGGGCACAATCTCGAGATCGCGAATCTGCTCGGCTGTCTCTTGGCGTCCATGCGGCTCCACGAGTCCAATGACGACGTCAACCCCTTGCTTGCGCTTAAGCAGGGCATCGTTGAGCATGTGGTAGGTCTTGCCGACGCCGGGAGCCGCCCCGAGGTAGATGCGAAGCTTGGCGGGTTCCTGCTGTCGTTCGAGCTGGATCTCTGCCATCTGCCTAGCCTACCTCGACAGGATGATGAACCGTCTCGACAACAGCGACGGGCAAGGTGAAGCGAAAGGTTGTGCCGTGGCCGAGGCGGCTTTCGACGGCAATCTGTCCGCCGAGGGACTCGACGAGACGCCGCACCAGCGCGAGCCCAAGGCCCGTGCCGGTGTCAGAGAATGCATTGAAGCGGTCGAAGAGTTTGCCGAGCCGATCGGCCTCGATGCCACGCCCGGAATCGCGCACCGTGAACTGCACGAAGCTCTTGATCTCCTCGGCGGACAGCAGAATCTCTCCATCCTGGGGCGTGTAGCGGAGCGCATTGGTCATCAGATTGTCGAAGATGGAGCGAACGGCCCGCCGGTCTGCCTGCACGAACGAGAGATCGGCGAAGGCGTTGACCTCGACACGAATATGCTTTTCGGCGGCCTCCTCGCAGAAGCGATCGCGCACCTCGTTCAGGAGCGGCAGGGGCCGCAGTCTGTCCGGAAGCAGCTCGCGTTTCCCAGTGTCAAGTTCCGCAACCTCGATCAGGTCGGTCATCAGATCGTTCAGCTTTTCCGACTCGCTGCTGGCAGCGGCCACAAGCTCGGTCTGCAGCGGTTCAAGTTGTCCGCCATAGCCCTGGCCTAACGCATAGAGGCCCCTGCGCAGGCGCAGCAGGGGATCGCGCAGTTTGCGGCTGGCCACAGCAATGAACTGCGTCTTGAATCGATCCGTGTCTTGCAGCGACGTGACGTCCTCGAGTGTGGTGACGGTGCCGAGCAGGCGTCCATCGGAGTCGCGCATGGGTGTTGTCCGCAACCGATAGCTGCGTTCCTGCTTGCCGATGCGCATCGGCAGCAGCGAAGCGTCGCCTTCGACGGCGACGGGCTTTTGCATGGCAACGGCATCGCGGATCGCGCTCAGAATCTTCTCTCCTCCCGGAGTGGTCGTCAACGCCATGCGGTCTGTGGCGGCTTCGCCCAGAATCTCGGCGGCAGCCTGATTGACTTTGAGCACGTGCCCTTTGCCGTCGGTCACGATGATGGGCTCAAAGATGGACTGCAGCACGGCGTCGGAGAGTTGAAACTCCATCTGCTTGCGGCCGGCTTCGCTGTCGCGCAGGTCCCGGAGCCGAACGGCAATCCGATTCAATTCGCTGGCAATAATCCCAAAGTCGTCACGGCTGTTCCAATCGACGCGATGTTCAAGGTTGCCCTGCGCAATCATCTTCACATCGCGTGCCAGCTGGTGGATTGGCTGCAGGACGAGGAAGATCGTCGCCACACACACGAGGACAGAGCAGGCCGCGAGGATCGCGCCCAGTGTCCCATCCCCGACCGTGCCAAGCGCGTGGCGCGCGGCCAAAAAGAGTCCTACTGTGCAGGCAGCGAGGAGAATGCAGCCAAGAATCAAGCGCTGGCTAAGATTCGGCATCGATCGACCGGGCTCCATGCCGGGAGAGTTGCTGCATTCATTCTGGGGGAAGAGCCCCTCTCGTGCAAAATCCGTGCTTTGGGCCGGACGACTCTCAATCTATGGGATCTGACACACCGAAAGCGTGCTGTTGTGCCAGCGGCAGTCCAGGCCAGCTGGCGCCGGATAGGAGACCAGTGCCCAATCGACGCCAAAGTCCGACTTGAGCCGCTCGAAATCGGCCAGCCTGAAATTGGGCCACCCTGCCTGAGCTGTGACTTGGCGTTCCCAGTCCGGCCCCAGATCCGGCACCTGGGTCACGACAGCCGTGTCCTTGATGGCATCGGCCAGTTGGCTGCGCTCGGCCAACGCACGGAAGCTGTGGTAGTCCTCGCCGGGGGCTGCCATATAGTTCGGGTCCATGACGAAGTACGCGTTGACGGGCGTATTGTGCCGGATCCATGCGAACGCCTGCAGCCATGGATTGCTCGGCTGCATCCCAGGAAGTTCCAGGTGTGCGGTGCCGCCGTAGAGAGACTGCTGCGCCGAGAACATGCCGACGTTGATGACGACCAGGTAAACGGCCCAGCGCCAGGCTGATGCGCGGATCACATAGCGGGTCAACAGGCATCCGGCGACAAGGGCCAGGAAAAAATAGATCAGGTGCAGATAGCGCATGGGTTGCATCGGCGTTACGCGGACCAGCCCAGGCGATCCCAGGATGACCATGGAAGCAATCTGCTGAAAGACACCGTAGGCAAAAACAGCCATAGCGAATTGGGCCAGCTTGGTCTCGCCGCGACGTTCCGCATACCGCCACAGGAGCCAGAACAGGAGCAGGGGAGCCAGTGCACCGAGCCACTCGTACCAAGTCCACCGATAGAGGAAGAAGTAGGACCGTGTCTCCAGCGCTTTCCGCCAGATTGGTGTTGGACGCTCGAAGATCCAACCCAGAGGGACCGCCGCGGCAAGGGAGTTGCGAAGGGAACGCAGCCAGACACGGACTGGTTCGAGCGTAGCTGCTGTCAGGAACACGCAGAAGGAGATTCCCAACGCCGCCATGATCGGGTGCAACACCGCGCCGAGCAACAGCAGAGGCACGGCTTGCCAGTGTTTGCCGACCAGGATGCGCGAAACGGCCAGCAAGATGATGGCGGTCGAGAGATTGCGAGGATGCAGATGCTGGTCGGCCAGATAGAGAGCTGTCCCCGCAACCGGCAGAGTCAGCATGGCGGCAACCATCGCGACCCCTCCCCACCGCACCAGCTCATCGGCAAACAGATAGCGGACGATGCTCCAGCAGGCCAGAAGAATGAGGCCGATTGTCGCAAATTGCCAAAGAAACTCGCCTACCGAGACGGGAAGGTGGGACCAGCGAATCGTATCGGCGACCCACTTGTCGAACAGCGTGGCCTGGAGTTGAACTCGAAAGAATTCGGCGTCGTGTGGATAGAGCGAGGGATTCAGGTCGCTCTTAATCGCGGAGAGATAGACGCCGTCGTCTTCAATACCGGGATGGTAACCCATCACGACGATCGCGAGGGTCGTTAAGGCAAAGAGGATGCCTAAGGTGCGCTTGCTCAGAGTCCGCAAAAATTCTCCCGTCCTAAGCCCAAAAAACAGGTTGCGTCCAGCTGCACTTCTTCAATCCGGCTGGCGCGAAGGCGGGGAGCAGTCGGAACGTCCTTCGCGAAATGCGAACCCTAACATCCTATCCTGCAGGCGCAACAAGAGTAACTATGTCGGTCCTGCGTTGAAGACTCAGATGGTTTTCGGCAAACTATAATCCCGATTGTAGTAGCCAAAGCTGGCGTTGTCTGCCACCGGTAAGAGGAAAAGCGGCACAAGTAATTTGATCCAGTCAACCGTCTTTACCCCTATGTACTAGGGACGTATTTCCCCTCCGAGGGTTGTGGCTTGGTTCGGCTTTTTTGAGCCCAGAGGAAGATTCATGAAGCTCGAAACGATGCGCGCGGTCGATTATTGGATTGGTGTACCGCTGTGCTTCCTGGGGACGTTTCTCGTCCGTTTGCTCGGCTCCCGCAAAGGGCCAGAAAAGCCGGGGCGCATCCTGTTCATTGAGCTTTCCGAGATGGGTTCGACGGTGATTGCCAATCCCGCGCTGGAGAAAGCAAAGCGGGAGTTGGGTGCCGAGCTTTTCTTTCTGATTTTCGAGCGCAATGTCGATTGTCTGCGCCTGTTGCCCACAATTCCGGAAGATCACATCGTCACCATTCGCGAGACCAGCCTTCTGGCTCTGGCCTGGGACACGCTCCGCTTCCTCCGCTGGGTCCGAAAGGCCAAAATCGACACCGTCGTCGACATGGAGCTGTTTTCTCGCTACTCCGGACTGCTCACCGGACTCTCTGGGGCTCGCAGGCGCGTCGGCTTTCATCGCTTCCATTCCGAAGGACTCTATCGCGGTGAGATGCTCACGCACCGGGTGAACTACAACGGCCATATTCACATGGCCAAGAACTTTGTCTGCATGATCAACGCGCTTTTGGCACCGACGCCCGAGGTCCCTTATTCGAAGACCTTTGTCTCAGACGAGGAGATCGGCGTTCCGTTGCAGCCTGTGACCGAAGATGACCGAGAATTCATTCATGGACTGATCCGACAGGTCTATCCGGATTACCGGCCCGAATTTCATCGCGTCGTCCTGCTTAACCCCAACAGCTCCGAACTGTTACCGCAGCGCCGCTGGGACCGTGAGAACTACAGCAAACTGGCGAGCATGATCGCCAGCGAATGGGACGATGTTCTGGTGCTCATTACCGGTTCCAAGTCCGAGCGCGAGGAAGCGTTGCGGATGCAGGAGAAGGTGGGGCACCCGCGCTTCCGCAGTTTCGCGGGGATGCATAACCTTAAGGCCATCATTGCGCTCTACAACATTGCTGAGGTGCTGGTTTCAAACGATAGCGGACCGGCGCACTTCTCCGCCATCACCCCGATTCGTTCCATTGTCCTGTTCGGGCCCGAGACGCCCAAACTCTACGGCAGCCTGGGGAACTCCGAGCCCATCTGGGCGGCACTTTCCTGCTCACCTTGCGTTACGGCGGCCAACCAGAAGAACTCCGCCTGCAACGATCCGGTCTGCATGAAGCTGATCACACCCGAGCGGGTGCTGGAATCGGTGCGGGGTGTGCTGAACGGAAGGATCGCCGCGCAGGAGATTCCGGCGGCAGGATTGCGTTCCTAGATCCGTTGCAGGATCCATTCATGGATCCATTCCTGGATCATTGCAGCTCGGATCTGCACGCCGGAGCGTCCATGCTTCCGGGAACCTTCATACTGTCCAGAATTCCTTTGCAGCCGGCCCGAGCGAATCCAATACGCGATCCAGAGTAGCCTCGTCCATATTGCGGCGAAGGGCGACTGCCACGTCGTGGATCGATGTTTCAGGTGCATAGTTGTGCAGTGGGCGTAGTGTCTGGACTTCGTGGGTCATCGTCTCCCTGTCTCGGAATGGCTGCTTCGGTTCCTCAGGATCCCAGTCCGCAGCGAAAAGGGCGCGCACTCCAGGAGGCAAGACGACGAGAAACCGGATCGCCTCTTTCAATTCGAGACGTCTTCGAAAGGCCTGAAGTACTCCCTGGGCCATTGTGTAGGACTGGTTCGTGGTTTGGAGCCCCGCCGCGTCCCGCGCGTCTGTCAGGAATTGATAGAACTGAATTGTTGCTTGCTGATACTCGACAGGCGGAGTCATGCGATGCTCCTCTCTGGGTTAGATCGCCGGCAGGAGGACGCGGAGAAGCAGGAAGCCTGCAACGCCCGCGAAGAAGACCAGCGCCATGCGAATCCCGGGCTCGCGATTCACCTCGGGCACCAGGTCGCTGGCGCCGACATAGAGCGCGACCCCAGCGCTCACTGGCAATCCAATTTGCGTCCATTTCGGAGCCAACTCGATCACCAACACGCCGCCGAGAGTGGCCGCTGCCAGCACGACTGCCGACCAGAAAGCAGCGGTTCGGCTGCGTCCGCTCGCCAGCATGACACTGGCCATGGTGAAGCCCTCGGGCGCCTTGTGCAGGAAAATGGCAAGGAAAATGAGCCAGCCCAGCGCATTGCTCAGGACGAAGCCCGATCCGATGGCGACGCCATCAAACAGCGCGTGAACGCTCAGTCCGCCCAGCACGGAATATCCGGTGTGGTGCGAAACAAACTCGTCGCGGTGCGTCTCCTCACCGTAGTGAAAGTGCGCGTTGATGGTGTGTTCGAGAAGATGAACCGCGCAGTAGCCGCCCATGATGAGGATGGGCGCGAGTGTGGGGCTCAGGCGCAAGCTTTCGGGGGTCATCTCCAGCAGGGCAGTCGCCATGAGGAAGCCGGCACCCAGGGCGACAAAGTAGCGCAAATAGCGCTCAACTCCGCGAGCGCGAACGAGTACAAGCCCGCCTGCCACGTCAGCCAGCGCGGCGAGGATTCCCAGGACGATCGAGAGCTTGAGCATTTAGCCGCTGTGCCGGATGTGAAGCACGTCGCCATCCTGAACGACGTACTCTTTGCCTTCAAGTCGTAGAGTGCCAAGCGAGCGAGCAGCTGCCTCGCTTCCGGCGGAGAGCAGGTTGTCCCACCGAATTGTCTCGGCGCGGATGAAGTGATGTTCCAGATCGGAGTGAATTGCCCCGGCCGCCTGTGGTGCCTTGGAACCCGCCGGCACGGTCCACGCGCGGCACTCATCTTCGCCAGCGGTGAAGAAGCTGATGAGCCCCAGTAACTCGTAGCTCTTTCGGATGAGCCGGACCAGGCCGCTCTCGTGCAGGCCGTAGCTGGAGAGAAATTCCTCAGCCTCCGCCTCATCCATCTCCGCCAGTTCGGCCTCGACTTTGCCGCAGATGGCAGTCGCTCCCGCGTTCGGACGGTGGGACACTTCGGATAGTTTGAAGCGGTCCACGGCAGCGTCGAGGTCAGCGCCAAGTGTCGTGCTCTCGCCGACATTAACTGCATATAGAACAGGCTTTTGTGATAGGAACATGAAGCCCTTGATGAGTTTCTTCTCTTCCGGCGTCATCTCCAGTTCGCGCAGCGGCTGCTCCTTTTCGAGCGCCTCCTTGGAGCGGAAGAGGAGCGCCTGCTCACGCTCCAGCTCACCGGTGCGGCCCTTCTTCAGGTCCTTCTCTACACGCTCCAGACGCTTTTCGACCTGTGTCAGATCGCTGACCATCAGGTCAAACTCGACGTTTTTCACGTCTCGAAGCGGGTCGATGGGCCCGACATGGGGAATGGAGTCGTCTTCGAAAGCCCGGAGGACGTGGATCAGAGCATCCACATTGCGCAGGCTGGTGAGAAAGGTGGTCTCCTTCAGGGCTTCCTGGCCGATGGCGGCGACATCGACGTATTCCACGGTGGCGTAGGTGGTCTTTTTCGGCGAATAGAGAGCCGACAACTTGTCGAGACGATTATCGGGAACACGCGCCACGCCAATATGCGCCTCACGCGGGTTCGAATAGCCCCGGTCTTCCAGTTTGGCCTTGGTCAGGATTTTGAACAGAGAGGTTTTGCCCACCTGAGGCAGGCCGATGATGCCAGTCTTCATTTGCTTTCCGTCGGTCGCTCCACAGGATGAACAGCAGGTGAGGACCTCTTCGATGATACAAGACAGCGCGCGCTGCTCCTGGTGGCGGGTGTGGAGGTTGCGCTAGTGCTTGCGCCGCACAAATCGCAACGCGGTGAGGGTGGTGGAGACAGAGGCGACTTTGGTGTCGACGATGCCTGCAGCCAAGGCAGTCGAGCGCACGAGTCCTTCGTTGAGCGGATGGCCCGGTCCCTTGCGGTAGATGAACCAGATCGGCACGCCCCGGTCCAGATCGTCGGCTGTCTTCGCGAGTGCACGAGTAAGATCGCTGGGCGTATCCACTCGCGCCAGAATCAGAGATCCAGTCTGCGGAGAGACGTTCTTCGCTTCAGCCAGTGCCTCTTTCAACGCCGGGTCATCAGCTTTACCGATCAATCGAACCGTGGTTTCAGCGTTGATTCCTAGTTTCTTCGCCAGGGTGGGCGGCGGCTTGAGCAGCGCTTCAGCCCATTTCGCCGCGACCGAACCTCCGAGGTGCAGGGTGAAGCGTTCTTCCTCGAAGGTGAAGCATAAGCAGCTGCCCTCGATGCGTACCCGGCTCATGTGGGCGGTGGGAATCCGTTTGCGCAGACCGCCTCGCAGGATCAATTCCGGTGGCTCGATCAGCGCTTTCACTTCGGCCTTGGAGCCGTTCCATTCGCAGACGCATGTGGCTTCGAGTCCCATGAGGTCGTATCGTCTAGATGTTTTGTGCGTAGCGCAGGATGATGAGCCCCGATGAAAGCGGCCGCGCTTCGATGAGCCTGAGCTGCTGGCGGGACAGGTCGCGTCCGAACAGCGTTGCCCCCCTGCCGAGGATGGTTGGCGCCAGCCCGATACGGAGCTCGTCGAAGAGCCCGGCTTTGATCAATGTGGCCGAGAGTGCTCCGCTGCCGAAGACCAGGATGTCTTTCTCGATCTCATTTTTCAGCTTTGTGACCTCGTCGGCTGTCCCGCCGCGCAGAATGCGCGTGTTGTTCCAGTGAGCTACTTTCAGGGTACGGGAGACGACCGCTTTGGGGAGGTTGTTCATGAACTCGGCCGCATCCCCTGTTGCCTGGCTCCAGTAGGCAGCCATGCCCTCGTAGGTCGTGCGGCCGAAGAGCAGCATGCCGGCAGAGCGCAGCTGATCGAGGGAGAACTTTTCGAGTTCCGTATCCCAGACAGAGTTATGCCACTCAAGGTCCCACTTCGATCCGCCTTCGAAGTAGCCGTCGAGGCTGATCAGGTTCCACTCAATCAGTCGGCCCATCGCACGAGGCTCCTTGCTCTTGAATTTGTTGGCACTGCCAAAACGTCAGGCGCGTACAGACTCAGCGCGCGCGACAAAGACGACTGTGGCGATGCCCAGCAGCAAAAGCGCGGTTTCCACGTGCTCGCTGCGGTTGTGGAGCTGGTTGAAGTGGGAGACGTTTGGATCGCCAGGATCCTGAAGATTGATGGCTCCGCCGGCGGCGATGCGATCGCGCTCCATGGCGGGAATAATCACGTATTGGGAGTAAACGGTGCAACCGAGCATGAGCACAAGGAGAATCATCGGCGCCAGCACGGAGCGTGGTTTGTAGATGCTCCACGCCGGGGCGAGTGCCAGCAGCGCCAGCGCGACCAGTCCTGAGACGAGGCCGATGCCATGGAGGATGCGAAGCAGAGACCCGACAATGCTGCCTGCGACATGGGTTTCGCCGGGCAGGGTCCCGAAGGTGATGGCTGCGACCACGGGAAAGAAGATCTCGGCACCCAGCCAGACGATCAGGGCCAGATAGAGCAGGGTGCGCAGGAGCGTTTTCATGCGGAAAGAATACTAGACACGCGGCGGGAAGCTAGTAACGCATCGTTCGTAACGTATTTGGGTCATCGCAGGGATAGGAGCCGCGTCAGTCCCCGCGACGTAGGATGATCTTGCGTCTTCCGCGAGGTGGACGACTCCTGTGCCGATCCCTGGGGAACCTGCCATGAGAGCACAAATCGTGCGTGGCTGGATGCGCGATGTTCCGCACCGAAGCTACACGGCAGGCTTGCTCGTCTCGATCGAGGTGGCCGTGATTCTGACCATGGCCGGAATCAACCACGGGTTGAAGGGGGCCTCCTCACCGGGGCAGCTTCAATTCGCTCTGCTGGCGATTGCGTTGTTGTTGTTCGTGGCACTCGTCGGGTTCAGCTTCCTCGCCATCGAGCGGTATTTCTGCGTAGTGGAGAAGACGCAGGATCTCGGCGTTCTGAGGGTGCTGGGTGCCTCTCGCAGCTATATTGCCAGCGTGCTGCTGATGGAGATATTCACGATCTGCATGCCGGGTTTCGTTGCCGGGGTCGGAGCAGCCTTTCTGGCGCGGTGGGGGGCGGCATTGGCATTCCCAAGGCTTTTGCGCGTCGATGTCGTCTGGCTGTCGTGGCCGATCGCCTTTGTGGTCGCGGCGCTGGGGTCGATGGTTGGCGGAATCCTCGGCGCTCGCAAAGCGATTCGTGATGGTGTGGTTCAGGCTTTGTCGTATGAGCCGTAGGTAACAATCGATTCGGCAAGTGCCTATTCTTCCGCATGAGGACGGCGGAAGAATAGGGTACCCAGAGGTTTCGGAGCCTACGAGCTTCGCTTGAGTGCGCGCTTGAGAACGACTTCGAGAGCGGGTTTCACCTCGGCATACTCTTCGGCGGTGATTGCACCCGACAGCTTCTCGCTTTCAAGAGAGAAGAGCTCCTCTTTGAGGGCGTTCAAGAGGGCAGCATTCCTGGCGGCCGGAGTTGCGGCCACGGTGGTGTTGACGATGAGCGGGGTCGGCACCGTGGCAGGGTGGGGCGCTCCATGGGTGGTTGGAGCTGTTGTTGCATAGGCAGGTGTGCCGGGCGCAGTGGGCGGTTTGCGCAGCAGGAAGGCGGCCGCTGTGGCGAGCAACAGTGCCAGCGCGCCGAGAATCCACCACTTGTATTTGCTGAGGGGGTCGGGCGTATTGATGGGCTCTCCGATGCCCCCGCCGGGGCCGCTGGGTGTTGCCGCCGCCCCCGCATTGTCTCCCTGCGCACCGCCGCCACCTTGCGCTTCACGCGGCATGGAGCCGGTGCCGGAGACGGTGAAGGCGAGAGCTTTGCCCGGGGCGACGTTCTTGGCGACGAAGGTCTGGATGCCGGGGTCCTGCTGGATGGGTTGGAAGTCGGGGCTGGCGTCGGCGAAGGTCATGCTCTTGGGCAGCAGGATGCCAACGCTCTGCGTGTGCAGCGACTCGCTGGGATGGAAGGAGTATTTCCCGCCGGAGTAGGGAACGGTGTACTCGATCTGGAAGAGTGTGTCCTTTTCGCCTTCGTCGGGCTGGATGGGAAAGTCGAAGGCGTAGTGGCCTTTGTCGCCGGTGGGATCGAGTTTGACGCTCGTCGGGAGACCCGTCGGCCGCTGGGCAGCGACGCCGGCGATGGTGGCGTCGGCAGGAATCACGACGTCGAAGCTGCGATGGGTCCACTGGGTGCGCGGCGGCGAACTGGTGTTGTGGACGAAGTAGCGCTCGGTGACGTGGAGCTGGCCGTTGTCGGCCTCGAACTCGTAGACGTCGGCTTCGATGGATACGCCATCGACCTTGGGAGCGACATCGTAGACGGCGATGTCGCCGGGACCGCTACCCTGGGGCGCGGCGATGAAGTACGGCGCGCCCTGGTGGGTGACCCGGATCAGATACGGGCCGGCGCCAGGCTCGTTCAGCGTGTAGGAGCCTTTGGCGTCGGTGGTGGCGTGGGCGACTTCGCCCATGCCGGCCTGGACGTCGACGAGAACGACGGTGTCGCCGGAAGCCGGCTTGCCGGTGGTTTTGTTGGTAATGGTGCCGGTGACGGAGGCACCCTGGGCGAAGGTGGCGGCGAGCAGAAGGGTGGCCGCGGAAAGGATCTTCGATGAGTTCATTGTTCTTTGTGCCGTTCTGATTTTCGGTTCGTTTGTCTTGCTATGCGTGCTGCTGGAGGAATTCGATCTCTGCCAGCAGCTCGGCGGTCTCACGTTCGAGGAGATCGCGTTGGGTGACGAAGTCTTCTTCCGGATATTTGCCGGCGCGGTACTCGAAGTTCAGGTCGCGGAGGTTCTCGTAGAGCTGATCTTTTCGTTCAAGAAGATACTCGAGGCGGGTTTTCTCGCGCTGGTTGGCAAAGACGTTGTCAGGCCAGAAGGTGTAGATGCCGAGCACAAGCGCCAGCAGGACACCAGCGAATAATCCCTGGGTTTCGGTCATAGGTCGGTTGCCTCCGTTTCGCGGCGGATCTTGTCGCGCAGAGCGCTGATGACGGGATCTGTGGGTTGCGCAGCGACCGCAACGGTGCGACCGACGGACCAGTGGCGGACCAGGAGGATGGTGCCGAGGAGAGCCGCCAGGAAGACGGCGATGGGAGCGATCCAGGCCACGAGGCTAAATCCCTTGGTGGGAGGTGCGGCCAAGACTGTTTCCCCGTACTTTGCGGCGAAGCTGGAGAGGATCTGGTCGTCGGTGGCGCCGGAAGCGATGGCAGCACTGAGCTCTTTGAGCATCGGCCCTGACGAAGGGCAGCCGACGTGGTTGCATTCGCCCAGAAGCTGTGCGCAGCTGCAGGTGCACATCATGCGATGGCTGAGGTTGTTGTAGCGCGAACTTGCGTCGGTGGCGCCGACGGAGAAGCAGACGGCGACGGCGAGAAGCAGGGCCTGAGCGGTCTTGAGGAGCAGAGTGAGACGGCGCTCGGATGATGTCATGGCTTTTCCATGTCTCACAGCCGAGATGCGGGACAACCCTCTACGCGCCAGTTGAAGAAGTGTTGCCATCAGTCGCCTCCCTTCAACGCCGGCTGGGCAGGCGCGGTGCTGGCGGCGGGAACGCGGAGCGCCGCGGTGGCAGGAGACAGGCTCGGAGCCAGCGCGATGAAGGTGCCGAAGACGATGAAAGCGACGCCGGCCCAGATCCAGCTGACCAGGGGATTGAGGAAGGCCTTGATGATTGGGAATCCCGTGTCGGGGTTGGTGCCTTCGTAGACCACATAGAGGTCCCAGCCGGGCACGGAGTGGATGGCGACCATGGTCTGCGGTTGCTGGCTGGCCAGGTAGACGCGCTTTTCCGGGGTCATCTGGAAGAGCTTCTTGCCGCCCTTGTAGACGTCGAGCTGTGCGTACTCCGAGTCGTAGTTGGCGTTGGTGTCCTGCGTGAAGCCGACGTTTTCAAGCGTGTAGGACCCGATGGGCAACCTGCCATGCAGAGGCAGTTCGCGCTCTTCGCTGCGATTGAAGGCCGCGCCGCAGAGTCCCACGATGACGATGACCACGCCGATGTGGATGATGTAGCCGCCGTAGCGGCGGGTATTGCGGCGGGTGAGGAGAATGGTTGCCGTAAAGAGATTGCGATGGGTCTGGCGGGAGATGACCGCTGCGCCGCGCAGGAACTCGGAGAGGATGGCGGTGAAGACGGCCGCGCAGAGGGAAAAGCCGACCAGAGCATAGAAGTTGCCGGAGTCAAACGAGCCGTTCTTCCAGGGCGAGGCGCCGACGGCGAGGCAGACGATCGCGGTGGCCCACAGGGCGATGCAGGGGACGACGAAGTTGCGGCGGATGGCGCGCAGAGAGGTGGCGCGCCAGGGAAGCAGCGGGCCAACGCCGGTCAAGAAGAGCAGGAAGAGCCCGATGGGAATGGCGACGCGGTTGTAGAAGGGCGGGCCGACGGTGACTTTGCTGCCCTGCACGTATTCGCTGAGGATGGGGAACAAGGTCCCCCAGAGAATGACGAAGCAGGCGGCGAGGAGGACCAGGTTGTTGAAGAGGAAGCTGGACTCGCGGCTGACGAGGGACTCCAGGTGCTGTTCGCCTTTGAGGTGGCTGCGCTGCAGCACGTAGGTGAAGATGCAGACCGTGAGCACGATCAGCATGAAGATGTAGAACCAGTTGCCGATGGAGGACTGGGCGAAGGCGTGTACCGAGCTGACCAGGCCGGCGCGGGTGAGCAGTGTGCCGAGCAGCGTGAGCAGGAAGGTGGAGAAGATGAGCCAGACATTCCAGCTCTTCATCATGCCTTTGCGCTCCTGCATCATGACCGAGTGCAGGAATGCAGTGCCGGTGAGCCAGGGCATGAAGCTGGCGTTTTCGACTGGATCCCAACCCCAGTAGCCGCCCCAACCGAGCACGGCGTAGGCCCAGTGCATGCCGAGGAAGATACCGCAGGTGAGGAAGAGCCAGGTGACGAGGGTCCAGACGCGGGTGACCTTGATCCACTTTTCGCCGGGATAGCGCATCATGAGTGCGCCGAGCGCGAAGGCGAACGGGACGGTGAAGCCGACGTAGCCGAGGTAGAGCATCGGCGGGTGGATCACCATCTCGGGATATTGGAGCAGCGGGTTGAGGCCGTTGCCGTCGTCGGGGATCGCGCCGCGCATAAGGGAAAACGGCGGCGCGGCAAAGTTGATGACGGCGAGAAAGAAGACCTGGACGGCGGAGAGAATCGTGCCGGCGTAGGCGTAAAGCTTGACGTCAGTCTTATGGGTGAGGCGGAGGACGAATCCGAAGGCGGCGAGCAGCCATGCCCAGAGGAGGAGCGAGCCTTCCTGGCCGCTCCAGAGCGCGGCGAACTTGTAGGGCGCGGGCAGAGCGCGGTTGGAGTGCTCCAAAATATACGTGATTGAAAAGTCGTTGGTGAAGACCGAGTAGACGAGCGCGAAGGCTGCAATGGAGACAGCATAGAAGCCGGCAATTCCGGCACGACGCGCAGTGTCAGCAAGGCGTTCGGGCGAGACGCGCGCGGGCTGGCCGGTGGCGATCAGGCGCAGAGCGACGGCGCCGGCAAACAGGTTGTAGGCGGCGAGAGCCAGCGCGATGAGAAGGGCAAAACTGCCGAGGGTTGCCATGAGTTCTCCGACCTTATTCTCGCATCCGTTCTCGCGTGCGGGATACGGAAGTGAGACGGCTGATCGAGCTTATTGTCTTCTCAGGATAGGCCTTCGGCTTGTGATCTATCTCACACTATTGGACGAGGAAGCGCCGTGGAATGAATGAGGCAGGGATTAGGGATTAGGGAACAGGGAACAGGCTGCCGGCCTTTGCTGCGGGGCACGGGTCCCGATTCAAACGCCGGGGGGCGCCGTTGGTCATGGGCGCTGCTCCGTGCTTTTGCGAGATTTTCAGGGAAGGCGAAGAGGAGGTGAATCGCCCCCCCAGGGGGGGATGTGCGGGCCTCGGTGGCAAAGGCTGTTTGCCGTTTCTCAGATGAGTACGTGTTTCTTCATCTCTTCGAGACCTGTTTTTATTGTGCGCCCAAGGGGCTTAATTCTTCGCAAAACTTCTCCGGCGATTTAAACGAGGAAAGGTTGGGATGGGTTCGGTGGTTTTTCAGGAAGCAAACTGCGCTTCATGGATCAAGGGGCACCCGGCCGGAGTGGGATCGTCGCTTTCCCTGGTCTCAAAAGCGAGACCAGGGGCACCCGGCTTTCAAGACCCCATTACCGTCGCCGTCGACTAACTCCGCTTTTGGAGTGCAAAGGACATCAGAG